>Ga0164243_10000261_pt1 | contig 112052 bp, 115 predicted proteins | sample OricompcompostOP_FD_108781 | JGI IMG/M metagenome (GOLD analysis project Ga0164243, IMG submission 108781) | Organic Plus compost microbial communities from Emeryville, California, USA - Original compost - Organic plus compost (OP) | ecosystem: Engineered > Solid waste > Mixed feedstock >...
AGCATTAATCTTATTGCTGGTTGGTTGCTCTCCAGCAGCGCCAACTTCCTCTTCAGATTAACTGGCGGAATATAACAACTATTTTGATAAAATCCACCAACTATTTTTCAGTACATTACCAGATTTTTGAAATATTATTTTCAACTATTTTATACCCACAAGATCAAAAAAAGATCTTGTAGGATAGTGTCGACTTTAAAAACTCTGTCAGGGTTGACTTGTTTATTTGTATAAAGTATTATATTTTCTTATGATTGATAATACTTCTTCATCTTCTAAATTCTTATTATCTAATTTTTCCTGGAGATAAGGTTGATCCTTCATAAAATCTATTAGCTTTTCTCTCAATTTCTTTTGTGAATTAAAGCCTGATAGAGCTACTATTTCTCCATCTTTTTCCAAAAAACGAACGGCGTTTCTGGAACTATTAAGAACACCTGTTAATTGAATGTTTAAATAAAGATTAATTTTTCCTGAAATAACAACTTCAGATAAGTTTTTCATTTTTAAAAGCGAATCATACGTATATCTTCTAAGCTTACCTTGCTTATCTGTAAATTCTAAATATTTAATTTCTTTTGATTTTCTATTTATGCGTTTTCCGTTTTCAAAAAACCAAACTTTTCCGGCAGCGTAGGAACTGGCTACGTCAAAATTCAACCCAAAAGGATAGGCATTTTTTACATTTACCATTAAGGTATCTGTTGGCATACTATGCAAAACAAGTTTTGCTCTATCTCCTTTTTCGTTTGCTTTTTGTGAATAGGACGGAATTATACTTGTAGAAAGTAAAAAAAGAATTAGAAAGTTACTCATAAATATAAATGCTAAAAACGTTTTATAAAATCCGTTCTGAAACGTAATCTAATTTTACAGTAGGATATTTACTTTGCGTCATTTGAATAGAAAATTCAGAATCTGCCAAGAAAACCAATTGCCCTGATTTATCTTTTGCCAAGAATTTTTGTTTTACGCGTTTAAACTCGGCAAACTCTTCGTTCTTAACATCTTCCGGGCGTACCCAGCACGCTTTGAACGCCGGAAAGTTCTCGTAAGTACATTTTGCACCGTATTCGTGTTCCAATCGGTATTGAATAACTTCGTACTGAAGTGCTCCTACGGTTCCAATGATTTTGCGTCCGTTTAATTCTAATGTGAACAACTGTGCCACACCTTCATCCATTAACTGGTCTATTCCTTTTTCCAATTGTTTCGATTTCATTGGATCAGCATTGTTCACATAGCGGAAATGTTCCGGAGAAAACGATGGAATACCTTTAAAATTCATTAATTCGCCTTCGGTTAATGTATCGCCAATCTTGAAATTTCCGGTATCGTGTAATCCAACAATATCACCGGCATACGAAATATCGACAATTTCTTTTTTCTCTGCAAAAAAGGCATTCGGACTTGAAAATTTTAAATTTTTGCCCAAACGAACGTGCATATAGGGTTTGTTACGTTCAAAAGTTCCCGAAACAATTTTTATGAATGCCAAGCGGTCGCGATGTTTAGGATCCATATTTGCGTGAATTTTAAATACGAAACCTGCAAATTTATTTTCATCGGGCTGTACCAATCGTGTGTCGGATTCTTTTGCACGTGGGGACGGCGCAATTTCTATAAAACAATCTAACAATTCGCGAACGCCGAAATTATTCAAAGCAGAGCCAAAAAACACTGGTTGCAAATCACCATTAATATAAGCCTCCCGGTCAAAATCAGGATAAACCTCGGCTACCAATTCCAGTTCTTCACGTAATTTATTGGCTGGTTTTTCCCCTACTAATTTATCTAAGGCTTCGTCTTCTAAATTATCAACCGTTACCACGTCTTCAATGTTTTTGCGGCTGTCTTCAGAAAACAGGTTGATGTTTTTTTCCCAGATGTTGTAAATCCCCTGAAAATCGTATCCCATACCAATCGGGAAAGACAAAGGTGTTACTTTCAAACCTAACTTTTGTTCTACTTCATCTAACAGATCAAATGCGTCTTTTCCTTCACGATCTAATTTATTGATGAACACAATCATGGGAATATTGCGCATTCTACACACTTCAACCAATTTTTCTGTTTGCTCCTCTACCCCTTTTGCCACGTCGATGACTACAATAACCGAATCCACGGCGGTAAGCGTTCTAAAGGTATCTTCTGCAAAATCTTTGTGTCCGGGTGTATCTAAAATGTTTATTTTTTTATCTTTATAGTTAAACGCAAGCACCGAAGTTGCTACCGAAATTCCTCTTTGACGTTCAATTTCCATAAAGTCAGACGTAGCACCTTTTTTGATTTTATTGCTTTTTACCGCACCTGCTTCCTGAATGGCACCACCAAACAAAAGCAGTTTTTCGGTTAAAGTGGTTTTACCTGCATCGGGATGCGCAATAACCCCAAAGGTTCTTCTGCGTAAAATTTCGTCTTTAAAACTCATTCTTATTTCTTTAAAGCTGCAAAAATAGGATTTTATTGTGGTATATACCGAAAGTTCTTATTAAAAATACACCAACTCAAAAAAACAAAAGGTTTAACTGATCATTCAGTTAAACCTTTTTAATTAGCTTCAGTTTTTACACTATTTTCTTGCAATAACCTTTTTTGCTTTTTCGATAATTGATTGGGCGTTTAAACCATATTTTTCCATTAAAGCTTCTGGTGTACCCGATTCTCCGAACACATCGTTTACCGCAACGAATTCTTGAGGTGTGGGTTTGTTTAAGGCTAAAACACCTGAAACGCTTTCGCCTAAACCTCCTAAATAATTGTGTTCTTCGGCAGTTACAATGCAACCTGTTTTAGCAACCGATTTTAGAATAGCATCGGCATCTAACGGTTTAATGGTGTGGATATTGATTACTTCGGCAGAAATACCTTCTTTTTCTAATGCTTCTGCGGCTTGTAATGCTTCCCAAACCAAATGTCCTGTTGCAACAATGGTTACATCGGTTCCTTCTGAAAGCACAATGGCTTTTCCAATTTCAAAAGGCATGTCTTCAGGAATGAAATTAGGAACCACCGGGCGACCAAAACGTAGGTAAACCGGACCATTATAGTCGGCAATTGCCAATGTAGCCGCTTTTGTCTGGTTGTAATCACACGTGTTGATTACGGTCATTCCAGGTAACATTTTCATTAAACCAATATCTTCTAAAATTTGGTGTGTGGCACCGTCTTCTCCTAAAGTTAATCCGGCATGCGAAGCACAAATTTTTACATTTTTTTCTGAATAGGCTACCGATTGACGAATTTGGTCATATACCCTACCTGTTGAAAAGTTGGCAAATGTTCCTGTAAACGGAATTTTTCCGCCAATGGTCATTCCGGCTGCCAAACCAATCATGTTGGCTTCGGCAATACCTACCTGAAAAAAACGCTCGGGATGATTCTTTTTAAAATCGTCCATTTTTAATGAACCAATTAAATCGGCACACAAGGCAACCACGTTTTCGTTTTTCTGACCTAATTCTGTTAATCCTGCCCCAAAACCAGAGCGGGTATCTTTACTGCCTAAGTTTGTATATTTTTTCATTTTAGTCTAAACTCTTTAAAAATTCTAAAAGTAATTTCTGGTCTTTTTTTGATAAGGAATCTCTTAATTTTTCGATTTCTAAATAACTTTTACGCATGCTGTTAATTGTTCCGGTATAATCAACGTATCCGCCATTATTGTAAAGGTACAAATCACAAATTTGACCGGTTAAGTTATATACGTGTTTCTGTAATTCGGTATTTTGAAACGCCGGAATTTTATTTTTTAAACCTTCACAATAGTCAGGTGCGTTTTCTTTTAAGCTTTCTGCTTCTAAAATATCATAAGCTAAAGAAACCTCATCAACAGAAATGTTATTATATGCAGGTTCATATTTCGCGTAATACGAATAATCGTAATCTGTTGCAATAGCGGCAGTATCGGCGGTGGCAAAATCGGTTGCGTTCCAATCTCCGGTTACTGTTTCTTGTGCTACATCTGGTTTAAAGGTTCCTGCTGCTTTAATGTTTGTGTTAAAGAAATCGGTTAATTGCTTTTTTTCATCTTTGGTAATCATCTTGGTTGAAGACAAGCTTTTAACCATACTTTTTGACAGGTCTTTATAAAGTTTCAATACCTGATTTCTTGTAAATGTTCCCCCTGAATTATATTCTTTCGTATCGTACAAACTACTTGATGTTACCGAATAAACAGGAGCAATGTAATTATACAGTTTGTAATTATCAAACCCCGCACCATCGTATCCGTAAGTATATAAAGGATCCTGGTACATGTTATTACTATCTGCATAATCATAAGCGGCTTCGGTTACCGCATCGGCTGCTTCAATGGCGTAATCTTCAACGGGTCTGTTTTGATATTCTTCAATATCTGCAAGCATCTTGTTGGTATCGAGATCCAAAGTTAAATCGGTATTTTCAACTGATTTATAAACCAATTTGTAAGAATCTGCATTAGGTTCTACCGATAAGATCAATCCTTTAATCTTTGCATCGGGAAAAACAGACGAAGCATTATCTATTTTATTGTTTTCATCGATACAAAAACAAAAATCATAACTTTCTTTATTTTGCGGATCAGATAAAAGGGCATAATATTGACAGCTTGATCCGTTAAATGTGCCCTTTTTGTCTAATTTAGCAACTGTTTGCTGATTAGAAACAATTTTAAAAGCACTTGGTGCACTGTAATTGATCGTTTTAGATATTCCGTTAATTGTAAACGGGATCATTTGATTGTTTTTTATATAAAAATTGGATTCTCCGCTGTAACTATAAAGCGATTGGTCGTTATAATAAAATGACAGCAGGCTTTCTTTACCATTTGCAGACAAGTAATGATCGTAAGTTACTTTATCGTACTCACTTTGATCGTATCCTTGAAGATCATTTTCTGAAACTTCGATTTTATACGTTATTTTTTTTGTAAATTCAGCGTCATTTTTGGTTTGTGCAAATGCAGAAATTGATACAATACTGATTGCTGTTAAAAAGATTTTTTTCATAGCTATACCCTCAATTAATAATCGCCTAAGGTCATTAAATTTTGATATAACGCATTTTCTAACTGCTCATTATTTGGTGCTTTACCGTGCCAAGCATGCGTATTCATCATAAAATCTACCCCATTACCCATTTCGGTATGCAATAAAACCATTACCGGTTTTTGGTTTCCTGTTTTCGCTTTCGCAGCAGTTAAACCTTCTATCACGGCTTCGATATCGTTACCTTTTTCAATACTTAAAACATCCCAGCCAAACGCTTCGAATTTAGCTTTAAGACTGCCCATATTTAAAACCTCATCGGTAGGTCCGTCAATTTGTTTACCGTTTAAATCAACTGTGGCAATTACGTTATCTACTTTATTGGCAGCTGCATACATCAACGCTTCCCAGTTTTGCCCCTCCTGCAATTCACCATCACCTAAAAGTACATAAACCAGTTTATCATCGTTGTTTAATTTTTTAGCTTGTGCCGCACCTAAAGCAACCGACAATCCTTGCCCTAATGATCCTGAAGCCATACGAACACCTGGTAAATGACTGTGTGTGGTTGGATGACCCTGCAAACGGCTGTTAATTTTTCTGAAAGTAGCTAATTCGCTTACCGGAAAATAACCGCTGCGTGCCAATACGCTGTAAAAAACCGGAGAAATGTGTCCGTTTGACAAAAAGAAGACGTCTTCGTTTTTCCCGTCCATTTCAAACGTATCTTTTCTGTCCATAAGCACCTGATACAGTGCTACAAAATATTCTGCACAGCCTAAAGATCCCCCAGGGTGACCCGAATTTACGGCGTGTACCATACGTAAAACATCTCTTCTAACCTGTGTTACCAAGTCTTGTAATTGTTGTGTGTTAGGTTTCATTTATAAGTACATAAAATTTACCTTACAAAGATAGTTTTTTTAAAAGATTGCACATAAAAACTTACTACTTTTGTTGTTCAATAAATTTTAGCGTTTCGCACCTTTTGTCAATGAACAGTTTAAAAGCTTACTGGAAAAATTATATCAGCGCCTATCACGGTTTGTCTAATGCCACCTGGCTGCTGGCTTTGGTTATGTTTATTAATCAGAGCGGGTCTATGGTATTGCCCTTTCTGGGTGTTTATATGACAACCGTTTTAGATTTTTCTTTAGAAAATGCCGGCATTGTTTTAAGTACTTTTGGTGTGGGATCTATTTTAGGATCGCTTATTGGCGGCTGGCTTACCGATAAATTCGGCTCGTTTAAAATTCAGGCATTCAGCTTGTTTTTAAGTATTCCGTTTTATTTGATTGTTCCGTTTTTTAAAACATTTGAGACGTTGTGCATTGCCATATTTTTCCTGAGTTTTATTAAAGAATTGTTTCGTCCGGCAAACAGTGCATCGGTTTCTTACTATGCCAAACCCGAGAATTTAACAAGGGCTTTTTCATTAAACCGTATGGCGTTAAATCTGGGATATTCTATTGGTCCGGCAATTGGCGGTTTTTTGGCAGCGGTTTCATACAGCTTCTTGTTTTATACCAATGCCCTAATGTCTTTTGCCGCCGGAATTTTATTTATTATTTATTTTAAAAACAGAAAAGGTCATGCGCCTGAAAAAATAATTGCTGATAAATCAGAACAAATCGCCAAAACAAAATCTGCCTATGCCGACAGTAAATTTTTATTGTTCAGCCTGTTCATTGCCATTTACGCTTTTTGTTTCTTTCAGATTTTGAACACTTTACCCCTTTTTTATAAAAAAGTTGCTTTAATGAATGAAAAAGAGATAGGTCTGCTTATGGCATTTAACGGAATTGTTGTTTTTGTATTAGAAATGGCATTGGTACATTTTGCTGAAAAGAAATTTACGCTGTCAACAAATATGATTATCGGCAGTTTGTTTTGCGGCGCATCTTTTTTAATTTTGATGCCTTCGCACATGGTAGCGATACTGTATTTGTCGATTTTTTTAATTTCGATTTCCGAAATTCTGGTTATGCCTTTTGCATCTACCGTAGCGGTTAACCGTTCGCTGCCTGCCAACCGTGGATCGTATATGGGTTTAAACGGCATATCGTTTTCAGCAGCATTTGTTACATCGCCTTTAATAGGAACATATATCGCAGAAAATTTTGGTTTTACCAACCTCTGGATTTTTAACTGCCTGATGATCGCTGTGGCAAGCATTGGTTTTTATATCGTTATGAAAAAAATGTAAGTTATGAATGTATTTAAAGCACAAGATTTAGCTATTGGGTATAAGGATAAAACACTGTTCAGCAATTTGAATTTTGAATTAAGAACGGGCATTTTAACTTCGTTATTAGGAAGTAACGGAATTGGAAAATCGACTTTGTTAAAATCGATTTCTGGGTTATTGGATAAAAAATCGGGACAGCTTTTTGTTGATGATAAAAATACCGATACGTTGTCTTTCGCAGAATTTGCAAAAATAATAAGCGTGGTTCTTACGAATGAAAATGTGAATAAGGAACTTACGGTGTACGAACTGGTAAAACTGGGCAGACAACCTTATACCAACTGGTTAGATCAACTAACGCCACAAGATGAAATTTTGATCGACAAAACATTGATCGACTGTGAAATTACCGATTTAAAAGAACGGAAATTATTGCAACTAAGCGACGGACAACTGCAACGAACTTTTATTGCACGCGCAGTGGTTCAGGATACGCCGTTTATTTTTTTAGACGAACCTTCCACCCATTTAGATTTGTATCACAAAGTCCGTTTGTTTAAACTGTTGAAAAAGCTATGTATTGAAAACAATAAATGCATCTTGTTTTCTACCCACGATTTAGATTTGGCATTGCAGTTAAGCGATGAAATTATGCTGTTGAAGGACAATCAATTTTATCATAACACCACAAACAACTTAATTAACAGGGGCGTTTTTGACCGTTTTTTTGATACCGACGACATTTTGTTTGATAAAGAAAGGAAACAGTTTTTGATACTGTAATTTTTTCTGCCACAAATGCACGGATATTTGTCTACAATTAAAATCGTATCAAAGTAAAAAACATTTGGTATTCGTCGGTTCGAGTTTGTCGAGAACTCATAAACATTAACTTCTCGATACAACACTTCACTCCGCTATGTTACTCGAAGTGACGCAATAAAACCTACAAATTACTATTATGTTTTTTATTGAGTGAAACATTAGCAACCGTCCACTCTACTTTTTCTTCAAACGGATGCTGTCTTACCGGGCAATCGGTTTTTGTACATATTTTGCAAGAGTATTCTTTGCAGGCATCTAAATGCACAAACAGCTCAATACGGTCACCAAAATGATTTTTTACAGCATCTTCCAAAGCATCAACTTCTTTGTGGCCTTCTTCTATATTAAAATACCAGGGAACCGTCATGTGACAATCGAAATGCAGGGTACTTCCGTATTTGATAATGCGTAAATTGTGCAGGTCAATCCAGTTGGGCCTGCGTTCTTCGTTTAAAAAATCAACAACTTCTTTTAACAGCAATTCATCGGTTTCATCCATAATTCCCGAAATTGATTCGCGAACAATCTTGTATCCGGTATAAATGATGAATCCTGCAAAAATTAAAGCGGTAACACTATCAATCCAGGCAATTTTGGTAAAATATAGAATGATTAATCCAATGATGATCCCAATGGTAGAATACGTATCGGTTTGCAAATGTTTTCCGCTTGCAATCAACGCCAAAGAGTTGTTTTTTTTACCTTTTTGTATGGCAAAATATCCTAAAACATAATTAACAAAGGCAGTGATTGAAACCAAAATTAAACCTAAATCGAGCTTTTCTAATGTTTTTGGATTTTGTAATTCGTCAATAGCTTCATAAATAATCACCACTCCGGCTATACTGATCAAAGCTCCTTCGATAGATGCCGATATAAATTCTACCTTTCCATGACCGTACGGGTGGTTTTGATCTCTGGGTAATGAAGATAAATACAGACTGTACAAGCCAATAAGTCCGGCAATTACGTTTATGGTGCTTTCTAATGCATCGGTTAAAATAGCTACAGAGCCGGTTTTGTACCATGCATAAATTTTTATTAAAAAAAGTAACACACCTACAACGGCGATTATGCGCTGAAATTTAAAATTTTCGGTTGCAGATGAATTCATTTCACACTTTTTAAAGGAACAAAGTTAGGTATTTTATTAAATATTAAATAAGCTGTTTTTAAATAAACCGTTTAAAAAATGTATTTTTGAATGATTTGTTTAAAAATCATTTCGACTAATAATGTGTATGAGAACTTTACGGCTAAAGCTTCAATTTTACAAAAGCACTTTACTGATCAATCTGCTGGTTTCTTTAAGTATTTTATTTTTGACTAAATCGGTTAGTGCCTTTATATTTTCGTTAACTGTTATTGGTTTTTTAGCAGCGATATTTTACAAGGAAGTTTACAGAAAAAACGAATATTATTTATATTATAATGCCGGTTTAAGCAAACTACAATTGGTCCTTTTTTGCTTTTTGACAAATTGTGTATGGTCGTTCTTTATTAAAATACTTTGTATGATATGAAAAATGTTTTAGAAATTGACAGCATTCAAAAATATGTAAATAAGAATTTTTCTCTATCTGACATTTATCTTAGATGTGAAACAGGTGATGTTTTAGGAATATTTGGACGAAACGGTTCGGGAAAATCAATGCTTTTAAAAATAATCTTTGGAAAAGAAAATGCAGATAATAAATTTATCAGGATAAATAACCAACTTTTTAAAACAGCATATAAAAAACCAGATACGATTGTTTATTTGCCACAAAATTCTTTTCTCCCCAAGAATTTATCAGTTAAAAAAATACTGAATTTATATTTTGACAGGGAAACCGTTGCGGCTATTTTAGAAGATGAATTTTTAGAAACAATGTATCTATCAAAAATTTCAGAATTATCAGGAGGCGAATTAAGGTATTTAGAACTAAAACTGCTTTTAAAAAGCACTGCTAAATTTGTTTTGTTAGATGAACCCCTTAACGCGCTATCGCCCATTTTAAGAGAAAAAATAATCCGTTTAATCGCCAACGAAAAAGCATCGAAAGGCATCATAATAACCGATCACGATTTTAGTAATTTAAGTTCCATTACAACACAAAATTATTTAATGAATAATGGAACTTTAAAAAAGATTACAGGTGTCGAAGATCTTGTTTTATGGAATTACTTTCCAACATCATATACCCTATAAAAGCATTGTACCGGTTTAGTTTTTATAATTATTTTTTTTAGAAAGAACATAGGTTACCCCAAAAGACACATATGTTTCAAATACATTCTTTTTATATGGTATTTGTTCTATCAGCGTTTCTTCTTTAGTGTAAAAATTGGTAAGTGTTTTTTCATAAGTAAAATTAGACCTGAAAAAAGACGTTTTTAAATTCAAATCTACCCAAAAACGATTAGATAATTTATAACCCATTGTAAGAGCAGGTATTATTGTAAAATTATCTTTTGCTATTTTTCCTTGTGTATAACCAATTCTGTATTCATTATTTGTGTTTTTTTCTTTTAAATCAATACTTCCCCAATTAGAATAGAACGAAGTGATGCCAATGGAAAATTTAGGGTAAAAATAGAAATGTTCTGTTTCTATTCTATAAACCAACCCAAATGAAACAACGGGAATAAAATTGTTTGATATAGGTGATGATGCCTTCACAAAATAATTTTCACCGTATTCATTACTTGCAAATTGTTGAAATTTATTTGCTGAAACTTCTTTATCGTTAAAATATACAAATTTTAAATCGGCTTCTACACCAAAACGTTTTCGTATAAACCAAATAGCAGATAAAGAAGGCACAAATTTACTTTCTGAGCTGTATTCTATAAAATAATCGGTTATTTTGTTTTGATTCATATTTGTTAAAGGGATATTTAAACCTCCTTCAACTTTTAGTTGAAACCTATTAGTATACATTGATGATGTTTCTTCTTGACTATATACCCTATTACTTAAAAAAACCGTAAACAATAAACAGATAAAAATAGTTATATTCTTCATTTTTAAATTAAATTTACTGTTGTTAGTAATTCTACAGGAAGCCTGTTTTCAAAAGTGATTACAACTTTAAATTGATGCTGAATGTTAGCTTCTGCCGGAGGAACCATTAATAAAAGATCGAAATATTCTGTTTCTTTTAATTTGTATCCAAAATCGTAATTTAAATATTTAACAATATCATTAATATCTGAATACTTTTTATATATTTTGAAATATTCGGTTACATCACTATTCGCAGGTTTTTCTCCATTAAAATCATTAAGTGATATTATTTTTAAATCTTTTACCACCTCTTTATGATCGTAAGTTACTTCAGGCGGACAATCGCACGAAAAAGCATAAGCCGATGATGAAAATAACGGTTGATTTGTTTGTTTTTTAAGAAATGTTAAACTTTCTCTGTTCACAGTTAATCGAATACCGTAAGCTTTTTTATTGATATTTGTCGATTGCGTTTCTTGTGGCTCTGCACCACTATTATCAAGATTTTTTAATAAAAACCCGGAATTTACATAAAATTTTTCTTCCGTGTTCGTATCACAATTACAGCAAGCGTAGAAAACATCTAAAACGGGTAAACTAAGAAGGATTAACAATACAATGTACTTTCTTTTCATTTAATGTTTTTTTAGTTATAATAATCAAATATACCATTTACAACTCAATTTCCAAGACCTCCCCCTCTTTCATTCCTTCTAATTTCCAGCTGCCAATACGAATACGGATTAACCGCAACGTAGGAAACCCCACTGCTGCAGTCATTTTACGAACTTGTCTAAATTTACCTTCGGTTAAAGTAATTGTTATCCAACTTGTTGGTCCGTGGCGATCGCTTCTTATTCGGTAACCTTCGCCCACGTAATCAGGTTTTTCTATCATTGCTGCACAACATTCTTTGGTGCGTAAACGTTCGCCCTTTACGCCTATTTCCACACCCTTTTGCAATTGCTCAATCGCTTCGTTGGTAATCATACCGTCAACCTGAGCCACATATTGCTTTTCGTAATGGGCACTGCGTATTTCTTCGCTAATTTTACCATCTGTTGTAAGCATTAATAAACCTTCGGAATTTTCATCTAACCTGCCAATTGCCATTGTTCCTTCGGGAAAATTATACAGTTCGCCGAGTTTTTTCTTGTTTCGCTTTTTTTCGTAAACAAACTGTGAAATATAACCAGCCGGTTTATACAATAAAAAATGTTGGTGTTGCATGGCTAATTTATATCTGATGGAAATATTTTCCCGGGATTCATAATGTTTTTAGGATCGAATATTTTTTTGATTTGATACATTAAATTGAGTTCAATTTTACTAAACACAATTGGCATAAATTCTTTTTGAACCAAACCAATACCGTGTTCGCCCGAAATAGTTCCGTTGAGTGATTTTGTCAGTTCAAAAATTTCTTTTACTCCCTTGGGCACTTCACTTTTCCACAATTCATCGGGCATGTCTAACTTAACGATATTCACATGCAAATTGCCATCGCCTGCGTGACCATAACAAATGCTTTTAAAACCGTATTTTTCGCCAATTGCTTTGATACCGATCAATAATTTAGGCAATTCATAACGTGGCACCACGGTGTCTTCTTCTTTATAAACCGTATTTTGTTTTACGGCTTCGGCAACATTGCGGCGCAATTTCCACAAAGCGTTTTTCTGTTCAACGGTATCTGCAAACAAAACTTCATCAATTTCATATTCTTCCACCACAGACAAAATTTTCTCTGCTTCGTTCATTAAAACTTCAGGATAATTTCCATCGACTTCAATCAGTAAATGTGCTTCGATATCAGGTTTTAGGTTTAAATCGGGAACTTCGGTGAATTTCATTGTCCAATCAATCGCATCACGTTCCATGAATTCTAATGCACTGGGTACAATTCCTGCTTTAAAGATTGCCGAAACCGCTGCTGCTGCCTGCTCCATTTTAAAGAAAGGCACTAAAAGCAATACGTTGTGCTGAACCGCCGGAATGAGTTTTAAAACAATTTTTGTTACAATGCCCAAAGTACCTTCGCTACCCACTATTAACTGGGCAAGATTATACCCGGTGGCATTTTTTAAGGTATTGGCACCTGTCCAGATGGTTTCGCCGTTGGGCAACACTACTTCTAAGTTTAGCACATAATCTTTGGTAACACCGTATTTTACGGCACGGGCACCACCTGCATTTTCAGCAATATTTCCACCGATAAAACAGCTACCTTTACTGCTTGGATCTACCGGATACATTAGTCCTTTTTGGGCAACAGCATTTTGAAGTACTTCGGTAATTACTCCGGGTTGGGTAATAACCTGAAGGTTTTGTTCATCGATTTTCTCGATTTTGTTCAATCGTTCTAACGAAAGTCCGATACCTTTATGAACCGCTAAAATTCCTCCACTTAATCCCGTTCTTGCACCAATAGGAACTACCGGAATTTCGTATTCAAAAGCCAGTTTCATTATAGTACTGACTTCTTGTGTTGATGCCGGTTTTACCACAATTGAAGGTGGGAAAACAAAATCTTCGGTATGATCTTTTCCGTAGTCATTTAAGGTTTCGTCATCGGTAAAAACATAAGTTGTACCAACAATTTCTATTAATTTATTTTTGATTTCAGCTGTAATCATCGAAAATATAATTTAAAATTCTTTATTCAATACTTCCAAAATAACGAATCTCATTGAACTTAATTTTGCCTTTCTCAACAAAGTATTCTGCTCCATAAATTTCAGTATTTTTTATTTCAATCATTTCAATACCTGACTCGTCAACAAAAGGCTTAACAATTCTCTTTTCAGGAAATAATCTTAAAATATTTCTTCTTTTCTTTTTTAAAAATGAATTAACATCTCCATAAAAAACACACAAATATTTCTCATCATTTATGTATCCTTTATAATCATTTTCTAAATGATTCAAATAATATTTTTCTCTTAATTTAGGAAAAATTATTATTGTAAATTGTTCATTTCCTTGACTTTTAATTGAAATAACCAGCATTTTCTTTGAATGATTATTCCAATTTTTAAAATCTTCTTTACTTTCAAAATCGTTTAAAATATCTTCGATAATATCATTTTTAAAATTATGAGTAGATTTTAAGTCAATTATTTCTTTGGTTATATCAACTTGTGAATAACAATAATTTGTATGTAGAATTACACTAAATAATAAAAATATTAGTTTAAATAATTTACTCTGCATCTTTATATTTTACTTTTTTCATATTGGGAAGGAAATAAGCAATAACACCTATTAACGGTAAAAACGAACAAATGTGATAGATGTACTGTATAGAAGTTGCATCTGCCCAAAGTCCTAAAACGGCTGATCCTACTCCGCCCATTCCGAAAGCAAAACCATAGAACAAGCCCGAAACCATTCCTAACTTTTTCGGCAATAATTCTTGCGCATAAACCAAAATAGATGGAAATGCCGATGAAATGATCAAGCCGATAATCACGATTAAAATTCCTGTTAACTGTAAATCTACATAAGGCAATGCTAATGTAAACGGAGCCGCACCCAATACCGAAAACCAGATTACGTATTTGCGTCCGAAACGGTCACCAAAAATTCCACCTAATAACGTTCCTACTGCAACTGATATTAAAAAATAGAATAAATAAACCTGTGCCTGTACTTCGTTTAAACCAAATTTATCCATGGTATAAAACTGAAAATAACTGGTAATGCTTGCCACGTAAAAGTACTTGGAAAAGATAAGAACCAATAATATCCCAATTGCCGAATTGATTTTAAAGGCAGATAAATCGGGCACCTGAATAACCTTTTTGGTTGATCGTGAGGCGATTTTTAGTCTGTTTTTGTACCATTTGGCAATGTATGCCAGTACAATCTGCGCCATAATTGCAAAACCAACAAACCATAAAATATATAATTGTCCGTTTGGTAAAACAATCCAGGCTATTAAAAGCGGAGCCAAGGCTGTTCCGGTATTCCCTCCTATTTGAAAAACCGATTGGGCGAAACTCCGTCTTCCATTTGATGCCATAAACGCAACGCGTGAAGATTCAGGGTGAAAGATCGACGAACCGATTCCTACCAAAATAACAGAAACCAATATCATTTCATAATTAGGTGCATACGCCAGTAAAGCAATCCCCGCCATCGTAAAAAGCATTCCGAAAATCTGCGAATACGGCTTTGGATTTTTATCGGTATAAGCTCCCACAACCGGTTGAAAAATAGACGCTGCCAATTGATAACACAGTGTGATCATACCCACCTGAGCAAAGGTTAAATGATATTTAGCTTCTAATTTTGGATAAATTGCCGGAATAACCGCTTGCAGTAAATCGTTCAGTAAATGTGCTGCACTAATTGCGATTAAAATGGCGTAAACCGGTTTTTGTACGCCCGCAGTTTTTATTGTTGACATCTTCATTTAAAAATTAGTAGCACAAATTTACTTAAACCCCGACAATTGAGCTTACATTTTATAAGTATTTTGTAAGTTTGTTGAAACGATTGATTATGCCGAACCAAAAACATCCACATAAAAAATCTTTAAACGAAGTAGAAGGGATTTCTCAACCCGATTTCATCAATCAGGATTCTATCCGAAACATTCAAAAATTCAGAAGAACACCTTTGGATACAGATGCTTTGATTCAAAAATTGTTACAAGGAGATATTCCTTCGTTAAGCAAAGCCATTACCTTGATTGAAAGTACCAATACGGTACATCAGCAACAAGCACACCAAATTATTCAATCGTGTTTACCTTATGCAAATAAATCGGTTAGAATTGGTATCACCGGCGTTCCGGGTGTGGGAAAAAGTACGTTTATTGAAGCTTTTGGAACATATTTAACAGCTATTGGCAAAAAAGTAGCTGTTTTGGCGATTGATCCCAGTAGTTCAATTAGCAGAGGGAGTATTTTGGGGGATAAAACACGTATGGAGGATCTGGTAAAAAACAAAAATGCCTTTATTCGTCCGTCGGCATCGGGCGAAAGTTTGGGAGGTGTTTCAAGAAAAACCCGCGAAAGCATTATTTTATGTGAAGCCTGTGGATTTGATACCGTTTTGATAGAAACCGTTGGCGTGGGACAAAGCGAAACTGCCGTTCACAGTATGACCGATTTTTTTCTACTGCTTAATTTAGCCGGTGCAGGCGATGAGTTACAAGGGATAAAACGGGGTATTATGGAAATGGCCGATGCGGTAATTATCAACAAAGCCGATGGCGATAATTTAGAACGAGCCCGAAATGCCAAACTAGACATTAATCGGGCATTGCATTTATTTCCTTTAAAAGATTCTAAATGGCAGCCAAAAGTGTTGCTGGCAAGTGCTTTTTACAATCAAGGAATTGAAGAAGTTTGGCAACTGTTAGAAAATTATTTTTCGTTGACAAAAGAAAACGGGTATTTTGAAAACAACCGCAATAATCAAAATGCTTATTGGTTAAAAGAAACCATTAATGAACAATTGCTTTTAAATTTTTATCAGAACAATGTCATAGCTGATGCTTTATCACAAGAAGAAAAAGCGGTACAAAACAACGAAAAATCGCCGTTTGTAGCCGCTTCTGAATTGTTAGCACTGTATGCAAAAATAGCAACGGGTATTTAAATTAATTGTTTGTTGTTATTTTTTAACTTTACGTGGTATTTATCAAGTTACTCATCCATTTTTGCCGATAATTCAAACCAACGTTCTTCTTTTTCCTCTAAATTTTGAATGATTTTTTGCAGTTCATCTGCCTTTACTTGAATCTTATCATCAGAAACAGTTCCGTTAGAAAACTCTTCCTCAATTTGTTTCTTTTTGAACTCCAGATCTTTTATTTCACGTTCTATTTTAGAAAACTCTTTTTGTTCGTTGAAATTTAAACCCGCTTTTTGGGGCTGATTATCTTTCCAGTTTACTTTTTCTTTTGGAGTGTCGTCTTTTACAGGTTCTGCCGAGTCTTCATAAATCCTAAAATCGGAATAATTCCCCGGGAAATCTTCGATCTCACCTTGTCCTCTAAAAACAAACAGGTGATCTACAATTTTATCCATAAAATATCGGTCGTGCGAAACTACTAATAAACAACCAGGATAATCCAAAAGGAAATTCTCTAACACGTTTAATGTTACAATATCTAAGTCGTTCGTGGGCTCATCAAGAATCAGGAAATTTGGATTCTGAATCAATACCGTACACAAATACAACCGTTTTAACTCTCCTCCACTCAATTTTTCAACAAAATCATATTGTTTTTTACGGTCAAATAAAAATCGTTCCAACAATTGCCCTGCCGAAATGGTTCGTCCTTTGGTCAACGGAATGTATTCGCCGTATTCTTTGATAATGTCAATGACTTTTTGTTCAGGTTTTGGGTTGATACCACTTTGGGTGTAATACCCTATTTTAATGGTGTCGCCAATGATTACCTTACCAGAATTTGGTTGAAGCGTTTGGGTAAGTATATTTAAAAAAGTGGACTTGCCCGTACCGTTTTTACCAATGATACCAATGCGTTCACCACGATTAAACAGATAATTAAAGTTTTGTAAAATGATTTTATCATTAAACGATAAAGAAACATTGTGCATTTCAATGATTTTCGACCCCATACGCTCCATATTGATTTCCAATTCTAACTGGTGTTCTTTACGGCGTGAATGGGCTTTTTCTTTAATTACATAGAAATCGTCCTGACGGGATTTTGATTTCGTGGTGCGTGCTTTGGGTTGGCGGCGCATCCAATCCAGCTCTTTAACAAACAGGTTTTTTGCTTTATCCACCGATGCGTTTTCTGAAGCGATGCGTTCTTCCTTTTTTTGCAGATAATAAGAATAATTGCCTTTGTATTGATAGATTTTTCCGTTGTCTAATTCAATAATCTCGTTGCAAACACGCTCTAAAAAGAAACGGTCGTGCGTTACCATAAACAACGTAATGTTTTCTTTGGCAAAATAATCCTCCAACCATTCAATCATTTCTAAATCAAGGTGGTTGGTTGGCTCATCTAAAATTAACAAATCGGGTTTATTGATGAGGATGATTGCCAATGCCAGGCGTTTGCGCTGTCCACCAGAAAGATTTTTTACTTTCAGTTTTAAATCCTCCAGCTTTAATTTAAACAGAATCTGCTTGTACTGTGTTTCAAAATCCCATGCATTGTGAATATCCATTTGTTCAAATGCCTTTTGGTATTCGTCCTGATCATCGATATTTTCCAAGGCTTTTTCGTAGCGTTCAATGACTTTTAAAGTCTCATTGTCTGAAGCAAAAATACTTTCCTCAATGGTTAATTCGTCTTGCAAATTAGGATTTTGAGGTAAAAATTCCATTCGGATGCCTTTACGCATAACCACCTGACCACTATCGGGAAAATCGTTTCCTGTAATGATGTTCAAAATAGTTGTTTTACCGGTTCCGTTTTTGGCAACAAAAGCAATTTTCTGGTCTTTATTGATACCGAACGATACGTTTTCAAACATAGTACGCGCACCGAACGATTTTGATATATTTTCTACTGAAAGGTAATTCATTATTATATTTTATTGAAAGGCAAAAATACGTTATTAAATTATAGAACATCAAATCTTTTAAAAATATAAAAAGAAAGGTTGCCCAAAAGCAACCTGTTTAAAATGTTTTTTTATAGATGTAGCACTACTACATTTTCTTAAATACTAAATTTGATTTAAAATTAAGATCTTCATCTTTTATAATTACTTTTTCTTGTGAATCGAATCTCGTAAAATTATAATCCTGAATTTCTTCAAAAGCTTTTAACTCATCAATATAATTTTTACCCTCTTGATTGGTTTTAAACACAATAGCTACTTTTTCTTTTGTATAAACCCAGTTTTTTTCAAACATCGCCTTTCCGTTTTTTGATTGGCTGTGATCTATCACATAGGGTTTTAACAATTCGAATTCCATTTTTTTTAAATTGAATTTAGTGTCGTACTGAAAATAGCCTTCATAAAACTGGTCTGAATAAAATTCTATAACATATTGTCCGTCTTTGGTTCTTTTGCGTTCAAAAGAATAATCTTTAAATTTATTGAAAAAATCAAGTTCAGGAACATTTACGTATTTTCTGATAACTACTTCGGTTAACCAATACATAGGCGAGTCGTTGCCTGTGTATCGATTAAAAAAAAGTGTATCCATAACCGTTTTATTGTTCTTGTCGTCAACAACACTTTTAATAATCTTTTTGTTTTTCAGGTTTATGACAACATCGTACATTACTTGTGAGTTTAGTAATTTGGAACTGTCGTTCATACTTGCCTGATGTGATACCAGGTAATGATAATTATCCTGTACATAATTGTTATACATTTGATTGCGTACTTTTTTAATGATTTCCACAATATTGGCACGCGAAAGCTTGTCAATTACCAATTCTTCTAAATCGGTATCTTCTATTTGAGCCTGTGCGTTCCATGAATTTAAAAAAAGCAGCATAAAAAGTGCCAGTAGGTATTTTTTCATTAAGTAAATTATTGTTGTACAAATTTAATGGAATATTCATCTAAACAAAATATTACATATAATCATACACAATTAATATACCATTTACGCTGCCGGCTTTAAATTAAACGGATAACGATTTATAATGTGCATGTTATAATAAGAACCTTTTGATGATGAGGTTGACAGTTCTTCCCAAACCGAAATAGGCACTTTTGCATGAATATATTCTTCTGAACGTGTGGTATAAATAATCAAATACCCTTCTTTTTCGTTGCAGCTGTAATATTCTATACGCTTAATCCAAGAACTTTCCGGAGTTGACTGTATTTTTTTTACAGGATAATTTGCTTTTGTTATTTCTTTACGAGCTTCAACAAAGGTACTGTAAGATCCCTTTAGTTCATCACAATCGCTTTTTTTATTGCACGCTAAAAATAAAATTGGAGTACAAATCAATAGTAAAATCTTTTTCATAACATTTTATTTTATAATTCCTTATAAATGTAGGATATAAAATTTATATTATGAAATTTTTAACGTTATAATTTATAGATACCGTTATCTTTTATCAAAATTTTTCGCTCTTTATACAGCACCCCAACAGTTTGCTTAAACGTTTTTTTACTCATTCCCAAAACAGTCTTAATTTCATCGGGATGGCTTTTATCGCTTAATCCTAAAAATCCATTGTTTGCCTCAAGTTCAAAAAGAATTTTTGATGCAGTATCAGAAATTTTATCAAAACCTATCTTTGTTCTGGAAACATCGATTTTTCCATCCGGACGAATATTTTTAATATATCCAATGATACGATCACCTGTTCTAAAATCTTCGAAAGTTTCATTTTGATACATCAATCCTTTATATTTTTCATTGATGATGACATTGATACCGGCTTCTGTTATATGAGAAACAATTAAATCTACCTCTTCTCCTACTTCAACAGCTATTTCTGAATTATTTAAAAATTGATTTAATTTAGAGGATCCCACCAAACGGTTTGTCTTTTCATCTAAATACATATAAACCATATAATATTTGCCAACACTCATTGGTCGGGCTTGCTCTCTGAATGGAACAAACAAATCTTTTTCTAAGCCCCAATCCATGAACGCACCAAAATCATTTATATAATTAACCTTTAAAAGAGCAAATTCGTTTAAAAAAATATAGGGTTCAATAGTTGTAGCAACCAAACGTTCTTCATGATCGAGATAAATAAAAACCTCTATTTCGTCGCCAATTTCAAAATATTGAGGTAAATATTTTTTAGGTAAAAGCACATCTTGCGTTCCATCAGTTAAATAGAGTCCAATATTTGTTCGTCTTGAAATGGTTAACGTATTAAAAGTTCCTACAGTCATCATAATTTTATTTTTTACAAAAGTACAAACAAAAAAGTTTGGATTGTATTTTATGATAATTTAACTCCATCTAAAAAATTTTATTAGTAAATTTAAAGTAAAATTTTTATACTATGAAAAAAATGTATCATTATGCCACAGTTGAAAAGGCATTAGAAGAATTAAAAAATAAAGGCTTTACGATCGATTTTAATGTGGAAGAAAAACAAATTTTAGAAAAGCCTAACAATTTTGAGATTGTGGAAATTTATCGATATGAAGGAATGAGTAATCCTGATGACGAAGCCACTGTTTACGGCATTAAAAAGTTTGATAGTGGTGAACGTGGTGTTTTTGTGGCTGGTAATTTATCTTTTGCCGAAAACGAAACTGCCAAGATTCTGCTAAAACTCGAAATTGATGATAGAAAAAATGAAGACTAAAAAGTCTTCATTTTTTTATGGAATGTATTTTTTATCGAAATTAGGTTTGCGTTTTTCTAAAAAGGCATTTCTTCCTTCAATGGCTTCATCGCTCATATATGCCAAACGAGTGGCTTCTCCTGCAAAGACCTGTTGCCCTACCATTCCGTCATCAGTCAAATTCATTGCAAATTTCAACATTTTTATCGAGATCGGTGATTTTCCTAAAATTTCCTGTGCCCATTCATAAGCTGTTTGTTCCAGATCATCATGCGGAATTACAGCGTTCACCATTCCCATTTCGTATGCTTCCTGTGCAGAATAATTTCTTCCTAAAAAGAAAATCTCACGCGCTTTTTTCTGCCCAACCATTTTGGCAAGATACGCAGAACCATAACCGCCATCAAAACTGGTTACATCGGCATCGGTTTGTTTAAAAATAGCATGTTCTTTACTTGCCAATGTTAAATCACATACCACGTGTAATGAGTGACCGCCACCAACAGCCCAACCATTTACTACGGCAATTACAGCTTTGGGTGTAAAACGGATTAATCGTTGAACCTCTAAAATATTCAATCGGTGGTAACCATCTTCACCTACGTATCCTTGATGACCACGGGCACGCTGATCACCACCGCTACAGAAAGAATACACTCCGTCTTTAGGCGAAGGCCCTTCAGACGAAAGAAGGATGACACCAATTGAAGTATCTTCGTGTGCATCGTGAAAAGCACGCAACAACTCAGATGTTGTTTTAGGACGGAACGCATTGCGAACTTCTGGTCGGTTAAAAGCGATACGTGCCACACCGTTACATTTTTTATAAGTAATATCTTCAAATTCTATGGCAGTTTGCCAATTTATTTCGCTCATAGTATTGTTCTTTAAATAGTTTCCAAAGATACGTTTTTTTACCTTTTTAAAAATTAACATATCGGTATGTTTTAAAAAATCATTAAATCCGTTATATTTGTTACCGTATAAGTAAGTTCAGATAATGAAAAAAATATTCCTACCGCTTTTACTTGTTTCAAGTGTATTTACATCTTGCGATAAAAATTTTGATATCGCACAAATGATTCGAAAAAGAAGCGACGTTATTAAAGATAAAAAAAGCAAATTAATTGACGAAGAACCTTTTGAAGTAAAATTTAATCCTGTTACACCAAAGTATAAATTAGAAACCCGCGAGATTGTTGAGAATTTTTATCACAACCGCATTAACAGAGGCAGTAGCTTTTGGGGACAGTTTTTAGTTGCCAAGAACGGAGAAATTATTTATGAAGATTATCAGGGGTATGCCAATTATCAGAACAAAGAAAAAATAAACGATTCAACTCCCATGCACGTAGCGTCGGTAGGCAAAGTATTTACCGGAATTACCGTTTTACGCTTGGTAAATTCAGGCAAAATTTCGTTAGATCAGAAAGTAAATACCATTTTACCGGGTTTTCCTTATGATGACATTACGGTTCGTTTGCTTTTAAGTCATCGTTCAGGTTTACCATATTATGGGCATTTTACTGCAAAACCGGGTATTTGGGATACCAAAACCACGCTAACCAATAAAGACGTTTTAAATTTATTAGAAACAAAAGATATTAAACTCGATTTTAAACCCGATACACGTTTTACGTACAGCAATACAAATTATGTGATTCTGGCATTGATTGTTGAACAAATTACTCAAAAATCGCTTCAAGATGCCATGAAAGAATTGGTTTTAGAACCATTGAAAATGCACAACACTTTTGTATTAGATAACTTATCAAACAAAGAAAATGTTACCCAATCGTATCACGCAAACAATCAAAAAATGCATTGGGATTATTTAGACGGAACTTATGGCGATAAAAACATTTATACCACTGCACGCGATCTGTTAAAATTAGACAAAGCGTTGTATTCAGACAAATTCATCAGCAAGGCATTAAAAGCACAGATGTATAAAGGTTATTCTTACGAAAAAGCAGGATCTAATAATTACGGATTAGCAATACGCATGGTGGAACCTAAAAATAACGACGGAAATCTTTACACGTTTCACAACGGTTGGTGGCGCGGCAACAAAACTTCGTATGTAACATTAAGACAAGATACCATTACTATTATTTGTTTTAACAACCACAATTCACAATTGGCGTATAAGACAAAAGAGCTGGCTCCAAAATTAGGAAATTATCCTTTTATAGAAGTTAATGATTAAACAGCGGCAAAAGCCGCTTTTTTTGAACCCGATATGAAAAAACTACTACTTACACTATTTACATTAATTATTGTTTCTTGTGCAAGTCACGATAAACAAAACAAACATTACCATACAAAGATAACTGCCAAAAAGCTTCAGAAAGATGTGGCTTATGTTCACAAACAATTAGTAAACATGCACCCCGATTTGTATTGGTATATTTCAAAAAATGAGTTAGAACGTAAGTTCGACAGCTTGTCGCGGGTTTTAAAAGAACCGTTAACGCCTAACGAATTTTACATGAAGATAAGTCCAGTGGTAGCTTCGGTTCATCAAGGACACATGAGCATGTCTATGGTTACTTTAACGTCGCCCGACTCATTAAAGAAAAAATATAAAGGATCCGTAAATCCGTTAGAGAATTTTGAATACGAGTATCTGAACGATAAGCTATTCATTAAAAGAAACAGGTCTAAAACCGATAGCATTTTACAGGTTGGAACCGAAATTGTAGCTATCAACGGGATAAAACCGAACGATTTATTAAAAAAATATCGAAAAACTTTTACATCAGATGGATACAATCAATCGGCGATTCCTAAATTTTTTGCCCGCAGAATCAATTCTTTTTACGTTAACGAATTAGGTTTTGTTGACAGTATCCAAATGAATGTTGTTTGTGCCGATTCAGCCTTTTATCACACCGTAAAAAGAACGTTTAAAGAGTCTAAAAAAGACAAGAAAAAGCTTGCCAAAAAAGAACTTACTAAAAAGGAAAAAGATACTTTAAACGATACTAAAATTGTTCAAACAGATACGCTTCCAAAACTATCAAAAGAAGAACAAAAAATTAAAAAGAAGGCATTAAAAAAATTGGCTCGGCAAAAAGATTACAAATACAAATGGTTTGGCTACAACAGCAAAAACAAAGTATATTCTAAAGAAATCAGTTACCCTGTTGCCAAAGACAGTTCGGTTGCCGTATTAAAAATAAGAGATTTTAGCGAGGGGAAAATTAAGGTATATGATACCATTTTTTCAGAATTTAAAAAACACAATGTTCAAAATCTGATTATTGATTTACGCGGAAATCCAGGCGGACGATTAAGCGAAATTCATAAATTATCTCAGTATTTAAACGATACCACGTTTGTATTTACACAGCCTGCAACTATTACAAAACGAGGTACTTATTTTAATTTATTTAAAGGAAAAAGTCCTGTAGAGAAGTTTTTTGCGGCTCCGTTCATAACCGTTTATTCAACAATTAGGGGTTTATCGGCACACAGGAACGAAAAAGGAGCATTGCAGGTTTCATTAAAATCATCTAAGAAAATTCAGCCTAAACCGTTAAATTATAAAAATAACATCTACGTTGTCACTGACGGAATGACGTTTTCAGCGGCTGCAATTATCTCATCACATTTACAAGGCAGAAATCTGGCAGTTTTTGTAGGTGACGAAACCGGTGGAACATTTAACGGAACCGTTGCAGGTGTTATGCCGGTATTAAAACTTCCTTATTCAAAACTTAAATTACGTGTTGGGCTAATGACTATAAGACCAACAGAACAAACCAACGAAGAAGGTCGTGGTGTGATACCTGATGTATACGCCATTCCTACTGAACAAGATTTTTTAAACGATAAAGATGTAGAACTGGATTGGATTTTAAATGAGATTAATTTAAAAAAATGAGGACAGTTTGTAAAAAAGGTTTTGAGAACAAGATATTGAGAATTACAATCTATCCTACAATCCCAAGAATATACTTTTTACTATGAAAAATTATAACTTTTATAAACGTATTGAATTTAAAGGCAATGATACAAGCTTAATTGTGTAAATAATAACTTAGAGAAATAAAAAAAGCAACTCTTTTCGAGTTGCTTTTTTGTGACGATGGCAGGATTCAAACCTGCAACCTTCTGAGCCGTAATCAGATGCGCTATTCAGTTGCGCCACATCGCCAATATAGTGACCTCGACAGGATTCAAACCTGTAACCTTCTGAGCCGTAATCAGATGCGCTATTCAGTTGCGCCACGAGGCCATTGTTGTTTTCAACGGTGCAAATATAGTGCGTTTTGTTTAAAAGCACCAAATATTTTAATGCTTTTTTAATGAAAATTTCATTTGCGGGTTATAAGTAATTTGTTATTAACATCTTGTGCTTAAAACAAAAAATTAAACTTGTTTGATTCTAAAACTTAAAATACCTTTGAAAGGTATTTAATTGGTTTATCAAGTGTTTTCATATCTGCAATTTTTAATAAAATCTACCAATCAGCATGGTATTCATTCTCCGTATGTATATAATTACCTTACCAAAGGATTGTATTATAACAAGAAAAAATACCCAACCGCTTCAACAAAATCTATCAGGTTACTACTTTCTACTATTAAATATTTTCAATTTCGAACGGTTTTATGTTTAAATACTGAAGTTGGTACAGCAATCAAAAATCATTTTCAAAATATTTCTTTAAATACGGCTAATAGTTATGATTTGATTATAATAGAAAATCTTAAAAATTGTGAGTCTTATTTAGGACAAATGCACAACGACAGTTTATTGATTGTTTTAAACACAAAACATCAAGTCAAAAAAAACGTTTTATATAAAAATCATTTTACGTTGGTAATAGATTTTTACCATACTCTGGTCTTTTCTAAACGAAAAGAACAAAACCCACAAAATTTCTTTATCCGTTATTAATAAAATGACCTTTTACTCATTCGTGCATCGATACTGCTTTCGCCCGGTCCCGCAATAAATAAAAACACAAAACCAATAAGGTATAAAAAGCTCATTTCTGCATCACCACCAAATATTTCCCATCCATGTACGCCCATTGCAACCAGCATGGTCACAATTAAAGGAATCAATGCCAGGCGGGTATATAAGCCAAAAATCAACAGTAAAGAACATATTGTTTCTGCACAAATGGCTAATATTAAAGAAGTATTTGAACCTAATCCCAAGAAATTAAAAAATTCGGTTTTCAGTGTTTCGTAATTTATAATTTTCATCCACCCGTGGTTGGCTATCATTAATCCGCCTAAACATAAACGGAATAAAAATAACCCAATACCTAATGTTTTAGATGATGTTTCTGTATTATTTATTTTCATAACTTTTTTACTAATAAACCGTCTAATATAGACAATTCTATACAAACGTACAACTAATTTTTTTAGTGTATCTTTACGAAAAAAATTATGAAAGTTTATACAAAAACGGGCGATAAAGGAACAACAGCATTATTTGGCGGCACACGTGTACCAAAATACCATATCAGAATAGAAAGTTACGGTACGGTTGACGAATTAAATTCGTACATTGGATTGATTCGCGATCAGGAAATTTCTTCTGTTTATAAAGACCAATTAATTCAAATTCAGGATAAATTATTCACTTTAGGAGCCATTTTGGCAACCGATCCTGAAAAAGCCATTTTAAAAAACGGCAAAGAACGATTGAATATTCCAAAAATTTCCGAGGAAGACATTACCTTTTTAGAACAGTCTATCGACGAGATGGAAAGCCATCTGCCCCAAATGACTCATTTTGTTTTGCCAGGCGGACACACAACCGTGTCATATTGTCATATTGCACGCTGTGTTTGTCGTAGAGCTGAGCGTTTATCTACACATTTAAATGACATAGACCCTACAGATGAAATGGTTTTAAAGTATTTAAACCGACTTTCTGACTATTTGTTTGTATTGGCACGAAAGTTGACTTTTGATTTGAAAGCCGACGAGGTAAAATGGATACCTGAAAAACAATAAAGGTATTCTAAAAACAAACGTTCTTTAATTTAGAAATATTTAATAAAAAAAAAATTGATTTTTTCATTTTAAAATTTATTTTTGCACATAATTACTAAAAAATTATCACAAGATGTATTGGACATTAGAATTAGCATCGTATTTAAGTGATGCCCCGTGGCCAGCTACGAAAGACGAGCTTATAGATTATGCTATTAGAACTGGTGCACCTTTAGAAGTTGTAGAAAACTTACAGTCTATTGAAGACGAAGGTGAAATCTACGAATCAATGGAAGAAATTTGGCCAGATTATCCTTCAGATGAAGACTATCTTTGGAACGAGGATGAATATTAAAATACATACAAATAAAAGTCTCGGTAATTAAGAGACTTTTTTTGTAACCCCATATCACTGAATATTAATTTAAAATAAACTTATTTATGAGTATCATAAATAGTATCTTAAAAGCGTTTGTAGGCGATAAGTCACAGAAAGACGTAAAAGCAATACGCCCTATTGTAGATAAAATCAACCAATATTATTCTTCTTTTGAAGGATTAACAAACGACGAATTAAGAGAAAAAACCATTTCTTTTAAAGAAAGAATCAAACAATCACGTTCTGATCAAGATGCTAAAATAGCTTCTTATCGTGAAGAACTAGAAAAAACAACCGATATTGATAAGCGTGAAACTATTTATGCTTCAATCGACACTCTGGAAAAAGAAGCTTACACTCTTTCTGAAAAAGCTTTAATGGAAATTTTACCAGAGGCGTTCGCTGTTGTGAAAGAAACTGCACGCCGTTTCACAAACAACAACGAATTGGTTGTTACCGCTACAGAACAAGATAAATTGTTTGCTGAAACAAAAGGTCACGTTCGCATTGAAGGCGATAAAGCAATTTGGTCTAACACTTGGGAAGTTGCCGGAAAAATGCTTTCGTGGAACATGGTACATTACGATGTACAAATGATTGGTGGTTCTGTAATTCATCAAGGGAAAATTGCCGAAATGCAAACAGGTGAAGGTAAAACATTGGTATCTACCTCTCCTATTTACCTTAATGCTTTAACCGGTAACGGTGTACATGTGGTAACGGTAAACGATTACCTTGCAAAGCGTGACTGCCAATGGAACGCGCCTTTATTTGAATTCCACGGTTTAACGGTTGATTGTATCGATAACCACCAACCTAATTCACAAGGTCGTCGTGCAGCTTACCAGGCAGATGTTACTTACGGAACCAATAACGAATTTGGTTTTGATTACTTGCGTGATAACATGGCGCATACACCTGAAGAACTGGTACAACGCAAACACAACTTTGCTATTGTCGATGAGGTCGATTCAGTATTGGTTGACGATGCCCGTACGCCCCTAATTATTTCAGGTCCGGTTCCAATGGGTGACCGTCATGAATTTTTAGAATTAAAACCTAAAGTAGATCATCTGGTTGCTCAACAACGTCAATTGGCAAACGGATTTTTAACTGAGGCAAAACGTTTACTTAAAGCCGGCGATACCAAACAAGGTGGTTTTAACTTATTACGTGCTTACCGTGCCTTACCGAAAAACAAAGCCTTAATCAAATTTTTGTCAGAAGAAGGTATCAAACAAATTCTTCAAAAAACTGAAAATCATTTTATGCAGGATAATTCCCGCGAAATGAAAAAGGTTGACGAAGGTCTGTTATTTGTTATCAACGAAAAAAACAATCAGGTAGAATTAACCGATAACGGTATTAAAGTACTGTCTCAAGGTATGGATGAACATTTCTTCGTTATGCCTGACATCGGAACTGAAATTGCCAAAATCGAAAAAATGAACATTTCTGCAGAAGAAATGTCAGAGAAAAAAGAAACATTGTTTCAAGATTTCGGTATAAAATCTGAACGTATCCACACCTTAACGCAATTGTTAAAAGCGTATGCTCTTTTTGAAAAAGATTCAGAATACGTAGTGGTTGACAATAAAGTAATGATTGTTGACGAACAAACAGGTCGTATTATGGACGGTCGTCGTTATTCAGACGGATTACATCAGGCAATCGAAGCAAAAGAAAATGTAAAAATTGAAGCAGCGACCCAAACATTTGCTACAATTACATTGCAGAACTATTTCCGTATGTACAGCAAACTGGCTGGTATGACGGGGACAGCAATAACAGAAGCAGGTGAATTATGGGAAATTTATAAATTAGACGTGGTTGAAATTCCAACCAACCGTCCTATTGCTCGCGAAGACCGTGAAGATAAAATTTATCGTTCTATTCGTGAAAAATTCAATGCGGTGATCGAAGATGTTGTAGAATTATCAGAAGCGGGTCGTCCGGTACTGATTGGTACCACATCGGTTGAAAATTCAGAATTATTAAGCCGAATGTTAAAAATGCGCGGTATCAAACACAATGTATTGAATGCTAAATTGCATAAAAAAGAGGCTGAAATTGTTGAAGAAGCAGGTAATTCCGGTATTGTAACCATTGCAACAAACATGGCAGGTCGTGGTACCGATATTAAATTAACTCCTGAAGTTAAAGAAGCCGGTGGTTTGGCAATTATTGGTACAGAACGTCACGATTCTCGTCGTGTTGACCGTCAGTTACGTGGTCGTGCAGGTCGTCAGGGTGATGTGGGATCTTCTCAGTTCTATGTTTCATTAGAAGATAATTTAATGCGTTTGTTTGGATCAGAACGTGTAGCAAAAATTATGGACGGAATGGGCTTAAAAGAAGGTGAAGTAATTCAACACAGCTGGATGACTAAATCGATCGAACGAGCTCAAAAACGTGTAGAAGAAAACAACTTTGGAGTGCGTAAACGTTTGTTAGAATATGACGATGTTATGAATGCACAACGCGAAGTGGTTTACAAACGTCGCCGTCACGCATTACACGGAGATCGCCTAAAAGTAGATATCGCTAACATGATGTTTGATTTATGTGATTATTTAGTGGAAGGAAACAAAGTGGGTAACGACTTTAAAAACTTTGAATACGATTTAATTAAAATCTTTGGAATTGAGTCGCCTTTCACTGCGGAAGAATTCAATAGAGTACACGAAAACGAATTAACAGATAAGTTATACGAAGTAGTTTATAAAAAATACCTTGCTAAATGTGACGAAAGTGCCATTGAAGCTTTCAAAGTGATTAAAAATGTTCACGAAAATGGTGGTTATGAGCGAATGGTGGTTCCTTTTACCGATGGAATAAAAACCATTAATGTAGTTACCGATTTGCAAAAAGCTTATGAAAGCGAGGGAAAAACATTGGTTAATGATTTCGAGAAAAACATTGTTCTTTCTATTGTTGATGAAGCCTGGAAAAAGCATTTACGCAAAATGGACGAATTAAAACAATCTGTTCAATTAGCGGTTCATGAACAAAAAGACCCTTTATTGGTTTATAAGTTTGAAGCTTTTGAATTGTTTAAAGGCACCATGCAAAGTATTAACAAAGACGTTATTTCGTTCTTAATGAAAGGTGATTTACCAAAACAGCCCGAACAAGAACAAAATTCGGCGCCCGAAATCAAAACAAATGGTTCATTTACCATTTAATAAATAAAACTCTAACTTAACTAACGGTTAGAGTTTTTTATTAGACTTCTCAATCAATAGAAAACCTCTAAATATTATTTAGAGGTTTTCATTTAAATAGATTTTATTAGGTATTATCTGATTTGTCTATTCTCTTTATGATTTATTCCATCAAATCTTTTAGAATAAATATTCTGCATCTCTTAAAAATTATCTCACAACAACTTCCAAAGAATCTGCAGGAGTATCAACAATAGGAATAAATGTTTCGTTTACCGGAATGATAAATTCGGTAATCCATTCATGTGATTTTTGAGTGGTTAGAATAGATGTTTTATAGATAGCAATGGGTTTTAAATCGGCACGTTGGGTTAATTTTTTTGTAACAATTTCCTTTTTTACTTTTTCCCACGCTTTGTCGCTGTGAATATAATCGCCTGTTAATACTGTTTTGTATCCGTGAAAAGCAGGCATTTTTTCACACACAATATCGCTTCCTTCGGCGGTACTGAAAAAGTTTTTTATTGGAATACAAACCGAATACCGTACGTTACCCGAAAGTACATTTATGTTCTCAAAAATAGTGAAAGGTGCCCCATAAGGTTCTAAATCAAAGTTTTTTGAAAAATTATTCATGTGTTCCATACTGTTGAAAATTTTGTCGCCTAAATTCTCAATATCCGATTCTACAGTTTGTTTAATATAAATCATTTCCGGAATACTTGCCAATCCTTCATCTTTAATAGAAAAATTCTTTAAGCTTTCGGTAATATTTCCATCAATTTTCGCCAATCCTTCTTGAAAAGCGGGTGCTATGATGCTTTGTGGTGTTCCCTGAAAGAAAATCTTGAATTTTTCACTAAAAGATAAGTTTCCTTTAACATTCCAGTTTATAGTTGTTTTACCGTTTGATTCATCAAAAAACATTTTAGTGTCGTAATCGTTTCCAGACACGTTTAATTTTAAGAAAACAGTATCGTTCACTATTGCATTTGAAATGAACGCTTCGTTTCCATTCCATTCTACCCGTGCATTTTTTCCTTTGTAAATAGAATCTAACTTAAAATTCTCGGTGGTGTTGTTCCAAGGATTCCAATCGCCAAAATTCTGCAGATTGTTCACGTATCTAAACAATCTTTGGTCTGATAACTCCGTATCTCTTTTAACGTTAATTTCATATTCACTTTTGCCTGTTGCAATATAAACGGTTAGGAAAACTACAGCAAGTGCAGCAATAATTAAAACATATTTTACTATTTTCATACGTTTAGTCTTTTAGAGTTATTTTGATTACAAAAAGAGTTCCAATGAACAACAAAAAAGCCAGTAAAACCCATAAACTACCTTTGTAATAAACTTTATGCATTTTTAAATCTTTACCATACATGATAATCATTGCGATAACAAAAACAATGATAAATGCTATTGCAAAAATAATTTGATTGGGTGTAAACATAATTTTTTAAGCAAATATAACCAATTTCGGCATAAAAAAAGCTTGCATTATGCAAGCTTTTAATTATAATTTCGTTGTCCAGTTAAACGGATCGTCGCTTAATTTATTCTGTAGCTTTGTCAGTGCTTCTTTAAGCTGTAACGCATACGAATCTTTATCTGACACATCGGGTAACTGGTAATAATCGTCTTTATAAGCAAAACCTTCTATTTGGTTGACAACTGCTGCTGTTCCGGCACCAAAAATCTCTTTTAATGTTCCGTTTTTGGCTGCGTTAACAATTGTGTCAACTTGTACAGGTTCAATTTTAATATCATACCCCAAGTGTTCGCCAAGTGCAATTAAACTTTTACGTGTAACACCGTCTAAAATACGATCTGATGTTGGCGCGGTATATAGTGTATTGTTAATTCTAAAGAACACGTTCATTGTTCCCGATTCTTCTAAATGCGTATGGGTAGAATCTGTCCAGATTACTTGATTAAAACCTGCTTCCTGAGCTAATTTTGTAGGATAAAATTGTGCAGAATAATTTCCTGATGCTTTTGCGGCTCCAATTCCTCCGTTAGCTGCTCTGCTGTAATAATCTGCAATTTGCACTTTGATTTTCCCTGAATAATAAGATTTTGCAGGAGATAAAAGAATGCAGAATATAAATTCATTTGACGGGCTTGCAATTACTCCGCTTTCTGTAGCGATCATAAACGGACGGATGTATAATGAGTTTCCTAATCCTTTACGAACCCATGCTTTTTCAACTTTTAATAATTCTCTTAAACCACCAATAAATCTGGTTTCATCAATTACAGGCATTGCTAAACGAACCGCCGATTTGTTAAAACGTTCAAAATTTTGATCTGGTCTAAACATCCACACATCATCATTTTCATCTTTATAAGCTTTCATTCCTTCAAAGATAGCCTGTCCATAATGAAAAACTCTTGCAGAAGGATCTAAAGTAATTGGTGCATAAGGTTTAATTTCTACCGGTCCCCATTCACCATTTTTATATTCACAAATTAACATGTGATCAGTGAATTTTTCACCAAATTTTACATTTTCAAAATCGAATGTATCAATTTTTGAAACAGCCACTTTTGTTAGCTTTAAATCGTTTAAAATACTTAAATCCATTTTTGATCTTACTCTTTAAAATTTGTTATGTTGTTTTAAAGTTTACAAATTTAGAAAAAAAAGCTCTTATAAACAGTTATTCTTATGTAATTTACAAAGAAATGTTGCTTTTACTGAAAACCTTCTAATTATATCTTCCCAAAGCAATTGAAATAAAGTTGATTACCCTGATTATTACCTAACTATTTTTATATTTGTAAAAAATTTGAATCATGAAAAAATTACTATTAGTTTTTGCTGCTACCTCTTTAATCTTTGCGTGTAATAAAAAAGAAAACACTACGGCGGTAACCGATACTACTGAAAATCAGGTGAATTATCAGGTTTTTGGCGATAGTATTTCAGCCGATGGAGCCTTATCAAAAGAAGAAATGTTGGCAAAATACGAAAGCATGAAGCCTGTTGATACGTTAGATGTAAAATTTACATCAGAAATTATTTCAACATGTAAGAAAAAAGGTTGTTGGATGTCTTTAAAATTAGGCAATGAAAAAGAAGCCTTTGTAAAATTTAAAGATTACGCGTTTTTTGTTCCAAAAGAAGGAGCTGAAAATCACACAACAGTAATTGCAGGTAAAGCTTATATTGAAGAAACATCGGTTGACGAATTAAAACATTACGCTAAAGATGCCGGTAAATCTCAAGAAGAAATAGATGCCATTACAGAATCAAAAGTTGAATATCGATTTATGGCAAACGGCGTATTAATTGCAGAAAATTAATGAAAAAAGTAATTGCGGTATTTTGTTCGATTGCCTTTTTTACAAGCTGTCAGCAAAAGAACGAGAAAACAGAAACGGTATCTGTAACGGATACCGTTAAAAAAACATCGAACTTTCAGATGTACGAAATGTCTGAAATGGCAGCTTTAATGGAACAAATGTACGCTTATAACACACAATTAAAAGAACGCATTATTAACAACGGGCAATTGGGCAATTACCCTTCGGCTTTTGACAAACTGCATACTGCCATTTTAACCGATGCTTCTGACAGAGATGTTTTTTTTACCCAACAAGCTTTTAAGTTTATTACGGCACAAAAAGCCATTTATGCCGATACTTTACAGGCAAAAGATAATTTTAACAAGATGGTACAGCAGTGCCTGGAATGTCATTCCAAAAAATGTGGCGGCCCTATTCCCAGAATTAAAAGATTATTGATACCATAAATGGATCGGGAAATTATTATAACAAAAGACGGTTCACATTCGCTGTTTGTAAAAAGCATGGGTGAAACGTTTCATTCTAAGCACGGTGCTGTTCAAGAATCGCTTCATGTATATATAAAGAACGGAATTGATCTTATTAAAAAAGACAGCATAAATGTTTTAGAGTTTGGTTTTGGCACTGGGCTAAATGCCTTATTAACGTTACGGTTTGCCTCAGAAAACAATAAAAAAGTTTATTACGAAACCATTGAAGCCTATCCTTTATCTGAAAAAGAATACAGCCTTTTAAATTATGATGATTTTATAAATTCCGCTGTTTCATTGGTTACTTTTCACGAAATTCCTTTTGAAATACCTTCAAATGTAAATGTAAATTTCAGTTTTTTAAAGCATCACACTAAAATTGAAGATTTTACAACTGAAAATCGATTTGATATTGTTTATTTCGATGTTTTTGGATATGATTATCAAAGTGAATTATGGTCGGTTGAAATTTTACAAAAAGCATACGATTTTTTAAACCCAAACGGAATATTTGTTACTTATGCCTGTAAAGGTTTAGTAAACCGCCGCTTAAAAGAAATTGGTTTTGAAGTTCATAAAACACAAGGTCCACCGGGGAAACGAGAAATGGTTGTAGCTGTTAAAAAATTCTAAAAAAATTTTATATCATTTTTGTTTTACTTACTTTTATAAAAAACAAAAAGATATGACAGAGCAATTAAATCATACTATCAAAGTCTTGGAAAAGGTTAGTTTTAGTAAAGATTTATTTATAAAGGAAGTAAACAAAGCCATAAATATTTTATTGCCATTTGAAATTGAGCAACTTAAAAAATGGATTGTTGATTTTACTAAAAACAATACAGATTTCAGAGAAGTTTTAACACTTGTATAAAAAATAAAGGATGAAAATTTCATCCTTTATTTTTTTGTTGCTTTTGGACTTACAATGTCCACATCCTGAAAAGCAATGGCACCTTTTATGACTCCCGAAATGGTGTTTTTCAGCGCATCAATAATGTGAATTTTTAGTTCGCTTTTCGGGAAAATTAAACTTATTTCGCGAGATGGCTTTGGATTTTGAAATTCAATCAAATGTTTTTTATCGTTTTCACTTAGTTTTAAAGTGTGCAGATAAGGTAAAAATGTTACTCCCAAACCTTCGTTTGCCAAACCAATCAATGTTTCAAAACTCCCCGATGTCAGTTCAAACCTACGTGATGGTTCTAACTTAGAGGCTTTACAAATATTTAAAATTCCGTTTGTAAAACAATGTCCGTCTTGCAATAATAAAATATCGTTTAAATTTAAATCATCGGGCGTTAATTCCGTTAAATTGTTCCGGTATTTTTCAGGGAAATAACCTACAAAAGGTTCATAGTATAGCACAATTTCTTTCAATTCAGCTTCGTTTAAAGGAGTTGCCGCAATAGCTGCATCTAATTGTCCCTTTTGTAACCTGTTAATGATTTCATCGGTTGTATGTTCTTCGATAACTAAATTAATTTTAGGGTATTTCTTTATAAAATTTTTCAGAAACATTGGTAAAAGCGTGGGCATAACCGTGGGTATGATACCTATTTTAAAATCACCACCAATATATCCTTTTTGTTGTTCCACAATATCCTGAATCCTGTCGGCTTCATTTACAATGTTTTTGGCTTGTTCTACGATTTTTTTTCCTACTTCGGTTACCTGAATGGGTTTTTTATTACGATCAAAAATTTTTACTTCAAGCTCTTCTTCCAATTTCTGAATTTGCATACTTAATGTGGGCTGCGTAACAAAACATTTTTCGGCAGCTATAGTAAAGTTTTTAAATTCGGCAACTGCTAACACATAATTCAATTGGGTTATTGTCATGTTCAATGATTTTATCTATTAATGAATTGATAGTATCAATAATATTTATACAAATATCGGTTAATTATTTGTAAATTTGATAATCAATAAAAAAATAATAATTATGAATATCTTAGGCTTACCACAAAAAGAAACTAAAGAAAACATTGAGTTGTTAAATACTTTATTGTCAAATTTCCAGGTTTATTATCAGAATTTACGTGGACTTCACTGGAACATCAGAGGAAAACGTTTTTTTGATTTGCATGTAAAATTTGAAGAATTGTACAATCAGGCACAATTAAGGATTGACGAAATTGCCGAACGTGTTTTAACTTTAGGCGGTGTACCTTTACACACGTTTGAAGATTATTTAAAAAATAATAAATTGGCTATTGCCAAGAACGTATCTACAGACGAGGAAGCTGTAAATGTAATTATTAAATCTCTTTCTGATTTATTGGTTATTGAGCGTGAAATTCTTGACAAATCAGATGAAATTAACGACGAAGGTACCAACTCTATGATGAGTGATTTAATTACCGAACAGGAAAAAGACATCTGGATGATGCAAGCGTTTTTGGGGTAATGTAATAAAAAAAGAGGTTTTAGAAACCTCTTTTTTTATTTTAATTATTCAACATTACCGGCATAACCAGCATGGTAACTGTTTCGCCTTCGTCCAATCCGTCGATTGGTGTTAAAATTCCGGCACGGTTTGGTAACGACATCTCTAATTGAATTTCGTCTGATTGTAAATTAGTCAGCATTTCAGTTAAGAAACGTGAGTTGAATCCAATCTGCATATCATCACCTTTATAATCACACGTTAAACGCTCGTCTGCTTTGTTTGAGTAATCAATGTCTTCTGCAGAAATATTTAATTCTGTTCCTGCAATTTTTAATCTGATTTGATGCGTGGTTTTGTTTGCATAAATCGCCACACGGCGTACCGAGCTTAAAAACTGCGTACGTGAAATAATTAGTTTGTTTGGATTTTCTTTAGGAATTACGGCTTCATAATTAGGATATTTCCCATCAATCAATCTACAAATTAATGTATAGTTGTCAAAACTAAACATAGCGTTAGAATCGTTGTATTCGATCACTACGGAGGCTTCTGCCGTTGCCAAAATATTTTTCAAGATATTTAAAGGCTTTTTAGGCATGATAAAGTTTGCTTCGGTTGAACTGGTTACATCGGTTCTTGAATATTTTACCAATTTATGTGCATCGGTAGCAACAAAAATTACGCCTGTTGGAGCAAATTGGAAATATACTCCCGACATTACCGGACGTAAATCATCGTTTCCTGCCGCAAAAATGGTTTTACTTATTGCCGTAAATAATATCTCTGCTCCTATTTCAGCTTTTGATGGATCTTCCAGTTTTTCTGCTTTTGGAAATTCTTCTCCTGGTAAATAAGCTAAAACATACTTTCCTAAATCAGAACTAATTTCAATGGTACTGTTGTCTTTAACGGTAAAAGTTAATGGTTGTTCCGGAAATGTTTTTAAGGTTTCTAGTAACAAACGTGCCGGAACCGCGATTGAACCCTCACTGGTTGACTCTATCTCTAAAGTAGCGGTCATTGTGGTTTCTAAATCTGATGCCGATACTTTTAGCTGATTTTGATCAAGTTCAAATAAGAAATTATCAAGAATGTGTAAGGTGTTGTTACTATTGATAACGCTTCCCAACACTTGTAATTGTTTCAATAAATACGAGCTCGATACAATAAATTTCATCTGTTTCTCTTATTAATGCCAATTATGGCGGTTTGTACAAATATATTTCTTTTAATGCGAATATAAAACTTTATTTTTCAACACTATTTTGTGTATTTCTTTTTGCGTAAGTAGGTAAAAACAATTCCAAAGAATATCAAAACCAATAAAGGTAACGCAACAATTACCGAACGGATATAGTTGTAATTTGCATATACTTTTTCTTTGTCTAACAAAGGTAATTTTACCTCTTTAGTCCGTAAATTGATCAATCCGTTATCGTCTAACAAGTAATTTACCGCGTTAATTAAAAACTCTTTGTTGCCGTATAAAGTGTTTGTCCATTTATCATAACCTAATTCCATAGGCTGATAATTCTGATCTAACTGGTTTTTTATTACATCACCGTCAGAAATAACAATCATTTTTGTAGGTTTTCCATCGTTCAGGTAATTATCTGTTTTAAACGGAATGATTCTGTTTTTATAGACCGATGTAAAATGTCCTTCTAACAAAACTGCCAACGGAATGGTTTGTTTGGGTTTTAACTGGTTGGGATCGGTTTTTTCCTGAATGGTTCCCGACAAACTTACCACGCTTGGCGTACCTACTTTTGTTGCATAAGGCGATGAAGATAACAATACCGTTTTTTTGATGTTATTTTTTAACGTATCAATGCTGTTAGCAAAATCAAATTTAACTGCCTCTATGTTTTTTACAATGGGATGATTCGATTCACTGATGACATACGGAGCAAATTTCCAGTTAAATGTTTCATAAACCGTTTCGCTACCTTGCTGACCAACTGCCAGTTTTATAGGCGAACCTATTTCATCTTTCACCAAATCAAAGTTGACACGGATACCGTACTTAAACAACATTTCACCTAAGGATTGATCTTCGCCGTAAACCAGCATTTCGCCGGTGGGGTTGTATAAACTATCCATATCTGCCTGTACCTGATCCAGCATCCAAAGTGATTTTCCTCCGTTCATTACAAACTGATCTAAAACCTGAATCTGCTTTTCGTCAAACGGTTTGGTTGGTTTTGCAATGATTGCCAAATCATATCCCTGTAATTCTTTTAAGGTTTTTTGCGGATTTACAGCAACACTGTCTAATGTAAAAGGTGCAATGAAATAACTGTCTTTCAAGGTACGAAGAAAATCGGCAATGTAAACATCATTTGGTTCGCCAATACCTTTAATAATGGCAATTTTTTTTGATTTTTCTGTCGTTACTTTTACAATTGCTTCGGTGATTGCGTATTCTAAATGCTGTACAGATGATGTAATTTTATCTTCGGTAGAAGCTGCCATAGCGTTTTTCAACAGCTGAATTTTAGCATTTTTATCGCCTTGTGTAGCAACTGCCCATGGAAAAACCATTTCCTGCGATTGCTTGCCTTTGTCGTTTACCGAAATATTTATGGGTTTCATTCCATTGGCAAAAAGCTGTTCAGCCATTTGCACTGCCACATTTTCATCTGCCAACGGATCTATAAAGATAAAGTTAATGTTGCTGTTATAAGCATTAAATTCTTCTAATAACTGTTTACTTTCTGTTTGGAGTTTTCTTATTTCGGCAGGAAAATTTCCCTCTAAATAAACTTCAATAAAAACAGGTTCATCAACCTTACCTACTATAGCTTTGGTAGTTTCTGATAAGGTATAACGCTTATCTGAAGTTAAATCGAACCGGTGAAAAAAGTAATTTCCAACGATATTAAGCACAATTAACCCTATGGCAATACCTAAAAACGATTTTACATTCTTCTGCTTTTTCATTATTTGCGTACGTTTTTAAGGTTAAATACGGTGGCTGTTAAAAAGAATAATGTTACCGATACAAAATAAATCAAATCGCGGGTATCAATCACTCCACGACTCATACTTTTAAAATGATAACTCATTCCGATTTTTTCAATGATGGTTGCCGATGTTTTGATTAATTCTGCCAATTGGTCAAATCCTACATACAAAACAAAAGAAATAATCACCGCTAAAATAAATGCTACAATTTGATTATCTGACAGTGACGAACAAAAAATTCCTACACTGGTATAGGCTGCAATTAAAAACAACAACCCCAGATAAGAACCTGTAGTGCTGCCTAAATCCATATTTCCTGCAGGCATTCCGTACGGATTTAAAATAACAATGTATAAAACCGTTGGTAAAATTGCCAGAAGAACCAATAAAAAGGATCCTAAAAATTTTCCGGTTACAATTTGGTTTAAACTCAATGGTTTGGTTACCAGCAATTCAATGGTACCTTGTTTGCGTTCGTCTGAAATACTTTTCATTGTAACGGCAGGTATCAGCAACAATAAAACTAAAGGTGCCAACTGAAAAAAGGGTGTTAAATCGTTGTATCCGCTTTGTAAAATATTGTATTGTCCATCAACAATCCAAAGGAAAATACCGTTTAAAATTAAAAAAATGGCAATGACCAAATAGCCGGTAAGCGAACCAAAAAACGATTTTATTTCGCGTAATAATATTGCTTTCATTTAGTTTTGTTTAATTTTTTTTGATTAATATTACCCTAAAGTAACCAGTTTGTCAACGCTCCACGCTTCGGGTTTGTCGTTAAATAGTGTTTTAGTAAATGTCCATACTTCTTTGAAAAGATCTGAATGGCGGTAATTTTCCAAATCAGTTTCATCATTCCAGACAGAATACGTAAAAATAATTCCCGGGTTTGATTTATCCTGATACACTTCTAAAAAGTTATTACCCGGATAGTTCCGTATTTGTTCTTTTACACTGTGAAAATGTTCTAAAAATACAGGAATTTTATCCTGATAGAAACTCATTTTAACTATTCTTACAAACATACATATTTTATTTATTCGGTAAATTCTATGATAACGGTGTCTCGGTAAGTTACACCAAATAAACTTTTTGCATTTCCTACATTCTCATAATCAGATTTATAAATAGACATTTGCAAAAAATCTAAATCGTTAAAAATAAACAACATATCCCCTTCATACTCACGTAAATCTTTAGCTTCTGTATTAAAGTCGGCGTAAAATTGGTTGATTCTGTTTATACGGTATCTCTTTGCCTTGATTTCAAATTTGCGGTTTTTTCTAACACTTTCAAACAGAGCTTTCGAAATATTGGTAACCGCATTGCCATAATGATCTGTGTAAATAACTGAGCCCTTAATAGAATTTCCATCATCGGCAACCTTGGCACGCAATTCTACCAAAAGTTCACAGTCATTATAATCTATTCTGGTACCTAATTCATGAAATTTATTTTCAGTAACAATCTCCTTAGCCACATGGGTAAACAAAGAAACAGTATCTGAGCAAAAATCGGGAATGTCTAACTGAATGATTTCAGTTTGATCTTCTGGCGATGCCAATAAAGTAATGGTTCCGTTATTTGCCGTTAAAAAATAATGTCCGTTGAATTTTGCCAGCAAAAACGATGTTTGATCGTACATTTCGGCTTCAACCAAAACCATGTGCACGCTGCCTTTATTGAAATTTTGATAAGCACCAAACAACACATAACTGGCATTGGCAATATTGTAAAAATCAATGCAATGTGAAATATCAATTATCTGAACAGAAGGCAATACGGATAAAATTCTGCCTTTAACCGATGCTACAAAATGATCTTTTATACCGTAATCTGTTGTTAATGTGATAACTGACATTAATAATTTTTTGTTAGTGTTTTTTAATATTTTTTGTTAGATTTGAGATATACAAAACTAATTTTTTTTAATTAAATCTAATAGCTTTTGAACGAAAGAATCATAGAACTGGAACATATTACCCCGAAAGATTTTTGGGGTCCACAAGATATACATCTAGAAATCATTAAAAAACTGTATCCAAAACTTAAAATTGTTGCCAGAGGAACAACAATAAAAATTTATGGCGAAGCTGAAATACTGGATCAGTTTGAATCACGATTTGAACGAATTTTAAAATACTACGAAAAATACAACCAGCTAAACGAAAACATCATTGAACGATTGATAATAGATGACCTACCTCAGAGAATGGATCGTTCTGATGAGATTTTGGTACACGGTTTAGGCGGTAAATTAATCAAAGCCACTACGCCAAACCAGCAAAAGTTAGTCGATTTGGTTTTTAAAAACGATATGGTTTTCGCCATTGGTCCTGCAGGAACCGGAAAAACATATACAGGTGTGGCATTAGCCGTAAAAGCACTGAAAGAAAAACAGGTTAAGCGGATTATTTTAACGCGCCCTGCGGTTGAAGCCGGAGAAAATTTGGGTTTCTTACCCGGTGACATGAAAGAAAAGCTTGACCCGTATATGCAACCATTATATGATGCGTTACGCGATATGCTTCCTCCTACTACTTTGGAAGATTATCTATTAAAGGGAATCATACAGATTGCACCACTGGCATTTATGCGCGGAAGAACATTGGACAACGCGTTTGTTATTTTAGATGAGGCTCAAAACACCACCCATTCGCAAATGAAAATGTTTTTAACACGTATGGGAAAAAACGCTAAGTTTATTATTACAGGAGATCCCGGTCAGGTTGATTTACCACGAAAAGTAACATCGGGCTTGCGAGAAGCTTTGCGTATTTTAGAAGGTGTAGAGGGTATAGGTTTTATCTTTTTAGACGATAAAGACATTGTTCGCCACCGCTTGGTTAAAAAGATTGTTGAAGCATATAAGAAAGTAGAAACTGCTAACGAATTTGCATCGCAACAAACATATTATCAAAATAAACAAAATGAAAATCCGACGAGTTAGTCGGATTTTCTTATGAGAATAAATTAAGAATTAATACGCTATTCTTTTTTAAATGATTGTAAAATATGGCAGGTAACTCTATATTTGCAAAAAACAATTAATATGCAAGAATTAAAAAACACCATAGAACAGGCTTGGGAAAACAGAGCATTGTTACAACAAGAAGAAACCCAAATTGCTATTAGAAAAGTAATTGATTTAATTGACAACGGAAAATTGAGAACCGCAGAACCTGTGGATGGTGGCTGGCAGATCAACGAATGGGTAAAAAAAGCAGTGGTGCTGTACTTCCCTATTCAAAAAATGGAAACTTTAGAAGCCGGTATTTTTGAATACCACGATAAAATGCCTTTAAAACGTAATTATGCCGAAAAAGGTATCCGTGTGGTTCCTAACGCAGTGGCCCGCCATGGGGCATATATTTCGGCAGGAGTTATCTTAATGCCTTCGTATGTAAACATTGGTGCTTATGTTGATGAAGGGACTATGGTTGATACTTGGGCGACTGTGGGTTCTTGTGCACAAATTGGAAAAAATGTCCATTTGTCTGGCGGTGTGGGTATTGGAGGTGTATTAGAACCTTTACAAGCTGCACCGGTGATTATTGAAGACAATGCTTTTTTAGGTTCACGATCTATTGTGGTTGAAGGTGTCCGCATTGGGAAAGAAGCGGTTTTAGGAGCCAATGTAGTGTTAACAGCCTCTACGAAAATCATAGATGTAACCGGAGAAACTCCCATCGAAATAAAAAGATATGTTCCAGAACGTTCGGTAGTTATTCCGGGATCTTACACTAAAAAATTCCCTGCAGGTGAATACCAGGTTCCTTGTGCATTGATTATTGGAAAACGCAAAGAAAGTACCGATAAGAAAACATCACTAAACGATGCTTTACGTGAACATAACGTAGCTGTTTAATCTAAAAATATTAAATCCCTTTTGAAATTCAAAAAGGGATTTAATTTGTATCTTTGCGAAAATTTTTCAAAATGAAAACATTGCAAAAACTTTTCATATTAGGTAGTTTATCGTTACTTTCATTAAACACCTATTCTCAAGAGGTTACAACAAACCCTTATACTTCAGGTAACAAAGGAAAAATATTTATTTATTGGGGCGGAAACCGCGGATATTATTCGTCATCAGACATTCATTTTAAGGGAAATGATTACGATTTTACCGTACACAATGCCAAATCACATGACAAGCCCAAAGGCTGGCACGCAGATTACATCAACCCTACTCGTATGACCATTCCGCAAACCAATTTTCGTTTAGGTTATTATTTTACCGATAAATACAGTTTGTCTTTTGGTTTTGATCACATGAAATATGTACTGACCCAAAATCAAGAAGCTTATGTAAGCGGTTCGTATCCAAACAAAGGCTCTTACGGTGAAGTGTTAGAAAACAGCAATACCAAATTAACCGAGGATTTTTTGAAGTTTGAACACACTGATGGATTGAATTACGTGAATTTAGAATTAGCACGAACCGAAGATATTTCGCGTTTTGTGGGTATTTACAATACCGATAAAGTACAACTTAATGCAGTTGCCGGTGTGGGTTCGGGAATTTTGTTTCCACGTACCAATGCAACCGTTTTGGGCAGAGAGCGTAACGATGAATTTAAAGTGGCAGGTTATGGTGTTTCTGGGAAAATAGGAGCCAATGTAACGTTCTTCAAACACTTTTTTGTTCAGTACGAGGCTAAAGCAGGATATATCAACATTTTAAAAACACCGGTTTCTAACATTTCATCTGAATATGCAAAACACGATTTTACCTTTGTAGAAAGTATTTTAGTTATAGGCGGAATTTTTAAATTGTAATTATTAACGGTTTAATACAAATTAAAATCGTAATTTTGCATCCTCAATTTTAAACCTATGAGAACTAAATCTTTAAAAAAAAATAAAATCAACGTAGTTACCCTTGGATGTTCTAAAAACGTTTACGACAGTGAAGTGTTAATGGGGCAATTAAAAGCCAGCAGTAAAGACGTTACGCACGAAGCCGTTAATGATGATGCCAACATCATCGTAATTAACACGTGTGGTTTTATCAACAATGCCAAAGAAGAATCGGTAAATACCATTTTGGAATATGTTGACAGAAAAGATCAGGGTTTGGTTGACAAGATATTTGTAACCGGATGTTTATCTGAACGTTACAAACCAGATTTAGAAACAGAAATCCCCGATGTAGATCAATATTTCGGAACAACCGATTTGCCTTTATTGTTAAAAGCTTTAGGAGCCGATTACAGACACGAATTGTTAGGTGAACGTTTAACCACAACGCCCAAAAATTACGCTTATTTAAAGATTTCTGAAGGATGCGACCGTCCATGCTCATTTTGTGCCATACCGTTAATGCGTGGTAAGCATATTTCCCAATCTATTGAAAAATTGGTTGCCGAAGCTGAAAAATTAGCCAAAGACGGTGTTAAAGAATTGATTTTAATTGCACAAGATTTAACCTATTATGGTTTAGATTTATACAAAAAACGCAATTTAGCCGAATTATTAGAAAATTTAGCAAAAGTAGAAGGTATTGAATGGATCCGATTACATTACGCCTTCCCTACCGGATTTCCGATGGATGTTTTGGAATTAATGAAACGCGAACCTAAAATTTGCAATTACATCGATATTCCGTTACAGCACATAGCCGACAATGTATTGAAATCAATGCGTCGGGGAACCACTTATGCCAAAACCACTCAGTTATTAAAAGATTTCAGAGCATCAGTACCCGGAATGGCAATTCGTACTACTTTAATTGTGGGGTATCCCGGAGAAACCGAAGAAGATTTCGAAATCCTGAAAAACTGGGTTCAAGAAATGCGTTTTGAACGTTTGGGCTGTTTTACCTATTCACATGAAGAAAACACACATGCTTATTTATTAGAAGATGATGTCCCTTCCGATGTAAAACAGGCACGTGCTAACGAAATAATGGATATTCAGGCACAAATTTCTTGGGAATTGAATCAGGAAAAAATCGGACAGACATTCCGTTGTATCATCGACCGTAAAGAAGGAAATCATTTTATTGGAAGAACCGAATTTGACTCACCCGACGTTGACAATGAAGTGTTGATCGACGCTACAAAATACTATTTAAAAACCGGCGAGTTTGCCGATATTGAAATTTTTGATGCCACCGAATTTGATTTATATGGCACACCAATATCAAAATAACACCTAAACCGAAAGATTACTTTCGGTTTTTTAGTACCTATAATTATGTCAAGCATTATTTTACTTTTTCTTTGTCTGTTTATCGGCATTGTCATACAAAGAATAAACAATTTTCCAAAAAACACAGCCATTGTACTCAATCAATACATTTTATATGTGGCATTACCGGCAATGGCATTGTATTATTTACCCAAAATTAAACTCAGCTGGGAATTGTTATTACCCGCATCAATCGCCTGGATTACCTTTGGATTATCGTTTTTATTGTTTAGTTATTTAGGAAAAGTTAACAACTGGTCTAAAAAACTTACCGGCTGTTTAATCATCACTTCGGGGTTGGGAAATACCTCATTTGTGGGCATTCCGGTTGTTCAGGCACTTTACGGAGATGAAGGTTTAAATACCTTAATCATCATCGATTTACCCGGAACATTCGTTGCACTTTCAACCGTTGGGGTTTTAGTAGCCACAATGTATTCCAATCAAAAAGGAACCAACGATTCTATCGTTAAAAAGATTTTTTCATTTCCACCTTTATTAGCTTTTTTAGTGGGATTGTTAATGGTTATTTTTCAAATTGACTTTCCAGAGGCCTTAAGCGATACGTTTAAACAATTATCAGCCACTGTGTCTCCTATCGCTCTAATATCAGTTGGGTATCAATTAAAATTCAAAACATACGGCAAACATTTTAAATTTTTGTTTTTAGGTTTGACCTATCAGCTTATTATAGTACCATTGATTATTTTAGGATTGTTTTATTTTGTATTAGGAAAAACCGATTTGGCAACCAAAGTATGCATCATTGAAGCCGCAATGGCTCCCATGATTACAGGAGCTATTTTAGCATCTAACTACGGGTTGAAACCAGAACTGAGTAATATGATGGTTGGCTACGGTATTCCCATTTCGTTTATTACTCTTGCCGGCTGGTATTTTTTGATAGAATATGTGGTGGTTTAAATAAAATATATCAAATAATTTATAATCTGGAAGAAATCAAATGAAAAAAAAATGAACATTTATACTTATTATTTTCAAATTTATGTTAATAGTTAAGTTTTAAAAACATAACCACCATATTTGACAGTAAAACAATTAAATGCACAGAACAGTAAACAAAATAATTAAAACACCCTATTGCAAATAACAAGTAAAATCGAACAGATTCAAATTTAAAAATCTTATATTTGAAATAAAAAAATGAAAAAAATATTGACATTTGGATTTATCGGAATTTTTAATTTAGGAATAGTTTCATGCAGTTGCTCACAAAATATGTTTGATTCAACAAAAGCTTCGTCAGAGAAAATAATGAGTACGTTAAATAATACCTCATGGGTTTTAAAACGTTTAGATACCCAAAACCGAGATTTTATTCCTACCGAAGAGAAAAAAGAATTAGTGCTTTCTTTCAGTGATAATACCTATGGAACCAGTGACGGATGTAATGGTCAGGGCGGTGAATTTAACGTAAAAGACAACGAAATTAGTTTTGACAAAGGAATGTCAACAATGCGTTATTGCGGAGACGAAATGAAACATTTAATTTATAGTGTCCCTTTAGGAAAAATAAAATCAATAAAAGTTAAAAAAGACCAATTACAGTTGTTTGATGAAAATAACGCGGTAGTTGCTACCTATATAAAGAAAAAGTAATTAATCTGGTATAGCTTTTAGAATAGTAATGCTACCCAAAATGAGCTTCAAAATACTGCATTACCTGTACTAAAAGCTGTACACTTGTTATTGGCATGGCATTGTAAATAGATGCACGGTAACCACCTGCTATGCGGTGTCCGTTTATGCCATAGATTCCCTCTTTTAAGCAAAGTGTATTAAACTGTGTTGCTAATTTCTCGTCTTTTAAAAAAAAAGTAGCATTCATGACCGAACGGTCTTCTACCGAAGCATTGCCAAAAAATAGATTGTTCCGATCTATTTCTGAATACATCAAATGTGCTTTGGCTCTGTTTTTCCGTTCCATTGCCTCTACTCCGCCAGAATCTTTTAACCAATTCAAAGTTAAATAACTTACATAAACAGAAAAAACCGAAGGTGTATTGTACATACTTTCTCTTTCAATATGTTTTCTGTAATTCATTATGTTTGGGATTGGTTTTTTGATGCGTTCTAATAGTTCGTTTTTTACAACTACCAAATTTACACCTGATGTTCCGGCATTTTTTTGTGCACAAGCATATATCAAGTCAAATTTTGTAAAATCTAAAACTCTTGAAAAAATATCAGAACTCATATCACAGACCAAAGGAATATCGGTTTGAGGAAATTCTTTAAATTGTGTCCCGTAAATGGTATTATTCGATGTAATGTGCAGATAATCTAAATTAGAAGGAATTTCAATATTTTTTGGGATATAATTGTACTTTTTGTCTTTAGACGAGGCTACCTCAACAATTTTACCAAAATATGAAGCTTCATTTAGCGCATTATTTGACCAGTTTCCTGTGTTTATGTATCCTGCCGTACCGTTTTTGGAAAGTAAATTATAAGCCACACGTACAAATTCTAAACTGGCTCCTCCTTGTAAGAACAACGCTGAATACCCTTTGTCTTGTAGATTTAATAATTCTAAAGCCTGGCTACGAGCCGAATTTATAATATCTACAAAAGCAGGGTCCCGGTGTGAAATTTCGATAAGTGATAAGCCCGAATCATTAAAATTCAATACTGCTTGTGCTGCTTTTTGCAACACTTCATCAGGTAGAATACTGGGACCTGAACTAAAATTATGTCTGTTCGTTTCCATAGTAATATACAGATTACTCAATAAAAGTAATCATATCAGCGGTGGTTTTACGTACTTTTTTCAATTCTGCCTGCCAGTCGTTTTCAGTATCCCGGTAACCAATTGGTAAAATAACCACACTTTTTAAACCTTTTTCTTCTAAATTTAGTAACTTGTCTAATTCGTGATTAATGAAACCTTCCATAGGAATTGAATCAACTTCTAAGGCTCCCGCTTCGGTCAGTGCCATTCCCAAAGCAATATAAACCTGGCGGGAAGCATGCTCAAACTGACGTTCTATTGGCATTGAAGTAAGCTGCTTTGCCACATTTATTTTATAATTATCTGAAAATCCTTTGGGCAAGTCACGTTCCCGTTCGTAATGATCAAAGTAATGGTTGATTTTATTTATATCGTAATAACTCCACGCTGCAAAAACAAGTAAATGTGAACAATCGGTAATTTGTGATTGATTAAAAGCAAGGGGCTTAATTTTTTCTTTTAACTCTTTACTGGTTACCACAATTATTTCAAAGGGCTGCAAACCTGAAGAGGTCGGCGCCAACCGTGCTGCTTCTAAAATACTGTTTATTTTATCTTGAGCAACTTTTTCACCGTTCATTTTTTTGGTAGCATAACGCCACTGCAATGCGGGAATGATACTCATTTTTTTATTTAGTTTGATTAGTCAAAAAAGCGTTTACATTTTTTTCGATACGTTCCTGAATATTTGAAACATCGGCTTTTTCAAATTTTTCCCCGATGATGTTTTCATACAATTCAATATATCTGTCTGAAACGGTTTCAATATATTCATCAGTCATTTCAGGAATTTGCTCCCCTTCTTTACCTTGAAATCCTTTTGAAATCAACCATTGACGGACAAATTCTTTCGACAATTGTTTTTGAGCTTCGCCCTTTTGCTGACGGTCCTGATAACCATCGGCATAAAAATAACGAGAAGAATCTGGCGTATGAATTTCATCAATCAAAACAATTTTTCCGTCTTTCGTTTTACCAAATTCGTATTTTGTATCCACTAAGATCAAACCGCGTTCTGCTGCAATTTCAGAACCGCGCTGATACAAAGCATGGGTATATTTTTCCAACACTTCATAATCTTCTTTTGAAACGATTCCTTTCGATAAAATATCTTCTTTTGAAATGTCTTCATCGTGCGTTCCAAGATCCGCTTTGGTTGTTGGTGTGATAATTGGCGTTGGAAATTTATCGTTTTCTTTCATACCATCAGGCATTTCAACACCGCATAAAATTCTTTTTCCGGCAGCGTACTCACGAGCTGCGTGACCTGATAAATAACCGCGGATAACCATTTCCACTTTAAAAGGTTCACACAAATAACCTACTGCCACATTGGGATCGGGATTTGCTATTAACCAGTTAGGAACAATGTCTTGTGTTAACTGCATGAATTTTGAAGCAATTTGATTTAAGATTTGCCCTTTATACGGAATTCCTTTTGGCATGATTACGTCAAAAGCCGATAAACGGTCAGTGGCAATCATTACTAATAAATCGTTATTAATATTGTAAACTTCGCGTACTTTTCCTTTGTAAACAGATACTTGTCCCGGAAAATTAAAGTTTGAAGAAGTTATTGTTTTCATTGTTTGTTGTGTGTTTATTTTAATACTGCAAAAGTACTAATAATTCTTTTTCAAAACGCTGTTTTGGTAAATATTGCTCTTCTAAATGATACATAAAAGGAATGGGCGTTTCGATGCTTCCCACGCGTTTTACCGGTGCATCTAAATATTGAAAGCATTCTTCCATAATCCATGCCGATAAATCGCTGGCAATTCCGCCAAATAATGTATCTTCTTGTAAAATGATTACTTTATTGGTTTTTTGAACCGATTCTTTTATGGTTTCATAATCTAAAGGTTGCAATGTTCTTAAATCGATTAAATCAGCAGAAATATCTGTATGATTTGCCAACGTTTCTAATGCCCAATGCACTCCGGCCCCGTAAGAAATAACGGTAACGTCACTTCCTTCTTTAAGTAAAGATGCCTGCCCAAACGGAATGGTGTAATAATTTGCTGGAACATCTTGCGATTTGCTGCGATACAAATTTTTATGTTCAAAGAAAATCACCGGATTGGGATCGTTAATTGCCGTATTCAGTAAACCTTTGGCATCTACAGGAAAAGCAGGATAAACCACTTTTAAACCCGGCGTTTTTGTAAACCAGGCTTCGTTTGTTTGTGAATGGAATGGGCCTGCGCCCGAACCGGCTCCACAAGGCATTCTCACTACAACGTCGGCATGTTCGTTCCAACGGTAATGTTGTTTTGCCAATAAATTTACAATAGGGTTAAATCCTGTAGAAACAAAGTCGGCAAATTGCATTTCAACCACCGCTTTGTGTTTATTGATAGACAAACCGGCAGCTGTTGAAACAATAATGCTTTCGCAAATGGGGGTGTTTCTGATACGGTCTTTGCCAAATTCATTCACAAAACCTTCGGTAACTTTAAACGCACCGCCATATTCGGCAATATCCTGCCCCATCACAACTAAATTCTGGTGACGCTCAAGAGATTGTTTCAATCCTTCGGAGATAGCATCTATAAAACGACTATTTTTTGTTTCGGATCCAGCTTCAAAATGTTGATAATCATAAGGTTTGTACACATCGTTCAACTCCGTTTCCAAATCAGCTTCTAAAGCTGCTTCATCCTGCGTAATTTTCCAATGCGTATCAATTTCTTCTTTGATTTCTTTTCTTAGCTGCGCGTCTAGTTCATCAGACAAAATACCCATTTCGCTTAAATAATTTCTAAATCGGGAAATAGGATCTTTAATTTTCCATTCTTCGAACAATTCCTGCGGAATGTATTTGGTACCACTCGCCTCTTCATGTCCGCGCATTCTGAATGTTTTCATCTCAATTAGTACCGGATGCGGGTTTTGACGCATATTTTCTGCAATTTCAGACAATTTTGTATATACTTCTAAAATATTGTTTCCGTCTAAAATGTGACTTTCTATGCCGTAACCAATACCTTTATCGGCTAAATTTTCGCATTTGTATTGCTCGCGGGTTGGCGTTGAAAGTCCGTAACCATTATTTTCTATAATAAAAAGCACCGGCAGATCCCAAACAGCGGCAACATTTAAAGCTTCGTGAAAATCACCTTCAGATGTAGCTCCTTCGCCCGTAAAAACAGCTGTTATTTTGTTTTCTCTGCGTAACTTATACGCCAGTGCAATACCATCTGCAATACCCAACTGAGGTCCCAAATGAGAAATCATACCAATGATTTTGTATTCTTGGGTACCGAAATGAAACGAACGGTCACGACCTTTGGTAAACCCGTTGGCTTTGCCCTGCCATTGAGAAAACAACCTGCTTAACGGAATGTTTCTTGATGTAAAAACACCTAAATTCCTGTGCATTGGTAAAATGTATTCATCGTTTTGAAGAATTGAAGTAACTCCTACCGAAATTGCTTCTTGTCCTATGCCCGAAAACCATTTTGATACTTTTCCCTGACGAATCAAGATGAGCATTTTTTCTTCTATCAATCTTGGTTTAAGTAATTTTTTATATAAATCTAACAATATATCTTGCGATAATAGTGGTGATTGAAGTTCCATATATGGTTTTAAAATAAATTGCCTAAAATTACTAAAATTATTCATTCAAAAATGAAAATATTTTTTTTCTCTATATAGTGAATTTTTATTTGTTTTTTCAATTTTATTTATACCTTTGTAACAATCAAAACAAAAAGACACTCTCGCAAATTGTTATAATTCGTTTTAATGAATTTAAGATGTTGTTATGAAAAAGAACTGGTTCTTGTAAAAAGAATCAGTTTTTTTATTATTTTTATCTTAAACTTTCAATCATCAGGGGTATGGAAGAAAAAGCTAAAGAACGCAAACGCACTTCGGGAGCTATAAGAGACAAAGAGCGAACCAAAGACAAAATGGTTCAGGCTGTTGGAAAGGTGCTTTTAAAGAAGGGTTATACCGGTCTAAACGCATCTGCAGTTGCAAAAGAAGCGGGGGTAGATAAAAGTTTGGTATGGACTTATTTTGGCAATTTAAATAATTTGGTTGAAGAATATATTTCGCAACGTGATTTTTGGAAATTCAAAGCAAAAGATTCTATAGAAAATTTAACCGTTGTACCCAAAGAAGTGAATGAACACGATATGGCTGCTTTACTACAATTTCAGTTTCAAGCACTTTTAGAAGATGAAATATTACAACGTATTATGCTTTGGGGAATCAGTGAAAAAAAAGATTTTTTAAGAAATTTATCTGATGAACGGGAAATAATTGGCGAAGCAATTTTTAAAAACATCGATCCGCAGTTTAAAGATTCTAACATAGATATTCGTGGAATTTTGGCCATTTTAGTCGCAGGAATTTACTATTTAGTTCTTCACGGAAAAATTAACGGAAGTTTATTTTGTGGAATTAATCTAAATACGGTCAACGGCGAAAAGCGTATCAAAGAAAGTATTTCACAGATTATTTCTATGGCTTACAAAAAAACGATTGCTTAACTTATTTTTCAAACTTTATTCGTAAAAATACGTAACTTTGAATTTAAAGTTTTAAAAATGCAAAACATACCAAGTGTTAATTTGCGTGATTTCCTATCGGACGATCCGGTACGCAAGCAAAAATTTGTAAATGAAATCGGTAAAGCTTACGAAGAAATTGGTTTCGTATCATTAAAAGGACACTTTTTAAGCGATGAACTTGTTAACAAATTGTACGAGCAAGTTCGCACTTTTTTCAGCCTTCCTTTAGAAATAAAAGAAAAATACGAAATTCCTGGAATTGGTGGTCAACGCGGATATGTTTCTTTCGGGAAAGAATCTGCCAAAGGACGAACAACCGGGGATCTGAAAGAATTCTGGCATTTTGGTCAATATGTAGAAAACAATCCAAAGTTAGAAGCAGAATACCCCAGAAATGTCATAGTGAACGAACTTCCTGAATTTAACAAGACCGGCGAAGAAACATATAAAATGTTAGAAAAAACAGGCGTTTATGTTTTACGTGCCCTGGCACTGTATTTGGGGTTAGACGAATTTTATTTTGACCAGTACGTTAAAAACGGAAATTCTATTCTTAGACCGATACACTACCCTCCTATTACCGAAGAACCCAAAGATGCTGTGCGAGCAGCAGCGCATGGTGACATTAATTTAATTACTTTATTAATGGGGGCTCAGGGAAAAGGTTTACAGGTGCAAAATCACAACGGTGAATGGATTGATGCCATTGCAGCAGACGACGAATTGGTTATTAATGTAGGCGATATGTTATCACGGCACACCAATAACAAATTAAAATCTACGATACACCAAGTGGTTAATCCTCCAAGAGAATTGTGGGGAACATCTCGTTACTCTATTCCATTTTTTATGCATCCAATAAGTGAAATGCCATTAGATTGTTTAGAAAACTGCATCGATAAAAACAACCCGAAACAATATGAAGATATAACAGCCGGCGATTTTTTAACCGAACGGTTAATTGAATTGGGATTGATTAAAAAATAACTGAAAGAGGCTGGGCAAAAAGGTCAGCCTCTTTTCTTTTAAAAAACCGTTATTCACCTCAATATTCTATAAATTACTGTCATTTCATTTATATTTGATTTAATTTATCAAAATGTTTAAAAAGTATCAGCAAACAGTAATAGCAATTGTAGTTTCTATTTTATTTTTTGTAATTCCGTTTATCAATGCTCCTGAATTACAAAACAATGATTCATTTTTTAATTCGCTTATATTTTACAAACGTTGTTTAGAGAATTTAATAATTGTGCTTTATTTTTATCTAAACTATTTTCTTTTTGTCCCATATTTTTATCGTAAGAAAAGATATATCATCTTTATCATAATAACAGTATTTTTTTTAGTAGTTGCAGTGAAAATTCCCGATTTAATTATCACAAAAAATGATATTTACAATGCTTTATTGGCTGAAAATCCGGGAAAAATGCGCCGACGAATGATGCCGCCTCGTTCTCCTTTTTTAATGGAATTATTAATAGACCGCAATGCTTATCAATTTTATCTTGCTTTATCAATTGGTATTTTGTTGAAAAATAACCAATACATTAACGTAATGAAACAAGATATGCTTAAAAGCGAAGTTTCGTATTTAAAGGCACAGATCAATCCGCATTTTTTGTTTAACACGCTCAATTCACTTTATGCATTGGCATTGGTAAAATCAGACGATACACCAAACGCTATTTTAAAGCTTTCATCAATTATGCGTTATGTGGTAACCGAAAGTTCACAGGAAAAAGTCGCCTTAAAAAGCGAACTGAATTATATTACCGATTATATCGATTTACAAAAACTACGCTTAACAAAAAACACAAACATCGACTATAAAATTAACGGAAATGTGAATCAACAAAAAATTGCCCCTTTGCTTTTTATCCCGATTATCGAAAATTGTTTCAAATACGGTATCAATCAAACAGAAAGTGTTGTTATTAAAATTCACATCACTGTTTCGGGCAATGAAATCCTTTTAGAAACTTATAATAAAAAATCGGCAAAAAATATTACCGAATTAGAAAAAACAGAAACAGGAATCATCAATACACAGAAACGTTTAGATATTTTGTATCTTAACAATTACAATTTACAGATTACCGATACCCTTGATGATTATAAAGTGCAATTAAAAATTAATTTAAAATGATAAAAGCCATTGCAATTGATGATGAACCTTTAGCATTGACCATTTTAGAACATTTTTGTTCAAAAACCAATGACATTTCTTTAGAAAAAACATTTACTTCTCAAAAGGAGGCTTTAAATTATCTGGAAAAATTTCCGGTAGATTTGCTTTTTCTTGACATACAAATGCCCGAAAACGATGGTGTTTCGTTTTATAAATCATTACAAATAAAACCTTTGGTGATTTTTACCACGGCTTTTGATCACTATGCCGTTGAAGGATTCAATGTAAATGCCGTTGATTATTTAATGAAGCCTATTGCACACGAACGTTTTGAAACGGCTATTGATAAAGTAAAAAAATTAAAACAACTACCCACCGTTTCTGCCGAAGATGCTTTTATCTTAATACGAGCAGATTATAAATTGAACAAAATTTATCTAAAAAACATACTGTTTATTGAAGGTTTAGACGATTACGTTCAGATTCATATTGAAAGGCAAAGTAAAATTGTAGCCCGAATGTCAATGAAAAATATTATGGAACAATTACCTGAAAAGGATTTTATCAGAATTCACCGTTCTTTTATCATCCCCATTCGCAGAATTACATCAGTACAAAGCAAACAAATTTTTATAAATGATCAGGAGTTTCCTGTGGGAGATACCTACAAAGCTTCCGTTTTTCAGCAATTAACCGATAAAAAAGAGTAATTTACCTACAAACCAAAAAAAATTTCGAACTACTATTGCATATTAAAAAAAACGTTGTACATTTGTACCAGTAACTCATCTACTACAGGACAAGTAATTAGAATGTTTTAGAATTTTTGAGTTTTTCATAAGTGTTTTTTTTGGTTATTAAAGTGGGTTTATTTCGGTAAACCCACTTTTTTTATAAGTCTTTTTCTGATAAAAATCGTTCGGTTATAAAATCGATATCTTTGATTGATTTTCGAGTCCAATCTATTTTTTTCATTAAAAGTTCATCATCGGTCAATTTCCAATCAATAATACTGTTTCTTAATCGGGTGGTGATGTTATTAATAATGATGGCTGCAGAAACCGAAATATTTAAACTTTCAGTAAAACCATACATTGGAATTTTTATATAAGCATCGGCGTTTTTCATTACCTCATCTGAAAGCCCTGATTTTTCTGTTCCAAAAAAAATAGCCGACGGTTTGCTGATATCAAAATCATCCAGTAAATACGCATCGGCATGTGGTGTGGTTGCAACAATTTGATACCCCTGACTTTTTAACGCCTGTAAACAGCTTTGCGTGCTTTTATGTGCGTGAACATCAACCCACTTCTCTGCTCCCATCGCTATTTCCTTGTCAATTGTTTTGCTGAATTTTTGTTCGATAATATGTACATCCTGAATACCAAAAACCTCACAGCTTCGCATTACGGCACTTGTATTGTGCAACTGATAAACATCTTCAACACCCACACAAAAATGTTTGGTTCGGTTCATTAAAACCCGATCAAAATTCAATCTTCGGTTTTCGGTTATAAAACGTTCTAAGTAATTTAAATAGTCACTGCTTTTATATAAATCTGTTAAATTCATTGCTTTTGTTTAAATTCGTAACAAAGATACTATTTACAAATACAATGAAGAATTTAGTTTTTTTAACCGGTGCAGGAATTTCTGCTGAAAGTGGCATAAAAACCTTTAGAGATGCCGATGGTTTATGGGAAGGACACCATATTACGGAAGTTGCCAGTTTTGAAGGTTTTCAGAACAATCCCGAAATTGTTTTAGACTTTTACAATAAACGCAGAAAACAATTACAAGAGGTTGAGCCAAACCAGGCACATTTCGTTATTGCTGATTTACAAAAAGATTTTAATGTAACCGTTATAACACAAAATGTTGATGATTTGCATGAACGTGCCGGAAGTAAAAAAATCATTCATTTACATGGCGAATTACTCAAAGCCCGAAGTGTAGAAAACGATCTGTTAATTTACAATTGGAAAGACGATATTTTGGTAGGAACAACCAATAGAGAAAACCATCAGCTACGTCCGCATATTGTCTGGTTTGGCGAAGCAGTTCCTGAAATTGAAAACGCAATAAAAGTGATTGAAAAGGCAGATATTGTAGTCATTATAGGTACATCGTTACAAGTATATCCCGCTGCAGGATTAATTGATTATGCCTTAAATGCCAAACATTTTTTTTATATTGATCAAAATCCTGCTGAAACCGGTTATTTTAATAAGCCTTTTAAGGTAATAGCAAAAAAGGCATCAACAGGAATGCGTGATTTACAACAAATTCTAAACGAGTTATAATCCGTTTTGAAGAAATAGTTCTGGATAATCGGTGGTGATATAATCGATTTTTGCCGCATCAAACTGCTTGGCAATATTTAAATCGTTTACCGTCCACGAATTGGTTTTTAGATGCTTTTGCTGAAATTCTTTCAGTAAATCGGGATTGTTCAAAAACAGTTTAAAATAGTAATCAATTCCGTTTAAATTTACGGCTTGAATATCTTCCGCAGATTTATCTCCGTTTAAGTAATGAACCGAAAAATGGGGTACTTGTTGTTTTAGATAAACTGCTGAATCAAAATCAAAAAGTATAAATTCTACGTTATCAGGTGTGGCAGGTTGCGGTAATTCTTTCAGAATCACATCGATTAGTTTCTTTGTACGGTTGGTACCATCGATGGCTGACGTTTTAATTTCTAAAATTAATTTTGTTGCCTTTTGATTTAAACCAACAGAGAAATATTCGGCAAGTGTAGGAATTTTTTCTCCGTTTGGATGCTCTTTCGTCAATAATTCATTATAATTGGATGTTTCGATATCCAAACCATAAAAATCGTGGTCGTGGTTTACAACAACTACATTGTCTTTTGTCAGGTGAACATCGAATTCGGTTCCAAAACATTTCAGTTCAATTGCTTTGTTTAAAGAGGTAATTGAATTTTGTGGCAGATTGTATTCTTTCCAGGCACCGCGGTGAGCAATTATTTTAGTATCCATATTTTGGGCACATAAATTAAAACTGGCTAAAAATAATAAAAAAACGTACTTCATAATTAATTTTTTACAAAAGTACGTTTGCTGTATTAAGAGAATGTTTTTAGAATATTATTCTTTCTTGATTTTATCCTTTGGCAATGCGGGATTGGTGCAGTTACTGTCGGGATCGTTTTTTAATTCGTCAATAATAGAATCTTTCCAAAGTTTTGTTCCTGTAATATAAGCCACTTTACTAATTAAAAAACCGGCAACCGGCGAGGTAATAAACAAGAAAAAAATAATTGCAATGGCTTTGGTGGTAACAGAAAATTCGGCAAAATGTATTGTAGCAGCAATAAGAATACAGCCAATACCCAACGTGGCAGCTTTTATTGTTACTGATAGCCGCGAATAAAAGTCGGGCATTTTAAAAACACCAAACGAAGCTATAAGCACAAAAACGGCACCTAATGTACTTAAAATTTTTATTAACAAATCATTCATCTCTTTTTCTTTTAAATATATAAAATGAAAAGGCAACCGTACTTAAAAAGGCAATAAGAGCCAAAATCATTGCCTCGTCTAAAAACAACGGATTGTTTACAATGATGCTGAAAAGGGTTATAAAAGCCACTCCAACAGTAATCAGTAAATCAAGTGCAACCACACGGTCAACCACTTGCGGACCTTTTATAAATCTTAACATTATAAAAAATATTGCCAAACAAATAATTGGCATTACAATATATGCTATGTAATCTTCAACCGTCATTTTATCTGATTATTTCTAATAGTTTTCGTTCTATTCTGTTACTTAGTCTTTCGATAAATTCTTCTTTATTGGTTAAGTACATCACGTGGATATACATAAACTTTTTATTTTTAGACAGATCTACAACCACCGTTCCCGGAGTTAAAGCAATCATATTGGCAAGCATGGTAATTTCAAAATCGGTTTTTGCTTCCATTTCATATTTAATGATACCGGGTTTCATGTTGTAATTAGGCGTAATTACATCTTTCGTAACCTCGTAATTTGCTTTCATTAAATCATAAAAAAACAACAGGATAAAAGCAAAAATCTTTGGAACCCTATAAAAATATTCGGTACTGGCGTTAACAGATTTGTTGACCATCCACAAAATAAAAAAGCCAAGGGCATAGCCAAACACAAAATTGGTATAACCCAACTGTCCTGTTAACGCTACCCAAACAAATGTAAGTAATATGTTTAATAAGAAATTTTGTAACATGCTTAATTATTCTTTTGTACTTAATACATTGTTTATATAAATTTCGGGATGTTTCATTTCATAAGCAGCTTTTTCTGCCAACTTAAAGACATTGTTGGCATTTAAACCTATAAATAAAGATACTGCAGTTAATCCGATTACAGGAGCAATCAAAGCGATTTTACCCGAAAGCGGAAAAGAGGCAAAGTGATCGATTTCTTCTGTAATAGGTTTAGGCGATTCTTTCCAGAAAGCTTCAGACCAAATACGGATAACCACAAAAAGCGTTACAAAACTTGCTACGATAAGTGCCGCAAGCAGTACATAATTTTCTTGTTTAAAGGTTTCCTGAAAAAGCAATACTTTAGGCCAAAATCCTGATAATGGTGGAATGCCAATCAAAGAAAAAAGTACTAAAGCGACCATAAAAGAAAACTTTGGATAATCTTTCAACAAACTTCCTAACCGAGTGATATCTACTGTTTCGCGCATTTTTAAAATGATTCCGGAAATCATAAAGAAATTACTCTTCACAATAACGTCGTGAATCAGGTAAAAAATCACGGCCACAAAAGCCAATTCGGTATTTAACCCCAAACCTGCAATAAGATACCCGATGTGACACACGATAAGATAAGATAAAATCCGCCGGATACTTCTTTTATTAATGGTACCTAAAGCTCCGGTAATTAAGGTTAATATTGCAATTACAGAAAACAACGTCAGCGTAAAATGATCAGGTTGAAAAACCACGGTAAAAACACGCAACATGGCATAAATTCCCATTTTTGTTAACAGTCCTCCAAAGATAGCCGCAATAGCAGACGGTGGTGTGTGATAGGCCGAGGGCAACCAGAAATACAGTGGAAAAACCGCTGATTTAATTCCAAAACCTACAAAAAACAGCAACGAGGTTACCGTTACCAGTCCCTTATTTTCTACTTGAGCCACTTTACCGGCTAAATCGGCAATATTTAATGTTCCGGTAATTCCGTATAAAATTCCAATCGCAGTAAGGAAAATAACTGATGCCAGCATATTCATGGTTACGTATTTAATAGCCCCTTCCATCTGCATTTTCTTTCCGCCAACAGTCAGTAAAATAAACGATGAAATAATAACGACCTCAAACCATACGTACAGATTAAAAATATCTCCTGTTAGAAAAGCACCTAAAAGTCCCATTACTAAAAAGTGAAAAATAAAAAAATATCCGAATTTTATTCTGCTGATATTTAAACTCGATGTAGAATAAATACCTACAGCTAAGGAAACCAATGCCGTTAAAAGTACCATAATGGCACTAAGCGTATCTGCCATAAAAGTAATCCCGAAAGGTGCCTGCCAACCGCCTAATTGCAAAGTTAGATACCCGTTTGTCAACGTCATTTCAAACAAGCGCAAACACAATATAAATGCAATACTGTTTCCTACAATGCTTATTACTTTTTGCACAAAAACTTTTTGCCAGAAAAACAATAAAAGAATTGCGGTAAACAAGTGCATTAATACGGGTGCCAGTATAAAGTTTGTTATCATATATCTAAATCTTGAATATTTAATGAATCCAAATCATCAGATCCGGTGGTGGTATATACCCTTTTTAGCAACACAATGGCAAATGCCGTTAATGCAAAACTGATGACAATTGCCGTAAGAATTAAAGCCTGCGGAACAGGATCGGCATAAACTTCTAAAAATTCGGTATTTTGAGGTTTTATAATCGGTGCTTTTCCTTTAGTGATTCCTCCAATAAGAAATATTAATATGTTTGCTCCGTTTCCCAAAAGTAACAAGCCTAATAATAATTTTACCATACTTCTGCGAAACATCATATAGATACCTGCAGAATAAAAAGCTCCGACTAAAATAACTAATAATAATTCCATTTTATGTATTTTCAGATATTGTAAACAATATTGTTAAAACCACACCAACTACCACCATATAAACACCCAAATCAAACAGCAAAGCCGAACCAAAAGCTCCGATAACTACCACTGATTCTGCAAACCACACACCGGTCATAAACGATCTTCCTAAAACCACTGGCAATAATCCGCTTAAAAAGCTGACTAATAATCCGGTGGGAATCAAGAAAAAAGGTTTAATGCTAAACATTCTCAATGTTTGCATAGGGCTGTAAGCAAATGAATGCAGTACAAAAGCTATCGACGCAATTAATCCGCCAATAAATCCACCTCCCGGTAAATAATGCCCTCGTATCAATAAAAAAATAGAGAACAAAATTAAAAGCGGCAACAGATAATTAGTCGATGTCCGTAAAATTGTTTTATCTAATTTTTCGTTATTCCGATTTCTCTCCATCTTGTGTTTTATATTTTAAAATGCTGTAAACGCCAATTGCAGCAATAGATAGCACAATTGTTTCAATCATTGTATCAAATCCTCTATAATCAACCAGTATTACATTTACCACATTTTTACCTTTTGCCATTACATAAGCATTATCGGCATAAAATTTACTCACACTTTTATCTGCCGGCGAAACCAGTGCCTGAAGCGTGATCAATGAAATCAATATACCGAAACTGACTGAAATGATTCCGTCTCTAAATTGAATTTTACCATTTGAAAATTTCAGGAAAGGCGGTAATTTAAACAATACCAGTACAAACAAAACCACCGTAAGCGTATCGATTGCAAACTGTGTCATTGCCAGATCGGGTGCACCATAGAACACAAATATCAAACAAATAGAATAGCCCACCACTCCCAAAGCAGCAATAGACGTTAACCTTGAGGTGGTATTTGTGATGATATAAATGGCAATCATGGTAATTACGAAAACAATAAATTCGTAAATTCTAAATTCTGACAAACCTTCGGTATTTACCCGTAAAGGCACATCGGCAAACAGTTTGTATCCCACAATACCTGTAAAAAACAAAATAATGATCAGTATGTAGATTCTCAGGTATCCATTGTGAAAAAAGCGGGTATATTTAAACGCAAACAAACGAATACCTACTGCTATGTTGGAGATAAGTGTTTGTGGTGAAAAATCGTCTAAACCTTTTAACCTACCTTCGTTTTTGTTTGATGGTTTTATTGTAAAATATAATACGGTTCCCAACACAATGGTGATGATACTTAACAGCAAAACCACGTTAACCCCATGCCATAATGAAAGATATATGTCTGTGGATTTTCCAAAAACGGCACTGGTGGCTGCATTGATTACTGTTTGATCTACAATAGCCGGTAATACGCCAAAAAGCAAGGTAAGAAAACTTAACACCACAGGCGGAAGCCATAAAAAGATATTCGGTTTATGTATCTTTTTAAACTCTTGGGGCAATTTTCCAAAAAACGGACGAATACCTGCTAAAAATCCTGCCGAAGTCAGAAATACATTAGTCAGTAATATGATTCCGGTCAGTATAAAAACAGATTCCCGTGTCCAGATATTGCCTGTGGTTACCCCGTAAAACAATTCTTTACTTAAAAACCCAAAAGTCAACGGAATTCCGGCACTTGACAAAGCAGCAATAAAAGCAGCAATGGCAACCAGCGGCATTACTTTACCCAATCCTCTTAAAACAGATAAATCGCGTGTGTGGGTTTCGTGGTCAACAATACCTGTTACTAAGAATAAAGTGGCTTTGTACAATGCGTGCACCAAAATGAATGTACAGGCAGCGTAATAAGCAGTTTCGGTACCAATACCCAGTAAAAAAACAATAATACCCAATGCAGAAATGGTGGTATAAGCCAGCAAGCCTTTCATGTCTTTATGAAAAACGCTCAACAACGCTCCTATTACCATGGTTACTCCGCCAACAATCATTAAAGTATAGTTCCAAACCTCATCTCCACTTAAAATGGGTGAAAAACGAGCCAATAAATAAATTCCGGCTTTTACCATTGTTGCAGAGTGCAGATATGCAGAAACCGGCGTGGGAGCTTTCATAGCACCCGGCAACCAAAAATGAAACGGAAACTGTGCCGATTTGGTAAAAGCACCGGCAAAGAGTAAAGATATAATAATGTAATAATATTCGTTATTTACTAAAATACCGGGTTGCGTCAACAATTCATTGATGGAATAAGTACCGGAAACCATTCCAATTAAAGAAAAAGATGCCAGCATTAAAAACCCTCCTAACCCTGTTAAGCTCAATGCCCATAAGGCACTTTTTCTTGAATCTTCTTCGTTGGTGTTGTATCCAATAAGAAAATAAGAACTGATACTTGTAAGCTCCCAAAAAACAAACAATGTAATTAAATTGTCAGACAGTACCACGCCCAACATTGCTCCCATAAAAAGCGTGAGGTAACAATAAAACCTGTGAATGTTTTCGTCTTTTTTAAGATATTCTGCAGCATACAGATAAATTAATGTACCAATACCGGTAATCATTAGTGAAAACAACATCGAAAGCCCGTCTATTTTAAAATCTAACGAAATACCCAGTGAAGGAATCCACTCGTTTTTAAAAAAGACCGATTTTGCACCATAATGAACCGCCGGTAAATAACTTAAGAGGTAGAGAAACAGCAGCAGGGGTATTACACTTATGAATTTAAAAAACCTAGCCATTTTTTGCGGCTTAAAAAGCAACATTACAAACGCCAACAAAAAGGTGATGATAATAGGTAAAAGCATAATATGTAAGTTAAATCCTTTCTCTGATAAATGGTATTATTTGTGATTTTTTACAAAAATAAAAAAAATAATTGATTTTTTAGAATTAAATGTATGTTAGATTTTTTTAGGTGTAAGGCAGTAAAAACTAAACGAAGTAATCTTAAAATGATGATTTTCATTACTTATAAGAAGCTGAATCAAGTTTACCACCCACTTACATCGTATGGTACATATAATTTTGCTTTATAAAGATCACCATACGAAAGATTCATACAGCAGAGGGTGCTTTCCTTTTTACTTTCACAGATTACAAATCCGCAACATTGGTTTCATTACCTATATTTTGAAACTAAAACTAATGATGCCATAAATAAGAATGTTGAAAACACAAAATATATATCATAGATCCACATCTTATACTTCGGTTTCCTATTAATTATTTCTGCTCTTTGCTTTGAGTTTAATTTCTTATAGAAATAATAACTGTTAATAAGAGCTATAATAACAATTGGTAAAAATAATATTAGAAAGTTTAGTGTTATCTCAAACAAAAAATGTAGTATTAATATAAAAATAGTATTAAAATTAACTCCTTGATTAAATGATAAATTTAATAAAGTACTGATTGGTGTTTCGTAACTGGCATTCTTCATTAATCTACTATGATTAGCAGCAATAAAATCTAACCAGAAATCTTTCAATAAAAAAATAATATTCATTTATAAATAATTTATATTTAATCTTTTAAACTTTTTGATTCTGTCCAATGATATATTCTTTTATTATTCATTTTAAAAATTAATACAAAAACAAGCTTACAACCAATTTACAGGTGTTCCTTTTTTGCTAAACAGCCAGGCTACAAAAACGGTATCTTTCCCATCTATTTTAAAAACTTTGAATTGCGGAACCAGAACAATAGTAATAATTCCGCTAACAACAGGAATCCAAATTCCGGTAAGCAATTCAAAATGAGCAATAATGTAGCGTGCAGCTAAAAAAATGACTGCAAAAAATAAAAACTGTATAACCAATACTTTTGTTGCCTTATTCATTTTCTGTTTTATTTTGAAATTTTGTTCGTTTACTTCCTTTGTACATCTCGTATTTTACTAAACGGGCTTCTAATTTACCGTTAAACAACTTAATTTTTCTCGATGGTTTTAAACCCACATATTTTAACGCCTCAATGTTTCCGGTAATAAACCATGCATTGGTATCAGGGTAACTTTGTTTTAACGTATCGCCTATTTCACGGTAAAAACGTTCTAAATCAATATCTAGGCGTTCGCCATAAGGCGGATTGAAAACCATGTGCAACGTTCCTTCAGTTTCTTTTTCCGTTTCAAAAAAATTCCGTTGTGCTATTTTTATGTATTCGTCTAAAGTAGCGTTTCGGGCATTGTCTTTTGCTTTAGCAACTGCCGATGGTGCTTTGTCGTATCCAAAAATATCATAATGAAAATCAGTAATCTTTTTCAATAACGACTCTTCTACTTTATCAAACAAATCGGCATCCCAATCGTTCCATTTTTCAAAAGCGAACTCTTTTCTGTTGATATTTGGCGGAATATTGCAGGCAATCATTGCAGCTTCCACCAAAAAAGTTCCCGATCCGCACATGGGATCCAAAAAGTGTGATTGACCATTCCATCCGCTTAACAATAAAATTCCGGCTGCCAATACTTCATTAATCGGTGCAATATTAGTAGCTGTTCGATACCCGCGGTGGTGTAGTGAGGCTCCTGACGTATCCAGCGAAACCGTACAAACATCCTGCTGAATGTGAATGTTTATTCTTAAATCGGGGTGGTCTTTATCAATATTTGGTCTGTCGTCAAATTTCTTTTTAAACTGGTCAACAATAGCATCTTTGCTTTTTAATGCCACAAATTGTGAATGGTTAAACTGATCTGAAAAAACAGTCGCATCTATTAAAAAAGATTGGTGAACACTGATAAAATCTGTCCAATCAATGCTTTGAACACCGTTATACAAACTGGTTTCGTTATAAACTTTGAACTGTTTTATGGGTTTCAAAATTTTTAATGCGGTACGCAATGATAAATTGGCTTTATACATAAAACCTTTATCACCATAAAAACTAACCATTCGGGTACCTTGTTCAACACGCTGTGCACCAAGCTTTACTAATTCGTTTGCTAAAATTTCTTCAAAACCAAAGAAGGTTTTAGCGACCATTTTAAAATTTTCCATATTCAATTCCTTTCCTTCGGGAATGATAAATTTATTTAATTCTACAAAAATAGCGTATTTTTGCCTTTACAAAATTTCTAAAATGCAAGAATCTAAAAAAACATGGTTTCGCAACTGGTTTGATACCCCTTTTTATCACATTTTATACAAAGATCGTGATTATGCAGAAGCACAATTGTTTATTGATAATATTACAGAATACCTGAATTTGCCTGAACACGCAAAAGTACTTGATTTGGCTTGCGGACACGGAAGGCATTCTATTTATCTGAATAAATTGGGATACAATGTGGTAGGTGCCGATTTATCGGAAAACAGTATTAATTTTGCCAAAGAGTTTGAAAACGATACCTTACATTTTAAGGTAAAAGACATGCGTGAGCCTTTTGATGAAAAATTTGATGCTGTTTTTAACCTTTTTACCAGTTTTGGATATTTTGAAACCGAAAATGACAATCTGGAAACCTTGAAAGCTATTAAAGAAAGTTTATCTGAATATGGTTTTGCTGTGCTTGATTTTATGAATGTGTACAAGGTTATTGAACATTTGGTGACAGAAGAAACCAAAGAAGTAGACGGAATTGTTTTTAACATTAAGCGGTGGACAGAAAACGGATATATTTTTAAAAACATTTGTTTTGAACATGAAAATGAAAGCTATGATTTTACCGAACGCGTAAAAGCATTGACTTTGAACGATTTTGAAAAGCTTATGGATCAAGCCGGTATCTTTTTACTGGATACTTTTGGCGATTATAAGCTGCATAAATTCCACGAAAAAGAATCAGACCGTTTAATAATGATTTTTAAATAATGACAACTTATTTACTTCCTTTCATAGCTGTAGTGTTAGGGTATTTTGTAGCAATAGTTATCAAACCCAACAACAAAAAAACCATTAAACTTTTATTGGCTTTCAGCGGTGCCTTTTTACTCACCATGACCGTGTCGCATTTATTACCAGAGGTTTATGCCTATGTAATTGAAGGAAATCATATTGAAAGTACTACAGAACAAGCAGATTTTTCTGTGGTGCAATATTTAAATGATCACAATCATGAAAATTACGATCATACTTCTTATGAATTAACTAACAACACCACACACAACCACGACCATAACGCAATGAAAGAAATCGGGTTGTTTATTATGTTGGGAATTGTATTTCAGATCATTTTAGAATATTTCTCAAAAGGAGCTGAACACGGTCACGTGCACATACACGAAAAAATGACCTCGTTACCTTGGCTTTTATTTGGTAGTTTGTGTTTACACGCATTATTTGAAGGAATGCCCATTAGCCAGCACCATCATTTAGCATGGGCAATTGCAATACACCATTTTCCTATAGCTATTATTTTAACCTTATTTTTCTTACAAGCTCAATTAGACAAAAAGTTTGTTTTTATTTTTATGGTTGCTTTTGCATTGATGACGCCCTTAGGCACTTATCTTTCTCACAGCTTATCATTTTTGAATGATTATTATGTACCGATATCTGCTTTTGTAATAGGCATTCTTTTTCATATTTCATCAACCATTATTTTTGAAAGCAGCGAAGGACATAAATTTAACCTTGCCAAATTATTAGCAATCATTATAGGAATTTCTTTAGGATTTTTTGTTTAACTTATTCGTATATTTGCAGCAGTAAAAATTAAATAAGCACGAAATGTAAAAAATAATTTCTTTCAGATAAACCAAAACAACAACGGCAAAAGCGGTTGTTATATTGTTTCATTTTAAAGAAGGAAATTATGCTTATTCTACAAAACATTTCATACACACATCCTAACAAAGATTTGCTGTTTAGTACTATTCATCTGGCAGTAAACAATCATGATAAAATAGCACTAATCGGCAATAACGGTGCGGGGAAATCAACTTTATTAAAAATTATTAATCAGGAATTAGCTCCGTCTAACGGACAAATTATTATTGATACTATTCCCTATTTTGTTCCTCAAATATTTGGACAATATAACCATCTTTCCATTGCAGAAGCACTAAAAATTGATAACAAATTAAACGCCTTAAAAGAAATTTTAAACGGAAACACTACCGAAGAAAATTTTAATGTGTTAAACGATGACTGGACCATTGAAGACCGTTGCAACGAAGCTTTAAAATATTGGCAGCTGAACGATTTAAATTTGTCGCAAAAATTAGAATCGTTAAGTGGCGGACAGAAAACAAAGGTTTTTCTCGCAGGAATTTCTATTCACCATCCCGAATTGGTTTTGTTAGACGAACCCAGTAATCATTTAGATTCCGAAAGTCGTGAACTTTTGTATAATTACATTCAATCTACAAAAAACACCTTAATTATTGTAAGTCATGACAGAAAATTACTGAATCTGTTACATACGGTTTGCGAATTAAATAAAAATGGAATTAAAGTATATGGCGGCAATTATGATTTTTATGCAGAACAAAAAGAAATGGAAAAAAATGCACTAAATCAGGACATTCACAACAAAGAAAAAATATTGCGAAAAGCCAAAGAAAAAGAACGCGAAACTTTAGAACGACAACAAAAGGCGGACAGTCGTGGTAAAAACAAACAAGAAAAAGCAGGCGTTGCCCGAATAATGATGAATACACTTCGCAATAAGGCTGAAAACAGTACCTCTAAGCTCAAAAGTGTTCATACAGAAAAAATAGACGGCATTTCTCAAGACCTTCAAACGCTTCGTTCTGCTGTTCCTGATACGGATAAAATGAAATTTGGATTTGATAATTCGCAATTACATAAAGGCAAAATTTTATTCACTGCAACAGATCTTACTTTTGGTTACACTAACAAACCATTGTGGAAAACTAATCTGAATTTTCAAATTACAAGCGGCGAACGCATTGTTTTAAAAGGAAAAAACGGATCGGGGAAAACTACTTTGATCAATATTCTTTTAGGAAATTTAGAACCACAAACAGGAACACTTTATCGGGCTGCAAACAAAGCGATTTATATCGATCAAGATTATTCTTTGATTGATAATCACCTCAACGTTTACGAACAAGCCCAAAAATTCAACAGTTCTGCTTTAGAAGAACACGAAATTAAAATTAGATTAAACCGTTTTCTATTTTCAAAAGAAGATTGGCAAAAACCTTGTAGTGCGTTAAGTGGCGGCGAAAAAATGCGTGTGTTACTTTGTTGCCTGACAATACACAGCAAAGCTCCAGACATCATTATATTAGACGAACCCACAAATAATTTAGATATTCAAAATGTACATATATTAACAAACGCTATCAATGAATATCAGGGCACTTTATTAATTGTATCACATGACGAATTTTTTTTAGAACAGACAAACATGGAACGATCAATTGTAATAGAATGAATTCATTAATTTAGTAACTATCTATCCACTATAATTTAAAAAATCATGAAATTCACCTTAACACTATTATCCGTTTTTATCTTCAATATAATAACAGCCCAAACAAAGTTTAAAGTGGTAGGAACAGAAACAGAAAATTGGCGAAACATCTATTCATTAGTTGACGAATATGGAAAGGCATTAAAAGTCTTAGATACTGCAAAATACTATATTTCTATGAATGATGATACGTTAGGATATTTCGCAGTTTTCGGCAAAAAAAACTCCCCGGGCTGGTCAGCGATTGACGTGAATGAAAACATTCTATTTCAAGTATTTAATACCAGTTTTGGAGAACCAAGCCCTGATTATTTAATTGAAAATAAAATCAGAATAATTGACAACGAAGATAAAATTGGGTTTGCAAACGAAAAAGGAGAAATCATAATAGAACCACAGTTTGAAATTGCCACTTCATTTTACAACGGCAAAGCAATTATTGGAAAAAAATGTAAAAAAATTCCTTGGGGCAATCATGAAGATGAAAACGGCTGCCACCACTACTCTATCACATGTGAATATCAGGGATATATTGATGAAAAAGGAACTATTTTAAAATTAGGGAATTACACCTTTGATGAAATAAAAGAAGAAATTGATTGGAAAATCTATGATGGGTATTAAATAATTTACCTTTTAACTCTCATTAATATGCAATTTTAACAATTTATTAGTTTGTGATTTTAATGACAACTCTGATTAGAATAAAAATTGAGCCATAGCAACGCAGTTTGTGATTAACAACTAAACGCGAAATCATTTACAAATAATTTTCAACTTTCCATTTACTTAAATTAGTAAAGGAATCTTTATATTTGCTTCCAAACAAAATTTAAAAATAAATGACCTTAATAAAATCGATATCCGGAATTCGCGGTACCATTGGCGGTAACGTGGGCGAAAATTTAACTCCGATCGATGCCGTAAAATTTGCATCGGCTTACGGAACGTTCTTAAAAAACAATTTACAAAAAGATAAATTAACCATTGTAATTGGTCGCGATGCCCGTATTTCTGGTCCGATGATTCATCAGTTGGTCATGCAAACGTTGGTTGGTTTGGGAATCGATATTATAGATTTGGGCTTGTCAACTACACCAACTGTGGAAGTTGCCGTACCGTTGGAAAAAGCCGATGGGGGAATCATTTTAACGGCTTCGCATAACCCTAAACAATGGAATGCTTTAAAATTACTAAATAATAAAGGCGAATTTTTAAGCGGTGCCGAAGGTGCGTTGATCTTAGATATTGCAGAATCAGATGATTTCGATTTTGCCGATGTGGACAACCTGGGAACGGTTACCGAAATAACCGACTATATGGACAAACACATTAACGAAGTTTTGAATTTGAAATTAGTTGATGTGGAAGCAGTGAAAAGCAAGAAGTTTAAAGTGGTTGTTGATGGTGTAAATTCATCAGGCGGAATCGTTATTCCTGCGTTATTAAAGAAAATGGGTGTTGAAGTAATAGAACTCTACTGCGAACCCAACGGACATTTTCCGCATAATCCCGAACCGCTGAAAGAGCATCTGAAAGATATTTGCGAACTGGTTGTCAAAGAACAAGCCGATTTCGGAATTGTTGTAGATCCGGACGTTGACCGATTGGCTTTTATCAGCAACAACGGCGAAATGTTTGGCGAAGAATATACCTTGGTGGCTGTAGCCGATTATGTGTTGAGTAAAACTCCGGGCAATACAGTTTCCAATATGTCGTCTTCCCGTGCCTTGAAAGATGTTACTGAAAAACACGGTGGAATGTACGAAGCATCGGCTGTGGGCGAAGTGAATGTGGTGGAATTGATGAAGAAAAATAATGCAATAATTGGTGGCGAAGGAAACGGCGGGATTATTTATCCGGAAATCCATTACGGCCGCGATGCCTTGGTGGGTGTAGCTTTGTTTTTAACGCATTTAGCCAAACAAGATTTAGATGTAGCAAGTCTGCGTGCAAGCTATCCGCAATATTTTATGAGCAAAAATAAAATCGAACTGACACCCGAAATCAATGTTGATGCTATTCTGGAAGAAATGAAAAAACGCTATTCCAACGAAAAAATCACTACGATTGACGGTGTTAAGATAGATTTTGCAGAGAGTTGGGTTCATTTGAGAAAATCAAATACCGAACCCATTATCCGTATCTATACCGAAGCACACACACAGCAACAGGCAGATGGGTTGGCTCAAACAATTTTAAATGAAATTCAAGAGATTGTGAAATAGTAATCTATAATCTACCCTTTTATCTTTGGTTTAAAAATTGTAACTTGTAAAGAAAATCATGAAAGATACAACGTTAGTAATGGGTGCTTCTGAAAACGTACAAAGGTACTCTAATATGGCAATCAGGAAATTGTTGAGTCATAACCACAAGGTAAAAGCTTTTGGTATCCGCGGTGGAGAGGTTGAAGGTGTTACAATAGAAAAACTACCTGTTCGCTGCGATATTATTGATACGGTAACATTATATTTAAATCCTACCAATCAAAAACCATATTACGATTATATCTTAAGTTTAAAGCCAAGAAGGGTTATTTTTAATCCGGGAACCGAAAATAGTGAATTGCAAAATTTATTAAAAGAAAACAATATCAGTTTTGAAGAAGCCTGCACATTGGTTTTGTTAAGTACCAATCAATATTAAAAAATAAAAACCGTTTCAAAACAATGAAACGGTTTTTATTTTTTGAGTACAACAACATCAATTGCCTAACTTATAATTTGCATAGCATTCGTTAACAGCATTAAAAATCTGGTAATCGCTGGCAGTATAAATAAAGCGTTCAGAATGATTGCAGCGCTGTAATATTTTTACAATTTCTTCTTTAGAAATATCAAGTAAAGCAGAAACCATTTCGCGGTCGTATTTCTTTTTCATTAGTTCAATCAGCTCTACTTCTTTACGAATCTGGTTGATTTTTTTTGCTTCACGCGAATTTCGTTTCATGGCATTGTAAATACCATTAATTGGGTTTAAGCCCTGATTATAACTAGGCACGTAACCTGTCGGACCAAAATCACGGTAATAAGGATAATCTGCCAAGGCAATCAATTTGGTATCAACAGATAAAATTCCGGTCAGTTTCAACGTATTAATTACCACCTCGTCTAAAACCGTAGAAGTATCTTTAATATAAATCTTCATCGTTCCTTCTTTTAACCAGTCGTTTGTGACTTTTATTTTTAATGAACGAAATCCTTCCGAAGAAATATGTAGTGTGTCATTTACGTTTGCCAGAATGGTAAAAACGCCGTCAGTACTTGTCTGTGCAACCTTTAATGAGTTTAAATTAATGATGTTTACATTGCTTTCCGGGCGGTAGCTTAATTCACTGTAAACAGTTCCCTGAATATTTTTTTCTTGTGCATAGTTAGCAGCAGAAAGTAGTAAAAAAAATAAAACTGCGAAATATCTCATATTTGTTTTTAGTATGAACCAAAAATACAGGATATTTTGCAGTTTTACGTCTTTATTTTGTAAATATTAACAACAATTTAGTTAGATCTGCGTGGACGATCACCCCTTACTGATTTTCTTTCGTTGCGAACCGGACGATCATCTTCTCTGCGACGACCAAATTTACCTTCTGTTCTTCGTTCTCCACCTGATGATCTTCTATCTGATGAGGAACGTTCACCTCTACGACCGTCAGAAGATCTTTCACCACGGAAACCGCCGCTTCTACCTCTTCCATTGTGATCTCTTCGTGATGAACCGCCACCGCTGGTAGAAATTTCAACATTTACCTGACGACCTTCGTGATGCATGTTATTTAAAATTTCCATAACACGTTCGCTGTGTGAAGCATCGGTGTTAAAGAATGAAAATCCTTCTTTTACATCTACCTTAAACAAATCGTCTCTGCCTAAATCTAAGGAGTCGCGCAAGAAATCTTTCAAACTCATCCAGTCAAAATTATCTCTTGAACCTAAATTTAAGAAATAACGAACCGATCCGTCTGAATTAACCGATCCTTCGCCTTTTTCACGAGATTTTGGAGAATCGATCGTATTTTGTTTTTTGTAATATTCAATAAAACGATTGAATTCTAACGAAAACATTTTTTTGATTAATTCTTCTTTTGATAAATCGCCTAATAATTCTTCGATTTTTGGCAAGTATTTATCGATTTCTGAATCAACCTCAACAGATCTTGCTTTGTTTGCTAAGTGAATTAACTGTACTTCGCAAATTTCCATTCCGGTTGGAATTGGTTTTTGAACGAATTTCTTTTTAATGATACGTTCAATCTGACTGATTTTTTTGTATTCAGATTTTGTTACGACAACAATTGAAGTACCTGTTTTTCCTGCACGTCCGGTACGCCCTGAACGGTGGTTATAGGTTTCAATTTCATCAGGTAACTGATAGTTGATAACGTGTGTGATATCATCTACATCAATTCCACGGGCAGCTACATCGGTAGCAACCAACATTTGAATTTGACGGCCACGGAACGCTTTCATTACTCCGTCACGTTGTGCTTGCGACAAATCTCCGTGCAAAGCAGCAGCGTTGTATCCGTCTTCAATTAATTTTTCAGCAACTGCCTGTGTATCGCGTTTGGTTCTACAGAAAACCACCGAAAAAATATCGGGATTCATATCTGCCAAACGTTTTAATACCGGATAACGGTCGCGTGCACCTACCAAATAGTACTCGTGCGACACGTTCTCAGATCCCTGATTTTTATGACCCACCGTAATTTCTTGCGGACGTTTCATAAATTCTTTTGCTATACGTGCTACTTCCTGTGGCATTGTTGCCGAAAATAACCACGTATTTTTTTCTTCTGGTGTATCAGATAAAATAGAGGTAATGTCGTCATAGAATCCCATGTTTAACATTTCATCAGCCTCATCTAATACACAAATTTGTATGTTTTTAATGTTAACATAGTTTCTGTTAATCATATCCTGCATACGTCCCGGTGTTGCCACAATAATCTGTGCACCGCGTTTTACTTCTTTTGCCTGCTCTGTAATGCTGGCACCACCATAAACAGCCACGGTATGTAATCCTTTCACATACTTTGAATACTGTTTAATTTCGTTTGTAATTTGTAAACACAATTCTCTGGTAGGCGATAGGATTAATGCCTGTGTGCTTCTGTTCTCCGGATCAATTTTTTGAATCAGAGGAAACCCGAAAGCAGCTGTTTTCCCAGTACCCGTTTGCGCCAATGCAACAATATCTGTATCGTGTTGCAACAATAAGGGAATAGCTTTTTCCTGAACCTCTGAAGGTGTTTCAAAACCTAAGTCCTGAATTGCTTTTAATAGCAATTCGTTTAATCCTAATTCTTGGAATTTATTCATATAATTTTTAAAATAGGTGCAAAGGTACGGATTTTTTTGCTGATTCTCAATTTTAATACAAGAAAAGGTATTTGTTTTTATATTTTGTTTAAAATGAAGCGGATCTTAACTAAAAAAACATTTTATAGTAAACAAAAGATAATGTAAAAAATTTCGTTCCCAAATGTTTCCCAATTTCAGGATTTACTTTGTTGCATAATTTTAAAAGTAATAAACTAAATATCCTATTAAATTGAAAAAACATTTTACATTCCTGTTGGTTCTTTGTTTTGCAAACACCATCACTGCTCAAATAAGTTCTCCGGGGCTGGGGAAAGCAAACAATGCCAATTGGTTCGCCGTTGGGGTAAAGCAGCAGCTTGATACCATACAATATAAAGATTGGCAGTCGATGACTTATGTTGGCGTGGGCAGAAAAAGTAATCCCGATACAAACAATCCTTTTTATAAACCGGCAATTTTTGTCATTAATCAAGAGTTTTATCATCAGTTTCATAACAACTGGCAGTATTCTGTGGCGTTAAGTTACCGAAAACAAAACGAATACTCAGACACGTTTCCTTATGAAGAAGAAGATCCAAAATGGAAACAAGAATTTCGGCTTTATGGCAGGTTTTCGTATATTTTTAAAACCGGACGTTTAAAATTTACACCTACCATCCGACAAGAATTTAGAAAATTCTATGCTCCTGATTTTACAAATACTGATGAAAATTTTCAATTGCGTTCACGTTTCCGTTTGCAATTAGCCATAAATTTAGATGCGGACAAACATCATAAATTAACATTCAATTCAGAACAACTGTTTTCAATAAGCAAAAAAACCACCCAATGGTCTGATTTTAATTATCGTGAAAGTCGTTTTTCTTTGTATTACTCTTATTCACCTGTGAAAATTCCCGTTACTTTTAGTTTGGGATGTATGAAAAATATTGTTGGAGCAACGAACAGTTATGCTGTTGATTATTTTGCATTTGATATGGTTTTTAAAAATTTGTTGTAACAACGATAGAACAATCAAAATTAAATTCAAAATGCAGATATTTTTTATAATTTAAATATCTGCGTTTTCTCTTATTTCAGCTTTGCTAAAAACTCAATCAATTGCTCAACTGCTCTGCCGCGATGGCTTAATTTGTTTTTTTCTTCCAATGTCATTTCGGCAAAAGTTTTACCAATATTTTCAGGTTCAAAAATGGGATCGTAACCAAAACCATTTGCTCCTGTTTTTTCCTTTCTAATTTCACCTGTTATAATTCCGGTAAACAAATACTGCTGGTCATTAATGTTTAGAGCAATTACGGTTTTAAACTGTGCTTTTCTGTTGGGTTCGTTTTGCATTTTCTCTAAAACCAGATTCATATTTTTCTCCGCATTTTTATCTTCGCCGGCATATCGGGCCGAATACACTCCGGGAGCTCCGTTCAAGGCTTCAATTTCTAAACCGGTGTCATCAGCAAAACAAGGCAAACCATATTTTTCAGTTACATAATTCGCTTTTAAAAGGGCGTTTCCTTCAATGGTATCTGCCGTTTCAGCAATTTCTTCGGTACAGCCAATTTCTTCTAAAGTTATAATTTGAATAAATTCAGGCAGTTGATTTTGAATTTCCTGAACCTTATTTTTATTGTTTGATGCAAAGATTATTTTCATTTTTTTTAACTTATATAATTCCAAATATTATTTTTTCGGGCAAGGACTTCAAAGGCAGATTTTAACGCCTGATGTTCCGGTTTTTCAAAATTGATGTCTTGTTTTAAAAGCTCAATGGCTTTTATTCTTGCCAATTTTAAAATTTCCTGATCCTTAACTAAATCGGCAATTTGCAAATTTAAAACGCCGCTTTGCTGTGTTCCCATAATATCACCCGGTCCACGCAACTTTAAATCGATTTCAGAAATTTCAAAGCCATCATTCGTCTTACACATAGCATCCATACGTATTTTGGTATCATTGCTTAATTTATTGCCGGTCATTAAAATACAATAGCTTTGTTCGGCACCACGCCCTACTCTTCCCCGTAACTGGTGTAACTGGCTCAATCCAAAACGCTCTGCACTTTCAATAATCATTACCGATGCATTGGGCACATTAACACCCACTTCAATTACCGTAGTAGCAATCATAATATGGGTTTCGCCTTTTACAAAACGTTCCATTTCGGCATCTTTATCTTTCGGAGTCATTTGTCCGTGCACAATGCTTACACGATAATCAGGCAACGGAAAATCACGGCTGACAGCATCGTAGCCTTCCATCAGATTCTTATAATCCAATTTTTCACTTTCCTGAATCAGCGGATAAACGATATAGATTTGTCTGCCTTTTGCGATTTCCTGTTTGATAAACTGCCATACTTGTAAGCGTTTGCTTTCAAAGAAATGAAGTGTTTGAATGGGTTTTCTTCCAGGCGGTAATTCATCAATCACCGAAACATCTAAATCGCCGTACAAACTCATTGCAAGTGTTCTGGGAATTGGAGTGGCGGTCATAACCAACACATGGGGTGGCAATATATTTTTCTTCCACATTTTAGAACGTTGTTCCACACCAAACCGATGCTGTTCATCGATGATGGATAATCCTAAATTTTTAAATTGCACTTTATTTTCTAATAAAGCGTGTGTTCCTATTAAAATATGAATGCTTCCATTGAGCAAATCTTCGTGGATCTGGTTGCGTTCTTTTGTTTTTGTAGATCCGGTTAAGAGTGCCACATTGACGTTTATTTTATCAGCCATTTCTTTTATTCCGATGAAATGCTGATTGGCTAAAATTTCGGTCGGAGCCATTAAACACGCCTGAAAACCGTTGTCTAACGCCAGTAACATTGACATAAAACCAACAATGGTTTTTCCGGCACCTACATCGCCTTGCAATAAACGGTTCATTTGAGCTTCGCGTGCCATATCGGTTCTGATTTCCTTTAAAACCCGTTTTTGGGCATTGGTCAGCGGAAAAGGCAAATGTTCGTGATAAAACATATTGAAATAATCGCCCACTTGTTCAAAGGCAAATCCTTTAATTTTCTGTTTACGTACCACATTTTTAGACAGCAATTGCAACTGAATAAAAAACAATTCTTCAAATTTTAATCGAAATTGTGCCCGGTTCAATAATTCAGAACTTTTAGGAAAATGAATATTAAAAAATGACTCGTTTTTAGGCAACAACCTCAATTCTTTTATTAAATTTTCAGGAAAAACCTCTTTGAATAAATGATGTGTTTCTATAAAAACCTGCTGCATCATTTTGGTAATGCTTCTGTTAGAAATATTTTTTTTGGTTAATTTTTCTGTAGATGCATACACGGGTTGCAAAGCAGATTGCAAGCTTTTTTTGTGTTCTTCAACCGTTTCCATTTCGGGGTGTGGCATTGAAAATATTCCATTGAAATGATTGATCTTTCCAAAAATTACATACGGTTGATTGATTTGTAAATTTTCTTTCATCCACTTTTGTCCCTGAAACCATATCAATTCCATTTCACCATAACCATCGGTAAACACAGCAACTAATCTACTGCCTCTTTTTTGCTCAACGGTTTTTAACCTGATAATCTTCCCAACAATTTGAATTTCTGCATTCAACCCCGCATTTAATTCGTTGATTTTATAGTATTTGGTACGATCAAGATATTTATAAGGATAAAAGTTAATCAGGTCTTTATACGTAAAAATCTGCAATTCTTTTTTCAATACATCAGCTCTTTGAGGACCAACTCCTTTCAGGTATTCAATAGGTGTATCTAAAATATTGTACTGCATTTTTACTTTTTTGTAAAGTTAAAAGTATTTCGTTAATTTTTAAAATTTCTAAAGAAATACAGATTATATTACAAATTAAAGTATATTTACAATTCATTAACATTTACTATATCTTTTATGAAGAAGACTTTATATTTATTAGGGTTAATCTTAACCATGATGTCTTGCGGAGATGATAACACACCAAAAGACATAGATGAACCACAACCTGAAGAACCAAAAATTACCAATGTAAAAACATTTGAAAAAGTAAAAGTAGCTTTTGCAGATGGTGCATCGCAAAGTGCAGAAAAGACAGTTAGTTTTCCTACAGATATTGAGAATATTAAAACGGTGAAAATGTATATTCAAGATTTTTGTCCGAATAAAGATTGTGATGAGTGGGATCGTTTTGCAAACATCTATGTAAAAGATAAAACTTCGAACGAATGGTATGAAATCGGACGTTTTATTACTCCATATTGGGTGGGAACCGAAAAATTAGAAAGAGGATATGAAATTGACGTAACCGATTTTAAATCTTTATTAACAGGCTCAACCGAACTAAAAATTTATACCGAAACATGGAACGCGAAAGGAAGAACTTACAGCGTTGATTTTGATTTTGAATATGGAACTCCTGATTATAAATATTCAGCTGTGGTTCCGGTTTTTCAGTATAACAAATCTTCAATTGACGGTGTTCCTTATGGTAAAACACATGATTTTGATATGGACAAACAGATAAACATTGCTGCAACTACTGAAATTGCTTATTTAAGAACGATTATTTCAGGTTGGGGCGAAACAGCTCCCGGAAATTGTGCCGAATGGTGTGTTAGAACGCATCACATAGCAATTAATGGAACCTCGACTTTTAATCATAAATTAGAAGGAATTGGTTGTGCAGATAACCCCATTAATAATCAATCACCAGGTAACTGGAAACCGGATCGTGCAGGTTGGTGTCCGGGAATGGTTGTTCCGGTTCGTTTTGATAATATCCAAAAAACATTATTTGGCTCTAATTTCAATTTTGAATATCAGTTTGAAGACTGGGCCAATACAAGTACTAAAGAAGCTTATTATGCTATTTCTACTTTTGTAGTGGTTAAAAGCAATAATCCCATTACAAAACCTGTAGTTACAAATTAACGATAGAAAGACTTCCCAATCGGAAGTCTTTTTTCAATTTTAATTAAAATTGAAAGATTGTCTTTGCTATACTATACATTATCCATGATTCATCTACGGAGTACCCTGCTTCCCGCTATTTTAGAATATCTTCATCTTCCGGTTTCTACACTTTTTATCTTCTCTTTTTCAAACTCAAAATACCTTAAAAATACAGATGCGGTATTGATCTTACATAATCTTATGAATAAATTGTAAATTTGATAAGTAAAAAATAGCATCTTATGTGTACGCTTACATTTTTCCCTATAACCGATGATAAATTTGTTTTGACGAGCAATCGGGATGAGCAACCTATGCGTGAAACCATTCCTCCTATGGAATACGAACACAATGGAGATATTTTGATTTATCCGAAAGACAAAAAAGCAGGCGGAACCTGGATTGGTGCCAATAAAAACGGTAGAGTTGCCAGTTTGATGAACGGAGGAAAAGTACCGCACGAAAGAAAAGACAGCTACCTCCTTAGCAGAGGGATTGTAATGACAGAACTGCTTCAAGCAAAAAATATAATGAAATTTCTAAAAACATTTGATTTTAGCGGCATTGAACCTTTCACTATTGTATTAATAGAACCGCAAAACAAAATAAATACTGAGAAATTTAAAGCTTTTGAGTTGATTTGGGACGAAGAAAAACTTCACGTTACTGAATTAGCATGGAAACCTAAAATATGGTCTTCCACCCCACTTTACACAAGAGAAGTCCACCAAAACAGAATAGCGTGGTTTACCCAGTTTATCAATGAAACACCACAGATGTCTCCTGATAAAATTTGGGATTTCCACCATACAGCCGGAAATGGTACTAAAACAACCGATTTTATCATGGACAGAGGATTTATCCGTACCAAAAGTATTACACAATTTGTAAAAGACGACATCATAAAATACAAATATGAAGATTTAGATAAGAACTTACTCGTTGATAAAGTACTGTAAATACATTAGTTTTCGTAATAAATAGACAACAATCTTATTTTTTGTAAAATAATTTTGTAAAAACTTGCGTAGCTAAATAACTACGTTTATATTTGTAGTCAAATAACTTCATAATAAAAATGAAGTTCTATCAAATCATTAATAATAAAAAATAAACTGGTGAATTTAAGACGAGATGTATTCCAAGCTATTGCAGACCCCACAAGAAGGGCAATACTGGTGTTAGTTGCTACGCAATCTATGACCGCAGGTGCAATTGCTTCAAACTTTGACACTGCAAGACCAACTGTTTCAAAACACTTACAAATTCTTACTGAATGTGAGCTACTTAAACAGGAACAAAACGGCAGGGAAATTTATTACCACATTAACGCACAAAAAATGAAAGAAGTTGCTGACTTTATTGAACCGTTTCGCCAAATGTGGGATGACCGATTTAATAAACTTGAACATTTAATGAAGGAATATCAATCTAAAAGCAAAAAATAATGGAACAAAAAACAAAAATAAATGCCGAAGACGGTAAACAAGATTTGGTCATTACCAGAACGTTTGACTTGCCTTTGGAATTACTATTCAAAGCGTATTCTGACCCCGAATTAGTAGAACAATGGATGGGTACAAAAGTTTTAAAATTAGAAAACAAAAATCACGGTAGTTATCAATTTGAAACTTCTTATAATGGAAATATAGTTTTTAAAGCCAACGGAACAATCCATTCGTTTTTACCCAATGAACGAATCGTAAGAACTTTTGAGATAGAAAATATGCCCATTAGTGTGCAGCTTGAATTTTTAGAATTCAAAAAACTTTCTGACGAAAAAAGTGAACTTACCATTCATATCATTTATAAATCGGAACAACACAGAGCTGAGCAATTGAGGATGCCATTTGCAAGTGGTTTAAATACGGCACATGATAGACTTCAAGAAATTATTAACAGATTAAAATAACAAAAAATGTCAAAGAGTAGTAAAATTATCTATTGGGTTGCAACAATATTCCTTTCAATTGGAATGTTAGCAGGTGGCACACAACAAATGCTTCAAATTGGTGGTTACAATAAAATTGTTACCGACCTTGGTTTTCCCTTGTATCTTTTAAGCATTATTGGGGTTTGGAAAATCTTAGGAGTTATTGCTATTCTCCTTCCGAAATTTCTATTGCTAAAAGAATGGGCGTATGCCGGTTTTTTCTTTGTGTTATCGGGTGCGATGATTTCACATTTAGCTGTCGGACAAGATTTTGTCGAAACTGTTCCTGCATTAATATTGTTAGTTGTAACTATTGTATCTTGGTATTTTAGACCTGCTAACAGAAAAATAAACATTGAAAACAAACAAGTATGACACATCCATACAATGAATGTTTTTTCAACAGACTGGGAAAGTGACAAGGAGTTTGGACGGATAATAACAATTTATTTAATGTCTTTTAACGTCCTAAAATAATTCTCTATTGTCACTTGCCTTGTGGTTGTTCATCATAGTTCACCATCCAGTTAATACCAAATTTGTCTGTAAGCATACCAAAATAGGCACCCCAAAATGTATTTTCCATTGGCATTGTGACCTGCCCGCCTGCCGAAATACCGTTAAATAATCTGTCTGCCTCTTCCCGGCTTTCTGCATTAATAGATACTGCAAAGTTGTTGCCTTTGACGAACGGAGGTGCCCAATCTCCACCTACATCGCTTCCCAGTAAAACGGTATTGCCTATAGGTAAACTTACGTGCATTACTTTGTTCTTATCAGCTTCGGGTACACTATAACCATCGCCTTCGGGCATTTCGCCAAATTTTCCGATGTAAGTAAATTCTCCGCCAAAAACAGATTTGTAAAAGTTAAACGCTTCTTCGCAGTTTCCGTTAAAATTTAAGTAAGTATGTACTGCTGCCATTTTCCATTTGTTTTAAGTTTTCTATTTTTAATTATGCATCCGGAATTTCCGGTTCCACCAGTTTTTTTAATTTCTCTAAGCTTTCCTGCCACCCCAGATAACACATTTCTGCAGGGATAACATCAGGAATTCCTTCTTGTGTGGCAGTAATTTCGGTACCACAACTTACTTTTTTAAACACAATGGTCGTTATCATTTCTCCCGGTAAGTTTGGATCGTCAAAACGGTCAGTGTATTTTAATAATTGGTTTGGAATAATTTCTACATACTCACCACCAAACGAATGACTGTTGCCTGTAGAAAAATTAGTGAACGACATTTTATAAATACCTTTAACCCTGAAATCCATTTGATGCACTTTGGCGGTAAAGCCATACGGTGGAAGCCATGAAGCCAGTGCATCGGCATCGGCAAAAGCCTTGAATACTTTTTCCGGAGCTGCTGTCAGCACTCTGTGTAACATTACTTTGTTTGGCATAATTCTATTTTTTATTAAGTTGTTTTCATCATGGAAATTTAACGGTGCTGGTCTATCAAAATGTTATTACCATCCGGATCGGTAAGGGTTATGTATTCAGGACCTGATGTTGTTTCATCGGCTTCTCTGGTAAGCTGTATCCCCAAACTTTTCAAATGATTCTGAATATGCCTTACATCATCAAATTCTTCAATATTCTGTGCGTTTCCATCCCATCCGGGATTAAAGGTGATAATGTTCCCTTCAAACATCCCCTGAAAAAGACCAATAACGGCATTTTCGTTTTTCAAAACCACCCAATTCTGGTCTATGTTCCCTCCTTTGTAAACAAATCCTAATTTCTCGTAAAATGCTTTTGATTGATGAATGTCTTTTACGGAAAGACTTATTGAAAATGCACCTAATTTCATTGTATATGTTGTTAATTGTTATGTTGAATAATCTGTCGCAGTTAAATTTTCTGAAATTTAAGGAATTAATCTGTCGTTTGGTAGAATTTTAACAACGATTAATGAAAGGGCAATTGTTTCTGCCAAAAACGAATGTATAGGGTTCAATGGTTTCTTTTTGCGTGTGTTTTAGCTGACAGGAACACGATCGGGCCATTCGTTGGGTAATTCTCCACTGAAACCCATTGCTGGAATTTGATTGATTTGTTCCATTTCTTCTGGGGTTAGTTCAAAATTAAAAACGTCAATATTATCTTTAATTCTTTCTAAAGTTGTTGACTTAGGAATTGGAATAACCTGATGTTGCAAACACCAACGCAAACACACTTGTGAAATTGATTTTTGATGATTCTGTGCAATATTTTGGAGCAATTCATTCGAGAAAACCTGACCTCTTGCTAAGGGCGACCAAGCTTCTATTAGAATATTTTTAGCATTACAATAATCTTTTAGTTCAGGCTGCCAATATCCGGGATGAAATTCAATCTGGTTGATTGCAGGCATAACTTTTGCAGTTTCCAAAAGAGCTTCTAAATGTTCGATCCAGAAATTACTTACACCAATTGATTTTAATTTTCCTTCATGTTGCAGTTCTTCTATGGCACGCCATGTCTCCGCATTTACCTTTTTCCAGTCGTTACCAAAATTTTTAAAGTTTGCCGGCCAATGAATCAAATACAAATCAATATAATCTAATTGAAGTTTTTTTAAAGATTCTTCCACAGCCTTTTTAGTCGGTTCGTATCCTAAATTCTCTCTCCAAACCTTTGTTGTAACAAAAATCTCTTGACGCGGAATACCACTTTCTTTAATACCTAAACCAACCGCTTCTTCGTTTTCATATTTAGCTGCGCTATCTAATAACCGATAACCGTTTTGCAAGGCTTGCTTTACCGATTCTATCCCTTCTTGCTCCGTTGCTTTGTATGTGCCAAAGCCAATAGACGGTATTTTATTGCCGTCATTTAATTGAATATACTCCATGATCAAACATTTATTATTAAATATTATGATTATCACGAACTTTACACCAAAGATAGAATATAATTAATATTTTATTCACTTCAAGCGAAGTCGAGATCTTATAATTTCAAAGACTCCTCCATAGCCTGTCTTGAGCTTGTAGAAATGCTTCATTTTGTTACTCTACCCGAAGTGACGAGTTTAAACATATCTTGGTATAAAATAAGTAGCACTCATTTTATTTTAAAATCTGGTTGCTGTGTTCTTTTGTTTTTACTTTTGAGATAATATCTTCAATAATTCCTTTTTCATTGATAATAAAGGTAGTTCTGTGAATTCCGTCGTATTCGCGTCCCATAAATTTTTTTGGCCCCCAAACGCCAAACGCATTAATGATTGTTTTGTCTTCATCGGCGATTAACGGATAATTCAGATTATTTTTTACAGCAAAATTCAATTGTCTTTTTTGAGAATCGGCACTTACACCAACAATTTGATAATTTTCCGCAATAAACCGCTCAATATTGTTTTGTAAATCACAAGCTTCGGCAGTACAACCAGGAGTTGAAGCTTTTGGATAAAAAAACAACACTACTTTTTTACCTTTAAAGTCTGATAAATTTACAGTATTTCCATTTTGATCAATTCCTGAAAAGTTTGGAGCTTTATCGCCTGTTTTTAATGTGGTCATAATTTGTTATTTTTGTAAAATTACAAATCATTTATCAAAATGACTAAAAAAGAAAAAGTTCAGTTTGTAATTGACACTTTAGAGGAATTATATCCTGAAGTTCCTATTCCGTTAGATCACAAAGATCCTTATACCTTATTAATTGCGGTTTTGCTTTCTGCTCAATGTACCGATGTTCGCGTGAACCAGATAACGCCAAAATTATTTGCTATTGCCGATAACCCGTATGATATGGTTAAACTTACTGTGGAAGAAATTGCAGATATTATCCGTCCGTGTGGATTATCACCCATGAAATCCAAAGGAATTTACGGTTTAAGTAAAATTTTAATCGATCAATATGAAGGCGAAGTACCGGCAGATATAAACATATTAGAAACATTACCTGCCGTGGGGCACAAAACGGCATCTGTGGTCATGTCGCAAGCCTTCAACATTCCTGCTTTTCCTGTAGATACACACATTCACAGATTGATGTACCGCTGGAATCTAAGTTCAGGAAAAAGTGTTGTTCAAACCGAAATGGACGCCAAAAAACTTTTCCCTATAAACACTTGGAACAAATTACATTTACAGATGATCTGGTACGGCAGAGAGTATTCGCCGGCACGTGGCTGGAAACTGGAAAAAGACATCATTACCCGAACCATTGGCAAGAAATCTCTTATCAATGAATTGTTGAAAACCAATAAGCAATAAAAAAAGGAACTTTTAATAAGTTCCTTTTTTAGTTTTGAAAAGTTATGAAATTAAAAGAGTCTTTTTTTACCATTTTGGTACTTTTTGAATAATTTAAAACAAAATCAATGGTACTCTTTTTAGGTAATAGATTGTTTTGTTGTTTACTGTTGCTTTTGTAATTTTTTATCATAGAATAAAACTTAATTTTATGATATAACGCCACAACCTTTCTTTATATTGTTTAATCGTTTAAAATAATTTGATTTTGATTGATTATTTTACGCAAATTAATAATGGCATAACGCATTCTGCCCAGAGCCGTGTTGATACTGATACCGTTTAATTCTGCAATTTCCTTAAACGTTAAATCGTCATATAACCGCAACCGTATTATTTCTTGTTGGTCTTCGGGTAATTTTAATACCAATGACTGTAAATCATCTTCAATTTGCCCGGTTATAATGCGGGCTTCAATATTCATTTCACTATCAAGAATTTTACTAAAAAGAGGAAATTCTTCTTTTTCGCGTTGCATTTTAACTTTTGACTGCCTTCTAAAGTGATCAATGATTAAATTATGGGCAATACGCATTACCCAAGGCAAGAATTTTCCTTCCTCATTATAATTTTGCTTTCTAATGGTATTAATTACCTTAATAAAAGTATCCTGAAAAATATCGTCAGATAAATCCCTGTCTTTTACTTTAGAAAAAATAAAACTGTATAATTTTGATTTATGACGCTCAATTAACTGCGCCAAAGCCCATTCGTTTCCAGAAGCGTATTCATTTAATAATACCGCATCTGACAAAATTTCTTTTGCCATCCTCACTTATGTTTTAGGTTTTTATTATAAGTACAGATGTGATATAGGCTTCTTTTTTAAGAGTTATGAACAAATATATAAAAAAATATTTCTTAAAAAAAACTTAATAAAAATATTATTGATTTTTTTTAAAATTATTGTAGCACAACCACAAAGCATCTTCTCTTAATAATTCGTAAATTTGTAGTTATTTTATAAAAAATGAAAAAACCAGATTTTTCTACAATCGATCCAAAACAAAATATCATTATAAAGGGTGCACATCTACATAATTTAAAAAATATAGATGTGGTTATTCCGCGCAATAAAATGGTTGTCATTACCGGTTTATCGGGTTCTGGTAAATCAAGTTTGGCTTTTGATACCTTATACGCCGAAGGTCAGCGACGTTACGTGGAAAGTTTGTCTTCTTATGCTCGGCAATTTCTTGGTCGTATCAACAAGCCCAAAGTAGAATATATAAAAGGTATTGCACCGGCTGTTGCTATTGAACAAAAAGTGAACACTACCAATGCACGGTCAACCGTGGGTACATCAACCGAAATTTATGATTACTTAAAATTGCTTTACGCACGCATTGGTCGTACTTTTTCTCCAATTTCGGGTAATGAAGTAAAGAAACACACAGTAACCGATGTTATTGACACGGTTAAAACGTTCGACGAAACCTCTAAATGGTTATTGCTTGCACCGGTTTACGAATTGAAAGAACGGTCTATTATCGATCAATTAAAAATAGCTTTACAACAAGGCTTTGCACGTTTATTTTATAAAAACGAAACACACAGGATTGATGAATTTATAGAACAGTTTTCTTCAAAAACCATTAAAGCAGCTAATGTACAGTTGATTATTGACCGCTTGGTTGTCCGTCACGAAGAAGATTTTTACAATCGTTTATCAGATGCTGTGGATACGGCGTTTTTTGAAGGAAAAGGTGTTTTGTACCTTTATGAATTGGAAACCGGAAATCAATTAGAGTTTAACAATAAATTTGAACTGGACGGCATCACATTTTTAGAACCAAATGTTCATTTATTCAGTTTCAATAACCCATATGGTGCTTGCCCAAAATGCGATGGTTTTGGCACCACTATTGGTATCGACGAAGATCTGGTCGTTCCAAATACCGCATTATCTGTTTATGAAAACGCGATTTATCCGTGGCGTGGAGAAAGCATGTCGTGGTACCGCGATCAGTTGGTAAATAATTCTCATAAATTCGATTTCCCTATTCACAAACCTTATTATGAATTATCTGACGATCAGAAAAAATTAATTTGGGAAGGAAACAGTTATTTCACCGGTTTAAATGATTTTTTTAAAGATTTAGAAGCCAATAATTATAAAATTCAAAACCGGGTAATGCTTTCACGTTACCGAGGAAAAACAAAGTGTACCGTTTGTCACGGAAAACGTTTACGACCTGAAGCTAATTACGTGAAAATTGCCGGTAAAACCATTTCTGATTTAGTTGACTTGCCAATTAATGAATTTCGCGATTTCTTTAAAACCGTTCAGTTAAATGAATTTGAAGAAAAAGTTGCCAAACGTTTACTGCTTGAAATCAACAACCGCTTACAGTTTTTAAGCGATGTGGGGTTAGATTACCTGACCATAAACCGTAAATCTTCAACACTTTCGGGCGGTGAATCGCAACGCATTAATCTGGCTACCTCATTGGGAAGTAGTTTGGTAGGTTCTATGTATATTTTAGACGAACCAAGTATTGGTCTGCATTCACGTGATTCTGAAAAATTAATCGATGTACTTAAAAATCTTCGCGATTTGGGCAACACCGTTATCATTGTGGAACACGATGAAGATGTTATGAAGGCTGCCGATGAAATCATCGACATTGGTCCTGAAGCGGGTGTGCTTGGCGGTGAGTTGGTGGCGCAAGGTACGTTTGATGAAATTTTAAAAAGCGATACGTTAACTGCCAATTATTTAAACGGGACCTTAAAAATTGAAGTACCTGAAAAACGCAGACCGGTTAAAAACGTTATTGAGGTAAAAGGCGCACGGGAAAACAATTTAAAAAATATTGATGTTGTATTTCCGTTAGATTGTTTAACCATGGTTACAGGTGTTTCGGGTAGCGGAAAATCAACTTTGGTTAAAAAGATTTTGTATCCTGCAATAGAAAAACATTTAACCGGAACGAGTGAAAAAGCCGGACAATTCAACGGAATAACAGGTTCGTTTTCGCACATTAAACACATAGAATACGTAGATCAAAATCCTATTGGTAAAAGCTCGCGTTCTAATCCCATTTCATACATTAAAGCCTATGATGACATCAGAGATTTGTTTTCAAAACAAAAGCTTTCAAAAATAAGAAACTACCAACCCAAACATTTTTCTTTTAACGTAGATGGCGGTCGTTGCGAAGTTTGTAAAGGCGATGGTGTGGTGACCATTGAAATGCAGTTTATGGCAGATGTTCATTTAGAGTGTGATGCTTGTAAAGGAAAACGTTTTAAAAAAGAAGTTCTTGAAGTACATTTTGAAGGAAAAAACATTTATGATATTTTGACGTTAACAGTCGATGAATCCATTGAATTTTTTACAAAAAATAATCAGGAAAAAATAGCACAGAAAATTCAGCCTCTGCAAGATGTTGGCTTGGGATATGTTGCATTGGGGCAATCCTCGTCAACTTTATCGGGCGGTGAAGCACAACGTGTAAAACTGGCTACTTTCTTAGGAAAAGGAGCGGTTAAAGAACGAGCATTGTTTATTTTTGATGAACCCACCACAGGTTTACATTTCCACGATATTCAGAAATTATTACAATCGTTTCAGGCATTGATAGAAAAAGGGCATTCAATTATTGTTATTGAACACAATTTAGACATGGTAAAATGTGCCGATTATGTGATTGATATCGGTCCCGATGGTGGTAAAAATGGTGGAACCGTTGTTGCTGCCGGAACGCCCGAAGAAATTGCAAAAAATAAAAAATCAGTTACCGGAAAGTATTTGAAAGAGAAGTTGTAGATAATCATTTGTTTTTTAATATTTATCACTATTTTTAGTACCTTGAAACGATAAAAACGACGAGTAAAAACATTGCTGTTTATTAATGATTAACTATTACGTTGTATTAGAAATTCCGAATTTTTCTGATGAAGCCGTCATTAAGAAAGCGTACCGAACGCTGTCTAAAAAATATCATCCCGATATTAATAAAGATCCGTTTGCCACTACCTATTTCCTGAAAATTAATGAAGCTTACGATTTTTTAATGGATGCCAACAAACGCATGTTGCTGCATCAGTATTTACATGCGGTAGCAAATCAAGCATCAACAAAAACAAATTACACTCAAAGTAATCTACAAAAAAACAGGCAGTATTCCCCTCCGGTTACCAAACCTTTAATTCATGTTTTTCAGGTAAATAAAAAACATTTTGCTGTAAATGACCTTGTTCTTTTGCAGTGGAATGTGAGCCAATGTAAGGCTGTACATATAAATGTGCTGGGCAATGTTTCTTTTGCCGGAACCCATTATTTAAAAATGGATCATTTTGCTGATGAAATCATTATTTTAATGACCATTACAGGTTTAGATAACACAGCATACAAATATCAAATAAAACTTTTATACGATAATAGCAATCCGGCAGAAAAGGCATTTTTTAAAATGCTGGCAAAAAACCCAACTACAAAACAAATCCATTTTAAAAAAGAAAGCTTTTTCAATTCTCACGCACGTATTGGCAAAAACACCTTTAAAAACAGAATGATTTTATTACTGTTGTTTCTTGTAATAAATGTTTTTTTATATGTAAATGCCACGGCAAAACATTTTATGTTTGTTTTGCTGCTTTTTAATTTTTGGGTTATTTACGTGCAATGTTCTAAACGTATTCACGATATTTTTGAATTAAAAAACGGTGAATGGAAGCTTTGGATTCCCTTTTATAACCTATCTATTTTTTATAAATTATTTATTTTAGAAAGCGATTTAAATACGAACGAATTTGGAATTGTTCCAAATCAAACAAACATAAGCTTTGTAAAATGGATAAAAAAATCCATTCAAAAAGCTATTGGTTCGCTAAGTCTTCTTCACAAAATTTCAATGGGCAGTTTCTTTTTATTGATTACTTGTGTTATCATAAAATTCTCTATTTCATATCAAGAAATAGATATCAATCTTACTTCAAATTATATAGAAACTTCAAGGCCAACAACTAATGGACGCATAAACAAACACTATTATTTAGTTTTTGAAAAAGCGATTTCTGTTGAAGTATCCGAAATGGAATACGAGGATATTGTATATGACAAAAAGTTTGACGCTTTTAAAATGGGAATAAATAAAAATAACGAGGCACAATATATTCACCTGATAAACAAAAAAACAAACAAAGATAAACGCTTAGGTTTTGGTGTTTTTAGTAATGCCAATCCTATTTTCATTATTATTGCAATTATTTTCTTAGGTCAGATTTTTGCTTCTACAAATCTTAAGAAACCTACCGAATTACCTTATGCAAATGCTTATATGATGTTTTCGGTTTGTATATATCTTTTTACAATGTACCTACTTTTTAAGTAAATTTATTATAGTGCTAAGAAATCATATATTTTTAAACTATTTTCTGGTATTTTCTTGTTGTTTAACAGGCTGAATAATTTTCTTTTTAAAAGGGATCATATAACTGATGCCGTATCCAAAACCAACACCAATATTTCCGCTATATTTTTGTCCGAATCCAGGGTAATAAAGATTTTCAAAACCTTCGGGCTGTTTTTGGTAGAACAATCCTTTTAACTGAACATTCATTCCGATATATAAATTATGAACCACTTCAGCCTTTATGCCGACAATCATTTCTAACCAATGAGCCATCAATCCGGTTGATTTCAATTCGGGATACTGCATTTCTTCATCAAAATAGGCATCACCCGTATTTATTCGGTAACTATGCAGTGTTTGACTATGCAAACTAAAACCATACCGACCACCAACATAAATTAAATTATTCATATCCAGCCAGTTTTGGTGAAAGTTTTTTTCGGCTCCAATTTTTAAAAACATTCCATCGGTAGTATATGAAAGCTGATCGTCTGTTTTTAAACGGTTTTCATAACCGGCTTCAGCAGCCAGGTACCAGTGTTTATTGTATCTATAATCAGCAGAAATTTCAAAACCTTTATAATCTTTATCCCAAAAATTGCGCGATGCTTTTATTAAATCGGTACCAATACGCAATCCGTATATTTCCGGATATACCTGCGGAACTTGTTCTTGTGCCTGCAAAGAACACATACAAAAAAGACTAATAATAAAGCTGAATATGCGCATTGTTGTTTGTTGTAATTTCATTTGTTACCTTATAAATACTCTGTATCCAAGGATTATTTGTTGTATTTGGACTTTTTACGGCGTTAAATTCGTGAAAAATAGTTTTATAACCGCACGCTTTTGAAACGTATAACGCTTCTGTGGTATAAGTAAACTTTAATTCATCTTTTTTAAAGATTGTATCGTTTGTTGGGCTAAGCTCGTACAGGGTTAAATTCCAATCGGTTGCATTGGTATTTATTTGTAAAGGAAGTTCAATCTTAGAAGTTCTCTCAAAAAAAAGAGTGTCCGTAAAACCATTTGCAACGGCTGCAATTTTTACAGCTTGTTTTAAGTTATCAGGTTCTATTTGGTCGTATAAATCAATAACGATATTGGGTGTCTCCGATTCTTCGCCGGCACAAATATCATCTTTTTCGCAGGCTAAAAAACCAAAAATACATAAAGAAACAAACCAGATTTTTTTCATAAGGCGGATAATATGCGGTAAAAGTACAAAATCATTTTTAAAAAAAGAGCAGCTTTACACTGCTCTTCTATATTTTATCGCTTTTCTAACAATACCACATTTTCTACGTGATGTGTTTGCGGAAACATATCAACCGGACGCACCCGGGTTACTTTGTACATTTCGTCCATTAACGCCAGATCACGTGCTTGTGTTGCCGAATTACAACTTACATAAACTACTTTTTCCGGTGCAATTTTTAAAATTTGTGCAACTACATCTTTGTGCATACCATCGCGCGGTGGATCGGTAATAATCACATCGGGCTGACCGTGTTGTGCAATAAAATCATCGTTAAACACGTTTTTCATATCGCCCACAAAAAATTCGCAGTTGGTAATGTTATTGCGTTCTGCATTTACTTTTGCATCGGCAATGGCTTCGGGTACCGCTTCAACACCAATTACTTTTTTAGCTTTTTTAGAAACAAACTGGGCAATGGTTCCCGTACCGGTATATAAATCGTAAACCAGTTCTTCGCCCGTTAATCCGGAAAAATCTCTGGTAATGGAATATAATTCATAAGCCTGCTCTGAATTGGTCTGATAAAACGATTTGGCGTTAATGCTAAACTGTAATCCTTCCATTTCTTCTAAAATATAATCGCGGCCGTTATAGCAAATTACCTTTTGATCGTAAATAGTATCGTTTAATTTACTGTTGATAACATATTGAAGTGAAGTAATTTCAGGAAAACGATTTTTAAGGAAATCTAACAACATTTCACGTTGTTTTTTATTTTCTTTAAAAAACTGAATCAATACCATAATTTCTCCTGTCGATGCCGTTCTGATCATCAATGTTCTCAATAAACCGGTATTTTCACGTGGATTATAAAATTCCAATCCGTTTTCATTTGCAAAATCACGAATTTCATTGCGGATAGCATTTGACGGATCTTGTTGCAGATAACATTTTTTGATGTCCAGAATTTTATCCCACATTTTAGGAATATGAAATCCCAAAGCATTTTCTTTTCCTAATTCTTCTCCCGACTGAATTTCAGCATCGGTTAACCAACGGGCATTAGAGAAAGAAAATTCCATCTTGTTACGGTAAAAAAACTGTTTTTCAGAACCCAGAATAGGCTCAAAATCGGGTAGTTGTATTTTTCCAATTCTTTTTAAATTGTTTTCAACTTCCTGATGTTTGTATCCCAACTGAAATTCATATCCCATATTTTGCCATTTACAGCCACCGCAAGCTCCAAAATGCTCACAAACCGATTCTACGCGCTTATTTGATAATTTGTGAAAAGCAATTGCTTTGCCCTCGTAATAAGCTTTACGCTTCTTAAAGGTCTGAACATCTACCACATCTCCAGGAACCACATTGGGAATAAAAATTACTTTACCATCTTCAGCTTTTGCTACCGATACGCCTTTTGCACCCGCATCAAGGACTTCTACGTTTTCGAATACGATTTTATCTGTTTTTTTTCGTGCCATTTTGCAAAATTACTACATTGTTTAATTAAATGCTATGGCAAGCGTTATTTAGATTAATTTTAGTTATTAATAAACTGTGTTTAATCCAATTACTTTTTAACCAACTTTTTTACAGCTGTACCTGCGTTGGTTTTTATATGCAACAGATACGAACCGCTTGCCAGATTTGCTACATTTAACTGCACTTGGTTTTCATTATTAAAAATATGCGATTGCACAGCTTTACCGCTTATATCAAAAACCTGTATCTGTTCTACGCCTATGTTTTCGCTATTAGTTATCGTAACTACATTATGGGCAGGGTTAGGAAACACATTGAATTTATTAGAAATAAAATCTTGAACACTTAAAGGAACGGTATCAACAGCCGAAATAATAATGTTATCAAATTTGTAAATTGCTTGTATTGACCCAATCGTCTCTACTATTAAATCCATTCCTGAGAAATTAAGTGAAGAAAACCACCCCGAAACACCACTTATTCCCAAAGAAGGGATAGTGAAATATGATATTCCATTAACATAATCTAAATATAATTCAAATTTAAGCCAAGTGTTTGATGGAATAGTAAAATATTGCGATATAACTCTCCACGAATATGGCTGGGTACAGGTCATACAATTAACGTAAAATGAATTTGAATAACCACTATAATTTATTCGAATTAAATTACCATCATTAAAATTCAATTGGTTCCAAAAGGTTGATATGGTAATATAAGGAAACACAACATTTCCTGTAAAAAAATCATATTCTATTTTTAAAACATCGTTTCCTGCAGTTCTATTATCCCACAATAGCTCTAAGCCTTTTTGTTCTATTAAATTCCGTCCTGACTGAACAGCAGGTCCTATTACTTCCAGTATATTTCCTCTGCCAGGTTCTGCTATTATTTTGAAATCGTTATTCCCAACACCTGGAGCAGAGTTAGTATTCGTTTTTGTGTACCATCCGCCCTGTCCAGCTACAGTCCCTGTATCGTCAGTACCAACATTTCCAAGAGTGAGATTGTTAAAATTTTCGCTGTACAATACCTGTGCAGAAGTTAGCTGTACGGTAAATAAAACCGTTAAAATAAAAAATATATTTGTTTTCATTGTATTGTTATTGTTTTACCAACTTTTTCATCGCTGTACCTGCGTTGGTTTTTATATGCAACATATAAGTACCCGATGCCAGATTTTCTATATTTAACTGTACTTGGTTTTCATTATTAAAAATATGCGATTGCACAGCTTTACCACTTATATCAAAAACCTGTATCTGCTCTATTCTAACATTTTCGTTGTTGGTTATTGTAACCACATCATTGGCAGGATTTGGAAACACATTGAATTTTGTAGCCAATTGTTCATTGATACTTAAAATATTTGATGGAACATCTTTTAACGCTGTTATTTTAATATTATCAAATTTATGAACCATTTGGGAAGCGTTTGCAATCTCTGCACTTGCCTGTAATACTATTGAAGTAGGTTTAAAATCTTCTATTAAATTGTTAGATGTGCTTTGGTTTAAAAAGTCGGCTACTACAACTTTATTAAAATATGGCGTTTCTAAATACGCTTTTTTATTATTATAGTCTAAATAAACTATAAAAGAAATCCAAGTGTCAACAGGTAAGCTATCATACGAATTGCCATTGCCTAATTTATACACATTGTTTGACGTCCCAAAACCATCAGACGTCCTGGCATGAATAGCGCTACTACTAGCAAGGTTATGATGATACATCAATAACATGTTATTGTTATTGTTATTATAAGTTAATAATATTTTGATGTTTGGGGCACTATTAGCAGCCATATAGTATTGTGAGCCTGTATAATAATCAATTTCAAACTTAATTACATTGTTTCCTGTGGTGCGTTGGTAAATAAATGTACTTAAATCTTTTTCTGCTGTTATAGTTTCATATTGTTGCGTAGTAAATGTAAGTACCTTACCCTTAGAAACTTCATTTGTAATAGTAGTGGTACTGCCAAGTATTGGGAGGTATGTTGGTGTAACTTTTGTTAACCAACCACCTTGTCCGGGAATTACACCGGTAATATCTGTGCCTAAATTTCCTAATGTGTAATTATCAAAATTATCATCTAATAATACCTGTGCAGAAGTTAACTGCACGGTAAATAAAACCGTTAAAATAAGTAATATATTTGCTTTCATGGTATTGTTATTGTTTTAACAACTTTTTCATTGCTGTACCCGTGTTGGTCTGTATATGCAACATATAAGTACCCGGTGCTAAATTTTCGATATTTAACTGCACTTGGTTTTCATTATTAAAAATATGCGATTGTACCGCTTTACCGCTTATATCAAAAACTTGTATCTGTTCTACGCCTATGTTTTCGCTATTAGTTATGGTAACTACATCATTAGCAGGGTTAGGAAACAAATTAAATTTAGAGGATATAAAATTATTTGTAACCGAAAGAGGAACATTATTTACAGCAGAAACTACAAAATTATCAAATTTGTAACTATGGGTTGGAGTTGAATTAACATTATTTGCACTAGATATAATACTTGAAACCAAAGGAATTGGTGCTTGGTGGTTATATTCTGCAATAGCACCTAAAGAAGGAATAAGAAAATAGCTTTTTTGGTTGGTATAATCAATATAAAAAACAAACGTGTACCAAGTATTAGGATTTAATTGATATCCACTTGAAGAACTGCCAGGTGCAAAAACATGTCTTGTACCAGGCATGTAGGTCATTTGTGTTATCACATTATTAGAAGAATTAAGAGTATTGTTATCAGAAAGACCTATTCCTGAAACTTCATAATTACTTAAAGAAGGTCCTGTAAAAAAATCAAACGCTAATTTTAAAACATCATTTCCTTGTGTTCTATTATTCCACAAAACATCTAATCCTCTTTTTTGTATGAAATTTGTACCCATACTTGGTAAAGAAATTATTTGTAAAACGTTTCCTCTGTTGGGTTCTGCTACAATTTTGAAGTATTTATTATCAGCATCAGCAGGAACAACATATGCTAGAGACAGTGTATACCAATCTCCTTGTCCGGGTGTTTGTCCTGTAAAGTCTGTACCTATATTACCAAGGGTAAGGTTGTCAAAGTTTTCACTCCACAATACCTGTGCAGAAGTTAACTGTACGGTAAATAAAACCGTTGAAATAAAAAATATCTTTGTTTTCATTGTATTGTTTTTTAATTAAAACCCGTAATGCGTTATAAAAAGCCACAAATTCTGTGTTAATCACCAATTAAAAAAACGGACATTCTGGTTAATAATGAGTTAAATATAAAAATTATAATTTAATTAACAAATTTTAAGCACTTTTTGTTCTTGTGTTTTGAATTAATAGTTCTTGTTTGCACTAAAAAAATGCACAGATTTATCTGTTTTTTTAAAACACAAACTATGTTGATTTTGTAAGATACACAAACTATGTAGCCTAAGATTTGTTCAACAGTAACTACAACCTATGTGGTAAAAAAACTATTTAATTTGTAATTGATTACGTATAAATAGATAATGCACTACGGGTAACCTAAAATAAATTTCAGCAAGCTTTTTTAAAGTAACTGCTAATTTGTTTATTTTCGCAGTATGATGAATACAAATGATGTGGCGTTTTTAACCGATTTTTTAAAAACACCTAAACAAATAGCAATAATACCGCACCGCAACCCCGATGGTGACGCTTTAGGGTCGTGTTTGGGACTTTATCACGTTTTAAAGCAATTAAATCATACGGTAAAAGTTGTTTCGCCAAACGAATTTCCCGAGTTTATTTCGTGGCTACCCGAAGCAGATAAGGTGTTGGTTTTTGAAAAAAACTTTGACGACTGCAAAACTTTTTTACAAGGAAGCGATTTGGTTTTTACCTTAGATTTTAATGCATTACATCGTGCAGGTGATCAAATGGGTTCTTATTTAGAAAAACTACGCAAACCTTTTGTGATGATTGACCATCATCAAATGCCTGATGATTACGCAAAAATTACCGTTTCGGATACATCGTTTGGTTCTACCTGCGAGCTTCTGTATCGTTTTTTAGAACAATTAAATTTACAGCAATACATCAACACCGATGCGGCAACGTGCATTTATACAGGTATTGTTACCGATTCCGGTTCGTTTAAATTTACAAAAACTACCGGCGATACCCACCGTATTGTTGCCCGATTAATTGATTTAGGTGTTGACAATCCCAAAGTGCATTTTTCATTATTCAATACATCGTCATACAATCAGTTGCAATTGTTAGGCAGAGCCTTGCAACAGTTAAAAGTAATGCCCAATCACAGTACGGCTTATACTTTTTTAACACAGCAGGATTTAGACGAATTTCAGTATCAAAAAGGAGATACCGAAGGCATTGTAAATTACGGTTTATCGATCAAAGGTATCAATCTTGCGGCTATTTTCATCGAGAATAAAGAAGAAGGAATAATCAAAATCTCTTTTAGGTCAGAAGGTGATTTTGATGTGAATGAATTTGCCCGATCTTATTTTAACGGTGGCGGACACATTAACGCTGCCGGCGGAAAATCATTCGATAGTTTAAACGAAACCATTTTAAAGTTTGAAACCGTTTTAAAAGAAACCAACAAACAATAACAAGATGAAAAAATTAATAACCTGTTTGGCATTCAGCGGTTTATTGTTTGCCTGTAAACAACCCGAAGCACGTAAACCAATCACCTATCGCTCCGGAGCATTTATCAAAGAATCGGTTCAGCGCAATAAAAATATCGTACAAAACGAAGAAAAAATTATTCAGAGTGTGATAAAAAAAGATTCGGCACATCATTATTATCAATCAAATTTGGGGTTTTGGTATAAATATGATGTAGCTGTAACCACCGACAGTCTTTTGCCTAAAAAAGGAGATATCGTTAAATTAGATTTTGAAATCTACGATATAGACAACAATTTAATTTATGGTAAAGCAGAAACAGCTCCAAAAGTATATGCTGTTGATAAGCAGGAAATTATGATAGGTTTGCGTCATGCCGTGAAATTAATGCACAAAGGCGAAACCATTTCGTTTATTTTTCCGTCGCACATGGCGTATGGCTATTTGGGTGATAAGCAAAAAATCGGAACAAACGTTCCCCTGATCTGTAAAGTAACTCTTAACGACATTAAACCAGAATAAAAATGAAAAAGTTATTATTTCTATTTGCCTTAATTTCAGCACAGGCATTTGCACAAAAAAACAATTTAACCGATGGTTTGTACGCTAATTTTGTTACCCAAAAAGGTAGCATTACCACACAGTTATATTATAACGAAACCCCGTTAACGGTTGCCAATTTTGTTGCTTTGGCAGAAGGCAATCATCCACAAGTAAAAGCAGAATACAAAGGAAAACCTTATTACAACGGATTAAAATTTCACCGTGTTATTGCAGATTTTATGATTCAGGGAGGTGATCCTAAGGGTGATGGTTCCGGTGAGCCGGGTTATTTGTTTCCCGATGAAATTGTTCCCACATTAAAGCATGACGGTCCGGGTGTTTTGTCAATGGCAAACCGCGGGCCTAATACAAATGGTTCGCAATTTTTCATCACGCACGTTGCCACACCACATTTAGACGGCGGTTATACCATTTTTGGAAAAGTAGTTAGCGGACAAGATGTTGTTGATGCTATTCAGCAAAACGATGTGATTGAAAAAGTTGAAATCATCCGTGTGGGTAAAGAAGCCAAAAAGTTTGATGCTCCGAAAACGTTTGCTGCTACTATGGAAAAAATAAAAAAAGAAGAAGAATTAAAAAAACAACAAGCCGCAGCCTTAAAAACAGAAACAAAAAAAATGTTTGATACGTATGAGGCTCAGGCAACCGCTTTGCCATCGGGCGTAAAAGTATATGTTGCCGAAAAAGGTGCGGGAATAAAACCAACCGAAGGGGAAAATGTTTCGTTTGATTATGCCGGATATTTAGCAGACGGTACGTTGTTTGACACCGGAATTGAAACTTTGGCAGAAAAACACGGCATTCTAAATCCGCAAAGAAAAAACGCTAATGCTTACCAACCGTTAAACTATACTTTTGGCGAAAAAGGTAATTTTATTCAGGGAATGACCGAAGGCTTGTTGCAATTAAACAAAGGCGATAAAGCGTATATTTTTATCCCGTATCAATTAGGTTATGGCGAAAGAGCCATGGGACCTATTCCGGCAAACTCAAACCTTGTTTTTTACGTAGATGTTAAACCTTAATCAATCATAAACAATGAAGAAAATTTTAGCAGTAGCTGTATTAGCAGCCACATTATTTGTTTCGTGTAAAAAAGACAACGAAACCAATCTACCGGAAGGCTTATATGCCGAAATAAACACCAGTAAAGGTAAAATTGTTGCACAGTTAGCGTACGAAAAAACGCCGTTAACAGTGGCTAATTTTGTAAGTTTAGCAGAAGGAAACAACCCTTTCGTTGATGCTCAATACAAAGACAAACCTTTTTACGACGGACTGACCTTTCATCGTGTAATTGCCGATTTTATGATTCAGGGTGGTGATCCAACAGGAACCGGGGAAGGCGGTCCGGGTTACAGTTTTGCCGATGAATTCAGTGATGATTTAAAACACGATAAACCGGGAATTTTATCAATGGCAAATGCGGGACCTAATACCAATGGTTCGCAATTCTTTATTACACACGTAGCTACACCGCATTTAGACGGAAAGCACAGTGTTTTTGGTCACGTTATTGAAGGACAAGAAGTGGTAAACACCATTGCACAAGGCGATAAAATAGAATCGGTTAAAATCATTCGTTCAGGCGATAAAGCCAAAGCTTTTGATGCACCAAAAGTGTTTAAAGAAAAACAAGATGAAAATCAAAAAAAACAGGAAGAAGCCGCTAAAGCGTTAGAAAACGTTTCAAAAGAAATGCAGGCTACTTTGGCTGATGCAAAAGCAAAAGCTACAAAAAACACTTCGGGTTTATCCTATTACATTTTTGAAAAAGGCACAAATGAAAAACCAAAAGCCGGTGATAAAATCAATGTGGCTTATGCCGGATTTTTTGAAGACGGACGCTTATTTGATACCAGTTTAGAAGAGGTTGCTACAAAATACAATATGTTAGACAACCAAAGAAAAGCAATGAACCAATACATTCCTATTCCGTTTGAATATGGTCAAAAAACAGGTTTGATTCCCGGGTTCATCGAAGGAATCGAACAGTTAAATATTGGCGACAAAGCGTATATCTTTATTCCGTCGCATTTAGGATATGGCGAAAGAGGTCAGGGAATGATTCCACCAAATACCGATCTGGTTTTTGAAATTCACGTAACCAAATAATTTTTTAAAGAGGCTTTTGCCTCTTTTTTTATTTCCTGTCGAAAGTTATATATTTACGAATCAAAAAATAAATCAAATGAACAAAAAATACGCCTTCTTAGGATTAACCGCATTCGTATCTGTTACTTTAAATGCTCAAAATTTCCAACAAAACAAACAAGCTGTTTACAATCAAATAATTAACGAAGTTGAAACCAATAATCAGTTAGAACATCTGGCATTTGAATTGTTAGACGAGATCGGTCCGCGTTTGGTGGGATCGCCCCAAATGGAACAAGCTCATAATTGGGTTGTAGCTACTTACAAAAAATGGAACATTAAAGCTGAAAACATCCCTTATGGCGAATGGAAATCATGGCAGCGGGGAACAACAGAAATTACAATGACTTCTCCAAGAATAAAATTAATCGAAGGCACACAATTAGCCTGGAATATCAATACCAAAAAAGCCGTAGAAGCCGAAGTGGTAGCAATGCCTGTTTTTCAATCCAAAAATGATTTTGAAAATTGGGCTCGTTCTGTAAAAGGAAAAATAGTAATGATTTCACAATATCAAAAATCAGGACGTCCGGAAAATCAATGGAAAGAACACGCTACCAAAGAAGATTTTGATACCTATAAAAAAGAAAAAACAGATGATTTAACCGCTTGGAACAACAGCATTAAAGCCACCGAAAAATCGTTACGCGAGCTGGTTAAATATTTAGAGACCAAGGGTGCTGCAGGTTTTGTTCAGTCTTATAACACAGGAACAATGGGAGCTAACCGCATTTTCTACAGCTTTGCTCAAACGGTTCCAATGGTCGATGTCAGTTTAGAAGATTACGGATTGTTGTATCGATTGGCGACAAATGGTAAAAGTCCAAAAATAAAAATCAATACCCAATCAAAAAATTTAGGAAACACGCAAACTTTTAACACCATTGCAACTATTCCCGGAAAAACCAAACCGAACGAATATGTAATGCTTTCTGCTCATTTAGATTCGTGGGACGGTGCTCAGGGTGCAACCGATAACGGTACAGGAACGATTTTAATGATGGAAGTTGCCCGATTGATTCAAAAATATGCTCCGAATAACGACCGTACCATTGTTATTGGTCACTGGGGAAGCGAAGAGCAAGGTTTGAACGGATCGCGTGCCTACATTATGGATCATCCTACCGAAGTACAGAAAATTAAAGTCCTTTTTAACCAAGACAGCGGAACCGGACGCATTAATTACATTGGCGGACAAGGATTTGTAAATTCATACGATTATTTAGGAAATTGGTTGCAAAGCGTACCCGAACACATTCGCAAACACATAAAAACCGATTTTCCAGGAATGCCGCAAGGCGGTGGTACCGACAATGCATCGTTTGTAGCAGCCGGAATTCCCGCTTTTAATTTAAGTACACAAAACTGGGATTACGGACAATATACCTGGCATACTAACCGGGATACCTACGATAAAATTGTTTTTAAAGAACTGGAAAAAAATGTGATCACCACTACTCTATTAACTTTAGAAGCTGCGAATGATCCCAACGATATTTCCAACGAAAAAAGAGTTTTACCAAAAGATACCGAATGGCCAACGGTAAAAGAGCCAAAACGAAATGCTGAAGATTATTAATAAAGAAGGTGTCCCAAAAGTCAAATAATATAAGTATCGTTGTCATTCCGACGAAGGAGGAATCTCATATAGTCAGTAGTTTAGATTTTTCGACTTCACTCCGTTTCGCCCAAAATGACACTTTTCGGACACGCTCTTTTTAGTTATTTCTCATTCTTTTTGTAAATTAATTTTTATATTTGATACTTAACACAAAATTTAATTATGAAATTAAAACTACTTTTCGCATTATTAATTGTTACAATAACTAATGCACAAACACAAATTGGACAGGATATTGTTGGAGATATGCCAGATGATAACTTTGGCTGGGGAGTTGCCCTTTCTGCTGACGGAAATGTATTAGCTGTTTCAGCACCTAATAATGACAATAACGGAACAAATGCCGGACATATTCGGGTATATTCTAAAACATCTGGTACGTGGACACAAATAGGGCAAGATATTGAAGGACCTAACCCTGATGACAAAATAGGCTATAAAATAGTACTTTCAGACGATGGAACTACTTTAGCATTTTCTGCTCCAAACTCAAAATATACGATAAATAATATTAGCTATGGTGGTTTTGTAAAAGTTTATAAAAATATAAATAATTCCTGGGTACAAATGGGTCAAGAATTAAGAGAGGATGATCCAATGCCAATTTTTGGGCAAACTTTCGGATTTGGTTTGTCTTTATCTTTATCTTCAGACGGAACCACAATTGCTATTGGACAGAATAATCCTTTAAATTATAATAATAAAGTTATTGTTTATAAATTTTCATCAGGAAATTGGACTAAAATAGGTGAAATTTCACGATTAACACATCAAATCGCACAATCTTGGGGATACTATGCATGGAATATTTCTATATCAGGTGATGGAGAAACCGTAGCACTTAGCGATATAACTGGTTATGCTACTGGTGCTTCTGCCCCCGAACTAGGCTATGTCGCTGTTTACAAATATCAATCAGGGAATTGGATAAAAATAGGTAATACAATAAATGGTAAAAGTAAACTTACGGTTTTTGGATATAGAATAGCTCTTTCTGAAAATGGTGGTGTTTTAGCCATTAGTGTTCCAGAATCCGATGTTAATGGTACAAATTCAGGTCATGTAGAAGTTTATAAAATTAATGGTAATAATTGGGTACAAATAGGTACTGATATTGTAGGTGAAGCAGCGAGTGACAACTGTGGTACTGGTTTAGCTATCTCTGCAAACGGAAACATATTAGCTATAGGGTGTATAGGATGTGATACTCCAAATGGCACAGATACCGGTAAAGTGCGTGTTTTTCAAAATATACAAGGAAATTGGGTAGAACAAGGAAGTGTAATTGGTCAAAATGCTGGTGATGCAATTGGTTGGTCCATAGCTCTTTCTAAAGACGGACACAATTTAGCTATTGGAAATTATGGTAGTGGCAGCGTTGGAGCTAAACCATCAAAAAATATTGAAGAGCAACTAATTATTGGAGATCTACCCATAACAAATAATTACCAAGCAAAAGGTAGTGGTACAGCAGGTTCTGTACAAGTTTATGATTTATCAGGCATTTTATCATCTGATACCTTTGTATTAGAAAATTTCAATATCTACCCTAACCCAACAACAGATATTTTAAATATTGAATTGAAAGAAAACTTAACTTTAGAAAAAGTTCTTGTTTACGATACAACCGGAAAATTGGTAAAAGAAACTACCGAAAAAACAATTAATGTAAGTGCATTTGCTAAAGGTATGTATAATGTACAGGTTGTAACCAATCAGGGTAAAGCCACCAAAAAAGTAATTGTAAAATAATACGAAACAATATCATAAAAACAAAAAAACACGCTTAAACAAGCGTGTTTTTTAATGCTTTATTGTAAATAACTTCATATAATGGAACGATTTTTTCCACACTGAATTCTTTAGAATGCTGATAGGCTTGTTCTTTAAATTGGTTTAAGGTTTCATTGTCTTTTAAAATTTGTAACGAGTGGTTTACCATTCCGTCAATATCACCAATGTTATCTAAAAACCCTGAAACACCTTGAATGTTTACTTCGGGTAATCCGCCGGTGTTTGACGAAATTACGGGTACTCTGTTTGCCATTGCTTCTAAGGCTGCCAAACCAAAACTTTCGGTTTCAGACGGCAATAAAAACAAATCGGAATATTTCAAAATACTGTCTATTTCTGATGAATTACCAAAGAAAATCACTTTACTTTCAATGCCTAATTCTTTCACTAATTGTTCCGCTTCTTGTCGTTCCGGACCATCGCCCACCATCATCAGTTTTGCAGGTATTTCTTTCTGAATTCCGTTAAAAACCTTAATAATATCTAAAATGCGTTTTACTTTTCTAAAGTTACTAATGTGTGTTACAATACGTTCATTGTCTTCTGCAAACAAGTTTCTTCGACATTGAATGTGCAAGTCTGAAAGGTTTTTATCTTCTATAAAATTAGGAATCACGGCAATTTCCTTAGTAGTATCAAACAGTTCATACGTTGATTTTTTTAAATCTGCCGAAACCGATGTTACATAATCAGATTGGTTGATACTGAAGCTTACCGCTGTTTTATAAAACGGATGGTTTCCTACCAACGTAATATCGGTTCCGTGCAAGGTAGTTACCATTGGCAGTTTGATACCTTGATCGGCCAACATCTGTTTTGCCATATAACCGGCAAAGGCGTGCGGAATGGCGTAATGCACGTGTAACAGATCGATACCGAATTCTTTTACTGTATCGACAATCTTGCTTGACAGAGCCAATTCATAAGGTTGATAATGAAACAACGGGTATTCGGGTACCACCACTTCGTGATAATGAATGTTTTTATTTAAAAGTGCCAAACGTACTGGTTGACTGTACGTTATAAAATGGACTTCGTGATTGCGCTTTGCCAATTCAATACCTAATTCGGTGGCTACTACTCCACTACCTCCAAAGGTTGGATAGCAAACTATGGCTATTTTCATGTTTTAAAGTTCTGTTTGTTAATTAGTTAAAGCATCGTAAATTACTTGCTGTATGTCTTCTCGTGTATTTGCTTTTGACAATTTATTGTCATCGGCATTAGGATAAGTTCTGTTTGATAAAAACACGTAAATTAAATCTTTTTCGGGATCTGCCCACGCCATGGTTCCTGTAAAACCAGTATGTCCAAAACTTTTCATTGAAACACAGCCACACGTGGGTCCACTTTCGCCTAATTGCGGTTTGTCAAAACCAGCTCCTCTCCTGTTCCCCTCTTTGCAATAATAACACGTATTGAAATCGTCGATGGTTTTTTGCGATAATAATCGTTCACCGTTAAAAACGCCACCATCTAAAAATAACTGCATCATTTTAGCTACATCTAACGCATTGCCAAATAAACCGGCATGCCCTGCAACACCGCCAAACATTGCCGCACCCATATCGTGTACATACCCTTGAACGGTTGTGTAGCGATAATAATTATCGATTTCGGTCGGGGCAATTTGCGGCAGGTCAAATTTTGTTTGCGGAAGATAGGTTAAATTGTTCGCTCCTATTTTTTCGTAAAAATATTCGTTAACCAATTCATTCATTGGCTTTTTATAGTGTCTTTCAACAATTTCAGCCAACAAAATAAAGTTTAAATCGCTGTATTTATAAGTTTTCTTACCTAATTTTGATGCAGCAATAGTTTCTAAAATTGTTTTTTTATAGCCCGATTTTAAAAACAAATTTTCTGACACCTGTGTATCAAATTCGTTTGAAAACGTATTTTTATATAAATCGGTTTTCGGTTTTCCGTTCGCGTCTAATGTTTCCTTGTAAAAAGGAATCCATGCAATTAAGCCCGAATTGTGTGTTAATAATTCTTTTACAGTAATATTTCCCTTATCTGTTTTTTTAAATTCGGGTAATAAATCGCCTAATTTCTGGTCAAAACGCAACTTTCCGTCATCGTACATTTTCATTACCATGGGCAATGTTCCCAACATTTTGGTCAACGATGCCAAATCATAAATGGTTTGATTGTTAACTGCTACTTTATCAGTATAAGTCATTGTTCCAAACGATTTATTGTAAACGATTTTCCCGTTGCGAGCTACTAAAACCTGTGCTCCCGGAGTATATTTGTTTTTTATGGCTGTATTTACAAAAGCATCGATTTCTTTTAGTTTGGCTTCATCAAGACCTACTTCGCTTGCCCTACCATAACTCAGATTTTTATTTGCCTTAGTTGTAATTCCTTCGTTCGCTTTAAAAGCATTACCTATTGAAACCGGTAATTTTCCTGAAGCCCCCTGCATTCCAAAAAGCACATCGGTTACTTTTCTATGAGCTATAACATTGTTCTGATAACCTAAAACAACTGCTTCAAATTTAGAAAAGTCCTTAATAGCACTTAACGCATACGGTTTTACAAAAGACACAAAAATGGTCTTATTGTTTTGGGCAATGTTCGCCAATAAATCAACTTCATTAGCTACCATATCGTGTTTTTTCCATACGCCATCGGCTTTGTGATAGCCCACAATAACCACATCAAAAGCTTTTAAATTGTCTAAATGATCCTCAATCTGATAATGATTAAACACCGTAACCTGTTGATTTGCCTGTAATGCTTCAATAAACGTATCATTCACATCATCGCCCAATTTCACGTAAGCGATTTGTTTGGGTTCATTTGCTTTAAATGGTAAAATATTTTTATTGTTTTTTAAAATCGTTACAATGTTTTCGTATAGCTTGTAGCTTAAATCGGTGTATTCTTGTTTATTTAAATCCTGATATAAATTTTGCGTATTGATTGGTTTATATTGATTTAAGCCTGCTTTGTATTTATACAACAGGATTTTTTTTACCGAATGTGCCAAACGTTCTTCGGTAAAATCACCGTTAGTAAAAGCTTCATTGAATTTTTCAATTGCCAAAGGAACATTTTCTGCAAAAAGCAACACATCATTCCCTGCTAAAAATGCGGCTAAATCAACTTCTCCGGGCGATTTGTAATTTGCCACACCTTTCATATTCAAGGCATCGGTAAAAATCAATCCTTTAAAATTCAGCTCCTTTTTTAAAACGTTTGTAATGGTATTGTATGACAAAGAAGTAGGAATTTTTTTATCAGGTTCTAACGCCGGAACCGACAAGTGGGCTACCATAACAGATGCCAATCCTTCTTTAATCAGTTTTTTGTAAGGATACAGTTCAATATTATCTAAACGCTTTTTATCAAAATCTATAACAGGTAAAGAATGATGCGAGTCTGTTGCGGTATCGCCATGTCCGGGAAAGTGTTTTGCAGTAGCAAATACCTGATTTTCCTGCAGACCTTTCATTAAAGCAACAGCTTTATCGGTAACATTTTCTTTAGATTCACCAAACGAACGATTGCCAATAATAGGGTTTGAGGGATTGATATTCACATCGACCACAGGTGCAAACATAAACTGAATACCCATTCGTTTTGCCTGCTCTGCCATCTGGCTTCCCATTTGTTCTATTAAATCATTGTTTTGAATGGATCCCAAAGTCATGTTCCACGGATACACATAAGTTGAATCTAACCGCATACCTAAGCCCCATTCCGCATCAATTCCGACAAACAAAGGTACTTTAGAAGCAGCCTGCAATTTATTGGTGATTTTTGCCTGACGTCCCGGTCCCCCCTGAAAGAAAATAACCCCACCGATATTTTTAGACTGAACTAAATCCATTAATTCATTTACGTGCTTTTCATCTCGATTTGAATAAGCTGCAACCATAAAAAGTTGTCCCACTTTTTCATTGAACGACATCTTATTGTATATGCTATCGACCCATTTATCAGGAGTTTGGAATTTTTTTTTCGGTTGTGCAAATAATATTGATGGAGTAAGTAGTAATGCTACCCAGATTTTTTTCATAAACAGATTTAAATAAAACAATTTCAAAAATAAACTTTTGAAGTTGAATACTATAATTTTAATTCTGAATTTTCCGTTAAAATAGTTTTTGAAGTATTATTCTGTTCAATAAGATTGTAAGAATAGCCCAGTCTGCCTGATTTAATGTATTGTTGCCTTTTATAAGGAAAATAAAAAGCGATCCATTATCTGAATCGCTTTTTTGGGTGAAAGACGGGTCTCGAACCCGCGACCTTCGGAACCACAATCCGACGCTCTAACCAACTGAGCTACAATCACCGTGTGAGAGTTTTATTTTTAAAGCCAACTCTGAGCTTTTGGGTGAAAGACGGGTCTCGAACCCGCGACCTTCGGAACCACAATCCGACGCTCTAACCAACTGAGCTACAATCACCGTGTCTGTTTAACGAGTGCAAATATACAGATATTTCAATGCTTGACAAACATTTTTTTAGTTTTTTATTTCAAATCTGTTAAGCTATTGACTGCCACATATCTTTCAACTGTAAATCCTTCTGCATAATCAACAAAAACCAATCTTCCCAAATCTTTTGCCCGGTATTCAATGCTTTCTGTGAAATTTTTTGTGGCAATTGGAGAAACCGGTTCCTTTGAATTTGGATCATAAAATTGCGAACTATATGCCATTACTGCATCTATTTTCTTTTGTATGAAACCAGAAACATCTACCACGAAATCGGGTTCGATGTTTTTCCATTGAATATAATGATAGACCAATTTTGGTCGCCATTCAGTTTGAACTTTTTCATCAAATGATGTTTTAATTCTTCTTAAACCAGATAAAAAACAAGCATCTGAAACTAATTTACTTCCCTTGCCATGATCAATATGACGGTCATCTATGGCATTACAAATAACGATTTCGGGTTTGTATTTACGGATCATTTTAATGATTTCTAACTGATGCTTTTCATCATTAACAAAAAATCCATCTTTGAAACACAAATTCTCACGAACAGAAACTCCTAAAATTTCTGCGGCTTTTGCAGCTTCCTTATCCCTGATTTCAGCCGATCCGCGGGTTCCTAATTCGCCTCGGGTTAAATCTACGACCCCTACTTTTTTGCCTGTTGAAATCTCTTTTGCCAGCGTTGCTCCACAACCTAATTCAACATCATCAGGATGCGCGCCAAAGGCTAATATATCTAACTTCATTTGCTATTTTATTTTTATGATCAGATGTTTTAGTGAATTATTTGATGAATCACCTAAACACATCTTATAGAATACTTTTTACTGTTTTGCTTTTATTTACTGTTTCAAGATATTCACTTTCCGGATTGCTGTCTTTATTAATTCCGCCACCCAAAAAGAGATAAGCTTTATCGTTTATAATTTTCATACACCGCAAATTTACAAACAGATCGCTTTTATTGGAATAATCTAGGTTATTAAACTTCCATTCTCCTAAATATCCGCCGTAATACTCTCTATTGTATCCTTCATTATTAATGATAAAATCACGTGCTGCGTCCTTAGGAAAACCACATAATGCGGGTGTTGGATGCAAAGATTCAACCATCTGGTAAGCATTTTCGGGATGTATCAATTCTGCTTTAATATCTGTTTTTAAATGCAATAAAGATCCGGCACGATGTGTGTAAGGTTTGGTTTGATCGATTTTTTTTGAAAAAGATCTTAAATGATCAATGATAAAATCGGTCACAATTTTCTGTTCTTGTTGTTCTTTTTCGCCCCACACCACATCTTTCATATCTATTCCGGAATCAATCATTGTACCAGCCAATGCAACGGTTTCAACAATATCATAATTAATTTTTAACAATTGTTCGGGAGTCGCCCCCATCCACATTCCAACTTCAGGGTGATAAAACCAATACACAAAAGCGGTGGGATATTTCTTTAAAAAACGTTGAAAATAGACTTCATATTTATCTGAGTGAATAGAAATTTCTTCTTTGCGTGATAAGACAACCTTTTCAAAATGATTTGTTTTAATGGCTTCAATACCTTTTGAAACCAATTGAACATGAAAAGATTTATCTTTATTTGATGGTTCTAATGATGATTCCTCTTCAGAAAAATCCACGGAAAAATGGATTTTTTCTTTTATAAGTTGACAATCTTCAGGATAAAAAACTATTTTTTCATCAGAAGAAAACGGAGCGAAAACGAAACATGATTTTGTTAATTCAGCAGCCTTATTTAAAATGATAGTTTGTTGAAACCAACCATAATACGATTCTTCATTTGGTTTTCTGTAAAGAATAAAAGGTAATTGTTCAGACAACGCTTTTTTAATTAAATCGTTCATTTTCTTTTAGGTAAAATCATATTTGTTAATTTACACAAAGATATTAATTGATTGTCTTCATCGGTAATCTTAATTTCCCATAAATGCAATTTGTTGCCTTTGTGAATCATTCGGGCAGTAGCAAAAACAGTACCTTCTCGTTTACTTTTTAAATGATTGGCCGAAATTTCAATTCCGCGAACTTCATATTCTTGCAAGTCAACAAAAAGCATCGACGCAGCGCTTCCCACACTTTCAGCCAAAGCAACAGATGCCCCGCCATGCAATAATCCCATTGGCTGATGCACTCTACTATTCACAGGCATTTTTGCAACGAGATAATCTTCGCCAACATCAACATATTCAATATTTAAAGTACTCATTAAAGTATTTTTAGAAATAGCGTTGCACTTTTCTAAAATATCATTTTTATCCATTTAATTCTCCTTTATTATTTCAGACCCAATTTACAAACTTTTACTGATAAAATAGATTTCGATGAATTAAATTGAATATTTTATATAACCAAAAAACCCTATCCATTTATTTGGATAGGGTTTCAAAAAAAAAGGCGGCGACATACTCTCCCACATGAAGATGCAGTACCATCTGCGCAATCGGGCTTAACTTCTCTGTTCGGAATGGAAAGA
>Ga0164243_10000262_pt1 | contig 112009 bp, 94 predicted proteins | sample OricompcompostOP_FD_108781 | JGI IMG/M metagenome (GOLD analysis project Ga0164243, IMG submission 108781) | Organic Plus compost microbial communities from Emeryville, California, USA - Original compost - Organic plus compost (OP) | ecosystem: Engineered > Solid waste > Mixed feedstock >...
GCACGTCCACCTTGCGCGGGCCGCACGCCGTGAGCGCCGGCAGGCCGACCAGGAACATCGAGACCACAACGCGCTTCGTTCGTTGAATCATGTATGCACCCGAGTGTGGGTCCAGGGCCAAGCGACTAGCGGTACAACCGAAAGCGCTCGGCGTGACGCAGGAATGTATCGACCGCCGGCTGCTCGCGCGCCAGGGCCGAGTCCGGATCGGCACCATGCTGGATGGCTTCGCGCAGCGCAGTGCTGCCCAACCGCTCGTCGAACGTGCGATTGGTCACACGCAGCGAGTCGGGGTGCGTCGTCGCCAACGCCCAGAGGATCGACGCCGCGACCCGGCCGGAGCGCACCGCATCCCGGTCCGTGACGTCGATACGAATTCCCGGCACATGCTGATTGTTGTATTTGCCATCTGGCGATTCGCGCGGCGTGAACGAATCCACCACGAACCGCACGCCGGGCAGCTCCCGGCCGTTCAGCAGCGACGCCACGCGCGGCGCATCCATCCACGGAGCGCCGAACCGCTGGAACGCCGTCGACGTGCCGCGCCCGACGGACACATTCGAACCCTCGAATGCGACGAGCGACGGATAGACCAGCGCGCTCGTCAGTGTCGGCAGGTTCGGCGAGGGGCGAACCCACGGCAGCCCCGTGTCGTCGAGCCACATCGCGCGGCGCCACCCGCGCATCGGAATGACCGTCAGCGGTGCGTTGATTCCGAGTGTCGCATTATAGAACAACGCCAACTCGCCCATTGTCATTCCGTGACGCAGCGGGAAGGGGTATAATGCGTACGCCTTGCCCGGTCGAGTCGGTGTGGGATTGTCCGGATTCGCCCAGACCGTATCGAGCATCGGACCGTCGACACTGACGCCGTTGAGCGGATTCGGCCGGTCAAGGACGATCAGCGGCAGATGGCGGCGCGCTGAGGTCCGCATCGCATAGACCATCGCTCCCACGTACGTCCACGTCCGAGTGCCGATGTCTTGCAGATCGAACACCAGCGCGTCCACATCTTCGAGCAGACTGTCCGGCGGCGCGATCGTGCCGCGGCCGTAGAGCGAATGCACCGGCAATCCACTGCGTTCATCCAGTCCGCTCTCGACGCCTTCCCGGTCTTCCGTGCCGCGAATGCCGTGCTCCGGCGAGAACAGTTTGATCAACTGGACTCCGGCCGCCTTCGCCCGCTCGTCGCGCAGCAGATCGATGTCGGACGTACCGCGTGCGTCGACTCCGGTCTGATTCGTGAGCAGCGCGATGCGCTTTCCGCGCAGCAGCGCGAGACTGTCCTCGAGCAGCACGGTGATCCCGGGTTGGACAGCGGCGGCCGCGGCCTCTCCGCTCTGCTTCGCCGACCCGGACGCGGTACATCCCCATGCCCCGCATGCGGCGAGCACCCCTCCTCTTACCCATCGCCTCAAATGCATCACGCGCGATCCTCGTTAGTGTTTCTGACGATCGCCGGCCTTGCCGCGATCACCGCCTGCCAGCCTTCCGCAAAGCATGAAGATGGGGGCACGCTCGCGCTCACACCAATCGCGGCTCCCGCTTCGGACGCGGCCATCCGCGATTCGGTAAGACGGATCCTCGATCGCGCGCTGCGCGACAGTGCCTTCCCCGGCGCCATCGCCGTCGTCGGACGACGCAACGGCGTCATCGCGGAGTACGCGGTGGGCCACCTCGACTGGGCCCCGGGCAGCCCGGCCGTCGACGCGCACACGCTGTGGGACATGGCCTCGTTGACGAAGGTCGTCGGCATGACGAGCGGTCTGATGCAGCTCGTCGCCGCGAAGAGGATCGACCTCGACGCCCCCGTCCAGCGCTACCTCCCCGACTGGAAGGGGCCGAACAAGGAGCGCGTGCTCGTTCGCCAGTTGTCGACCCACACCTCGGGGCTCCCCGCGTTCAAGGCGTACGATCAGATCACGCACGACCCCGACAGCCTCGCGAAGCTCATGTTCGCCACGCCGCTCGACACGACGCCGGGCGCGAAGATGGTCTACAGCGACATCGGCGCCTATCTCCTCGGCCGCATCGTCGAGCAGGTCTCCGGACAGTCGCTCGACCTCTACCTGCACGATCACGTGTTCGAGCCGGCCGGCATGCACGAATCCATGTTCCGGCCGCCGTTCGCGCTCTTCCCACGAATCGCGCCGACCGAGTACGACTCGACGCAACGCCACCGCCTCGTGCGCGGCATGGTCCACGACGAACGGGCGTACTATCTCGGCGGCGTCTCGGCGCACGCCGGGCTGTTCAGCTCCGCGAGCGACATGACCCGGTTCGCGCACATGATGATGAGCGGCGGGACGATCGACGGCCGCAACGTCATCCCGGCGGCGACGATCGCGCAGTTCACCAAGCGGCAGGTCGCCGACCGCGCGCTCGGCTGGCAGAAGCCCGACGGCTCGAACTCGGCCGGCCACAAGATGTCCGAGGAGGCGTTCGGGCATACCGGCTTCACCGGCACGTCGATCTGGATGGACCCGAAGAACGACGTGTTCGTCTTGCTTCTGACGAACCGCGTGAACCCGACGCGCAACAACGGCAAGATCGGACGCGTGCGCACGCAGCTCGCCGACGCGGTGATGACCGAGATCCTTTCCTCAAAGCCAGCGAGATAGCCTCACCTCATGCATCTGACCGCAATCGACTGGGCGATCGTCGCCGGCTACTTCCTGCTCTCCGCGGGCATCGGCTTCGCATTCACGCGCCGCGGCGGCGAGAGCCTGAGTGAGTACTTCATCTCCGGGCGTGCGGTGCCGTGGTGGCTCGCCGGCGCCTCGATGGTCGCGACGACTTTCGCGGCGGACACGCCCCTCGTCGTGACGGGGCTCGTCTCGTCGCACGGCGTCGCCGGCAACTGGCTGTGGTGGAACATGCTGATGAGCGGCATGCTCACGGTGTTCTTCTTCGCGCGCCTCTGGCGCCGCGCGAACGTGATGACCGACGTCGAATTCGCCGAGGTGCGCTACAGCGGCAGGCCGGCGGCGGCCCTGCGCGTCTTCCGCGCGCTCTACCTCGCCATCCCGATCAACCTCATCATTCTCGGCTGGGTGACGCGGGCGATGATCAAGATCCTCACGATCTCGCTCGGGCTGCACCCGGTCCAGATTCTGGGGACGACCGTGTCGGGCGAGGTGGTCGCGGTCTTCATCTGCTTCGTGATCACGATGGCGTATTCGGTCGCGGCGGGCATGTGGGCCGTGCTCTGGACCGACCTCGTGCAGTTCGTGATCAAGATGACGGCGGTGATCGTGCTGGCGGTGTTCGCGGTGAACGCCGCGGGCGGGATGACGGTGATGAAGCAGAAGCTCGCCGAACATTTCGGCAGCGAGACGGCCGCGCTCTCGGTGCTCCCGATTTCCTTCCAGGGGGGCGGGATCGTCGCCTACGCCTGGATGCCGATCATGACGCTCGCGGTGTTCCTCGGCGTCCAGTGGTGGGCCGCGTGGTATCCGGGCGCGGAGCCGGGCGGCGGCGGCTACGTCGCGCAGCGAATCTTCTCGGCGCGCTCCGAGCGCGACGGCGTGCTCGCGACGCTGTCGTTCCAGGTCGCGCACTATGCGCTCCGGCCGTGGCCGTGGATCGTGACCGGCCTCGCGACGGTCATTCTCTATCCGAACGGCGTCGGTCCGAACAACGACCACGAGGCCGCGTACGTGCAGGCGTTCGTCGACCTGCTGCCGACGCCGTGGCGCGGGTTCATGATGGCCGGCTTCGCGGCGGCATACATGTCGACGGTCGCGACGCAGTTGAACTGGGGCGCCTCGTATCTCGTGAACGACGTATACCGCCGGTTCATGAACAAGACGGCGACCGAGAAGCACTACGTCGGCGTGTCGCGGTGGGCGACCGTCGCGCTCTTCCTCATGTCGACCGTCGTGACGTGGCAGCTCTCGTCGGTCGAGGGGGCATGGAAGTTCCTGCTCGGGATCGGCGCGGGCACGGGCCTGGTGCTCATCCTGCGCTGGTACTGGTGGCGCATCAACGCCTGGTCGGAGATCAGCTCGATGATCGCGTCGTTCGTGATCTCGGTGATCTGCTTCCAGGTCGTTCCGGGACGGTGGTTCCCCGCCGACGATCCGCGGACGGACTCGGTCATCATGCTCATCACGGTGGCGTTGAGCACCGTGGTGTGGGTTGCGGCGACGTTCCTGACGGCGCCCGAGACGGACGCCACGCTGGATTCGTTCTACCGGCGCGTGCGCCCCGGCGGCCCGGGGTGGAGGCGCGTGTCCGAGCGCCTCGGCTTCGGCCGTGAGTCGATTCCGGGCGGCGCGCTCGCCTGGACGAACTGGATCGCCGGCATTATTGCAGTGTACTCAGCGCTGTTTGGTATTGGGAAAATCGTCTTCGGTGAAATTGGAACCGGCGTCACGCTGCTCGTCATCGCCGTCTTCGCGTTCGCATGGATCGCACGCTCGTTCCGGAACGAGGTGCCGCCCCCCGCGATCGCGCAGCCCGTCGAGGAGGCGGTCGCCGCGGACTGAGGGTCGCCGGAGAGAGCGTCGTCTCCTTCCTTGGGGGTCGCATGCGTGTCAGGTCGGTCGTCCTCGCCTTGATGATCCTTCCACTGGCCGCCAATGCCCAGGCGACGCTCGTCGGCTACGTGCGCGACGAGAGCACGCTGCGCGGCCTCCCGGGCGCCGAGCTGTCCGTCGATGGCAGCGACAAACGCGAGCGCACGGACAGGGAGGGCCGGTACCGGCTGCGCGACCTTCCGGCCGGGGCGGTGCGCGTTCACGTGCGGCTGGTCGGCTTCGCGCAGATCGACACGATCCTGGAGCTCGCCGACGGCGGGACGACCGAGAACGTGTTCTTCCTCGGCAAGCGGGCGATCGCGCTCGACACCGTCGTCACGAACGCGAATCGCCGGACGGCCGCGGCGGGCTTCGAGTCGTTCGAGACCCGTCGCGAACGCGGGTTCGGCCGCTTCCTCGACTCCGTCTCGCTGCGAGAGCGCGAGAACCAGCAGTTGGGCGACGTGGTGCGCGCGATGGGCAGCGTGGACATCGCCAAGCCCGGGACATGCCGGGGCAGCTATCTGCTGTGGTGCGACTGGGGGGTGGCGATCAGCAAACGGACCGGGACGACAGTCTGCGCCGCGCAGGTCATGCTCGATGGGCAGGTGATCGCGCGCGGCCAGGTCATCGACAATCGCGACGCTCCGCCATTCTCGCCGCCGGCCGTACTCGAGCGGTTTCAGCAGCAGAAGATGGCGATGTGGGGAAAGACCTTCAATCTCAACTCCATCGGCGTCTCGTCGCTGCGTGGCATAGAGCTCTATCGCTCGGCCGGCGATGCGCAGGGCGTATTCGGCGGTGACGACGCAGGCTGCGGCGTGCTCGTCCTCTGGTCGCGGCGGGGATGAGTGCGGCTATTCTGTGTGGCCAATGGGCGCGCGGATCGTCGGTCCATTGGTTGTAGCGGTCTTCCCAGCCCGCTAAATTGTTAGCTATTGCGGCCCCACGCGTTGGCCGCCCCAACGGAGGCTGTAGATGAGCACAATGCATCAGCCCGAGGTGATGGTGACCGTAACGGCGGCCGCCTCTACCGAGGTCAAGAAGTTCATGGAAGCGGAGAACGTGGATCCGGCCCAGGGCGGTCTGCGTGTCAGCGTTCAGCCCGGCGGCTGCAGCGGGTTCAAGTACGGTCTTCTGATCGAAGACGCGCCGGCCGAAGACGACCTCATCGTCGATCAGGGCGAGTGGAAGGTCTTCGTCGATCCGTTCTCGGCACAGTACCTGAACGGCGTCACGATCGATTATGTCTCGTCGATGCAGGGCTCAGGCTTTACATTCAAGAACCCGAATTCGACGGGTGGTTGCGGCTGCGGCAGCTCGTTCTCCGCGTAAGCCGACCCTGATTTCGACCCGCACGTCAGGAGCACCATGGAACGGTCCGTCACTGGCCCACGCCGGGACGCGGTCGTGAAGCAGGCCGGAGCCCGCGATTCTCACGAGGATCGCGGGCTTTCTCACGCCCATGTCTCGTACGCCGGCGAGAAGATCCGTACGGTGGTCGTCGAGGATCACACCGACATCGCCCGGCTCGTCGCCAATCGCATGGCGACCCTCATCCGCGAACGCAACGCCACCGGCGAGGCCACCGTGCTCGGCCTCGCGACCGGCTCGACGCCGATCGGCGTCTACCGCGAGCTCATTCGCATGCACCGCGAGGAGGGCCTCAGCTTCGCCAACGTCGTGACCTTCAATCTCGACGAGTACTATCCGATGCCGAAGGACAGCATCCACTCCTACCACCGCTTCATGTGGGAGAATCTGTTCTCGCAGATCGACATCGATCCGGCGAACGTCCACATCCCGCCCGGCGATCTGCCCCGCGATCAGATCGACGACGCGGCCCAGAAGTACGAGCTCGACATCGCGCGCGCCGGTGGCATCGACTTTCAGATTCTCGGGATCGGGAAGACGGGCCACATCGGGTTCAACGAACCCGGCTCCGGATCGGACAGCCGCACGCGGCTCGTCACGCTGGATGCGGTGACGCGGAAGGACGCCGCCGCCGACTTCTTCGGCGAGGAGTACGTACCGCGCGAAGCCGTGACGATGGGCGTCGCCACGATCCTCGGCGCGCGCGAGATCGCGATCATCGCCACGGGCGAGCACAAGGCCACGATCGTGCAGCGGTCGGTGGAAGGCGACATCGACGTCGAGGTGGCCGCGACGTTCCTGCAGCGCCACCCCAACACGACGTTCTACCTCGATCGCGCCGCCGCGGCGAATCTCACGCGGATCAGGACTCCGTGGCTCATCGACGAAGTCGAGTGGACGCCGGAGCTCATGGTGCGGGCGGTCATCTGGCTGTCGCAGCAGCAGGACAAGGCGATCCTCAAGCTCACCCAGCGCGACTACGCCGACGCGCGGATGTCGTCGCTCGTCGCCAGGTTCGGCTCGCCCGGCGAGGTGAATGGCCGCGTCTTCAACATCCTCGGCGCGAAGATCCGCGGGAAATCGAAGCTCCCGGCCGGCCAGAAGATCATCTGCTTCTCGCCACATCCGGACGACGACGTCATCTCGATGGGCGGCATACTCCGGAAGGTGGTCGAGAACGGCAATCAGGTGGTCGTCGCGTACATGACGAGCGGCAACATCGCTGTGTTCGATCACGACGTGCGCCGCTATGTGGACTTCCTCGAGCGGATGGCCGCGGAGGGGCTGATCGACCGGGCGAAGATCGAGGAGCTCGCCGCGCGCGTGCACGAGTGCCTCGATCGGAAATCGCCCGGCGAGGTCGACATCCCCGAGGTGCAGGACATCAAGCGGATCATCCGCGAGGCGGAGGCGGTGAGCGGCATCGAGACCGTGGGGCTGCCGCGGAGCGCGGCGCGCTTCCTCGACCTGCCGTTCTACCAGACCGGCAAGGTGCGGAAGGATCCGATCACCCAGGCCGACGTGGACATCGTTCGCGCGCTCCTCGAGGAGGTCGAGCCGGATCTCATCTTCGTCGCCGGCGATCTGTCCGACCCGCACGGCACGCACCGCATGTGCAAGGAAGCGATCGATGGCGCGCTCGCGGAGCTGCGTGAAGCCGGGCGGCAGTCGCTTCCGGAGACCTGGCTCTATCGCGGCGCCTGGCAGGAGTGGCCCATCCACGAAGCGACGTGGCTCGTGCCGCTGTCGCAGGAAGAGTTCAAGCTCAAGATCCAGGCGATCTTCAAGCATCAATCACAAAAAGACTCGGCGCCCTTCCCCGGCGGCTATGACGAGCGCGAATTTTGGCAACGCGTGGAAGCACGCAACAAGGGCACGGCGGCGGAACTGGACCGCCTGGGCCTGGCCGAATATTTCGCGATGGAGGCATATGTCGTCGAGTAGCACATGCGCGGGCTGAACGCCCTCGATTTTCTCGTCATCGTTGCGTACCTGGTCGGCGTCACGCTGCTCGGCGTCTGGGTCGGACGCCGGCAGAAGGACGCGAAGGACTACTTCGTCGCCGATCGGGAGATCCCCTGGTGGGCGGTCATGTTCTCGATCGTCGCCAGCGAGACGAGCGCGCTGACGTTCATCAGCATTCCCGGCCTGGCATACACGACGGACCTCGGCTTTCTCCAGATCGCGACGGGCTACCTGCTCGGGCGGATCGTCGTGGCGAACACGCTGCTGCCCCGCTACTACAAGGGGAACCTGGTCACGGCCTACGCGCTGCTCGAGCAGCGCTTCGGCCTCGCCACGCGGCGGTTCACGTCGATCGTGTTCATGGTCACGCGCGGCCTCGCGGACTCGGTGCGTGTGTTCGCGACCGCGGTGCCGATCGCGCTCATCATCGGCCCGCTGCTCCCGCCGAACGAGGTGATGCCGGTCGCGGTCCTGGTGCTCGGCACGTTGACGATTCTCTATACGATTCGCGGCGGCATGCGCGCCGTCGTGTGGACGGAGATCCTCCAGGCGTCGGTGTACATCATCGGCGGCCTGTCGGCGATGCTCGTCGTCGGCAAGCTCGTCGACGGCGGCTGGGGCACGATCATGCAGAGCGCGTCGGCGGCCGGAAAGCTCAAGACGATCAGCTGGTACACGGGCTTCGATCAGCCGCACACCATGTTCGCGGGGCTGATCGGCGGCGCGTTTCTGTCGATGGCGTCCCACGGCGCGGATCAGTTGATCGTGCAGCGGCTGCTCTCGGCCAAATCGCTGCGGGACGCGCAGGTCGCGATCATCGGCAGCGGCTTCGCGGTGATCGCGCAGTTCGCGCTCTTCCTGCTCCTCGGCGTGGGGCTGTGGACGTTCTACGGCGGCAGCACGTTCCCCACGCCGGACGCGATCTTCCCGACGTTCATCGTCGATCATATGCCGCACGGGCTCGTGGGACTGCTGCTCGCGGCGGTGCTCGCGGCCACGATGAGCACGCACTCGGGCGCCATCAATTCGCTGGCCGCGGCGACGACCCACGACATCTATCTGCCGCTCTCGAAGCGGTCGGCCGACGACCCGCAGACTTTGCGGATCGGGCGGATCTTCGCCTTCATCTGGGGCGTGGTGCTCACCGGCGGCGCGCTGCTCTTTCCGCAGAATCAGAAGACCCCCGTCGTCGTGATCGCGCTCTCCATCGCGTCGTTCACCTACGGCGCGCTGCTCGGCGGTTTCTTCCTGGGTATCTTTTGGCGTCGCGCCATCCAGCGCGATGCGATCCTCGGCATGTCCGTCGGCATCGTGGTGATGAGCCTGATCGTGTTCGCCAAACAGCTCATCGCGGCGTTCCCGGCGCTGGCACCCCTCCTCGGGCCGGTGTCGACGATCGCCTATCCGTGGTACGTCCTCATCGGCACCACGATCACTCTTGGAACGGGAATTCTCTCCTCGCTGACGCACGCCGCTCCGGCGCCCGACGCGAGCACCGCGATATGACTTTCATCGTAATTGGGATCGACGGCGGCGGATCGAAGACGCACGCGATCGTCGCCGACGAGCAAGGCAAGACGATCGCCGAGACCGTCGGGCCGGCCAGCGCCGTGCGGCCGGGCCAGGCGGCGCACTCCGCGGAGGTCATCGCCGACGTGGTGAAGGACGCGCTGGCGTCGTGCGAGATGACGCACGTCACGCCGCGCGTCGTCTCGATCGGCGTCGCCGGCATCGGGCGCGAGGCGGAGCGGCAGGCGTTGTGGGAGGCGCTCGCCGAGCGCGATCTCGCGACGGAGGTCGTCCTGCACTCGGATTTCAGCATCGCGCTCGATGATGCATTCGGCGACGGCCCCGGCGTGCTGCTCATCGCCGGCACCGGGTCGGTCGCCTTCGGCCGCAGCCCCGCCGGAGCGACGGCGCGATGCGGAGGCTGGGGCCCGATCTGCGGCGACGAGGGCAGCGGCGCGTGGATCGGCCGCAAAGCGCTGTCGGTGGTCACCAGCGCGGCCGACGGGCGGGAGCCGGAGACGGCCCTCACGGGCGCCATCCTCACCGCGGCGCAGGTGAACGAGACGATCGATCTCGTCGGGTGGGCGGCCAACGCGCCGCCGGCGCAGCTGGCGACGCTCGCCCCGGTGGTGCTGAGCGTGGCCGACGCCGGCGACCTGCGCGCGAACGCCGTCGTGTCGATCGCGGTGGAGGAGCTCGTGCTCCACGTGCGCGCGTTGGCGCGCCAGCTCTTCGCCGACGAACGTGCCGCGGTGCAAGTGGCGTTGTCGGGCGGGTTGCTCTCGCGCGAGAGCACGCTGCGGAAGCGCCTCGAGCATCGTCTCAAGTCGGCCGTTCCGGGTGCGACGATTCGCTCCGAGCCCGTCGTCGCCGCGCGCGGCGCCGTCCGGGCGGCGCTGCGCATCCTCGGCGAGGCGGCGGCGTAGCTCATCGTCCGCGAGGGACAAACGAAGCGAGACGAACGCGGAGGACGCAAAGGGCCGCGGAGGACCACGTGAAATTGTGGCCAGGGCTGGAGATCGCCGCTCTGCCGAAATAGGGAAATCCGCGAGCAAAAGAAAAGGATCAGCCTCCGATGCGTGGGGCTGATCCTTTCTCGTTACGCTCGCTTCGCTGAGGCCTTACGCGAACACCGAAGCCGCATTTCCTGGCTTCGTCGGCGCTGTTGCCGCCGTCCTCCGCGTCCCTCTCGTTTGCCTCTGCGCCCTCTGCGTTCCGCCGTCCTTACCGCTTCAACCCCACTTCAGATCCTGCTTCGACAGAGGCAGCGAGCGCACGCGCTTGCCCGTCGCCGCGTGAATCGCATTGCAGAGCGCGGGCACGACCGGCGGCAGCGCGGGCTCGCCAAGCCCCGTTGGCGCGAACTCGGTGAGCTTGAAGTGCACTTCGACCGGCGGCGCTTGACGCATGCGGAGCAAGGGGAACGTGTTGAAGTTCTGCTGCACCGCCCGGCCCCTGTCGACCGTGATCTCCTGCGCGAGCGCCTCCGCGATGCCATCCAGCGCCGCGCCCTGCGCCTGACTCTCGGCGTTGCTCGGGTTGATCACCTGGCTGCCGATGTCGCCCACGACCCAGACCTTATCGACCTTCACCGTGCCGGCCTTGCTGACCGTCGCCTGCACGACTTCGGCGAAGTAGCCGCGGTGGCTGAAGTGGAACGCCACGCCCTTGCCCGTCCCCTTCGGCAGCGAGCCGCGGTTCTTCCAGTCGGACACGTCGCGAACCATCTCCAGCACGCCGCGCACACGCCCTGCGAATTCCGCCGTCTCGGCGGCCGGATTCGATAGCAGGTCGAGGCGGACCTGAAGCGGATCCTTCCCCGCCGCATCCGCCAACTCGTCGATGAACGACTGCATGACGAAGGCGAGCGCGTTGCTGCCCGGCGCGCGCAGAAAGCCCGTCGGCACACCCGATTCGAGGATCGAGTAGTCGAGCTGGAAGTTCGGGATGAAGCGCGACGGAAACTCCGTCGGCGCGATGTTGCCACTCTGCGTGAAGCTCTCGCCCGTCCCGAACGAGACGAAGTGATTCTTCCAGGCGACGATCTTGCCGCTCGCGTCGACGCCGCCCGTCAGATAGTGATAGCCCGCCGGACGATAGAAGTCGTGCGCGATGTCGTCCTCGCGCGCCCAGAGCAGCTTCACCGGCGTGCCGGGGATGCGCTTCGCGATCGCCGCTGCCTCGACCATGTAGTCGTTGTTCAGCCGGCGTCCGAATCCGCCGCCCACGCGCGTCATGTGAACGGTGATATCAGTTTGCTCAAGCCCGAGCGCCTGCGCGGTCACGGACCGCCCGTTGGCCGGCGACTGCGACGGCGACCAGATCTCCATCTTGCCGTCCTTGAACAGCGCGGTGGAGTTCTGCGGCTCGAGCGTCGCATGGGCGATGAAGGGATACGAGTAGGCGGCCGTGACCGTCTTCGCGGCGCCCTTGAGCGCGCCCTCGACGTCGCCGTCCCTGCGCAGATTTTTCAGCGGTGTGCCCTTCGAGAGCTCAGCGGCCTTCGCGTCGAAGCTCGCCGTGCCCTGCGACGCGGTCGCTCCCTCGTCCCACGTGACCTTGAGCTTCTTCCGCGCTTCGTTCGCGAGCCACCAGTTGTCGGCGACGATCGCGACGCCGCCCAGGAGACCGGCCAGCCCGGGGCCGCGGCCGTCGGACGGCGGCGCGGGCGGCTCGATCACGAAGGCGTGCTTGACGCCCGGTTCCTTCCGGATCTCATCCAGGTTCGCGCTCGCGACCTTCCCGCCCCACACCGGACACTTCTGGTACACGGCGTAGAGCATCCCGGGGAGCGTCACGTCGATGCCGAAAAGCGGCTTGCCCGTGACGATCGCGTGGTTGTCGACGCCGGGGACCTTCGTGCCGATGATCCTGAAGTTCTTCGGATCCTTGAGCGGTACCTTGTCGAGCGCGGGCGGCGTCACCGCCGCGGCCTTCTCGAGCAACTGTCCGTAGCCGAGCGTGCGATTGCTCGCTTTGTGTCGGACCGTCCCCGACGCCGTCTCGAGCTCGGCCTCCGGCACGTTCCACGTCTGCGCGGCGGCCGTCACGAACATCGCACGCGCGGCGGCGCCCACCCGGCGCTGCGGCAGCCAGTTCGTCGGCGTCGCGGTGCTCCCGCCCGCCGACTGCGCCTGGAACTTCGTCGTATCGAGATCAGCCTGCTCGATGCGCACGTTCTTCCAGTCGACGTCGAGCTCCTCGGCGATGAGCATCGGCAGCATCGTCTTGACGCCCTGGCCGATCTCGGGATTCTTCGCGATGATCGTGACGATGCCGTCGGGCGTGATGCGAATGAAGTGGCCGATCGCCGTATCCGCCGCGCTTCCGGCACCGAGCGTACCGAGTCGCTCGGCAGCTCCGGCCACGCGGCTGTAGCTGCCGAGCAGCAGGCCGCCGCCAGCCAGCGCGGTGACGCGGAGAAAGGCGCGACGGTCGACCTGGGGATTCAACGACGACCGTTCCGTGTCCGGCTTCAATGTCGAGGTCATGGGTCGCGTCTCCTCACGGTTCCGAGTTGCGGGTGCCGACCGTCGCGGGCATCTGCGCCGCCCGGTGGATCGCCTGCCGAATGCGGAGATACGTCGTGCAGCGACAGATGTTGCCGTTCATCGCGGTGTCGATGTCGGCATCCGTCGGATTCGGGTTGTTCTTGAGGAGCGCGCTCGCCGCCATCAACTGGCCGGCCTGGCAGTAGCCGCACTGCGGCACGTCGAGCTCCTCCCAGGCGCGCTGGAGCGCGGTCGTCCCCTCGGGGGACAAGCCCTCGACCGTGGTCACTTCCATGTTCGCCACGGTGCTGACGCGCCGAGTGCACGAACGCACCGCGTTGCCGTTCACGTGCACGGTGCATGCGCCGCACTGGCTGATGCCGCAGCCGAACTTCGTGCCCTTCAGATCGAGCACGTCGCGCAGCACCCACAGGAGCGGCATGTCGGCCGGGACGTCCACCGTGTGGGACTGTCCGTTGACCTTGAGCGTGGTGGCCATTCGAGTCCTACCTCCGATCGAGAGACTGGATCCGACGAGATCAGACGAGCATCAAACAGGGTCGGGGGTGCGGACCGGCGGAACGCGAAGCGGCTCGCCCGCCGCGATGTCCGCGAGCGGCGTCGCGCGCGTGCCGAAGTCCCCTTCCCACTTCGCCATCACCACCGTCGCCAGACAGTTGCCGACGACGTTGAGCGACGTCCGCGCCATGTCCATCAGCGCGTCCACGCCGAGGATCACCGCGATCGCCTGCAAGGGCAGGTTGAACTGGGCGATGGCGCCCGACAGCACGACCAGCGAAGCGCGCGGCACCGCCGCCACGCCCTTGCTCGTGAGCATCAACGTCAGCATCATGACGAGCTGCGTGGAGAGCGGCATGTCGATCCCCGCCGCCTGCGCCGCGAACACCGACGCCAGCGCGAGATACAGCGTGGTGCCGTCGAGGTTGAACGAGTAGCCCGTCGGCAGCACGAAGGCGACGATCCGCTTCGGCACGCCGAGCTGCTCCATCCGCTCCATCGCGAGCGGCAGCGCCGCTTCGGACGACGCCGTCGTGAACGCGATCAGCCACGGCTCGCGCACCGCCTGGATGAACCGGCGGAGCGGCACCTTGAACAGCACCGCCACCGGCAGCAGCACGCACACCGCGAAGACGACCAGCGCGCCGTACAGCGTGCCCACGAGCATCCCGAGATTGCGCAGCACGCCCAGACCGCTCTTGGAGATCGTCACCGCGATCGCCGCGCCGATGCCGATCGGCGCATAGTACATCACGATGTTGACGAACTTGAACATCACCTCCGATACCGCCTCGCAGAAGCTCAGGAGGAAGCGCTTGCCGTCCCCCTGCACGCGCGACAGCGCGACCGCGAAGATGATGACATAGAACACGATCTGCAGCACTTCATTGCGCGCCGCCGCGTCGAAGAAGCTCGTCGGCACGGTGTGCTCGATCACGCCGCTGAACGTCGCATGGTTCGACGCCAGGTCCGCGCCTTCCTTGGCCGACGCGCTCCCGAGATCGATCCCCGCCCCCGGCTTCACGAGGTTCACCGCGATCAGGCCCACGGCGAGCGCCAGCGTCGTCACGGCCTCGAAGTACAGAATCGACCGGAGCGCGAGCTTTCCGATCCGCTTCATGTCGTCGCCGTGCCCCGCGATCCCGACGATCAACGTCGACGCGATCAGCGGCACGATCAACGACTTGATCATCCGCAGGAAGATGTTGGACAGGACGTTCAGGTCCGTCGCCGCCCAGCCGTGGTGGTCGGCGCGCGCCGCCTCGGGGAACATCCATCCGACGATGACACCAACCACCATCGAGATGATGATCCACTGCGAGAGCGAGATCCGTCGGAGAAAGCCTTTCGGCGGTGTAGCGACTGCGGTGTCCGCTGTCATCGCGGGCATGTTCGACATGAGAAAATCCTACTCGGTGACAACTGGGCCGGTTCCCCGGCGAAGGGTGGAGTTGCGGTAGCCATACACAAAGTAGAGCGCCAGGCCAATGGCAAGCCACCAGCCGAAGCGCTCCCACGCGAGCGCGGGCAGCCCGCGCATCACGAAGATGCAGAGCCCCGCGCCCGTGATACCCACGACGTGCACGAAGGGCACCCGGAACGGACGCTCCCGATCCGGATCGGTGTACCGCAGCACGATCACGCCGATGCACACCAGCGCGAACGCGAACAGCGTCCCGATGTTCGTAAGATCGTAGGTCTCCCCCGCATCGCCAATCAGCGACCACCCCGCAACGACGAGCCCGGTGAGCAGCGTCGCCGTGTACGGCACCCGCGACTTTCCGCTCACCCGCGCCGCCCACTTCGGAAGCAGCCCGTCGCGCGCCATCGCGAAGAAGATCCGCGGCTGCCCATACTGGAACACCAGCAGTACGGCGGCCATCGAGAACACTGCGCCGAGCGCCACGATCTTCGCGATGCTGGTCAGCCCCGTCGCGTTCAGCGCATACGCCAGCGGATCCGCCGCCTTCCCCAGGTCCTGCGACGGCACCATGCCGGTCAGCACGAACCCGATGATGATGTAGATCACCGTACACACCGCCAGGCCACCCAGAATGCCGATCGGCAGGTTCCGCTGCGGATTCTTCGTCTCCTCGGCCGCCGTGGAGATGGCGTCGAAGCCGATGTACGCGAAGAACACGATCGCCGCGCCCTGGTGAATCCCGCGGAAGCCGTTCGGCGCGAACGGATGGTAGTTGTCCGGGTTGATGTGCATCGCGCCGACGACGATGAACAGCGCCAGCACGATCAGCTTGACCGCGACCATCAGGTTGTTCGCCCGCGTGCTCTCCTTCACCCCGAGGAGCAGCAGCCACGTGATCAGCATGACGATCGTGAACGCCGGCAGGTTGATCAGGATCGGGATCCCGGCGATGCGCGGTGCGGTGTCGAGCAGCCCGTGGATCTGCGGGTCGGAGCTGAGCAGCGCGGTCCGATATCCGGTGGTCAACCATTCGGGTATGGTCACCCATCCGCTCAGCAGCGACTTGAAGTAATCCCCCCATGAGATCGCGACCGCGACGTTGCCGACCGCATACTCGAGAATGAGATCCCAGCCGATGATCCACGCGACGACCTCGCCGAGTGTCGCGTACGTGTAGGCATACGCGCTCCCCGCCTGCGGAATCATCGACGCCAGCTCCGCGTAGCAGAGGCCCGCGAGCGCACAGCAGCCGCCGAGCAGCACGAACGACAGCACGAGCGCCGGTCCGGCGCCGACTCGAATGATCTCGCCGTTCGGACCGATCTGGCCCGCCGCCGCCGAGCCGATGGAGCCGAAGATCCCGGCGCCGATGACGGCGCCAATCGCCAGCATGATGAGATCGCCGGCGCCGAGCGCCCGCTTCAACCCATGCGACGATTCGGCTTCCTCGACGAGGGCGGTGATCGGTTTGCGTGAAAAAAGGTTCATGAGGTCTGGAAAAAGATCACCGCAGAGGCGCAGAGCCCGCGGAGGAACGCCGAGAAACCTCTAGAAATGCCGACGCCAGGGCGTCGTTCTCTGCGCGTCTCCGCGTCCCTGCGACTCCGCGGTGGATTTTAGTGGCCGCGAATCAATTCGATTCGATCCGCATCCCGTAGAACGAACGGTACACGAAGATCATCGATACCACGAAGAAAACCGCGGCGAGCGAATGGCTCAAGCTCGGACCGCGCTGTTCGGTGAGCGACACCGCCAGCTCCACCGCGAGGAGGCCGAACAGCGTCGTGAACTTGATGATCGGATTGAGCGCCACCGACGACGTGTCCTTGAACGGATCGCCCACCGTATCGCCGACGACCGTGGCCGCATGCAGCGCCGTGCCTTTCTGCTTCAGCTCCACCTCGACGATCTTCTTGGCGTTGTCCCACGCGCCGCCGGCGTTCGCCATGAAGATCGCCTGATAGAGCCCGAACAGCGCGATCGACACGAGGTAGCCGATGAAGAAGTACGGCTCGACGAAGGCGAAGGCGAGCGTCGCGAAGAACACCGTGAGGAAGATGTTGAACATCCCCTTCTGCGCGTACTTCGTGCAGATCTCCACGACCTTCTTCGAGTCGGACACCGACGCCTTCTCGGTGCTCTCGAGGTTCATGTTCGCCTTGATGAACTCCACCGCGCGATAGGCGCCGGTCGTCACCGCCTGGGTCGACGCACCGGTGAACCAGTAGATGATCGCGCCGCCGGTGATCAGGCCGAGCAGGAAGGGCGGATGCAGCATCGACAGCTTGTCGAGATTCTGCGTCATCCCGTTCGTGAGGCCGACGATGATCGAGAAGATCATGGTCGTCGCGCCGACCACCGCCGTGCCGATCAGCACCGGCTTGGCCGTCGCCTTGAACGTATTGCCCGCCCCGTCGTTCTCCTCGAGGAAGTGCTTCGCCTTCTCGAAGTTCACCGCGAAGCCGTGCTGCTGCTGGATCTGCTGCGGCGCGTCGGGGATCTGCTCGATCGTCGACAGCTCGAACACCGACTGCGCGTTGTCCGTCACCGGACCGTACGAGTCGACCGCGATCGTGACCGGACCCATGCCGAGGAAGCCGAAGGCCACGAGACCGAAGGCGAACACCGCCGGCGCGACCATCAACGACTCCAGCCCCATCGTGCTGATCCCGTACGCGATCGCCATCAGCACCATGATCGTCATGCCGAGCCAGTACGCGCTGAAGTTGCCCGCGACCAGGCCGGACAGGATGTTGAGCGACGGACCGCCCTCGCGCGACGACGTCACGACCTCCCGCGTGTGCCGCGATTCCGTCGACGTGAAGACCTTCACGAACTCGGGGATGATCGCGCCCGCCAGCGTGCCGCAGGTGATCACCGCCGACAGCTTCCACCAGAGCGTGCCGTCGCCGAGATCGGGGACCATCAGCTTCGACACGATGAACGTCAGCACGACCGAGAGGATCGACGTCAGCCACACCAGGAAGGTGAGCGGCGCCTCGAAGTTCATCTTGTCCGCCGTGGCATACCGGCCCTTGGCGATCGCGCCGTTGATCAGATACGACACACCGCTCGCCACGACCATCATGATGCGCATGACGAAGATCCAGACGAGCAGCTTGACCTTCACCGTCGGATCGGACACGGCGAGCACGATGAACGAGATCAGCGCGACGCCCGTCACGCCGTACGTCTCGAAGCCGTCCGCGCTCGGGCCGACCGAGTCGCCCGCGTTGTCGCCCGTGCAGTCGGCGATCACGCCCGGATTGCGCGCGTCGTCCTCCTTCACGTTGAAGACGATCTTCATCAGGTCGGCGCCGATGTCGGCGATCTTCGTGAAAATGCCGCCGGCGATACGCAGCGCGGCGGCACCCAACGACTCACCAATCGCGAAGCCGATGAAGCATGGACCCGCGTATTCGCCCGGAATGAAGAGCAGAATCCCGAGCATCAGCACCAGCTCGACCGAGATCAGCAGCATGCCGATGCTCATGCCCGCCGACAGCGGAATCGAATAGCAGGGATACGGCTTGCCGCGCAGCGCGGCGAACGCGGTCCGCGAATTCGCGAAGGTGTTGACGCGAATGCCGAACCAGGCGACACCGTAGCTTCCCGCGATCCCGATGAGGCTGAAGAGCAGGATGATGATGACCTGATCGATCGGTTTCCGGACCAACACCCCGAAGTACAGCGCGATGATCGCGCCGATGAACACTTCGAGAATCAGAATGAACTTGCCCTGCGTGATCAGATACGTTTTACACGTCTCGTAAATCAGCTCCGAGATCTCGAGCATCGACTGGTGCACGGCCATGTTCTTGAGCTGCGTGTAGATCACGAGACCGAAGATCAGACCGAGCGCGCAGACGACGAGTCCGCCGAGCAGCAACTGGTGGCCGTTCATCCCGCCGAAGAACGTCACGGCGCTCAGATCGGGAATGACGAGGTTGGCCTCACCGCCGGTGTGTTGAATCGGCGCGGCGGTCGGGGTGATGTCCTGCGCGAGGAGCCGGCCTATCGACGCCGGACCTGCGACCAGGGCCATGATTACAGCAACAACGATGGGGAGGGTGCGGCGAAACGCGTTCTCCTTCAATTTCATCGGCTGTGTTGTCCTGTGGAGGTCCGGGGACGGGCAGGAGGCAGAAAAAAAGCCCATGTAACTCTTCATGGGCCCTGCACTTGGAATCGCGTAATGATACGGTTGGCCCCACGGCTTGGCTAGACACTTTCCGGCGGGGGCAAACCCGCTTCCGGTGGAGCCCCACGCGTGTCGTCCATGCCCCTGCCCGCGGCGGCGCGTTCGTCCCGCACCCGCCTTCGTCTACCGCGGCCGATCAGAAGTCATAAATGATCTGCGCCTTCATCCGAATCGGCTTGCCGTCGGGCGTCGTACCGGGACGAAAGCGCGTCCCCTTGAGCGCCTCGTTCAACTTCCGATCGTAGCCGCCGTCGCCGGTCGAGTTGAACTTCCAGTCGACTACCTTTCCCGTCTCGTCGACGTCGAACTCCGCGACGAGGTGGAAACCCCGCACCTTGCTCGGCACTGGCAGCGGCGGGATGAAGAGCTCGATCGCGGTGGGCGGGTAATTCGCCTGCACGCCGCCGCCGGTGCCCGGCCCCGTCCCCGAACCGCGCCCGGTTCCGATGCCGGAACCCGTCCCGCCGCCGCTGCCCGGTCCTGTGCCGTTGCTGCCGTCGTTGCCTGTGCCGCCGCCAGTGCCCGGCGTTGGCGCGGTGGCGTCAGCGGGCCTGGCGTCCGCTTTGGCCACCGTCTTCACCTCCGGCGTCGGTTCCAGCGGCTTGACCTCCGGAGGCGGCACGGGCTTGGGCTGCTCGACGGGCTTCGGCGGCGGCACTGGCGTGGGCGGAGGAATCACCGGCGCGACCGCCGCAGCGGGTGCGGGCGCGGCGGCCGGCACGATGTAGGTCACTCGCTCGGTGACGCCGCCGGAGCCGCGCTTCCCTCCCCCGCCCCCGCCGGCGGGGCCGAGCCCCCCCGCGCCCTGGAGCCGCTCGACGACGACGCCAGTGTGTGTGGCGGCCGGTGCGGCGATCAGAAAGATGATGAGGAGATGGAGGCCGACTGAGATCGCGCTCGACGTCCGCCGTCCCTCACGCGCAGCCGGAAGGCCGGTCGCGGGCAACCGCCGCGGCCGGCGGCCCGGAACGGGCGAGCTGGTCGGCTCCGAAGGATCGGGCATGCGAGAGAGTTTCCGCGCGGTGGCGCCGGACGACATAGGAAGTTATACGACGCGTGTCGCAAAAAGGGTTCGAGATCGGTGGCACGCGGCCGAATCTCGGGGCTCGGCTGCTGCCGTCGGCTCGGCTCGCGAAACGACAAGCCCCCCGAGAGCGAATCGCTCTCGGGGGGCTGTGTCGTCGTGATCGAGCCGCGACTTACTTCGCCGCGTCGCCTTGCGTGTCCTTCGGCGGAACGCCGATGACCTTCACTCCGGCGCCGCGCGCGACGTCCATCGCGTCGATGATGTCGGCGTACTTGGACTTCGGATCGCCCTTCACGAAGATGATCTTTTCGGGACGGGGATCGTAGATCTCCTTCAACCGCGTGCCGAGCCGATCGCGCGTGACGGACTCGCTGTTGATGGCGTACTGCCCACCGGGCTTGACCTCGAGCACGATCTGGTTCGACGCCGAGTTGGCCGGAGCCGTGGACGGCGTCGGGTCGGGGAGCTGCACGTCGATCGCCTTACGCATCGACGGCAGCACCGCCATGAAGATGATGAGGAGCACGAGGAGCACGTCGATCATGGGCGTGACGTTCGGCTCCGCATCCATCTTCCCGTGTCCACCACCTGCAGACATGGCCATTACTTGGCTCCTCCAGGTGCGGGCAGCGGCTCGGCTTGCTTCGTGTCACCAGCAACCGTCGAGATGGTGCCCGGCTTCTGGTCACTGATCATACCGACGACGCGAACGCCGTTGTGCGTGGCGACGTCGAGCGCATCGAGGACCTTCGAGTACTCGAGGCCCTTGTCGGCCTTGAGATACATGATGTAGTCGTCGCGCGGCGTGTTCTTGTAGATCTGCTGCAGGGCCGCGGGAACGTCTTCGGTCTTGATGGGCTTCTTGTTCAGGTAGTAATTCCCATCGCGGTCGATGCCGAGAACCTGATCGTTCTGTTCATCTTCCGGATGGTCCTTGATGTTCACTGCCTGCGGCGGATCGGCGTTGAATCCCGCCATGAGGGCTGGTGCCACGACCATGAAGATGATCAGGAGCACCAGCATGACGTCGACCATCGGCGTCACGTTTGGCGTGGAACTGACGCCGCCGCCACCGCCCGTGGACATTGCCATAGCGAGCTACCTCGGTGTCGACGGGAAATGGATTACTGCGAGATCGGGCCGCTGCCGCTGGCAGCGTTGAACTCACGGGTGAAGCGCGAACGACCGAACTCGCCGCTGACGCCCTTGATGAGGTAGTCGATCATTTCCTTCGACACGTACGTCATCTCGGCCGTGAGGTTGTCGATCTTCGTCGTGAAGTAGTTGAACGCCCACACCGCCGGAATGGCGACGAGCAGACCGAACGCCGTCGTGATGAGCGCTTCGGCGATACCACCGCCGATCGCCGCAAGACCGCCGGAACCCGACTGCGCCATGCCCGTGAACGAGTTCACGACGCCCATGGTGGTGCCGAGCAGTCCGACGAACGGCGCCGTCGCACCGACCGTCGCGAGCACCGCGAGGCCGCGCTTCAGGTTCGTGATCTCGAGGAGCATGTTGCGCTCGACCGCGCGCTCCGCCGAGTTGATGTCGGAGACCGTGACCGAACCGTCGGCGATCAGGGGCTTCACTTCGCCCAGCGCGCCGCCCAGGACGATCGCAACGTGCGACTTCTTGTAGCTCTCCGCCAGGCGGATCGCTTCCGTGAGGTTGTCTTCTTCGAGGAACTGCGAGAATTCAGGCGCGAACTTGAGCGTTTCCTTCTGCGCCTTCCGCAGGTTCCACCACTTCGAGACCATGATGGTGAGCGAATAGACGGACATGATCGCCATGACGATAACGATGCCCTTGGCGAAAGCGCCCATCTGGCCCCAGAGGCCAAGCAGTGAGAAATCCATACTGACGTGTCTCCGTGCGGAGTAAGGGGAGAGTTACTCGGACTTGGTGAGGTTGAACTGGAAGGGCATCTGCACGAGCTGCTTCACTTTCTTGCCGCCGACTTCCGCCGGATAGAACTTCATGTTCGGCAGCGCGGACTTCACCGCGCTCGTGAAGAGATCGTGGGTCGTCTTGAGCACCTTGAACGTGCTCATGTCGGCACGACCGGTCGTATCGACGACGAACTGGGCAAGCACCTCGCCCTCGACGTTCGCCGACCGCAGCATGTCCGGATAACGCGGCCCCGGATTGCCCGGGAACGACGACACCTGCTTCTCGACCTGGAACTCGAAGTACGTCTGGTTCTCGTTCACCACGGGCGCCGGCGTGCCACCGGCCACACCCTTGGCGATACCACCCGCCACGCCCTTACCCGTAAAGTCCTCTTCGTTCGTGACCTTCTTCGAGAGGTCGATGTCGGGCAGCACATCGGGGATCTTGATCGGCGCGGTCAGCACCTGGAAGCCCTTCGGGGGCGGGGCCTTCATGACCACGTCCGGCGGGGGCGGCTTCGGCTCTTCCTTCGGCGGAGGTGGCTCGTCCTTCTTTACCGTGACGAACTCCACTTTCTCCGCTTTCGGCTTCTCGAGCGCTTCTTTTGCGTGGAGCGTTCCATACACCGCTCCCGTGATCAATACCGCATGGATCACAGCGCTCGCAGCCATACCGCCAGCCCGCTTTTGTTTCCTTGCCTTTGACTCGATGAGGTTGTCGAACATGTCTCTCGGCCTGATCGGGGGCAGAAAAAGAAAAACGCGCGAACTGTCTCGGGGCTTAACCTATTCTTCGCGTCTTAACTCGGAATAGCGCGAAGATTAAGAGTTGGTTAGGCTGCCGACCCGATCAGGTATCCATCGCATCCACCGTCGCTTCCCGCCGCTCCCGACCGCTGTCTTCCTGCGTCACCTGTCGAGCGGACGCAACAACAGGAAGGATCACCGTAAACACCGTCCCGCGACCCAGCCGGGACTGCACGCCGATCGACCCGCCGTGCGCCTGCACGATCCATTGCGAGATCGCCAGCCCAAGGCCGAACCCGCCCCGCTCCGACGACCGCGACCGCACACGATCCGCCCGCCAGAAACGATCGAACACATGCGGCAGATCGTTCGCCGCGATTCCAATCCCGGTGTCGCGCACGACGATCACCACCTCGTCCACACCACGGCGCGTCACCGACAGCTCCACCCGTCCGCCGCGCGGCGTGTACTTGATCGCGTTCGTCACGAGGTTGAGCAGGAGCTGGCGCAACCGCGTCCGATCCCCCATCACGATCCCGTCCTCGAGCGCGGACAGCGACAGGGTGAGCCCCGCCTCTTCGCCGAGGATCACGGCGGTCTCGTAGACCTCGCGCATCAGCGGCTCGAGCTCGATCGGCTCGCGATAGATGTCGAAGCGCCCCTCGTCGGCCCGCGCCAGCGTGAGCAGGCTGTTCACCAGGTCGGACATCCGCGCCGTCTCCTGCAGCGCTTCCTCGAGGGCGACCATCCGATCGCCGCGATTCGTGCCCGGATGCATCGCGCGCTCGACGTCGGCGCGCAGCACGGTGAGCGGCGTCTTGAGCTCGTGGCTCGCGTCGGCGGTGAAGCGGCGCAGGGCCGCGAACGACTCCTCGAGGCGCGTGAGCATCGCGTTCACCGTCACGCTCAACCGCGCCAACTCGTCGTTGCTCGCGTCGGCCGGCAGACGCCGATGCAGACTGCGGCCGTCGGTGATCGCCTCGACCTCGTTGATCAACTGATCCACCGGCCGGAAGGCGCTGCCGACGACGAAGTACGCCACGATGATCGAGAACAGGAAGATGATCGGCGCCACGACGATGATCGTCCCGATCAGCAGCTGCGGCGCCAGCTCGGCGAGCGACGTCGGCAGCGCGGTGATCACCCGCGCGATGTTCGGCCCGACGCTGTTGCTCCGCCGCCCCACCGCGAACAGCGACAGCGAATCGTTGCGCACGAACACGTTGAAGCCCGTCGAGTCGTTGAGCTTGAGCGCGTTGGTCAGAATGGTGAGCTGGTCGTCACCCGTCAGCATGCGCATGAGCGCCGACGAGTAGAGCAGCTTGCCGTTCTGGTCGAGCACCATGAAGTAGCCGGGGAACGGATCGAGGAGCTCGGCCATCTCCTTCGTGGTGCGCACGATCGGCGCCTTGGTCGTGTCGCTCGAATCGATGACCGTGAGGCGCGCCCCCTCGCGCTGCGCCTGCGCGATCGTCGCGAACACCTCGTCGGCGAAGCGGAAGGCGTCGGTCGCCAGCTGCTGCTTCGCGCTGATGCTCTGGCCGCGCGAGATCGCGATCGCGAACGCGAGCATGGTCCCGAGCAGGACCAGCGCGTACGAGATCGTGAGTCGCCCACGCGTGGACATGCCCTAGTCCTTGATCATGTAGCCGACGCCGCGCACGGTCGTGATGAGCTTTTTCTCATGCTTCGCGTCGATCTTCTTGCGCAGATGGTTGATCACCACGTCGACGATGTTCGTCCCGGGATCGAAGTGATAGCCCCACGCGTACTCGGTGATCAGCGTCCGGCTCATCACGCGCCCCTGGTGGCGCATCAGATACTCGAGCACGGTGAACTCCTTCGGCGTCAGGTCGATCAGCTCACCGTCGCGGCGGACCTCGCGCGTCCCCTGATCGAGCGCGAGGTTCGCCACCCGCAGGGTCTGTGACGCCAGGGCGCGCGGCCGGCGCGCGAGCGCCTCGACGCGCGCGAGCAGCTCCTCGAAGGCGAACGGCTTGGTGACGTAGTCGTCGGCGCCGGCCCGCAGCGCCGTGACCTTGGCGTCGACCGCATCCTGCGCCGTGAGCACGAGCACCGGACGCTCGAAGCCGCGGGCGCGCAGCGCGTGCAGCACCTCGAGACCCGACTTTCCCGGCAGACGCATGTCGAGCACGATCATGTCATAGGCCTCGGACCCCGCCCGCTGCTCCCCTTCCTCGCCGTCCGCGACGAGATCCACCGACCAGCGCTGCTCCTCGAGCCCGCGCTTGACGTATTGGCCGACCGTCGGATCGTCCTCGATCACCAGGATGCGCATATATCGGGCAAGCTACCGACCCGACCCGGCGTCGTGAAGCGCAGAGCCCGCCGGCCACCGCAGACGAACGCCGCCGGCGGGTGCCGAGCGCGCCGGTCTAGCTGGCCGTCGAGCTCCCCGCTTCGGGCGAATCCGGCTCATCGGCGAGGATCGCGCTCGCCTCCCCTTCACCGCTCCGTCTGGGGCGCGTGAAACCGAACTCGCGGATCTTCCGATACAACGTCTTCGATGAGATGCCCAGGATCCGTGCGGCGTTCCCCTGGTGCCAGTGCGTGCGCTCGAGGACGGCGAAAATGTGCTGCCGCTCGAGCTCCGCGAGTGTGGTGTTCGAGCCGACGATCGCGCGGTTGGTCGGCGCCGGCGCGGAGAGCGGAAGGTCCTGTGCGCGGATCTCCCGCCCGTGCGCGCGCGCGAGCAGCGTCACGCGCTCGATCACCGTTCGCAGCTCGTGGATGTTCCCGGGCCAGGAATACTCCTGCATCCGGGCGAGGGCGTCGGCGGACAGCGCCGGCGCGGATGCCCCCGCGGTCTGCGCGATGAAATGCTCGGCCAGCAGCGGAATGTCGATCGCCCGATCGCGGAGCGGCGGCAGCGAGACCGTGACCACGTTCAGCCGGTACAACAGGTCGTCGCGAAAGCGCCCTTCCTGAACCGCCACATCGAGGTCGTGCGTGCTGGCCGTGATGAGCCGGACGTCGATGTCGACCTTCTGCGTTCCGCCGACCCGAAAGAAGCTTCCATGCTCGAGCGCCCGCGCGAGCTTCGCCTGCAGCTTGCCGCTCAGAATCCCGACGTGGTCCACGAACAGCGTGCCGTTCGCCGCGAGCTCGATGGCGCCGGCCTTCCGCGCGACGGCGCCGGTGAACGCGCCGCGCTCATGGCCGAACAGCTCGATGTCCAGCAGGTTCTCGGCGAGCATGGTCGCGTCGGCTTCGACCATCGGACCGACCCGCCCCGACAGCCGGTGGATGGCTCGCGCCAGCAGGGTCTTCCCCGTGCCCGCCTCCCCGGTGATCAGCACCGGCGAATCCGTCGATGCGACCCGCTCGACGAGCGACAGCACGGCATGCATCGGCGCGTACTGGGTCAGGATCTCCGGGGTGGCGTCGACGCGCGACAGACGCGCCTGAAGGTACCGGTTTTCGCGCGCGAGCTGATGCTTCTCCCACGCGCGCCGGACCATCACGTCGATCTCCGCCATGCGGTACGGCTTCGCCATGTAGTCGTAGGCGCCGAGCTTCATGGCGTTGATCGCGGTCTCGAGGGTGCCGTTGCCGGTGATGATGATGATCTCCGGCGGATCGGGGTCGGCGCGCATCTGCTTCAGCGTGTCGAGTCCGTCCATCTCCGGCATCACGATGTCGAGCAGCGCGACGTCGAACGTTTCGTCGCGCAGCGCCTGCAACGCGGCCTTGCCGTCGCCGACGCACACGACGTGGTGGCCGCGGCTGCGCAGAAACGACGTGAGAATCTGCGCGAGGCTCTCTTCGTCTTCGGCGACGAGCACGCGGATGCGGCCGCTGACGCTCGCGGGAACGGGCGTGTCGATCATGCGGTTCTCGCCGGCAACAGAATGCGGAACACACTCCCCTCGCCCGGGACGCTGTCCACTTCGATGCGCCCGCCGTGCTCCGTGACGATCGCGTACACGATCGAGAGGCCCAGGCCCGTCCCGCGGCTCGGTGCCTTCGTCGTGAAGAAGGGCTCGAAGATCTTCTTCTGATCCGCCGGACGGATGCCGTGGCCGCGATCGATCACCTCGGCGATCGTCGTCTCGTCGCGGTCATCCATACAGGTGCGCAGAGTGATCACCCCCTTGTCTTCCATCGCATCCAGGGCGTTCAGCAGGAGCGCCATGAAGATCTGGATGAGCTGCTCCTCGTTCGCCCACACCGGCTTGAGCCCGGTCCCGGATTCGACGCCGACGGTCACGCGCCGGAAGCGTGGATGGTGCTTGACCAGCTTGAGCGTTTTCTCAATGACGCCGTTGACGTCGACGAGCAGCTTCGTGGTCGACTTGGGCCGGCTGAAGTCGAGCAGCCCGTCGATGATGCCCTTGCAGCGCATCACCTCGTTCTGGATCAGCGTGAGCGACTCGCTCACCTCGGCGTTGTCGCGCGGCAGGGCGATCGTCTGCTCGGCGATCCCGAACGCGAGCGACTCCGCGCAGGCGCCGATGGTCGCGAGCGGGTTGTTGATCTCGTGCATCACGCCGGCGGCGAGGGTGCCGATCGCCGCGAGCTTCTCCGCCTGCGCGAAGCGCGCCTCGGCGGCCTTCCATTCGGTGATGTCCTCGCCGATGGTGATGATGTGCGACACCTCGGTGTCGTCGGTGAGCGACATCGGGATCTTGCTGATGCGGTACGTGCGCTGTTCGCCGAAGCTCGCCGATTCGGTCGGGAACTGCTGCATCTGCCCCGTCTCGAAGACGCTCTCGAATTCGCTGCGGAGCAGCTCGGCCGGCTGGCGGTGCAGGATCTCGAAGATCGTGCGTCCGATCGCGTCGCCGCGGGAGACGCCCTGGAGGCCGGTCTCGCGCTTTCGATTCCAGGCCTGAATGCGATAGGCCCGATCGATCACGTAGAGGCCGACGGGCAGCGAATCGATGATCTTCTCGATGAAGCGCCGCTGCTCCTCGATCTGCCGCGTGCGGGAGGCGACCTCCGACTCCAGGCGGTGCGCGTTTTCCGCCGCGCCGAGCGCGGGTCCGAGCATGTCGCTGACCGTGGAAAGGAAGAGGCGGTCCTGCGCCGAGAGCGCACGGCCGGGATTCACGGAGAGCGCGCCAAGCTCCTGGCGGCCGGCGCTGAGCGGCACCGCGGCGATCCGGTCGTCGGCCGCGACGTCGCCGCGGCATGCCGCCTCCACGAGCGACGCGGGCGTGTCGTCGCCGCCCGTCGACCAGGCGCGGCGCAGACCGTCGATGCCGCGCAGCCAGCAGCTTGCCCGAGCGCCGTCCAGCTCGCTGGCGACGGCCGTGAGCACACCGGGCATGACGTCGCCGACCGAGTCACCGCTCGCGAGGGCGGAGCCGATCTCGGCGAGAGCGGTCAGCGTACGCGGGATGGGTTTGGCGGGTGCCTGTCGGACGGGCGGAAGCGAAGCGCTAATGGCCGGAGCCTCAACGAGTTCACGCGGTCAATCTGACCGAGCGAAGGAGATATAGATGAACGGCCCATTTGACCGCAATGCTTTTGCAGCAGCGGTCGCGAGCGACGCGGCACGCCGGTGCGCCACGTCACGCCCGCTCGACGGATCTGTCGTTCAGTCCTGCGAAAGACGATCGATCTCGCTCAGAATTTCAGCGTCGGTACGCCGGAGTCCCGGGTGCTCTTCCACGTGCGCCCAGCGAATGACGCCGTCGCGGTCGATCAGGAAGTAGGCGCGGTTGGCGAAGAAGGCTTCCTCGAGCAGCACGCCGTAGGCGCGCGCCGCCGCGCGCTTGAAGTCGCTGAGCAGATCGACCTTCATTCCATACTTCGCCTTGTATTCCCTCAGCGAATCGACCGAGTCGACACTGACCGGGAGAATCGTGACGCCGCGCCCCGCGAACTTGTCGTGGTCGTCGCGCATCTCACAGAGCTCCGCGGTGCAGGTGCTGGTGAATGCGAGCGGAAAGAAAGCGACGAGCACGGGTTTGCCGCGCAGCGCGGAGAGCGTGATCTTTTCGCCCGACGTCGACGCGAGCGTGAAATCGGGTGCGGTCTGGCCGACGGTCGGCACGGGCTGCGATGTGGTGGACGACATGAACGAGCAATCCTCGAGAGGAAACGTGATGGATCGGAAAGAATCTACGGCGTCGCGAGCGCCAAACGCCTGGCGAACGCTCGCGGCGCTGACATTCATCGGAGCGACGGCGGTCGGGGCCTGCTCGAAGGGCGGTCCGGAGACGCAGGCCGCGCCGGTGCCGGCAACGTCCAATCCGCTGACGCTCCCCGGAATGACGGGCGAGGTCGAGGCGACGCAGTTCGATCGGTCGCTCGACGTCGACCTCTCGAAGATGACGCGTCGGCCGACGGGGTTGTACGTCCAGGACTTCGAGATCGGGACGGGCGCCGTGGCGGCGCGGTCGCGGACGGCGGTCGTCCGGTACGCCGGCTATCTGCCGAGCGGCAAGAAGTTCGACTCGGGGGAGATCACGATCACGCTCGGAACCGGGCGGGTGATTCGGGCGTGGGAGGACGGCGTCCTGGGGATGCGGGTGGGCGGCAGGCGTCGTCTGGTCTCGCCGCCGCATCTCGCGTACGGGGTGAAGGGCGCGCCCCCCGACATTCCGCCCAACACGGTGCTCGTGTTCGATATGGAGCTGCTGCAGGTCTACTGACGGTCCCTGACGGAGCCGGTGGAAACGACGCACCCCGATAGCGCCCGCACGCTATCGGGGTGTTTGCGTCGCCATGCCTTGGGAGAGGCGGAGTCGAAACCGGCGAACGTCGTGGGAGCTGAGGGGCGTCAGCGCATCTCGGCGTGGAGGACTTGCGTCGGGACGACGCGGAGAAGCGTTCCGGCGGGGTTGCCAATGCGGTCGGAGGTGACGTCGAGGACGCCGGTTCCGAGACCGTCGATGAGCGTCGGGGTGCTGGTCCACGTGTGACCGCTGCCGATCGCCTGAACACGGAGCACCAACCCGCTTACCTGAAGATCCTGCGCGGTAACCGGGATCGTGCGCGTCGCACCCGCCGGGACGTTGGTCAGCCAGATCGCCTTGCCGTTGTCGAGCACCGCGAAGACACCGGCGTCGTAGGCGCCGAAGTTCCGGGCGAAGACCGAGGCCAGCACGGGGGACGGCGCCGGGGTCAGTTCGGCGGTCGTCGCGACCGGGCGGCTCGCGCAAGCGGCGAGCGTGGCCAGTGCGGCGGTGGCGATGAGTCGCGTCAGCAAGGAAGCGCGCATGGGACAGGGCTCCGAAGAGAGGGATTTATGTCTGGCACCGCGATCGCGCCGATGTCGCGCGGCGGGTGACGACAATATTTACGAGAGCACGCTTCCGCGAAAGTAAGTTGTGGTGATTCAGCGTGTTATGAGGTCGACAAATGTCAACGTTTTTCGTGTCAATCCGTAAATGCAGTAAACGCTCGCGCTGATCCTCACGCCCCTGCCGATCGCCCCGACTCATGACCCCAGTCCATCTCGGCCCGCGCATCCGCGCCGCACGCGTCGCCCTCGGCCTCTCCCAACGGGCGCTCGCCGAGCGCGCCGGCATCTCGCCGAGCTATCTGAACCTGATCGAGGCCGATCGACGGCCCGTGACGACGGACCTCCTGCTCAAGCTCGCGCGGCTCCTCGACCTCGACCTGCGCGCTCTCGGAAACGACGACGCCGAGCTGGTCACCGCGATCACCGATCTGGCGTCGGATCCGTTGTTCGAGGACATCCCGGTCACCGCGGCGGAGATCCGGCAGTTCGTCGCGAGCCAGCCGAACGTCGCGCGAATGCTCCGGCAGCTCTACAGCCACCATCTCGACGGCCAGACCAGCCTCGAGACGCTCAAGGGCCATCTGCTCGCCGAGGATCACGACCATGGCGTAGGGTCGGCGCGACTGGCGTCGGAGCAGGTATCCGATTTCTTCGAGCGGCACGACAACTACTTCCCGACGCTGGAGACGGCGGCCGACGCCCTGTGGCAGGACGCCGGCCTCGAGGAGGACACGCTCTTCGCCCAACTCAAAACGTTCGCGCAACGGGAGCTCGGCGTGGCCGTCGCGCTGCGTCCGCCCGCGGAGATGCGCGGCGCCGTGCGGCGGTTCGACCCGAATCGGCGCGAGTTGCTGCTCTCGGACGGGCAGCCCGGTGCGGGGCGGACCTTCCAACTGGCGGCCCAGATCGGATTGATTCGCTCGGCGGCGGCCATCGACCGCCTGGTGGACGATCCGTCGCTCCGCGCCCAGGGCGCGCGCGAGCTCTGTCGCTCGGCGCTGGCGAGCTATTTCGCCGCGGCGGTGGTGATGCCCTATGACACTTTTCTCACGGCGGCCGAAGCGGCCCGCTACGACGTCGAGCAGTTGAGCCGGCGGTTTGGCGGCGGGTGGGAGCAGACCTGCCATCGGTTGACCACCCTGCGGAAGCCGGGAGCGGAAGGCGTATCGTTCTATCTGCTCCGCGTCGACATGGCCGGAAACATCTCCAAGCGCTTCAGTGCCGCCGGCGTTCGCTTTCCGCGCTTCAGCGGGTTGTGCGCGCTCTGGAACGTGCATGCCGCCTTCGCGCAGCCGGGCCGAGTGCGCGTCCAGCTCTCCGCGCTCCCCGACAGCCAGCCGGTGCTCTCGATCGCGCGCACGGTGCGACGCGACGGGCCCTATCATGCGCCGGAGATTCTGCACTCGGTGGGCATCGGCTGCAGCCTCGCGGAAGCACGACGCACCGTCTACGCCGACGTCGTGAAGCTCGAGGACAAGGACGCCGTCGTTCCGATCGGCTTCACCTGTCGACTGTGCGAGCGGCTGGACTGCGCGGCCCGCGCCTTCCCGTCGCTCCGTGCGCCGCTCAACGTCGACGCCAACGTGCGCGGGCTTCCCTTCTTCATCGCGAAGGACGAACCGGCGGACTGACCGCGTCGCGCGAGCGCGCCGGCAGAGCGAGCCTCCTTCGGTATTCACGACTGCGGTGCTTTCGATCCGACGAAACGACGATGGCCTGGCGATGCGCAGTGCATCACCAGGCCATCGATTCCAATCAGGGGACCGACCGGCACGAATGATCGTGCGCGGCGGAATGGAGCGTATCGGGATCGAACCGATGACCTCCTGGTTGCAAATCGTATTTGCGCTCGTTTCTCCAAATTCGCCCCAATTCGCAACCATCCTGTAAGTGGTGTAATCAAACGACTTACGAAATTCCTTGTTATTCGTTGGCATTCGTGCGAGTTTCACCCGCGTGAGTACCCGGTGAGTACCCGCACGCATTCTGGGGCACGCACAGAGCGTCACCGGTTCCCCCTCAGCGTCAGAGATTAGACCGATGCAAGCCAAGCTGACGAAGCGCGCCCTCGACGCGCTTCGGGCACCTGCGGAGGGTCGCGCGTACGTCTACGACACGGAGCTCCCTGGCTTCGGCGTCGTCGTCGCATCGAGCGGCGGAATCTCGTTCTTCGTGCAGTATCGCGTGCCCGGCGCCGGACGGGCAGGCGCGGCAAAGCGAATGCGCCTGGGCCAATATCCGGCTATCACCGTCGACATCGCGCGCGCAGAGGCGAAGAAGCTTCTCGGGAAGGTCGCGCACGGCGCGGACCCTGCCGCCGCGCGCGCCGAACGGAAGCACGCGTGCCGCGTCCGCGACCTTGGCAAAGACTGGCTGGCCGATGGCGAGGGCCGCTGGAAGGCCAAGACGCTCGAGGAACACCGGCGCGTGTGGGAGAAGCGGATCCTTCCCGCCCTCGGATCCCGCGCTGTCGCCGACGTCACTACGGCGCACTGCGCTGCGCTGCACCGTGCCCTGAAAGGCACGCCCTACTCGGCTAACCGGCTCCGCGATGCGCTCATCAACTTCTTCGCGTTCGCGGAGTCACAGGGCCTTCGACCCAAGCACTCCAATCCCGCGCGCGACGTGCGGAAGTACAAGGAGCACGCCCGGGAACGGTTCCTCACGCCCGAGGAGGCAGTGCGTCTGGGCGATGCGCTCGCTCGGGCCGAGCGTGAAGGGCTGCCGCCGGCGCCGACGCGGCGGAAGGCTTGGAAGCTCGGCAAGAGCTCGAAGCACACGACGAAAGCCAAGAAGGCCGGCCAGTACGATCGAGCCAACCCGTTCGCCGTCGCGGCCATTCGGTTTCTGCTGCTGACGGGCTGGCGGAAGAACGAGGCACTAACGCTCGAGTGGTCGATGATCAGCACTGAGCGCGGGACGGCAACGCTTCCGGACACCAAGACGGGCAAGAGCACGCGACACCTTGGCGCGACGGCGCTTGCCCTCCTCGATGCCTTGCCGCGGCTTAAGGGCTCGCCCTACTGCTTCCCCGGCAAGGATCCGAAACAGCCGCTCGTCGAGATCAACCGTGCCTGGTACGCCGTGCGCTACGCCGCGGGGCTCGAAGAGGTACGGCTCCACGACCTTCGTCACTCGTTCGCGTCCATGATCGCATCCGACGGCGGTTCCCTGCTACTCATCGGCAAGCTGCTCGGCCATAAGTCGCTTCGGTCCACGGAGCGATACAGCCATCTGCTCGATGATCCGGTGAAGGCAACGGCCGATGTCGCGGCGGGCAAGATCGCGTCGTTGCTCGACGGCTCGGCGCCGACGACGAAGGTACTCCCCTTCAAGTCCGCGTAACGCCCCCTATGTGCGCCGCTTCGGCGACGTCGCGCGCTCGACCAGCTCGCCCGGCTCGACGCCGAGTGCGTCAGCAAGCTGCTCGAGCACGCGAAAGCTCACGGCCTGCGCCTTCCCTGACTCGAGATCGCTGACCGTGGCTTGGCGCACGCCAGCGGCGGCGGCGAGGGCCTGCTGGGACAAGCCGTGCGCGTCGCGGAGCTCGCGCAGTCGAAGGCGAAGGGGAGTCATTGCGAAATCATACGCCCGACCGTATCGTACGTGCAACACGGTAGACCGTATAGACATTCACCTCGAGGCTCAAACATGGCACGGACCAAGCGCGACGTTCCGCAGTTCGTCGACGAGACCTGGCAAATTTCGTGTACGCAGACCCTTTGGGCGCCGTCGGGCGGGACGTACGAGATGACGATTTCGAACTCGTTCAATCCGTCATGCGACGACACCAGCCCTGGCGACGTGGTCGTCCGGATGAAGAGCTTCGGGATGATCGACGACCAGAATGACGACGTGCAGTTCGTCGTCGGCTATGACGACCTCGATCCGTTTGTCGAACTTCTGCGGCGGACGATCGCGAGGGCGAGAGAGAAAGGCGTCGTGCCCGCTTCGGCTGTGAATCTGAAATCAGCGTAGTGGGAAGGCGCGGTGGCAAACGTCAGACGGCCCGTCGATCACTCGGCGGGCCGTTTGACGTTGGTGTCTGCCATGGCGCGGCGGCGGGCCCGACTGATCTCCGCCGCCTCGGTTTCACGATACCGCGCCAACACGGCGTCAGCCTGTGCCTCAAGCTCGCCAACGGGACAGTCGGCTTCGATCGCTTCGAGGTCGTACTCACTGAACCGAATCGCCGATCCGTGGAGCGTCGCAGTGCCGTACCCGTCATTGCGCCACCCCGGGAGCCGAAGGCCGTTTTCGAGCGTCCAGAGCATCGCGAGGATGCGTTCGCGGTCACCGCGCATGACGGGATCTGCTTCGTCCGCGAGTGTCGCCTTTGCCATGCGGATTGCGCCGAAGCGGCGCAGCTCGAGTTTCTCGCCTGGAAGCGGGTTGCCCGAAAGCATCCCTTCGACGGTGACGCCGTGCTCCGCGGACAGCGCCGCGGCGATCTTCGCGACCAGCGCCCGCGTCGGCTTGCGGCTCAGATCTCGCCGATCGATGTCGCAGACACGGGCAAGCCAAGCCTTGCCCCCGTTCCGCCGCTTGCCGGCGTAGAGCTCGTTCACCAGGGCGGCAATCGCCCTCTCGACATTCGCGCATTGCGCGGCGCTCAGTCGCTGCACTGTAACAATTCCCGTGGACAAATCGGACAAATCGGCGAACGCCCGCAAAGATAGCGCATCGTGTCTCCGACACACAAACGGACGAGAACACACGAATGCGAACAATGGTCATTGCGGATCCCGAGGACTGGCGCCGAGAGCGCGGTTTGACGGCCGAGCAGTTCGCCCGAGAGCAAAACGCAATGCGGGTGCGGATGCGCAAAGGCGTTCTTCTCGAGGAGCCCGTCACCACTGATGAGCAGCGCGCGTTTGACGCCGAGCTCGAAGAGGCGGCGGATCGGCTGCGGTCCGGCGTCGGCGCGCCCGCTTCGCTGCGAATGCCCTGGAAGGCGATCACCGGATCCCGCCCGCGCGGCGGTGGCTCGACGCGCGCGCCAGTCTTGGCGGGCGACTTCACGCAGACCGCAGCGCTGACTGTCGAAGACCGCATTCGCCAGGGTTTGCCTCCGGGCGTTCGCCTGCCCACCGGACTCTCGATGCAGCCGCAGCGCGTCCCCAAGATCGAGTCCGACGGCGCCGTGTTCTGGTCGGCAGGCGAGTACTTCACGGTTCCGATCGAAAGCACCGACTGGGTGACGGACGAGCTGACGCTGCAGGTGCGGACCGTGGGCAAGATCTCGGCGTTCTCTTCGCAACTCGCCTGGCACGGGCCTATCCCCGCTCAGCAGGTGATCGAGACCGTCGCGATCGGGGCGTGTCGAGCCGCACTCGCCGACGCGCTCTTCAACGGTACCGGCGAGGACGGTCAGCCGATCGGCCTTGCGGTTCATCCCGACGTCGCGGACGAGTCGCTGGGCGGCGTCCTGACGCGCGGCCACTGCTCCAAGATGGAGGCGAAGATCGGTAGTCGTCTCCTCTCCAAGCCGGACGCTCGCCCGGCGTTCATCACGTCGGACGCGGTGCGCGAGTATGCCCGCGGCGTCGAAGGCTTCGCGGGAGCCGGGCCGCTGTGGTCGGATGACAATGCGCTGATCAGCTATCCGGCATCCGCATTCCCGCAGGTGCCGAGCACACTGGGCGATGGCGAGGACCAGAGCGCACTGTTCTTCGCGGACTGGTCGCAAATCGCGGTCGGGCTCTTCGGCCCCGGCGTCGACGTCGTGATTGATCCCTATCGCCTCAAGAAGCAGGGCATGATCGAAGTCGCCGTGTATCTCCGGTGCGACGTGGGCGTGATCCGCCCCGAAGCCGTCGTGCGCACGCTGAACGTCTCCACCAGCGCGGAGTGAGCCATGCCGCGATACTCCTTCGACCCAGAGCGGCAGCAGCCCATCGGCTTTGGTCGCGTATCGGCCGGGTTTCCCGGGGCGGTCGACAACGCGCACGCCCCGATCGCGACGACGCAGACCGCGATCACGATCACCGTCGCCGACGAGGACGGCGAACCTCGCCGGCTCGTGCTGACGCTGCGCGAAGCGCGCGCGCTGGCCTTCGACATCGAACGCGCGGCGCGCGACGCCGAGCTCAAAGCGAAGGCGAACGCATGAAGCCGCCGATGACGGAAGCGCAGTTCGCGCAGTGGCTGCAGCGACGCTACGGCAGCTCGACCGATCCGAAGTTCGTAGCACGGCAGAAGGCGTTGCAGGCGGCGCGGCGCGTGGCCGGTGATCCGCTCATGTCGCAGTGGAGCATCATGCACCAGCCGCCGAGCAGCGCGCCCCGGGACCGGTGGTAGCCATGAAATACCGCTGCCCAGCGCGTCAGGTCATTGAATCCGCCATGCGGCGCGCGGCCCGCCGCCGGAAGATCCGCCGCCCTTCGCTCCATTGTCCGCACCGTCGCTTTGTCAGCGCATGGCGCGGCAGCTCGACCGTTCGCGTCTGCAAAGGCTGCGGCGCAACGATTGGCGCGATTTACCGCACCAGAGGGCTCGCCTAATGAGCAACGCAGCGCGCGGCAAGGTCCGCGTTGACTTCGAGACATCCGGCGTCGAGAAGGTCGGCAAGGCGTCGGATCAGGTCGTCGGGAAGATCGGGAATGCGTCGAAGCAGATCGCCAACGGCATCGCGTCGATTGCGACGACGGCCGACATGAGCGCGCTTTCACTGAAGGGGATCGCGCAACAGGTCTCGTCGATCGCGTTCGGGTTTGGCGCGGGCGGCGCATTCGTCGGCGCGATCGCGACGGTGGGCCTGGCGCTCTATGACAACTTCACAAAGCCGCTGAAGGAAGCCCAGCAAGAGGCAGCCAACCTTCAGAAGTCGCTCATCGACTTGGCTCGCTCGCAAAGCCTCACCGGGGCATCGGACAGGGCAACGACGCTCTACTCGGGCGATCGCTTCGCGCGGCAGGTGCGCACGGAGGACGTGAAGAAGGCGCCGGCCGATCTCCCCGTCGCGTCGATCCGCGACCTGTACGGACTCGAGGGCCTGAGAAAGGAGCAGACGCGCGTCAGCGACATGCTCTGGGCGAAGAGCGGTCAGCTCTCCGCGGGGGCGCTCGAGCAGTTGTCGTCGCGGCTGAACGACGTACAGGCGCTCGTCAAATCCACCGAAACCGAATACGCCGCGACGCTCGACATTGTCAACGCGCTGTCGGCGAAAGAAGGCGAGCGCGCCAAGACTGCGGCGAAGATCGCATCGGACGTGAAGGCGGCGAAGGCACCGTCGCAGAAGGGTGCCAACCTGCTCTTCGAGCGGCTGCCGCTGCCGAAGGACCTGACGAAGGACCGCACGCTGCCCGACCTGCTCAACAGCGCGGCCGTCGATCGGCTGCTCAAGCCGGCGGCGACCGTCCCGACGGCGATGCAGAGCATGACCGACGAGGCACTGAAAGGCATCAAGACGATGGCCGATCAGGTCCAAGGTGAGCTCGCGAACGGGCTGGGCGATGCGATCGCATCGGGCTTCGACGCGGCGTTCAGTGGCAAGGGAATCGCCGGGGCGGTCGGAGATTTCGCCGGCGCGGCGCTTCGAGTCATCGGCGGCGTGTTCAAGCAGATCGGCACGCAGGCGCTGATCGGCCTCAAGTTCCTCGCGGCGATTCGCGAAGGAATCATCGCACATCCGGCGCTCGGCATTCCGGCTGCGATCGGGCTGATCGCGCTGGGGTCCGCGCTGCAATCTGCTGGTAGTGGGGCAGGCGGCGCGCGCGGCGCGTCGTACAGCGCGGCCGCGTCGGTTGGCTACGGGGGCGCCGGCGGCATCACCGCGCCAATCATCGTCAATCCGACCACGAGCGTCACGCCACCGGTGCCCAATCCGGCCGCGAGTCTACGGTCAGCGGACGTCACCAGCATCACGCCCCAAAGGCCGGTCGTCGTAACCGGAAACTACTTCCTCGGGACCAACGACCCGGCGTTCCAACGGCATCTCGTCGAGACCTTCGAGAAGGCCGAGAGGCGAAGGGTATGACGCGGACGCAGCGCAAGAACCGCAACCGCCGTCGTCGCCGCGCTCTCGCTCGTGCGCAACTCGCTGGGGCGCACGACTCCTAAAAAGCGAATCGCCCCGGGGATCGGCCCCGGGGCGGATTCAAAACCTTCAGCACTTCACGATGCACAGAATATTATCGCCGAATGCGACCAATTGCAAGGAGTCAGGCGCCGGGCGTATGGTGCTGTGCCTCGAGCAGCCAAGCGCACCGCGGTTCCCGTTCTACACAGACCTCGAGCTCGCGGCGATGCCGCCGCAGCGCGCCGCGATCGACGGGATACTGTACCTCGATACGCTCGCCACCATCGTGGCGCGCTACGAGTCGTTCAAGACGTTCGTCGCGCTCGAGATGGCGTTCTGTATGGCCGTCGGCGCCGAGTACTACGGCCGCATCACGACGAGCGGCGCCGTGCTCTATCTGACCGCTGAAGGCCGTTCAGGCATCGCGAAGCGCGTCGGCGCGCTCCGCGCCAAGTATGGCGGCATTCCGGACGACATCCCGCTGGTGATCCATCCGGGCGCGATTGACGTGAGCGATCCGTCGATCATCGGAACCGTGCTCACCGACGCCGACCGAAAGCTTCAAGAGATCGGGCTGGCGTACCTCCCGATCGTCGCCGTCTTCATCGACACGCTCGCACGCAATATGAGCGGCGACGAGAACGACGCGGGCGACATGGGACGCTTCGTGGCCGGCTGCGACGCGCTGCGACAACGCACCGGCGCCGTCGTAGTTGCGGTCCATCACACGGGCTGGGAGAAGGACCGAAGCCGCGGCTCGATCGTGCTTCCTTCGGCGATCGACACAGAGATCACGCTGTCGCGCGACCGCGAACGGGTCACGCTGAAATGCACGAAGCAGAAGGACGCTTCACCGTTCGCCGACCTCACACTTGAGGCCTCGCCGATGGCCGGAAGTCTGGTCTTGGAGGCCGTTGAACTCCATTCAAGAATACTCACAGAAAATGAGCATCGCGCACTGCTTGCAGTTCATGACGGTTCAGGCTTGCGGTGGAGCGAATGGCGCGAGTCGACCGGTCTCGCGAGCGGATCGTTGAGCAACGCGCGAAACCGTTTGCTGACGCTCGGTTACGTGAAGCAGCAGGGAACCAACTATGTCGCGACCGACGCCGGGCGTCTCGCGATTGGTTCAGAGTTCAAACGCAGTTCAACTGAGGTTCAGCCATGCGAGCCGTAAGAGGAGTTCAAGGTTCAGCAGCTCTCTATAGAGAGCTGCAACCTGAACTGAACGGTGAACTCGGAGGCAAACGAGCGTTTGGGTCCTCCCCAGCGAACCCCACGCGGGGTACCGCGAACCCCGACCGGTCTGTATATACCGGCCCGCAAAACCCAATGTCTATGTCTCAGGTTTGTGATCATGCCCAGTGACCAGACGATCGACCAGCAAGCGTGCTCGATGAAGACCGCTCTTGTTCCGGGCGAGTCGCTCGACCTTCTCGACAGCGCGCAGCTCGCGAAGCTGCTCGGCATGAATCCGAACTGGCCGGCGACCGCGCGGCTCCGCGGCGACGGGCCGCCGTTCCTGAAGCTGGGCCGCATGGTGCGCTACCGTCGCGGCGACGTCGAGCAGTGGCTCGACGGCCAACGCCGCACGCATACCGACACGCAGCGCAGCGCCTGAGTGCCCCCGAAACGCACCCGCGTGAGTACCCGGTGAGTACCCCAACAGAAAAGGCTCCCTCGGTCACTGAGGGAGCCTTTCTGTATCTGCTTGTTTCACCGTCACTTACATCTATGGAGCGTATCGGGATCGAACCGATGACCTCCTGGTTGCAAACCAGGCGCTCTCCCAGCTGAGCTAACGCCCCCAAGGCCGTGGAATTTACCCGATCGCACCGCTACGTGGAACGGGTTATGTATTTCTTCAACCGGCCGCAACACCACGATCCTCGGAGGATGCATGAGCGCGACGGAGACGACGGGCACCAGTGACACCGACACCAAGCGCATCACCCTGCGCTGCCAGTTCTGTCAGACGTGGAATCGCGTCGACGCCGCGCGCGCCGGCGACCGGCCGAAATGCGGCAAGTGCGCCAAGCCGATGCTCCTCGACCGCCCGCTCAAGCTCGACGACGAGACGTTCGCGAAGACCATCGCCGAGACCGAGATCCCCGTGCTCGTCGACTTCTACGCGGACTGGTGCGGGCCCTGTAAGATGATGGCCCCCTTCGTCGATCAGCTCGCCGCCGAAAAGCAGGGGGTCGCCCTCGTCGCCAAGCTCGACACCGACCACGCGCAGCGCACAGCCTCCGGCTTCAACATCCGCGGCATCCCGACGGTGATCGTCTTCAAGAACGGGCAGGAGACGGCGCGCCAGACGGGCGCCGTCCCGAAGGCTGGGCTGGAGCAGCTCCTGACGAAATAGCGCGGCACCACCTCGGCAAACGAAAACGCCGGCCGTCCTCTCGGACGCCGGCGTTTTCACTTCCATCATCAACGACTACTCGTGCGCCGGCAACGGCTCCATCGTCTCCGGGTTCACCGGGACCTGGACCTCATCGCGGTGCGGCGAGGAGATCAACGTCACGCGCATCCGCGGGAAGGCGTTCATGAACTGGATGTAGGAGAAGCCCCAGGCGCCCACGTAGAGCAGCAGCGCGGCGATCTCCCACAGACCGAACGGCAGCGACGTCACCGTACCGTACGTCGAGGGATAGACCTCGATGTACCGCATGATCCACATGCCGAGGAGGCTGCACAGCGCGAAGATCGTCATCGGACCGCGCTTCACCTTGGCCGCCCGGGAGAGCAGGCCGAAGAACGGCGCGAAGAACACCAGGACGATCGACGCGATGGTGACCCACGTCCACGGCGCGATGAGCCGCAGCCGCATGAAGTGCGTCTCCTCGGCCATGTTGCCGTACCAGATCACCAGGTACTGGCCGAACGTGAGGTAGCCCCAGAACGCCGTGAACGCGAAGCACAGCTTGCCGATGTCGTGGAAGTGCGTCTCGGTGATCAGGCCGTCCGCGCCATTGAGGTGCGCATTCCAGGCGCGCACGAGCAGGGCGAAGATCATGAGTGCGCAGAGCCAGCCGCCCATGAAGAACCACCAGCTGTAGAGCGTGCTCTGGAAATGTTCGGCGAGGCCCATCGAGAGATCCCAGCCGAGCACCGACCAGCCGAACCCGAACAGCAGGACCTGGAACACCGCGAGCTTGCCCTGCAGCGAGTGCGTCGAGTGCAGCTCGCGGCGCTCGTTGCCGAACCCGGTGCGCATCCGCGCGCGAATCCCTTCGGCCCACTTGGCGCCCCACTCAGGCAGGCGGCCCACATCGAGGCGCACCGAGGTGTAGATGTACCAGATGCCGAGGAAGTTCAGCAGGAGCAGAATGACGATGTCGCGGATCGTGAGAAAGGCCGGATTGAAGTACGTGGCCTTCTCGGCGTTCGGGAAGCTCCCGTGCGACCACCAGAACACGTGGCTCCGGCCGACCGTGAGGGTCAGCAGGAGGAAGATCAGCGCGATCGGCAGAAACGCGACGTACCCTTCCATGAACCGGATGACGCCGCGCGACCACCGCGCGGTGGTGATGCGCTGGACGGCCACGAACGTGACGCCGGCGCTCGAGATCACGGTGAAGTACAGCCAGTTCATGTGGAACGCGCGCCAGGCGCGGTCCGGATCGACGAACAGGCCGATGATGAAGACGATCGCACCGATCGCGAACATCGCCAGCGTCGCCGTCTTGAGCGACCCGGGGATCTCGCGATTCGACGCGGCGACGACTTCGTCCGGCGTGTACTCGCGCGGAGGATGTAAGCTGCTCACGGATGTTGCTCCGTCTTCTTCGTGGTGTCAGTCGCCGCCGGCGTCACGGCGTTGGGCGGCGCGGTCTCGGCGGACGCGATGGCGGCCGGCCGGAAGAACGGCGCCGGTCGCGTCGGGCCCATCGGCGATGCGCCCGGCGTGCACAGGCCGGTCTCGCCCGGACGGCAGTGGGTCGTATCGGCGGGGATCGTCCCCTTCCCTTGCAGCGTGCGCAGGTAGTTGATGATGTCCCAGCGCTCCCGCTCCTCGATGCGATTGTAGGTCGGCATCGTGCCCTTGCCGTTCCGGATGATCGCGAAGATGTAGCCGTCGGTGTAACCCGCGGCGGCATCCGTCGGCTTGCCGATCGACGCCGGGAACAGGCCGTACTTCATGATCTGCTGATTGACCTGGCCGTTGGCGCCGTGGCAGACCGCGCAGTTGATCTGGTACTGCACGCGGCCGCGATCCACCGACGCGGAGTCGGCGGGCACCGGGTTCGGGATGTTCGCCATCGCCGTGAAGTTCTGCGGCGCGCCGAGTCGGTCGTACATGAAGCCAGGCGCCGCGCTTCCCGTGATCGGCACGGACATCTGCGGGTTGCCGCGGAACGGAATCGTGTCCGACGGCGACTCCCACGGGTCGATCTTGGGCTGCTGCTTGAAGTCCGTGAACCACGAGCAGGCGCCGAGGCCGAGCGTGCTCGCGACGGCGAGCGTGCGCAGCGCGCGCGCCGCCAATCTCGCGCGATTACCGCTCACGACGCACCTCCTCGGCCCCGTGCTTCTTGAGGAGTTCGATCGCGGCGTCCGCCTGTTCGGGCGCCGTCTCGACCCAGACACCAAAGTGGCCGCTCGAAAAACGCGGGTCGTAACCGACGGTCATCGTCAGACGTGGAATGTGCGAGAAACCGAACATCGCGAAGACGGTCGAGAGACCGCCGATGAGCACCATGACCTCGAACCCGAGAATGGTGAACGGAACCCAGGTGGCGATGGCCTTGCCGCCGACGACCAGCGGCCAGTAGTCCGAGATCCAGACCGGGATCCAGTAGCCGAACGTGACGCCCGCCAGGCCCATCACCAGCGTGTAGATGCGGACCTTGCTGGGCGCATGCTCCAGCACGTGATCGAACTCGTGGCGCGGCGTGGGCGTGAAGACGGTGATGTCGCCCAGCTTCGCCTTCTTCAAGTCCTCGATGGCGTGGATCGCCGAATCGAGCTCGTGGAAAGCTCCGAGAACGCCTTGCATCAGTGGGCCACTCCCATCTGGTCGGGGTCGATCTGATCGGCGGTGAGATCATGCGGATCGGTATGGCCGTGCTTGAAGCGCGGCGGCACCACTTCCTTGATCTCCATCATCGCCATCACGGGCAGCTGCTTGATGAAGAGCAGGAACCACATGAAGAACCAGCCGAACGAGCCGAGCAGAATGCCGTAGTCCACCCAGGTCGGACGGTACGAGCCCCACTGCCACGGCTCGAACTCGTGCGAGAGCGACGGAACCACGATCACGAAACGCTCGAACCACATCCCCAGGTTGATGAACAGCGAGAGGATGAACAGCCACGTGGTGTTGCGGCGCAGCTTCTGGGAGAAGAGCGACAGCGGCAGGACGCAGTTGCAGATCAGCATGATCCACGCGGCCCACGCCCACTGCCCGAACACGCGGTTCCAGAAGTAGTCCTGCTCGAACTTGTTGCCGCTCACCCACGCGATCTGGAACTCGGTGAGGTACGCGAGCCCGACGACCATCGACGTGAAGAGGCAGAGCTTGGCCGCCGCGTCGATGTCGTTGAGCGTGATGTAGTGCTGGAGCTTGAACGCCTTGCGCAGCGGGATGGCGATCGTGAACACCATACCGATGCCCGAGAAGATCGCGCCGGCCACGAAGTACGGCGGGAAGATCGTCGCGTGCCAGCCCGGGGTCAGCGCCATCGCGAAGTCGAACGACACCACCGAGTGCACCGACAGCACGAGCGGAGTCGCGAACGCGGCGAGAAACAGGTACGCGCGCGTGAAGTGCCGCCATTCGCGATCCGAATTCCGCCACCCGAGCGCGAGCATCGACAGAATCGACTTGCGCACCGGGTTCTTCTCCCGGTCACGCAGGATCGCGATGTCGGGGATGAGGCCGATGTAGAGGAAGGTGCTCGAGATCGTGAGGTACGTGAGGATCGCGAACACGTCCCACACGAGCGGGCTCTTGGGGTTCGGCCAGATGAGACGCCAGTTCGGGTACGGGATCAGGTAGAAGAACTTCCACGGCCGGCCAAGGTGCAGAATCGGGAACAGGCCGGCCGTCATGACCGCGAACACCGTCATCGCTTCCGACACACGATAGATGCTGGTGCGGAAGCCGGCGCGGAACAGATACAGAATGGCCGAGATCAGCGTACCGGCGTGGCCGATACCGACCCAGAACACGAACGTGATGATGTAGACGCCCCACATCACCGGGGGCTGGTAGCCCGCGGCGCCGAGGCCTTCATGGATCTGATAGGTCCAGGTGGCCGCACCGACGAGCAGGCACAGGATCGCGATGCCGAGCGCCGCGAACCAGCCGAGCGTCGGCCGCAGCGTGCCGGCGATCTCGTTGTCGACCTGCTCGTAGCTGCGAACCGCCGGGAACCGAACCGCGGCGGACGGAATGTTCGGCCGTTGACCGCCCGGAAGGGGAGATGCTGACGTTGCCATGAGCGTCTCCTTATGCCTGCGGCGCGGCGGCGCCGGCCGAATGGTTGACCTTCTTCAGATAGACCACCGCGGTGAAGGTGTTGAGCTCCTCGAACACGTGATAGGCTCGGCGATCCTCGATGAGTTGCGTGACCGACCAGCTCGGATCCGCGGCGTCACCGAAGGTGATCGCCCGGCTCGGGCAGGCCTGCGCGCACGCGGTCGTGAACTCGTCGCCGTGCAGGTCGCGATGTTCGACCGCCGCCCGGTTCTCCGCCTCGCGGATGCGCTGGACGCAGAACGAGCACTTCTCCATCACGCCCTTGCCGCGCACCGTCACGTCCGGGTTGAGCTGCCAGTTGAGCGGCTCCGGGAACGCGTACTGCTTGCGATCCTCCTCGCCATACCCGAACCAATTGAAGTACCGGACCTTGTACGGGCAGTTGTTCGAGCAGTAACGCGTGCCGACGCACCGGTTGTAGACCTGCACGTTCAATCCGTCCGGCGCGTGATACGTCGCGTACACCGGGCAGACCGGCTCGCACGGGGCATTGCCGCAGTGCTGGCACATCATCGGCACGAAGCGCGTCTCGAAGTCCTCGCCGAACTTGGCGTCCGGGTTGCCCTCGAAGTAGCGCTCGAGACGAATCCAGTTCATCTCGCGGCCGCGCTCGATGTTGAAGCCGGCGCGCGCGTCGGCCCAGATCGTCGCGTTCTGCCATGCCGCGCCGACCGTCGGGATGTTGTTCTCCGCGTAGCACGCGGTGACGCACGCGGAGCAGCCGGTGCAGCGATTGAGGTCGATCGTCATGGCCCAGCGACGCTTCGCCATTCCGCGCACGTCGTTGGGATCGTACATGCCCTTCAGCTTGCCCTGATCGGCAGCCGTCGGCGCGCCGAGCTCACCCTGCGCGTCAGCGGCGACCGGCGAACGCAGTCCCGGCAGGAACTCGGCGCTTGCCGCGCCGGGCAGCACCTCGTGCTCCTCCTGCTCAGGGCGATTCAGCTCGGCGGCTTCGATCGCGCGAGCGATCCCGCGACCGTGCTGCCGCGCCGAGCCTTCGGTGCTCGGGAGCGTGCGATGCTCGCCCGTCTTCGCGATCGACACCTTCATGCCGTCGAGCACGAGGCCGCCGGCGGCGTTCGACGCAACCGGCAGCAGGTCGAGCGCATTGACGCCGAGGTCGCGCGCGTAGCGGCCGTAGCCCCACTGCACGGTGCCGGCGTCCTTCTTCGGGTTGAACACACCCATCGCCGTCGTGGCGTGGTGCCCCTGTCCGAGCGGGATCGCGACGGCGTCCTTGTGAATGCCCATGTACGGGAACGCCGGCGCCTTCACCGAGCCCGTCGCGGTCTTGATCTCGAGCACGTCGCCGCGGTCGATACCCAGACGCTGCGCCGTCTCCGGATGGATCTCGACCCACGAGCTCCACGCGACCTTCGAGACGGGGTCCGGCAGTTCCTGCAGCCACGGCTTGTTCGCGCCGCGGCCATCGCCGAGCAGCGCGTGCGGATACGTGACGAGCGTGAAGTCGCCCTGCGAGGCGGGCGACGGCCGGGCCGCGATCGGAGCGGCCGGCGCCGTCGGACGCGCCGGCAGCGTGCCGGCCATCATGCCCTTCGGCAGGGCCGCGGCGATCGCCGGCTTGCCGCCCGGCAGTTGCGCCATCAGCCACTCGCGGTACGTGCCGACCGGATTCTTCGCCGCCGCGATGAGCGCGTCGGCCGTCGAACCCTTGAGCGCGGGGAACACCGGATCCATCGCCGGCTGCTGCAGCGTGATGGTGCCCCGCAGCGGCTCCGCGTCGCCCCACTGCTCGAGCGAGTGCAGATCGGGGATGATCAGCGTGCAGAGCTCCGTCGTCTCGTCCGGGAAGCTGGAGAATGAGACGCGAACCGGAACCTTCGCGAACGCTTCGGCGAAGTTGGCCGACTTGGGCAGCGTGTACGCCGGGTTGGTTCCGCGCACGAACGCGATGCCGACGGACCCGCCGCGCATCTGCTCGACGGCGTTCAGCACCTGCGCCGTGCTCGCGATGCCCTCGAACGACGTCACGGGCTGCGCGGGCTTGATGGTCACGCCGACCGCGCCGTTCGCCTGGTTCAACGCCGCGACGGCCAGCGCCGTCTCGAGCGCCGCGTCGCCGGTGACACCGGAGAGCGCGAGGAGCGGCTTGTTCGCACCGATTTCCGCGGCGAGCCGCTGCAGCTGCGCGGCGGGCACGCCCGAATCCGTGGCGGCCTGCTCGAGGCTCGACTTGCCGGCGAGCGCGTTCGCGATCGACAGCTCGCTGCCCGGCTTGCAGGCGATCCACTCGTCGGCATTGAGGCCGGTGAGCGAGCGGCGCGCGCCGATGTAAACGAAGCGCGGCGCGTTGTCGAGCTTCGCGCGAGCGTCGGCGAAGTCGAGCGACTGCGAGACGCCGGCCCCCCAACCGTCGAGGAAGTCGGCGCCGAAGGAGACGATCAGCTTCGCGTCCTTGAAGCTCAGCGAGGGCCACGCGACGCCGTACGAGCGGCGGTTGGCCTCGATCGCGGCCTGGTCGGCCTCGGCGTCGACGCTCAGGTGCGGCGCGAGGCCCATCGACGAGAGCCAGCTGTCGAGGAAGCGCGGGAAGCTGCCCGACTCGTGCTGGTTCAGGAAGACCGACGGCTTGCCCTTCGCCCCGGCGACGGCCGTGGCGAGGCGGGTGACCGCGTCATCCCACGTGATCGCCTTCCATGCGCCACCCTCGTTGACCATCGGGGTGCGGAAGCGATCCGGATTGTAGAGGCCCTGCGGCGCCGCCTGACCACGCGCGCAGAGGGCCCCCTTGCTCATGGGGTGATCGGGGTTGCCCTCGAGCTTGATCACGCGGCCATCGCGCGTCTCGGCGATGACGCCGCACGCCGAGATGCACTCGCGGCAGACGGTGGCGTAATAGGTCGAGACGCCCGGGACGGTCTCGTCGGGCGACACGAGATATGGGATGAGCTTCCCCGTATCCTCGGAGCAGGCAGCGGCGGAAACCGCCGCGCCGGTGACGCCGAGGACCTTGAGGAACTCGCGGCGCTTGACGCCAGTCGGCTTGTCGCCGGTTTTCAATGTGTCCTGGCTCATATCAGTAGTGGCAGTTCGCGCAGTCGTAGCGCGCCTTCTTGCGTTCCGTGGACGCCGCGGCCGCAGCGGCGGGAGCGACCGCCTGCCCAGGCGCGACCTGCTGCGGCTCGTAGCCTGCCGCTTCCTGGCCTTCCTTCGGGCTGTAGCCGTTCACGTGACAGCTCACGCACCAGCCCATGTTGAGGCTCGCGTACTGGTAGACGCGGTCCATCTTCTGCACCTGGCCGTGGCACGTCTGGCAGGTGACGCCGGCGTTGACGTGGCGCGTGTGCGGGAAGTGGACGTACTCGGGGAGTTTATGAATGCGCACCCAGGGGATGGGCTTCGCATTCGGTCCGAGTGGCGCACCCGGGACCTTGATGTCAGCGTAGTTCCAGAGCTTCTGGATCTCGGCGCTCTTGCGGGCGGGGCCGAGGTCCGAGGCGGGACGATCCGGCCCGACCATGCTGTGGCAGCCGACGCAGGTCGAGACGGCGGGCAGGCCCGGATCCATCGACTTGTTCGCGGCGTTGTGGCAATAGAGGCAATTCATCCCGAGTTTCTGCACGTGAACCGGGTGCGGAAACGCGATCGGCTGTACGGGAGAATTGTTTTGCGAAGAGGAGGCGCCGCTATATGCAGACAACATCACGGCGCCGACGGCCAGGACGACGAGTCCTGGGATGGCGGTCCACTTCCTTCGCTTGGTCATCGCGATGGGGTGAATTTTTTTGGAACGGCAATGAGGGGCAGCCGGGCGGCTTGTGAAGAAATTCACAAGGCACCCAACTGGCCGCGAAATCTGACCGACCCAGGGTGCACATGCAAGTCATCTCGCTCCCCGGTCCAACTTGTTGTCCAGCCGTTGGTAATCCTAATCGCCCAGCGGCAAAAGTGCTGAGCCCGAACACCAACGTTTTTTTTCTACCTGCTGCAGATATCCGTCACACCCGCGAGCTGTGCCCCCCGGACGTCGTCCGGCAGAAGCTCCAGATTCGCGCGAGCCGTCTGCGTCAAACGCATCGGCCACTGCGTCCCGAAGACGAACCGACTCGCGCCGATCGTCCGGAACAGCTTCGCCAGATGATCCTCCGGCGGCCCCCAGATCCACGAGATGTCCCAGAAGACCCGCGCCTGCTCCACCGGCGTGAGCCCCCAATGGACCTCCTCGATCATCTCCCGCCCGGCGGCCGTCACCACCAACCGGACCTGGTCGCCCGCCCGAGCCAGCGCCCGAATGGCCGCCGCGCTCAGATCCCCAGCCGCATCCATCAGGTGACGCTGCCGGAGGTCCTCGAACCGTACGGTGAGAACGAGCGGCAACCCCTGCTCGCCCGCGGCGATTGCGAGTTCCTTCATCCGCGAATCGTGCGGGCCGAGTCCCCACTGCGGCGGGTACGCGCGGATCGCCACGGCGCCGCGGTCGCGCGCGTCGTTCAGGACGCGCTCCCACCCGGGCCAATCCGGGCGGATCGTCGGCACGAATCGCAGACGATCAGCGAACGGCGTGAGCGCCTTCGCCAATTCGGCGTTACCGAGCGACGGATCCCGATAGAACGCGGACGGCAGATGTCCGACCCACGCCTGATCCACGCCCTCTCGATCGAGAACGCGAACGAGTATTTCTGGATCGGGATGCGGAACGTGGCGAAACGGATAGGGACCGATCAGCGTGTTGACGTCGGTCAACGGTGAGGCAGTCACGGGAGGACGGCTCGAGTCCACGTCGCTCATCGACAACGGGGAAAGCTCCCCGCCGGGAAGATTCGCGCGGCATTGCGCCAGCGAATGCCGGCCAGGTCGTCCGCGCCGAGGCCGATCACCTCCAGCGCGCGCAGCTTGGCGAGTCCGGTGCACATCGTGAGATCGGATCCCCACAGGAGACGGTGCGCGCCGAGCGCCGCGACCGCCGCGTCGAGCATGCCGCGGTCGACGCCACTCCCCGAGAGATCCGGAAAGATGTTCGGCGTGTCCACGACGGCGGGAAACGTATCCATGTAGTCGCCGCCGCCGCCGATGTGGGCGAGGATGAACGACGCCTTCGGATGGCGAGCCGCCAGACGAGCGAGATCGGACCCATCAGAGATCTCTTGCGACGGCCATTCGCGCGTCCGCCGCTGCCAGATGTGATGGAGAACCGGCAGGCCACGTTCGGCCGCGATCTCGCCGATCGGATCGAGCAGCGGATCGTCGGCGCGACGGCTCGCCAGCAGCTTGATGCCGATGGCGCCGCGCGCAACGCACCGGTCGATTTCCGCGAGCGCGTGATCGGTATGATTGGGGTTCACCGTCACGAACATCCGCACACGCTCCGGCTCCGCGGCGCAGATCTCGAGCATCGCGTCGTTGCCCCGCGTCACGTCGTCCGGCGACGGGAAATAGGTCGGCGACGAGAAGCCGTAGCTCCCGAGGATCGACGCGACGTGGTAGGTGACCCCGATCGTCTCGCCCGCGCGGAGGCGCGCCGCGTTCACCTCGTTCCAGTCGGCCCGGCCGGCGTCGCGATGGTAGAAGTGAGCATGCGCGTCGATGAGCGCCCCGCTCACCGGCGCGCTTCCTCGTCGCGCAGCGCGACCAGCGCGCTGCTGACGCCGGCCTCGAACTGGCGGACCGCGTCGTCGTCGTGCGCGAGCGCCGCGTAGTTGTACGCGCCGCGCTTGAGCAGCACACCATTGGCCGCGGCGAGCTCGAGGAACCGCTGTTCGCGCGACGTGTCGTCGAAGCGCAGGAGCCACATCGGATCGAGGCCGTCCGTGCGAATCCCAGTGACGCCGCTCGCACCCAGCGCCGCATCGAACGCCGAGCGCATCTCGGCGCCGATCGACCAGAGCGACTCGCAGATGTCGGCCTGATCGTGCCACGCGACCACCGCCGACGCGGCGGCAAGCGCGGTGGCTTCGCTCGCGAGGGTCGACGAGATCCACGTCCTGCGCGCGGCGTCCATGATGTCGCGGTCGCCGGCGACGCACGAGAGCGGGTAGCCGTTCGCCATCGCCTTGCCGAAGGCGGCGAGATCCGGCACGACGTCCGCGTAGGCCTGATATCCGCCGGTCTTGAGGCGAAATCCCGTCTTGATCTCGTCGAAGATCAGAACCGCGCCACTCGCGGTGGCCAGCTCCCGCGCCCGCGCGATCCACGCGGCCGACGGCAGGCGCTCGACGACCGGTTCGATGACGATCGCCGCGAGCGATGCGCCGGCCTCGGCCACCGCGGCCTCGAGCGAGGCCACGTCGTCCCACACGACCCGCCGAAACGCGCGCCGCGTGCCTTCGGGCACGCCGGCGGTGTCGTCGGAGCACCAGTCGAGCCAACCGAAGTAGCCCGCACCGACGACCACGTCGCGCGCGGTGTACGTCCGAGCGAGACGCACGGCGGCCGCGATGGCCTCGGCGCCCGTTTTCAGAAACTGGACCTTGTCCGCGCACGGCAGAATGCCGCACAGCCGCTCGGCGAGATCGACTTCGCGAATGTGCGAGAGGCCGGAGACATGTCCGGCGGCGACCGCGTCCACCACCGCGCGGGTGACGGTCGGCTCGGCATAGCCCAGCGCGACCGAGCCGAGTGCCATGGTGCAATCGATGTATTCGTTGCCGTCCGCGTCGATGACCCTGCAGCCGACCGCTTGCTGAAAATGCGTCGGTCCCTCGGCGGTCGCGCTGCCGTAGAGTGCCTCGACGCGTTTGCTGCCCGTCGATGCGCCGGTGGGCAGCACGCCGCGCGCCCGCGACAGCCAGTCGGCGTCGTCGTGCTCGGCGGGGAGCGCCTCCGCTTCGGTCTCGCCGTCGCCGTCGACGTCGGCGTCATCAGAGTCTTCTGATACCGGCTCGAGCTCGACCGGCTCGGGAGCGCTCGCCGGCCTGGATTTTCCGCGATCGAAAAAGCGTCCGAAGGGCATGATCAGGAAAGTAGCACGCCAGTGGGCAGCCGGGAGCAGGGAGTGCTCGACATGCCCTGGCTGATCCGTCCCGTCCGTCGCGCCCTGCCCCCCTGCCCCCTACTCCGTCCTCTTCAGGTAGTTCACGACTTCGATGGCCATCGCGCGCAGCAGCGACAGCTCGCGTGCATTCGGCGCGGCGCGGAAGGTCAACGAGCGAAACGTGCGCATGATGTGCTCGGGATAGCGAGTCTTGAAGAACTGGATCGCGGCGAGCGAGCGCTCCGCGTCGGCGAAGTATTGCTCGAACTGCTCGTTCGTCGGCGGCGGCGCGTCCTTGCGCGGCGGCGCGAGCGCGCGAGTGGCGTCGGCAGCGCCAAGGTGAAGCTCGTAGAGCGCGACCAGCGCGGCCTGCGCGAGGTTGAGCGACGCATGGTCGGTCGTCGGAATGGTGGCCGCGGCATGCACGCGATCGAGGATGTCATTGGGCAGCCCGCTGTCCTCGCGACCGAAGACGATCGCCACCGGTCCATCCGGCGCGAGCGCGAGCAGCTCGGCGGCGGCAACCTTCGGGTCGACGATGCGCAGCTTTGCCGCGCGTCGGCGCGCGGTGAACCCGATCACGCGCACGCAGTCGGCGACCGCGGCGTCGAACGAGTCGTAGCGCTCGATGCGGTCGATGAGATCCATCGTGCCGTGGGCGATGCCCTCGAGGCGGACGGGATCGTACTCCACCGGCCGCACCAGACGCAGACGGCCCACGCCCATGTTCTTCATCGCGCGCACGGTCGCGGCGATGTTCACCGGATCCTGCGGCTCGTAGAGCACGACGACGACCGACGCGAGCAGCGACTCAGTCATCCGAGATCCTCAAGGTGATGAGCCGCTCCGGCTCGTGGCGATCGCCGCGCAGATACACGAACTCGCCGGCCGCGCCGCTCATCACGAGCTGTCCGCGGCGCCGCTCGCGCGAGCGGGGGCGTTCGTTCACGACGACGTCGATCGCGAACGGTGGCGTGTCCCCTGGCAGCGTCACGAAGATGCGATAGCCGGTCGACGATCGTTCCCAGCGCGCTTCGATGTCCTGGGGCGCGTTCCACCCCTCGATGCGTCGAACGCGCACGACATTCGACCCGACCTCGGGCACGAGCACCCATGCGGCGAGCCCCTTGGCGACGCGAGCGAACAGCTCGACGCTGTCGCCGTTGATGTCGGCGGGCTCGTTGTCGTACGGATTCACGGCGTCGCGCTCCGCGAAGGTGCGATCGGCCCGTGGAACATCGATCACGGCCTCGAGGCCGCGCCGCTGCCATGACAGGACGATCGTCGAGGTCGGCTCGCCCGCTTCGCGCCACGTCTGCTCCGAGCGACGGTAGTGACGTTCGCCGAGGTCGAAGTAAATCGCGCGGCCGAAAGACGGCAGCGTCGCATCGGCCGGCCGCTGAATCGCGGGGGCCGCCGGCGCCGGCGCGCGCCGTTCGATCACGCCGCCCAGCGCGATCGCCTGGCGGCCGCCGACGTCGATCGTCCAGCCCGCGCGCGACGAGCGGTGCTCGTGGACGGTGCCGTCGGCGAGCGTCACGCGAATGGCGTCCGCCCACTCGACGGCCGCCACCTCGCCGCGCATCGACCACACCGCGCGGTGCTCGCCGGAGGGCGCGCGCATTCGTACGATACGAAACGCGTGATCGCCCGTTCCCGGCGCGCCGGGCGCGGTGGCCATCCACCACTCGGTCGCCACGCTGGCGTTCGCGAAGACGTCGAGCCGGTGCGGGCCGCTCGTGGCGCTGCCCTGCACCGCGGCACCGGCGGCCGCGACCTGCACCGCGGTGTCGCGCAGAAAGCGAAAGCCGTCTTCGCGATCGTCGCGTCCGGCCATCGGCGCGGTCTTCGTCGCGCCGTCGACGAGCGTGAGCGGAGCATGGATCGGCAGATCCACCGTCGCCTCGTGGTCGGCCTCCCAGGTCACGCAGTCGACCACGTACGTCGGCATGACCACGAGCGCACGCGACGCGCTCACGCCGGGCGCGATGTCGTCCGCGGCCGCCACGATCCAGCCCGCGCCGTCCTGCTCGTCGTAGGCGAGAAGCTCGCCGTGTACTCTGCGCTGCGACCGACCGTCGGCCAGTGGCGCGTTGTGCGCCAACGTGCTCCGATACCAGTGGAGCGACGGATCGACGTACGAGCCCGTGCCGAAGTCGTCGAGCCAGCGCGTCGCGCCGTCGGCCATGAGGAAGTTCAGACGATCCGGATGACCGTGGCCGCCCCCCGAGTGCCCATAGTCCAGCGCGACGTAGATCCGTCCCTCGTCGCGCCGGAACACCGCGATGCCCTGCGAGTCGAGCAGCGCGGATTGCGGCGGCTGCGAACCGGCCACGGGGAGCTCAGCGCGCGCGAAAAGCAGCGCGCGCCACGAAAGGTCGGCGCGGCTCAACGCGCCGCCGCGGGTGTTCCGTTCGACGTCCGCCGCGGAGCACTCGCGGCCGGTCGAACGGCGCGGGACGTCGTCGCCGTAGATGCGAGCGAGCGCCCCGATGAGTGTTTCGTCATCGCGCCGCGCGAGCCCCAGCTCGCAATGTTCGGCGATGCGCCACTGGCGAAGCGAGATCGCATACTGCGAGTCGCGCCGCGACGGGAGCGTGAAGTCGGGGAGCGCGGTCGCGAACGGCGCCACGAACCCGCGCTCGAAGCGCGCGACGAGATCGGCCGGCAGCGCGAGCCCGGCGTGTTCGGCCATCGTCACACCGTACCACAGCCCACGGTGCGCGAAGAGATGATAGTTCTCGCCCTCGTACCACGTCCCGTCCGGGAGCAGTCCGTTGCCCAACTGCGAGACGATGCCCGACCCGCGGAAGACGGCGGACTCCACCTCCGCCTCGCGGCCGAGCAGCCGGGCCGCGGCGAGCAGCGCGACGTCGTTCCAGACCTGCCGGTTCGATCCCCCCTCGTCGAACTGCGCGATGATCGCGCGGCTCGGCTCGACGATGCGGTCTTTCACGCGCTCGACCACGGCGCTCTCACGAGCCGCGAGCAGGTCCGCGGCGAGACAGATCTGCAGCAGCCAGATGGACTCGAGGTACGTGCTGAAGAAGAGGCGCGACGGTCCGAGCACATTGTCGACGTTCGGATAGCGCGCGTACCGCTCGGCGTAGCCGTCGAGAATCTGCGCCGCGCGGAGGGCGTACGTGTCGCCCGCGCCGAGCCGCGCGAGGACGGCGCATTGCACCGCGCGCTCGGCGAGCCAGAGCTGGTACCAGTAGATCCAGAAGCGGTCGTGCGGGTCGCCCCGATAGAGCTCGCCGCACTCCGGGCACTCGTGCTCGGTGGGACGCGCCGGATCGAAGAGCAGGAGCGCGCCGTCGCGCGCGCAGCGGCCACCCTCGCGCGACAGACGCGCCTTCTGACTGGGGAAATACAGCGCGCCGCTGAGCGCGCGATCGAGATCGCCGGCGAGCGATGTGGCGAGCCCGCTCAGCGGGCCGGCCGCGACGGTGGTTCGGTCCCGCAGAGCGTCGTCGCTTACGAGAATGCTCATGGAGTGGCGGAGAGGATAGGCTGCGATGGATGGATTTCCCAGCGCGTCACCGTCGGCATCTCGCCGCGGAGGTCCATCGTCACGTTGCGAAGGCGGCGCGCCACGCCCTGGACGCCGCGCGAGTGATAGATCCACGCGACCGGCGCGTCGGCGGCGAGCACGCGTTGCACGTCGTTCCAGAGACGCACGCGCGTCGAATCCGACGGCGCCGAGCGCGCGGCGACGAGGAGCGCATCGAGCCGAGGGTCGTGGAAGCCGGCGTAGTCCAGCGCGCCGCCAGCCTGCCGCGTCTCGAACATCGACGCGATGTACGCCAGCGCGACGTCACCCGGGATGCCGGCGACGAGCGCGTCGAACCGCTTCGGCTGGGCGCGCGCTTCGGTGAGAAAGGCCCCGAGCTCCACCTGTCGGATGCGCATCGCGATCCCGCGCGCGGCCATGTCCGCCTGGAGAAGCTGCTCGAGGGCGTTGTCGCCGCTGCCGACGGTGAGCAGATCGAACGACAGCTCCGCCGTGCCCCGCCGCCGGGGCCCGGTTCCAGTGCGGGTCCATCCGGCCGCGTCGAGCAGTGAGTCTGCGAGCGCGACGTTCGGCTCGGACGAGCCCTCGAGCGCGAGTGGGCTTTCCGGCGGCACGGGGCCGGACGCCGGCGTCCCGTAGCCGGCCAGCGCGGCGTCGACGATGCGTCGGCGGTCGATCGAGAGCGAGATCGCGCGGCGCACGCGGACGTCGTCGAACGGCGGCCGGTGCACGTTGAAGAACAGCCCCGTGGTGAACAGCACCGGATAGTCGACGACGCGCATCGACGGATCGCGGCTCGCGAGGCCGGCCATCGTCGGCGCGATGCCCGCGATGTCGAGATCGCCGCTCGCGAGGCCCGCAAACTTGGTCGTCGGTTCGTCCACGACCGTCACGACGACCCCCGCGAGACGTGGCGGACCGCCGAGCGACGCGGGGAAGGCGTCGTTCCGGCGAAAGGCCCAGCGCGAACCGGGACGCCGTTCGACGAAGCGAAACGGACCGTTCCCGACCGGCGCGAGATTGAACGCGGCACGCCGCAGATCGCCTCGCGACACGCCGCCGAGCAGGTGTTGCGGTGTGATCGGCAGTTCACAGAACACCAATGGAATCTCCGCCTGCGGCGCCGTGAAGTGCACGACAGCAGTCGAGTCGTCGCGCGCCCAGACTGAATCGACCGACGCGAGATCGGCGGCGCGCCAGTACCCGGTCGCGGGATCGCGGGCGGCGTCGATCGTGAACGCGACGTCGCGCGCGGTGGTGAGGCTGTCGTCGTGCCAGCGCAGATCGGACACGAGATGGAATGTGAGCGTCCGCCGGTCGGGGGCCCAGTCCCAGCGCTTGGCGAAGTACGGCGCCGGCCGCAGCGCTTCGTCGTAGCGAGCGAGCGTCACGAACAGCACGAAGCGCTGGATCTGCCGCGAGAGGGAATGCACCGTGACGAGCGGATTCGCCGACTCGAGGTCCGTCCCGGAGGCATACACCGCGACGTCGGTGGGCCGCTGCGGCGCGACGCAACCCGTCGCCGCCCCCGCACCCAGAATGACCGCGAGCGTTGACAGCGTCACCCGGTCGTGCAGCTTCAATCCGTGCATCCTCCTGCCGTGCTGCGCCGACTCGCCGGCGCGCTGTTGCTGCTCTGGTTGGTGCTGACCATCACGTTCGCGCTCATCCGTCTCGCTCCGGGTGATCCCGCGACGTTTCTCGTGCCGCCGTCGGCCACCGCGGCCGACGCCGCGCGCATCCGCGCGGAGCTGGGGTTGGATCGATCGCTGCTCGTGCAATATGCACACTGGGGTAAGCGATTGCTGAGGGGAGACCTCGGCGAGAGCTTCTCGCTGCGGCAGCCGGTCGGCACCGCGCTCCGCGACGCCCTGCCGATCTCGATCGGGCTGGGCGGCGCCTCCCTCCTTCTGACCTTTCTGATCGGTGTGCCGATCGGGCTGTGGCAGGCCGTGCGGCGCGGGCGCCCCGTCGATCGCGCGCTCACCGTCGCGACCACGCTCGTCTATGCCGCGCCGAGCTTCTGGCTCGCGCTCGCGCTCGTCGCCGTGTTCACCTACGGTGCCGCGGTGTGGGGCTTCCCCGCATCGATGCGGCTGCCCGCATTCGGCGTCCGCGCGCCCGGGCTGGAGTTGCACGGTCTTCCCGCCGTTCTCGACGTCATCCGACACGCGCTGCTCCCGGTGACCATCCTGGCGGCGGTCGGCGCCGCGGGCATCGCTCGCTTCTCGCGGTCGAGCATCGCCGACGCACTGGGGCACGATTCCGTCCGCACCGCGCGGGCGAAGGGCGCGTCACCCGCGCGAGTGTACTTCCGCCACGTGCTGGCGACGATCCTCCCCGCGCTCGTCGTGCTGTTCGCGCTGTCGCTGCCAGGTCTGGTCGCCGGATCGATCTTCGTCGAGGCGGTGTTCGCGTGGCCCGGAATGGGCCGCCTGATGGTGAACGCGATTGCCGCGCGCGACTATCCGCTCGTGATGGGTGCCGCGACGATCTACGCCGCGCTGGTCCTGTTTGCCAATCTGGCCGGCGACCTCGCCCTGCCGTTGGTCGACCCACGGCGCCGCACGTGATGGGCCGACTCGCGCGGGCGGACCGCCTCGCCGTGCTGCTTCTCGTCGTGCTCGCGCTGGCGACGCTCGTCGTGCCGATGGTCTCGTCGCAGGATCCGCTGGCGATCGGCGACGTGCTCGCGCTCCGCCTGCTGCCCCCCTTCTCCACCGACGCGCAGGGCCACTTCCACCTGCTGGGCACCGATCGGTTCGGGCGCGACCTGTTCGTGCGAATGATGCTCGCCGGACGCATCTCGCTCGCCGTCGGCGTTCTGGGCTCGCTGTTCGCGGGGCTCGTCGGCGTCGTTGCGGGAGCGATCGCGGCGTGGAGCCGCGGCGTGGTGGACTGGGCCTTGATGGCGGTCGCCGACGCGCTCCTCGCGCTGCCCCGCCTCGTGCTGCTCCTCGTGTGCGCGGCGCTCTGGGCGCCCGGGCTGGGAACCGTGGTCGTCGTGCTGATCGCGACGGGTTGGATGGGCATCGCCCGACTCGTTCGCGCCGAGCTGCTCGGCGTCCGCGCGCAGCCCTACGTCGAATCCGCGGAGGCGCTCGGCGCGTCGTCGGTGCGGGTGCTCGCCCGGCACGCACTGCCGAACGCCCTCGGACCCGCGATCGTCGCGACCACGCTCGGCGTGGGCAACGCGATCCTCCTCGAGAGCGGTCTCTCCTTTCTCGGGCTGGGCATCCAGCCGCCGCGACCGAGCTGGGGAAACATGATCGCCGGCGGCCGGGATCTGATCGTCGTGGCGCCGTGGGTGGCCCTGGCGCCGGGACTCGCGCTCGTCGCTACCGTGCTGGCCTGCACCCTCATCGGCGACTCGCTCCGCGACCGACTCGCGGGCGAAACCGCCGAGACGTTGCGCGATCGGGTGTGAGGGCGAGCGGCGCGCCCGGTGGCCGGCAGCGCCCAGGTTAGCGGACGAGCAGCGTCACGATCGCGCGCGGCGCGGCCTCGAAGCGGATCTGCCGGTCGAGTGATGCCACTTCTTGCATTGGCGTTTCATCGAGCCTGGCGAACCGTGCCTCGACGACCTCGAAGGGCAGCGACCAGCTCCCCGCGACGGGTTCGTCGAGCAGGTTGACGCACCGCAGAACGATCCACAGTCCGTCGTCGCTCTCCTTGATGGTCGAGACCGCGAGACCAGCGCCCGACAGCGCGATGCCGCTCACGGGCGGAGGAACGTCGAGTGCCGGGCGCAGTGTGGTTCCGACGAGCGGGAGAAGAACATCGTCGGTCGCGCGCTCGATTGCGTCGATCACCTCCGGCGATCGTGCACCATGCAGCAGCAGCGCGAACCGCCCCTCGAAGGGTCTCAGACACTGCGCGCCCGGCGTCGGCGCGGGCCAGCCCGCGTGTCCGGGCCGTTCGGGCAGGTCGTTCCGCGAAAGCTCACCGACCGCGCGAAGCAGCGTGACGATGATCGCCCCGTCGTCGGTCGCTTCGTACTCGGCGAGTCCGTCGCTGATCAGCGTCGCCCCTGTCTCAGGGCCGAAGATCGAGACGTTGCGATGGAGCGGCGCGGTGGGCGGCGGCGCTTCAACCGCGGCTTCTTCGGGCGACACGTGCAAGCGCTCGCGCAGAACGGATCCGAACGCGGCGTCCGCCCAGACCGCGCTCGGCGACAGGTCGGTGCGAAAGGCGAGCCGCAGCCGATGGTTCTCGAGTGCATTCTCTCCGCTGACGCCAACCTCGAACCAGGGCGCGTCGGCAACCAGTCGGAGCGAGATCGCGAGCGTCACCACCCCGCGCGCGGGGGCGACGCGCAGCCGATAGCGAAGCACGATCTCGCCGACGAGCGGCCCGCGCTGCGTCCGCCGTGCGCCGAGATATGAGAGCTCGCATCGGCGCGCCCGCGGCGCCGAAGTGTACGTGTCACCGGCGTCTCCGTCGTCCAGCACCTCCAGGAGGCCCGCGATCCGTCGATGCGTCACCAGGTCGTCGAGCATGACGACGCCCTCGTCACCGACGGTGACCCGAAGGAGACCGTTCTCGAGCGACCGCGACGTGGCTGCGACTCGGAAGCGCGGACCGACGGGCGCGTCGACACTCTGGTTGGAGACACGAGTCGACGCTGCGTCGATTGGCAGCGGCGCGACACCGTAGGCGGGAACCGGATCGATCCACGCGGCCACTCGCGTCACGCGCACGAGATCGTTGTCCGGATAGTGGCGCGGCGATTCGATGCGCCGGTTGGCCGTCGTCGACGACAGGCGCTGGATCTCTCGCGCGCCGGCGACGCGCGGCCGCGGACCGCGCAGCGGGATTTCGACCGGTGCCGTCGGAGCGGAGCCCGGGCCGACCGCAACGTCGGCGATGAACTGCTCGACCTCGAGGAAGGCCACGCCGCCGCGCGGGCGAGGCGTCGCATTCCGCACGATGACGACCGGCTGCCATCGGGCGCGGGCGTCCGGTTCGCGCGCGGCCGCCGCGTCGTAGCCGACGAGCGCGGCGATCGCATCGTCGCGGATTCCGTTCGCCTGATTGAGCGCGGACCGGACGCGAAGCTCCATCGCATCGGCGACCTCGTCGATCGAGCAGCCGCACAGGGTGTCGTGCGGATGCGCCTCGAGCAGCGTACCCCATGCGGCGTCGACGAGCGCCCGTCGCGATGCGCCGAGCCGGGACGCGAGTGCCGCCCACGGTTCGGCGTCACGCAGGAGCGCGCGTTCCGCCGAGGCATTCATGCGCTTCTCGTGTGCGCGCGTCGAGAAGGTGCCCTGAAGCGTCCACGTGTAGCCGTAGGAATCGCGCAACTCGCCGCGCACGTTGGGCAGCGGCAGCCCACGCGTGCGCGCGACGAGCGTCTCGGCGAAACCGCGGAGCGAGCTCGCATGGACTCGGTCCGGGTGTGCGACCTCACCCAGGAGCGCAACCGCCTCGCCCGCGCCGCGCTGTGGCGCGTGATGATCGGCGCCCGCGGGAATCAGCACGACTCCGGTTGCGCTCCGCGCCGCCAACTCCTCGCGCATCCGAGCCCATCGCGCGCGCGACGCGTCGGCGTCGAGCGGCAGATGCGAGCCGAACTCATAGCCGTCGCGCGGCAGGTGATACACCAGCGCGCTTTCACCGCCCGGCGCCGTCCACTGCACGACGTCACTCCGCGGAAAGCGCGCGCTTCCGAACCCGCGCCAGAGCACGATCAGCGGAAACCCGAATCCCGCGGCGATCGCCGGCAGCGCGGCCGGGTGCCCGAAGGAATCGGGACAGTAGAGCACCGGCGGCGCATCGACGCCGATGCGACGCAGTGTCCGACGTCCGGCGAGCAGATTCCGAACGAGCGCCTCGCCGCTCGGAATGAGCTCGTCGGCGAGCACGAACCACGGGCCGGCCTCGATGCGTCCATCCCGCAGCAGCGCGTGGAGCTCGGCGGCGCGGTCGGGACGCACCGCGAGGTAGTCGTCGAGAACGATCGTCTGGCCGTCGAGGAGAAAGCTCTGGCCTGGAGCCGGTGGAGCGTCGAGCAGTTCGTCGATGAGCGCGACCAGCCGCTGGCGAAAGCGCTCGACCGGCAGATACCACTCGCGATCCCAGTGCGTGTGCGCGACGACGTGCGCGTCGAGAGAGGAAGGAGGCAAGTGGCGGCGGCGGCGGCGACGACGACGTTGGCGAAGAACGAAAGGTATGAAAAAGTCGAAGGGCGGGAAGCGCGACGGCTCCCCGCCCTTCGGTTCGTGGTTCGCGCGCGGTCAGACGACGGGGCGCCGCCCCGTGATGACGCGTACGAGAATCACGATCACCGCGATCACGAGCAGGAGATGAATCAGCCCGCCCGCGACGTGGAACGCGAGGAATCCCAGCGCCCACAAGAGAATCAGAACAACCGCGAGTCCGATCAGCATGTGCCCCCCTCAGAGCGTCACAATCGATTCGTTTGCGCTCTTCAAGGCAACGAGCGTGCCGAACTCGTCGCTCACGGAATCGGCGGCTCGTCGCTCTCGTTCATGCGATCGGCGAGGTTGGGGCGCGGCGCGATCGTGCGTTCGACCGTGCCGAACTCTCCGCCCGACGTACGACTCGCGCTACTCGACCGCGCATGCGTCGCCCGGGCGACCATGATGCGAGACGCGCGCACGTCGTGGCCGATGTCGATGAGCAGATGCGCGAGGTCGCCGGTGCCCCACAGCACGCCCGCGAGCACGATCAGGCGGCTCGCTTCGCCGAGCAGTGTCGGCAGGGCCGCGCTCCCCTGCGAGTACAGGCCGGTCACCACTTCCGCCGCCAGCAGCACGAGCAGAATGACCGACATGAACCGGAACAGCTTCGACAGATAGCGCAGCCCGGTGTAGGGCTCGATGTCGCTCGCTCGAACTTCCTTGATCTCCTTCTCTTTCTCCCGCTCCGCTCTCGCTTTCGCGTCGCGAGGATCGACGTTGACGTCGCTCGTTGCGATGTCGCCGTCCGTCGTTCTCCGTTGATCCGCCACGTCAGCCTCCTGAGGTCCCCATCCAACGCGCGCGATAGCCGCGTGTGTCGATGTGAATGAAAGGTCCGTGCCCGGGCGCGGCCGTATACACGCCCGCACCGCCGATCAATTCCGGATGCGCGGCTTCGACACGGTCGACCGCGGCGGAAATCACGCGCGCGTCGTCGATCGTGATCTTGCCGTCATGGTTGAGGTCGTCCATCTGACCGTCGCCGTTGCTGTCGATGTAGATGTCCGACGCGTCGCCGTACATGTGACGGCTCAGGCTGGCGCGACCGCCCGTGTTGCCGCCGCTGGTGTTGTACTGCGGCGTGCGAAACCCGCTCATCACCCGCACGCCACTCACGTCGACGCCGCGCGACGCGAGATCCGAGAGCACGAGCTCGAGCTTGTCGACCAGCTTGGGCTGCAGCACGAGATACTTCGGCCACTTGCTGGCCTGGTCGTGCGTGAGAAAGTCGCGAAGCTTGAAGTGCTCCGAGATCCGCGTATCGGCGTTCGCCTGCGTGACCTCGATGAAACCGGCCGGCGACGCGTAGGCACCCGCGGGCGCCCTGGACGGACCGACGCGCCCTCGTTCGCTCGGCCAGTTGCCGATGTAGTACAGGCCGATCTTGCCGCTCTGCTTCTTCGAGAACGGCACCATCGTGATGACGTTGAAGTCGGCGACGGGGCGCACGCCGTTGCCGATCGCGAGGAGGAGACTCCAGATCCCGGCGCCTTTCGGTGCGGCCGCGACGGTCCCGTCGCTCTCGTATTTGATCGTGGCGCCGCCGGGCAGCGAGTCGACACTCAGCGGAGCGGGCGCGGGCTGAATCGTCGCGCGCATTTTTCCGCTTGCGCCACGGTATGGAGCGAGCGCGCGATCCATCAGCGCGGTGACCGCCGCGTCGGTGAGATACGCCGTGGTCGGCGCGTCGCGCCGGGTGAGTGCCGTCGTCATACGGCTCGCCAGCGTGGGGCGGGTCGCGACGTCGGCCGCCGACAGGTCGCGCGCATGGATGATCGACCAGCTCCAGCCGATCGCGAGCGCGATGATGAGCGCCGTCCCGGCAATGGCCAGTCGGCGTTCGCCCCGCGGCGAGAGACCACGGCGGTGCAACTCCGCTGTTGATTCCGGGCCGCGCGTCGTCGAGCTTACGGTGCGCATCGCTCCCCGTCTCCCACCGTCCGGCCCACTCCCATCGCATGGATTCACTGCTCGATCTCTTTCATCGCCTGCGCGACGTGCGGGCGCTCATCGCTTGGGGTGGTTACATCGGCCTCACGGCGATCATCTTCGCCGAGACGGGGCTGCTCGTCGGCTTCTTTCTGCCCGGTGACTCGCTGCTCGTGACCGCCGGCCTGCTGGCCGCGACCGGCGTATTCGAGGCCAACATCTGGACCCTCGGCCTGCTGTTGAGCGCGGCGTCGATTCTCGGCAACACCGTGGGCTATGCGATTGGCAAGGCGACCGGACCCCGGCTCTTCTCCCGCGAAGACTCGCTGCTGTTCAACAAGAAGCATCTCTATCGGGCTCACGAGTTCTATGAACGGCACGGCGGCAAGACCGTCATCATTGCGCGATTCATGCCGATTGTCCGTACGTTCGTGCCCGTCGTGGCCGGTATGGGCCAGATGGGATACCGCCGTTACACGCTCTACAACGTGATCGGTGGCCTCGGCTGGATCTGGAGCATGCTGCTCATCGGCTACTTCCTGGGCAGCTACATTCCTGGAGTCGACCAGCACATCGAGAAGGTGATCATCCTGGTGATCGCGTTGTCATTGGCGCCGGGAATCATCGGATGGCTGCGCGCACGAAGCGCCGCTAAATCCGCGGCGCGTTGACGACCTTCTGCGAGGAACTAGCAATGGCTTTCACGCTTCCGAGTCTGCCGTATGCGTTCGACGCGCTCGAGCCCCACATCGACGCGAAGACGATGGAGATCCATCATGACAAGCATCATCAGGCGTACGTCAACAACCTGAACGCGGCGATCGAGAAAGCGCCCGAGCTCCAGGGCAAGTCCCTCGACGATCTGATGCGCGACATCAACAGCGTGCCCGAGGCCCTGCGCACCGCGGTGCGCAACAACGGCGGCGGCCACTGGAATCACTCGCTGTTCTGGCAGATCATGGCACCCGGCAAGGGTGGCGAGCCCACCGGCAAGCTGGCCGACGCGATCAAGAGCGCGTTCGGCGATTTCGCGAAGTTCAAAGAACAGTTTGCCGCCGCGGGCGCCGGCCGCTTCGGCTCCGGCTGGGCGTGGTTGATCAACGACGGCGGCAAGCTGTCGATCACCAGCACACCCAACCAGGACAACCCGCTCATGGAAGGCAAGACGGCGATCCTCGGCCTCGACGTCTGGGAACACGCCTACTACCTCAAGTATCAGAACAAGCGCCCGGACTACATCACGGCGTGGTGGAACGTCGTCAACTGGGACGAGGTGGCCAAGCGGTTCGGTTGATCAGTCGAAAGCAAAAGGGCCTCGCGAACGCGAGGCCCTTTCCGCATCCGCGCCGCCCGAGGGCGACCGACGTCGGCTACTGCGCCGCCTCGCCCTCGAGGTACGTGTAGCCTTCGAGCCCGGCGATGTAGTCGGCGATGAAGGTGTTCGCCTCCTGCCGGTTGATGTGCTTCGCCGCCGTCACCTTCCGGCGGAAGGTCTGCAGCAGATCCGACGCGCGGAACTGCACGTAGTTCAGCACCTCGGTCACCGTGTCGCCGTGGACGAGATCCGTCACCTCGTACGACCCGTTCGGCGCCAGCCGGATGTGCACGGCGTTCGTGTCGCCGAAGAGGTTGTGGAGGTCGCCGAGAATTTCCTGATACGCGCCCGTGAGAAACACACCGAGCATGTACGGCTCACCGTCGCGGAACTCGTGAAGCTCGAGGCTCGGGCTTCCCTCCTTCCCTCCGACGAACCGGTCGATCTTGCCGTCCGAATCGCAGGTGACGTCCTGAATCGTTCCGCGCCGCGTCGGCTCCTCGTTCAGCCGGTGGATCGGCATGATCGGGAAGAGCTGATCGATCGCCCAGCTGTCGGGCAGCGACTGGAAGAGCGAGAAGTTGCAGAAGTACCGATCGATGAGCGTCGCGTCGAGATCGGTGGCGATGTCCTCGAAATCCTCGCGGCTCCGCTCGACGTTCTTCGCCAGCACGTGCACGGTGGCGAAGTAGATCTGCTCGGCGATCGCGCGTTCGCGCAGGCTGAACACGCCGCTGTTGAACATCTCCTGCGCGCGTTCCTTGTCGAACGTCAGATCGTGGAAGATCTCTCGCACGCGGCGCTTCGCGATGTTCTTGCGCGACGCGTCGCGATAGTCGGCGACCATCTCGTGGAGCAGGGTGTGGTCGTCCTCGCTGAGCTCCGGCAGCGGGCGATCCCCCGCCGCTTCCACGTCGATCACCTTGATCAGCAGCAGGGCATGATGCGCGGTGAGCGCCCGCCCCGACTCGGTGATGATGTGCGGCATCGGCAGCTCGTGCTCCCGGCACGCCTCGCCGAGCGTGTACACGACGTCGTTGGCGTACTCCTGCAGCGAGTAGTTCACGCTCGCGTCGGACGTCGAATTCGAGCCGTCGTAGTCGACGCCCAGTCCGCCGCCCACGTCGATGTGGCTGATGTCGAGACCGAGGTTGCGAAGCTCGACGTAGAACCGCGTCAGCTCCGTCAGACCGAGCTTGATGAAGCGGATGTCCGTGATCTGCGAGCCGAGATGGAAGTGAATCAGCTTGATGATGTCGAGGCGGCCGGCCTCGCGCAGCTTGTCGATCGCCTGCATGAGCTGCGCCGAGTTCAGGCCGAACTTCGACTTCTCACCGCCGCTCTCCTTCCACCGGCCGAATCCGCGCGACGCCAGCTTGATGCGAATGCCGGCGGTCGGCGTCACCCCGAGCTCCTCCGCCACCTTGAGCAGCACATCGATCTCGCTCAACTGCTCGATCACGATGAAGACCTGGTGGCCCAGCTTCTGGCCCATCAGGGCCAGGCGCATGAACTCCTCGTCCTTGTACCCATTGCACACGATCAGATGATCGGTGTGCTCGGCCAGGCCCAGCACCGCCTGCAGCTCCGGCTTGCTCCCGCACTCGAGGCCCACGCCGTGCGCCTTGCCGAACTCGACGATCTCCTCGACGACGTGGCGCTGCTGGTTGACCTTGATCGGGTAGACCGTCGTGTAGCCGCCGGTGTACGCGAACTCCTCGCGCGCCAGATCGAAGCGCGAGGTCAGCGCCTCGATGCGCGACCGCAGGATGTCCGAGAACCGGAGCAGCACCGGCAGCGCCATCCCCTGCTCCTCGAGGTCGTTCGTGACCTCGTACAGATCGATGACGTGCTCAGGGCGTTCCTTGTCCGGGCGCACGACGACGTGGCCCTTCTCGTTCACATCGAAAAAGCCCGCGCCCCAACCGTCGACATTGTACAGCGCGCGCGCTGACTCGATCGTCCAGGGGGCGGGCGCGTCTTCGGGAGCCGTGTCCGCGATCCGGGTAGCCATGCGCGGAAAATAATGAGTCGTCGCCGCCACGCGGCGTGCGACCGGCCCCAACGAAAACTTTTATGGGTAGAGCTGGGTGATGCGCCAGCCGTCGCCGTCGCGCTCGTAGACGTGTCGCACGTGGAGCCGGCTCGGCATGCTGCGCCAGAATTCGATCCGGCGCGGCTCGACCCGGAAGCCCGACCAGTGCGGCGGACGCGGCACCGCCCCGCCGGCGAACCGCTCCTCGAATTCGGCGACGCGGGCGTCCAGGTCGCCCGGTGCCTCCATCGGCCGGCTCTGCACCGATGCCCACGCGCCAAGCTGACTCCCGCGCGCTCGCGACGCGAAGTACGCGTCCGCCTCCTCCGGGGAGACCGGCATGGCGTCGCCTTCCACCCGGACCTGAATCTCGAGCGGCTGCCAGTGAAAGCAGAGCGCGGCATGCCGGGTCGCCAGGAGTTCGCGCCCCTTTCGACTTTCGTAATTCGTGTAGAAGACGAAGCCTCGCTCGTCGACCTGCTTCAGGAGCACGATCCGCACGCTCGGATAGCCGGACTCGTCCACCGTGCCGAGCGCGAAGGCCGTCGGCTCGGGCAGCCGGTCGCGCGGCACGGCGATCGCCTGCGCGAGCAGGCCGCGAAACCGGTCGATCGGTTCGGCCGCCGGAAAGGTCCACTCACTCATCCGATCGCTCGCTTGTAGAAGCTCCGGATGCCGAGCGTCCAGAATGCGCTCACGATGACGACCAGCGCGATCGCCACCAACGGCAGCGGCATGTGCGGCACCGCGGGCGTCAGCGCGCCACGCATGCCTTCCGCGACATAGACCATGGGGTTCACCAGCACGAGGTATTTCATCACGGGAAGGACGTCGAGTCCCCGCCACGGATAGTATGCGCACCCGAAGAAGAGCATCGGCGCGATGATCACGCTGAACATCAACCCGATCTGCTGCGGCGCGATCGCCGTCCCGAGCCACATGCCGAGCGCCGAAAATGCCGCCGATCCGAGCACGACGACCACGAACAGTTCACCGATGTGCGCCAGGGTGAGATCGGGGAGTGGGCCCATCACGATCCGCGCGATCGGCAGCACGAAGGCCGCCGCGATGATGCCCTGAATCATCCCCGCGACGATCTTCTCGGCGGCGACGAGCCGTGTCGGCACAGGCGCGAGCAACCGGTCCTCGATCTCCTTGGTCCAGCCGAAGTCCTGCACCATCGGCAGGGCGACCGACTGAATCGCGGCGAAGCTCAGGCTGACCGCGAGAATGCCGGGCAGGAGCGCCGTTTGATAGCCGCTCCCCACGAAATTCATCTTCGGCAACAGGTAGCCGAAGACGATCAGAAACAAGAGCGGCTGCATCGTCGTGCGAACGAGGAAGAATGCGATCTCCTTCCGTGCGACGCGCAGGTCGCGCCGCAGCAGCGCCAGGAACACGGCCGACGCGCGGACGCGCGGCTCGGACGCCCGGGGCGCTGGCGCCGAGACGGACAGCGGTCCGGAGAGCTGGTCGGTCGTCGCGCTCAATCGAGCTTCCTCCCCGTGCGCGCCACGAACAACGTCTCGAGGCTCGGCTCGCTGAGGCTGATGTTGGTGACGGCCACGCCGCCTTCTTCGGCGGCCTGGATGACAGGAGAGATCACGCGTCCGCCCCGGTCGCTGTAGACGTGAAGGACGTGCCCGCGCGCGTCGACTCGGGACACGCCGTCGACGGCGCGAGCCGCCGGAGCGACGCTCGCTGCGTCGGCCGACAGCGTGAGCTCGATCAACGTGCCACCGGGCGCGCGCTCCTTGAGCGCTTCGGGCGTGTCGAGCTCCAGCAGCCGGCCGTGGTCGACGATCGCGATCCGATCACACAGCTGATCGGCTTCCTCCATGTAGTGCGTAGTCATCACGATCGTGCGCCCTTCGTCGTGCAGACGACGGAGAATCTCCCACAGCGCGAGACGCGTCTGCGGGTCGAGGCCCACCGTCGGTTCGTCGAGGAAGATCACCCGCGGCTCGTGGATGAGCGCGCGCGCGATCATCAGCCGCTGCTGCTGGCCCCCGGACATCTCGTCGACCTTGGCGTGCGCCTTGTCGAGAATGCCGAGTTGATCGAGCAGCGCGTTGGCGCGCGGCACGGCGAGCGACGACGGGATGCCAAAGTAGGCCGCGTGAAAGACCAGATTCTCGATCACGTTCAGCCCGCGGTCGGGGTTCGGCCGCTGCGGCACGACTCCGATGCGCTGACGCACGGCGACGTCCTGATGGGTCACGTCGGCACCGCCCACGAGCGCGGTGCCCGACGTCGGCTTCACACGCGTCGTGAGAATGCCGATCGTGGTCGTCTTTCCGGCGCCGTTGGGGCCAAGGAGCCCGAAGAACTCCCCTTCGCGCACCTCGAGATCGAGCCCGTGAAGCGCGACGATCTCACCGCGTGGAGCGCCGGCGGGGGGACCGCCGTTGGGCGACGGAGGTCCCTGTCGGCCGCGGCGCTTGGGCGCCGCGGGCGCCGGATAGACCTTGCGAAGTGCTCGTGTTTCGATCGCCGCCATGCGACGGGAACCTAACGGTCCCCGTCCAACATGGAGCCGAGTACGCCGCCGATGAGCCCCGCCGCGCCGACGCGGCCAAGTCGCTCGTCGCCGCGATGGCCGCCGTGGTTCGGCGCCGCGGCAAGGATCCGATCGGCGAGACGAGAGAACGGCATCGTCTGAAGGAGGACGCGCCCGGGGCCTTGCAGACGGGCGAGAAACAGACCTTCGCCGCCGAAGAGCGCCGTTCGCACACCCGGCACCATCTCGATGTCGTAGTCGACGCCGGCATCCATCGCGACGAGGCACCCCGTATCCACGCGCAGGGATTCGCCGGCTCTGAGGGTGAGCTCCTGGATCGTGCCGGAGGCATGGAGGAACGCGAGTCCGTCACCCTCGATCCGCTGCAGGATGAACCCCTCGCCGCCGAAGAAGCCCGCGCCGATCCGCCGCGTGAATGCGATGGTCACGTTGGCGCCGCGCGCCGCGACGAGAAACGCGTCCTTCTGCGCGATGATCGTTCCGCCCCATTCGCGCAGATCGATCGCCTTGATCTTTCCCGGAAAGTGCGATGCGAAAGCGACGTCCTGCCGCCGGTTCGCCGCATTGGCGAAGGTCGTGACGAAGAAGGTGTTGCCGGAAAGCGCGCGCTTCGCGCCCGCGAAGAGCTTGCCCATCAAGCCACCCCCCTGGGCGTTGGGGTCGAGCGTCGTGTTCATCACGATGCCGTCTTCCATGTACATCATCGCGCCCGCTTCCGCGATCACCATTTCGCCCGGATCGAGCGTGATGATGACGGCCTGCAGGTCGTCGCCGATCAACCGGTAGTCGATTTCGTCAGCCAAAAGAAGAGCTCAGGTTGGGGTGGCCGAACATTGTGCATTGCGCCTAATCAACTCAAGAGGACGGGTGAGGTCAGTCGGTCACAGGTCTCGGGTCTGAGGTCTGAGGGGTGCTGAAGGCTGACGGCCGCCCGGCGACCGGAAAATGAATGCGGGGCATCGTCGCAGACGATGCCCCGCATTCCTTCCCCTGTGACCTCGGACCTGAGACCCGAGACCTCTTCAGCCGGCTGTCACGGGACCGCAATCAGGCTCCACCTACAGCCGGCCCGGTCGAGATCTCAGTTCCTGGGGGTGCTACTTCCCGCCTGCACCGGCGCGGGCGCCAACTGATCCTTCCCCTTCGCAACGTACGGAATGCCGTGCACCATCCAATCGGGCGCCGGCTTCCCCATCAGCTTGTTGTCGAAGAACTGCTGCATCCGCATCGCGATGTCCTTCTGGTTCGCGCGGCTCGCCGGGTTGTGCACGTCGTTGTTGTAGTTGATGAAATACACTTCCTTGCCCAGCCGTCGCATGGTGACGAAGAACTCGATGCCCTGGTACCAGGGAACCGCGTCGTCGGCATCGTTGTTCATGATGAACAGCGGCGTCGTCACGTCCTTCAGGTGGAAGAGCGGCGAGTTCTCGATGTAGAGCTCGGGCGCGTCCACGAGCGCCTGGCCGATGCGGCTCTGGCCGGACTCGTACTGGCCGGCGCGCGAGATGCCCGTGCCCCAGCGGATGCCGCCGTACGCGCTCGTCATGTTCACGACCGGCGCACCAGCCATCGCGGCGGCGAACATGTGCGTCTTCGTGATCAGGTACGACGTCTGGTAGCCGCCCCAGGACTGGCCCTGCAGCCCCAACTTCGTCTCGTCGACGAACCCCTTCGCGACGATCGACTGCACGCCCGGCACGATCGACTTGTACGCGCTCATGCCCGGGTGGCCGTCCTCATAGACGATGTCCGGCTCGAACACGATGTAGCCGTTCGAGACGTAGTGCGTCGGGTTGATGACGTTGCGCCCGTTGGGCGGCACATAGCTGTACAGACCGTTCGAGAGGATCTCGTAGAAGTACGAGATCATCGGGTACTTCTTGTTCGGGTCGAAGTTCTCGGGCTTGTACAGAATGCCCTTGAGCGGTTTGCCGTCGGCGCTCAACCACCGCACCAGCTCCGCGGTCCCCCAGTTGTAGTCCTTCTGCTGGGGGTTCGCGTCGGAGATCTGCGCGAGGCTCGTGAGCGACGGGCCGACCCACAGATTCGGGAACTGCGTGAACGTGCTCTTCGTCGTCAGGTACACCTCCGCGTTCGCGGCCTTGGTCACCGGCCCGTACGCGAGGTTGTCCATCACGATCTTCTCGGGCGCCTTGGTGACGCCGAGCTGGTCGCGGTAGTAGCCGCTGGCCATCGTCTCGGTGTTGACGGCGCGAAGCATGAGCGTCTCGTTGGGCTCGAGCACGCCGTCGTCACCGCGCGCCGCGCCGCCGCGACCACCGCCGCCCCCACGGCCACCACGTCCGCCGCCGTTGGTCTCACTCAGGCGGAACTGAATGTTGTTCTGGCGGCCGGCACCGTCCGTCACGTTGACGGGCGCCTTCACGCCGTTCGGGTCGAACTGCCAGATGTCGAAGCGATCATAGAGCAGCAGCGACGCATCGCCGCGCGTCCAACCGGCAAGGCCCCACGCCGGCGGCTCGGCCGGGTGGTCATCCGTCTCGTTGTCGAAGTGCACCGTCGGCAGCGCCGCGGTGAGATCGACCGTCTTGCCGGTCGCGACGTTGTACGAGTACCAGTGCTTCTTGTCGTAGAACACCACGAACTTGGCGTCGGGCGAGATCTGCGCGGTGCCGTTGATCTTCTCGCGAATGAGCTTGCGCGCGTTGGTCGCCGGATCGATCACGTAGACGTCGCTCCCGCCGTCCCCCCACATCGACTCGATCATGTACCGCTCGCGCGAGTTCGACACGGCCAGCTTGCCGTCGTCCGAGACGTTCACGGTCGGTGTCGAGTCGGTGCCGAGCTGTACGAGCTTCTTGGTCGCCGGGTAGTAGATCGCCGGGTACGTCGTGATTCGATCGCGCGACGCATTGATGCGCTGCGTCGGCTGGAGCGTACGATCCTTGTAATGCCAGAGGTCGAATACGGCCTTGCCGACCAGCGAGTCGGTGAGGACCGTGTCGATCGGCGGCGGCGAAACGCTGAGCGTGATCGCCGTACCGGTGCGCGTGAAGGCGATCGGGCTGGCATCGGCGATGTGCAGCCCGGCCGGCACCTGCGCCGGCGTCACCAGCGGCTGCGCCGCGCCACCCTTCACCGACGCCTGGTAGAGCGTGTAGCGGGGCGTCGGCCGGCCGAATTCATCCTTGTCCGAGAGGAAGAGGATCTGCGACTGCGCGTGATCGAACGTGATGCCCTTGTAGTCGCCATGACCGGCCAGCAGGGTCGTCGTCTGTCCGCTCGTGAGGTTGCGGAGGTAGGCGCCGTCCTTGGTCGAATCGCGCGACACGACCGTGTAGGCCACGACCTTGGCGCTGTCGTCGAACGAATACGCCAGTACGTCGCCGAGACGCTCCTCGGCGCCGGTCGCGAGGTTGCGAAGCACGAGCGGTGAGCCGAACTGGCGACGCGGCCCCGCCGCGCCTCCGCGACCGCCACGTCCGCCGCGGCCCGCCGCGGGAGCGGCAGCACCACCGGCCGGGGCGGCGGCGCTGTCGGGCGCCGCGGTGTACGCCAGCCACGTCCCGTTGTCCTTGGGCAGACGGAAATTCCGGGCGCCCGCGATCGTCGTCACCTTGCCGTCGGCGAGGCTGACGATCGCGAGGCTCTGCTGATTCGCAGCACCGCCGGCTCCGCCGGCGCGCCCACGCGACGCCCGCTCGACTTCCGCCTGGTTCGGCTGCGTCGACACGATGACGTACCGACTGTCCGCGGTGATCTGCGCGGGTGCGGCGTTCGGGCCGGCCGGACCTTCTTCGCCCGTTCCGCCGGCGGGGCCGCGAAGGCCGCCCGGCGTGTTGTTCGGGCGTCCGAGATAGCCGCGCGGAACACGGTACTCGGTCGTACCCGTGGTCGAACGAATGACGAGCTCACCGTCGCCGACCTGCGGGATGAGCGTATAGACGGCCCACTTGCCGTCGTTCGACAACGTGGGAGAGCTGATCGACTTCCACTTGTCCCAGTCGGCCTGCGTCAGCGCCTTCTTCTGCGCGAGCGCAAGCGATGGGAACGCGATCGCGATCGTCGATACGACAGCGAGCCGTTGGATTCTCATAGACATCGGTGGGTTGGGGGCGAAAAACAGGCGCCCAGGGCGAAAAGCGCGTGGGCAACCGTATGTAAAGTTACGACTTCGAAGCAGGGGCCGTTGCGGCGGAATAGTCCGGGCGGCGACAAAGAGAACGCGGACAGGCCCACCCCGCCATCCGGCCGATGCGCCTGGCGAACGCGAAGTCTCACACCCGATGGAGGCGAAGGATATAGTATGGCTGCGTGACACGCGCCCTTTTTCCTCGATCGAACATGCACAAACGAACTCTCATTGCCGCCGGGCTCCTCGCCGGAGCGACCGCATTCGCGCCGCCTCACCTCGCCGCCCAGGCACGTGGCGGGGGGCGCGGCGCCGCTCCGGCCGGCCCGCCGATCCTCCTCGTCCCCGATCGCGTCTGGGACGCCGTCGACGCCGCGCCGCACGACGGCTGGGTCGTTCTCGTCCGCGGTGATCGGATCGAAGCGGTCGGCCCGCGCTCGCAAGTCAACGCCCCCTCCGACGCCACCACGATCACACTCGCCGGCACGACCCTCCTGCCGGGGCTGATCGAGGGGCACTCGCACCTGCTCCTCCATCCGTACAATGAGACGCCCTGGAACGACCAGGTGCTCCACGAGCCGGAAGCGCTACGGGTCGCGCGCGGAGTGAACCACGCACGCGCTCAACTGCTCGCCGGCTTCACGAGCGCCCGCGACCTCGGCACCGAGGGCGCCGGCTACGCCGACGTCGGCCTCCGTGACGCGATCAACCAGGGAATCATCCCCGGCCCGCGGATGTGGGCGTCGACCAAGGCCATCGTCGTCACCGGCCAGTACGCACCGAAGGGGTTCGCGACCGAGTACGTGGACCAGATTCCCCAGGGCGCCGAGGAGGCGAACGGCGTCGAAGGATTCATCCGCGTCGTGCGCGACCAGATCAAGCACGGGGCGGACTGGATCAAGATCTACGCAGACTACCGCTGGGGCCCGAACGGCGAGGCGATGCCCGGGCCGACCCTCGAGGAATTCACCGCCGCCGTGAATGCGGCAAAGAGCTCGGGGCGGAACGTTGCGGCGCACTCGAGCACCGCCGAGGGCATGCGTCGGGCAACTCTCGCCGGCGTGGCAACGATCGAGCACGGCGACAACGGCACGCCCGAGGTCTTCAAGCTCATGGCCGAACACGGGGTGTGCTTCATCCCGACGGTGTCCGTCGGCAACAAGGCGACCGCCAGACAGAAGCTGAAGTACGCGATGGACGCTGGCGTCACCATCTGCAATGGCGCCGATTCGGGGCCGCTCGCGCACGGCGACAACTACAAGGAGGTCGTCGGACTGGTCGAGAACGGGCTCACGCCGCTCCAGGCGCTCCGCGCCGCCACCGTGAACGACGCCCGGATGCTCGGCATGGCCGACCGACTCGGCGCGGTGAAGGCGGGATTTCTTGCTGATCTCATCGCCGTCACGGGCGACCCGACGAAGGACATCAACACCCTGAGTCAGGTGCCGTTCGTGATGAAGGGCGGGACGATCTACAAGCGCCCGTGAGCAGGTGACCATAGCGCACGCGGCCGTGACGCCCGTCCGCTATGGTCGTGCTCGGCGTCACATTTTCTGGCGGGGAATTCTTCCCGAAGTCCCGTTCGCCCCCTGGCCAGTACAATTGCACAGACGGCGCAAGTAGTTGCACTTACATGATATACGCGCGAGACAAATGAGGAACGCGCGTTGCCTTCAGGAGAGTCGATAGATCGAGACTCGCCACTCCATCGAGTGGTCGAGGATCGCATTTCAATCCTGAAGGAGGAATGTCTCATGCGCCATCCATCAATGGCCCGCGTCGCTGCTACGATCGCTTCCGGCATCGTGGCACTCACCGTTTCCGCGAGCATCGCCGCGGCGCAGGAACCCGGCAAGGCCGCCGCGCCCGCGCAGAGCGCGGCCTGTACCGTGAAGGTTGCATCTGATTCCGTCCCGGCGTCGCCCACGCCGCTCGTGGTCAACGCGTCGCTCAGCAGCGCGATCGGTGATTCGGTGTCTGCGTCGCTTCCGGCCGAAAGCGGCATCACCGTGTCGGCGGTCGGTCCGTCGGCGTCGGGCGGAGCCAATGCAATTCAGCTCACTCTCGACACGAGCGCGGCGAAGCCGGGCGAGTGGGCGCTTTCGCTGAAGGGCAAGACGGGCGAATGCGCGGGTAAGCTCAAGGTCGCCGGCGCGAAGTAACCGGCGTCAGCGTTCGTCGCGCTGCGGCGGCCGAGCAGGAAGGCGTGGATTGAGGTCGATTTCCTTGAGACGCGCCAGCTCGAGCCGCAGCGCGCGGAGCTGCTCTTCCCTTTCCCGAAGATCGGCTTCCATACGCGTCAGCCCGCGCTGCAGTGAATCGCTCCTCGCGATGGAGGAGTCGAGCGACGTCCGCAGCCGACGGGTTTCGCTGGTCAACTGTGCGACGCGCTGCTCCAGGCTGGTGATCGCCGCGGCCGCGCTGTCCCGTTGACGCAGCATGCTCTCGACCAACGCCAGGCGTTCGGTCGCTTCCGCTGAATACTTGCTCCCCGGACTCCGGGTGATCAGCCGCCGAAGGAGCGTCCGCGCGCGCGAGAGATCGTACACACCGCTCGTGGGTGAGCTGTAGAGCTTTCCCGCCTGGAGCAGGGCGCGGTCGTCGTTGAGGAGCGCGGTGTCGGCGCGAAACGCGGTGTCGGCGTCGGCCCAGCGCCGCTGTGCGATGTACCGCTCGAAGGGCTGATGCGTGCAGGCGCCGAGCGCGACCGTCGCGAGCAGGGCGAGCGTGCCGTTGTGTCGAGCGTTCAAACCGCGGCCTCACGGTTGCCGTCGACACCTGCGTCGCCCGACTCTCGCGAACGCTGGCTGGGCGCGATCACGGAATCGGGGAGCAGGACGTGGAACATGCTCCCACGAGGCTCATTGTCGCTCACCCAGATGGCGCCGCCGTGGCGCGTGATGATCTCGCGGCAGATCGTGAGCCCCAGTCCGACGCCGCGTCCGCGCGCCGCGCGACCGGCTTCCGTCTGATAGAATCGTCCGAACACGCGTTCCTTCTCGTCGTCTGGTATGCCGGGTCCCTGGTCCGCGACGGTGATCACGACGGCACGCCCACCGCGGACGCCGCGCGACACGCCGAGACGTGCCGCGGCCGCCCGCTCCATGTCCGTGGGTGTCTCGCTGATACGCACCGCGACCTCCGCATCCGCTGGTGAAAATTTGATCGCGTTCTCGAGCAGGTTGTCGATCACCTGGGCCAGCCCCACGGCATCCGCGCGGACGAGGAGGCGGTGCGGCGGCTCCTGGAAGCTAAGCCGAACCGCGCGCGGCGTCGGGAGCGCGCCCGCCCGCTCGACCGATCGGCGAACGAGCGCATTCAGCTCGATGGTCTGGAGGTCGGGCTCGAGCCCCGCTTCGATGCGGGAGAGGTCGAGAAGCTTCGTGAGCATCGCGGACAGACGCTGGCCGCTATCGAGGTTGAGCGCGAGGAGCTGCTCCTGCTTCGGGGTGAGCGGCCCGGTGACGCCGTCGAGCATCGCGCTGATCGTCTCCTGCATCGACGACAGCGGCGTCTTGAGATCGTGCGAGACCTTCGCCACGAAGTCGCGCTTCATGCGATCGAGCTCGTCGAGACGCGCGGTCATTGAATTGAAGTCGCGCGACAGCTGCGCGAACTCGCCGTCGCCCGACGCGTCGAGCCGGTGGCTGAAGCGGCCGGCGGACACCTCCCGCGTCCCTTCAGCGAGCCGCTCGAGCGGATTGATGATCGACCGCGCGAGGAGCGCCGACAGGAGAATGCTCAATGCCAGCGCGCCGAGCGCGGCGATCCACGACACCCGCTCCGCGGCCCTGGCCGACGCCTCGGACTCACTGAGCTCGCGCGTCATCGCATCCTGCGACGCCGCGGCGAGCTGCTCGGTCTCGGCGCGAATGCGTGCCAGCTCCATGCGCAGGGCTGCCGCGCCTCGCTCCGCGCCGGTCGTGCCGACGGCAATCGTGTCGAGGCGCTCCACGCGCCCCGACGTGCGCGACCAGTCCTGCGCCAGCGATGCCAGCGCGGCGCGTTCGGCGGGCGTCAGGGTGAGGGCGTCGAGGGCACGAAGGTCGGCGTCGAATGCCCTGGACTCCTCGACCACCTTCTGCAGGTAGCGCCGGTCGCGGGTGACCAGATACTTCTCGGCATCGCTGTTGATCTGCGCGATACGATCGATCTGGGTCGTGGACGCGACGCGCAGGCGCGACGAGATCTCGCTGAGCGCGTGGCCGCTCGCGACGGTGCGCTGAATAGTGCGCATGTGGTACAACGCGACTGCGCCGAGGAGCGCGATGTAGATCGCGAATGCCCAGCGCAGTCGCGTTGCGACCTTCATGAGCCCATGCCGTAAGCGCGGAGCTTGTTCCGGATGGTCTTCACGTCGAGACCGAGCTGGCGGGCTGCCTCGGCCTTGTTGTTCCCCACCCGCTCGAGCGTTTGCAGAATGAGCAGCCGCTCGGCTTCGGCCAGCGTCGTTCCCGCGGGGAGCACCAGCGTGGGCGACGCACCTTCGCGCAGCGCCTGCAGGTACGGCGGCAGGTGGCGCGGCTCGATCCATCCCGAGCGAGCGACGATCGTCGCGCGTTCGATCACGTTACGGAGCTCGCGCACGTTCCCGGGCCATGAGTGTGACTCGAGAATCTCGCGCGCCGCGTCGCCGACGCCTTCGACTTCGACGTGATGCTTCCGCCCCAGATCCCGGACGAAGTGCGCCGCGAGCAGCGCGATGTCGTCGGCGCGTTCGCGCAACGGCGGCAGCGTCAGCTCGAAGACACTCAGTCGATAGTACAGATCCTCGCGCAGCCGACCGTCGCGAATCGCCTGAGCCGGAGCGCGATTCGTCGCGGCGAGCACGCGAACGTCGAACTTCACGTCGCGGCCGCCGCCGAGGCGCCGGGCGGAGCCATCCTCGAGCACGCGGAGCAGTTTGGGCTGCAGCGCGATCGGCATCTCGGCGATCTCGTCGAGGAAGAGCGTTCCGCCATTCGCAAGCTCGAATACGCCGGGGCGCGACCGCGTCGCGCCGGTGAATGCGCCCTGCTCGTGGCCGAACACCTCGCTCTCGACCAGCCCTTCCGGGATGGCCGCCGCGTTGATCGCGACGAACGGCTTGTCGGCGCGCGCGCTCGCCATGTGGATGGCGCGAGCGGCGACCTCCTTGCCCGTTCCACTCTCTCCGGTCAGGATCGCGGACGCGTCGCTCGACGCGAGCGAGTCGATCGTGCGCGCCAGCGCGCGCATCACCCGGCTCTGGCCGACCAGTCCGCCGACGCGCTGTCCATCGAGCCGCTGGTTGAGCGTGCGCTGCGCGCGGCTGGCCCGATGTTCCTCCGCCATCACGGTGATCAGCGCGAACAGCGCGTTATGATCGAGCGGCTTGGTGAGGAAGTCCATCGCGCCGGCCTTCATCGCTTCCACCGCGCCGTCGATGGCGCCGTGCGCCGTCATCATGACGACCGGGATCGTCTCGTCCTGACGCTTGATCCGCTTGAGCAGATCCATGCCGGAGATGCTCGGCAGCACCAGATCGCAGAGCACCAGGTCGGGCCGCGCGCGGTCGATCTCGCGCTCGGCCTCCACGGCGTCGGCGGCCGTCCGTACGTCGTGCCCCCAGTCCGCGATGCGCAGGGACAGCACTTCGCGTAGCGCGGGCTCGTCGTCGACGACCAGGATGTTCAGGCGGACCTCGTCCATCCTCGAAATCTCGCGGCGGCGGGCGCCTTCTTCAAAGCGCCCGCCGCCGTCGAGAACCACCGCCGGTGCCGCGGGTTGCGACACCGGAGATGTAGCCGATGAGCCGGCCATCACGAGCGGACGAGGATCAGGAACTTCGACGGAGCCCAGAACTGCTCTGGCTGCTGGATCTCGAGTGCCCCGGAGATCTTGCCGTCCTTGTTCTCGGCGGGCGTCGCGAAGCTCGGGTCCTGGCGCGAGATGATCTCGTACGTGCCTTCGGGGAGTGTGATCTTGGTGTTCGCGAGGCGGTCGATCTTGGTGAACGCGCTCGGGTCGAGCTGGCGGGCCGGCTCGATGTGGCGCGAACCCACGAGCCAGAAGCGCTTCTGCCCCTCGGCCACGAGCACGCCCTTCTGGATCAGCTCGTCGCGCGTACCGACGACGTAGTACACCGTGTTCTTGTCGGTCGTGAGTTCGCTGACCTGACCGGTCAGCTCGGCGCGAACGTTGTTGAGCGTGTCGACCTGACCGTTGAGCTGCGCGATCTGCGCGTTCTGCTGCTCGATCTGCTGCTGGAAGGTCGTGCGCTCCTGCGCGGCCGAGGCCTGAAGATCGGCGACCGTCTTCTCGTACGCGGCGACCTGCTGGAGCAGCGCGGAGTCCTGCTTCGAGAGCGCGGCGGCCTGGCGGCGGCTCGTCGCGAGGCGCGTCTGGACTGAATCCAGGCGAGCGACGAGGTGCGTGATGCGCGCCATCACGCGCTTGCGCTCTTCGTTCACCTGCTGGAGTTCGCTGTTGTTGTCGAGCTGGACCGGGTTCTGCGCGGCGAGGGCGCGCGCCTTCGCCAGCTCGGTATTGATTTCGTTGACGAACTGCGCGGAGCTCATGACCTCCTCGAGGAGATCCTTGCGGACGCTGCCCAGCGAGTCAACGCGGAGCGAGTCGACGTGCGAGAGCGTCGCGAGCTGTTGTTTGGCGCCATTGTCACAGGCAGCAAGCGCGACGGCGGACAAAAGCGCGATCGGCGTGATTCGGGAGATTCTCACGGGATACCTTCTCGGTCGAGGTGGACCGATGTCAGGAAGGAGCATCGGTAAGCGGCGGGCCAGATACCACGGCCGCGGCGCAGTTCAAGGCAACTGCGGGGCCTCGAATGGCAAACGTTACAACTCGTTGCGTATCACGCGTTTACAACGGACAACGACCAGAAGGCGCCACCCCATTCCGGCGGGGAGCCGGGAAAATTTACCGGGGCCGAATTGCCCGCAATCGGGGAGTGTCTTCCCCGCACCGATCAAGAATAGGATTCCATCGATGAAACCCAGAATCACCGTCCTCACACTCGGCGTCGACGACCTCGAGCGCGCCGTCTCGTTCTACCGCGACGGTCTCGGGTGGGCAACCCCCGGCATCGTCGGACGTGAATTCGAGCACGGAGCAGTAGCATTTTTCAATCTCGAGGGTGGCCTGCGGCTCGCGCTCTGGGCGCGACAGGATCTCGCGCACGACGCGGGACTCGCGGCCACGCCGGCCAGCGCGACGGAGTTCAGCCTCGGGCACAACGTCTCGAGTCGAGCGGAAGTCGACGACGTGATGGCCACCGCGGCGCAGGCTGGGGCGCAAGTCGTGAAGCCGGCGCACGACACGTTCTGGGGCGGCTACGCCGGCTACTTCGCGGATCCAGACGGTCATCTCTGGGAGGTCGTGTGGAATCCGGCGTGGACGGCAGCCGACGCGTGACGCCGCGCGCCGCGGCGAACCTCGCGAAAAAAAGAAAGCCGTCCACAAGAGGACGGCTTTCTCTTTAGAACTCGTTGATGCGACTGCTCAGCAGCCCGGTCCCTTCAGCTCGGCCGGTGCGTTGGCCCGAGCGAGGCATTCGTTCTGCGGCACGGGCAGCTTCGCCACCACGATGTGGCTCGGCCGGTCGATCGTGAGCAAGTTCAGGCGGTTGAAGCGGCGCATGTCGATCCAACGATGGCCCTCGAACGACAGCGAGAGGCGGCGGTTGTAGAGCAGCTCGTTGAGGAAGTCCGCTTCGTCCGTGAAGGCGCCGCGCGCGGCCAGGCCGCCGGACACCGTGCGAACGGTGTTGATGTCCTCGAGCGCGCCGGTCACGTCGCCGGTGTAATAGCGAGCTTCCGCGCGGAGCAGGATGAGCTCCTCGTTGCGGATGACCGCGATCGGGTCCGTCCGCTTGTCATAGAGCTTGTAGTCCCAGCTCGTCGGAACCGCGTCGACCGTGGCCGGCGGCGCCTTGGGGCTGCTGAGCTGGATGAACTTCGCGAGGAAGCGGTTGTCCGGCGTGTTGTCCGGCTTGACCAGGATGCCGCTGTCCGACTTGGCATGCGCGACGATGTTGGTCGTCGCCTCGTTCGACAGGCCGTTCGCCACGTCGCCCGACGCCGCCGAGTAGACGTCGAATACGCCGAGCGTCATGGAACCGGTGGGGTTGAGGAACGACGAGGTGAGCGCCGTCAACGCCTGGTTGTAGCACGTCGCGGAGCGCGCCGGCGCACAGCCTTCCGTGCCGAGCGACGCCCGGTACGCCAGCACGCGCGCGGCGAGCGCACGGTTGAACTTCAGGTAGGTCGCCGGCGTGTTGAAGCCCGCGTAGCCGGAAGGCATCTTGAACGGAAATGCCGTCGATCCCGCGGCGGTCAGTTCAGCCGCGGCGGCGTCGAGCGTGCCGGAGATGAACTTGAACACCGAGTCACGCGACACGAACGGGAAAAGCTGTCCCGCGTCGGCCGACACTTCGACCGGAGCGCCCAGCGAGTCGCGCGTGTTCACGACGTAGAGAATCGCGAGTGCGACCTGGGTGTGCATGATGCCGCGGACCGCGTTCTTCTGCGCATCCGTGAACACGTTGCCCGAGTTCTCGAGCACCGTGAGCGTGTTGAAGGCATCGCGCACCGTGAAGTACTGTCCCGAGAAACCGCCGCTCGAGGTCGCGCCGAAGCTCGTCGGGTTGTTGACGTCGGACGTCAGGTAGCCCGACGTGTTGCGGCCTTCGGTCGGCATGTAGTTGTAGATCTCGCGGCCGAGAATGCCGACGTCGCGCACGTAGGTGGCCAGCGCGCCGCGGTCGTCGCGCAGCACGCCCGTCGCCAGCAGCGGAATCGCCGCGATGGGATCGGACGAGATCGACCCGACCGTCGGGCTCTGGTAATTCGGCACGGTCAGCCGGTCGCTGCAGGCGGCGAGCGTCGCCGCCGCGGCGAGAGCCAACATGACCGAGCCGGACTTCAACTTGCGGCTCATGAATACAGTCCTCAAAGAGGTTCGCTCGTGTGTGTGATGGCGCATGGAATGGTTGGACTCGACCACGCGCTCAGTACCCGATGTCGATGCCGAACAGGAAGCTGCGCGTCGGCGGGAACGGTGCGAGGTCGACGAAGCGCACGACGTTCTGGTTGCCGAAGTTGTTCACTTCCGGATCGAAGCTCCAATACTTCGTCCACGTGTAGAGATTGCGTCCGCTGAACGAGAGACGCGCATCCCGGGCGCCGTGGAGGAACTTGCTCGCGAAGCGCGCCGGCAGCGGATAGCTGACCGTGAGCTCGCGAAGCTTCACGTACGAACCATCCTGGATATAGACGCCGGCGTTGCGGCCGTTGTCCCAGAGGTTGTAGCGATAGGCGCCGAGCGTCTCACCGACCGACGCATCCGGCGACGGCTTGTCGTAGTCCCACGAGTTCTGGCCTTCGTCGAACAGGTTGTTCGTCATGTTCGAGACGGCACCGCCCTTCCGCCAGTCGAGCAGCGTGTTGATGGAGAGGCCGTGGAAGTTGAAGTCGTTGCTGAAGCCCATCTGGAAGTTCGGATTCGCATCGGCGAGGATCGTGTCCCGCACCGTGCCGTCCGACAGCGTGCGATTGCCCCAGATGAGGGTCGTGCGCTGCCCGCGTGCGATACGACCGCGGCCGTACTGGGCGCCGAAGCCGCTCGAGGCCACGGGGAAGTCCGCGACGTCGGCCGGGAGGCTGATCATGCGCGACTGATACGAGTAGTACTGCGTCCGCGACGTCCAGGTGAAGCTCTGGTTGCGGATCGGCAGGAACGTGATCGCCGCTTCCACACCCGCCGTCTTCATCTTGCCGCCGTTGATGTAGCGGCTGCCGTAACCGCTCGACTGCGCCAGGGGCGCCGTCAGGAGCATGTCGGTGATCGTGCGGTTGTAGTAGCTGGTCTCGAGGCCGAGACGGTTGTCGAAGAACGAGGCGTCGATGCCGACTTCAGCCTCGTGCATCTTCTCCGGCTCGATGTTCGGGTTGCCGATGGTCGTCGGCACCGCGATCGCGTTGTTGCCGTCGTAGATGCCGTTCGACACGAGCACGTTGTCGCGGAGGCCGTACAGCGGCTGGTTGCCCGAGACACCAAGCGAGCCACGGAGCTTGATCTCGTCCGCGTGCGGAAGGACGTTGACGAAGCGGTAGCCCGCGGAGACGGCCGGCCAGTAGAACCACTTGTCGCGGTTGCCGTTCACGCTCGAGCGCTCGGCACGAACGTGGCCGGAGACCGAGAGCTTCTCGTCGAACGCGAGCACTTCTTCGCTGCCGTAGAGCGCCTGATTGCGGATCCCCGACTTGGTCTGATCCAGCGTCGGCACGCCCTGATTGATGTTCTGAACGCCCGGGAGCAGTCCGCGCGCCACGATGGAGAAGCGGTTGGTCGCGCGATCCTCGTACTGGAGGCCGGTCGACGTCGTGAGCGACGAGATGAACGGCAGCCACTTGTTGTTCTGCGGCGTGTAGGTGTGCACGGCGTTCAACGAGCCGTTGAACTGGCGCACGAGCCCTTCAGCCTGGACCGCGGTGCCCGGATAGCCGTCATCGCCTTCGAACTGGAGGTAGTTCGGCGAATACGTCTCCCCCTCGGCGTCGTAGCGGTCGAAGCCGCCCATCGCGCTGAGCTGCAGGGTCTGATTGGCGCCGGACCACGCGTTGAAGCGTACGGTGCCCGAGCCGACCTGACGCCACACGTCCTCGAAACTCTTGACGGCCTGGATGGTCTGGAACGGGTTGGAGCCCGCGCCGACGAGGGTGCGGAGCAGCACGTTGTCGACCGGCTTGCCGTTGGCGCCAAGCGCCTGGAGATCGAGCACGGCCGGAGTGTAGCCGAGCGCGTAGATCGGGCTGGTGAACGTGTTGTCGTTGTTCGAGATGCCGCGGGTGGTCTGGCTGCGGTAGATCGCGGCCGACGCACTGGTCGTCCAGCGGCTGCCGAGCGACTGGTCGACGTTCAGGCGAACGTTCTGACGACGCGCACCGGTCGTGAGCATGGTGCCCGGATCGCTCTTGTCGTTGACGCCGAGGTAGTACTTGGTGACGTCGGTGCCGCCCGTCAGCGAGAGCGCGGTCTCGTAGGCCAGGCCGGTCTTGCCATAGAGCTTGCCCTGATAGTCATAGTAGGGGCAGGCGGCGGTCGACGCGCCGGGGCAGTACTGGCTCGCGAGCGCTTCACTCTCGTCGGCGTCGTCGAGGGTCGCGTCGATCAGGCCGACGAGCGCGCCGTGGGTGTAGTGGCGCGATCCGAGCAGCCGGGTCGCCTGGTTCGTGCCCAGGCGCTGCGACAAGTGGAACTGCGCGGCGCCGCTGCGGCCACGCTTGGTCGTGATGAGCACGACGCCGTTCGTCGCCTGCGAGCCGTAGATCGCCGACGCGGCCGCGGACTTGAGGATCTGGATGTTCTCGATCTCATCCGGATTCAGGTCGGCGAGGCGGTTGACGGCGTTGTCCTGGCTTGACGAGGCGCCCGAGCCGCTGCTGCGGCTGACGGCGTTGATGCCGGCCGAGAAAGCCTGGTTGGAGAAGATGACGCCGTCCACCACGTAGAGCGGCTCACCGTTGCCGAGGATCGACGTGACGCCGCGGATCTGAATCTGCGCGCCACCGCCCGGAGCACCCGAGTTCATGTTGATCGTCGCACCGACGACCTTGCCCTGGAGGGCGTTCTCGAGCGACGCGGACGGCGCCTCGGAGATCTGATCGCCCGACACCGTCTGCACGGCGGTGGCGACGTTGCGGCGTTCCTGCGTGGTCGCCGTACCTGTGACGACGACTTCGTTCAGCTGCAGCGCTTCCTTGGAGAGCGCCACGTCGAGCGTGGTCATGGACGCGGGCACGTCCATCTCGCGACGCTTGTACCCGAGTCCGCGGAACAGGACCTTGATATCGCTGCTGGGCAGGACGAGACGATACCGGCCGTCCGGTCCCGCTTGAGTCACTGCGTTACCCGTGGTCGTGCTGACGAGCGCTCCGGGAATGCCCTGCTGGGTCGCATCGTCATACACGCGACCCGTCAGCGTCCTGGTTTGCGCTCGCAATGCGGGAGCCACGCTCGCGGCAAACAGCAACGCGAGCGACACTACTGATCGACGACGCACTGTCGACACCTCGCAAATTGTGGATTGGGATACGCCGGCGTCACAAACGACGGTGACTGCACCCGCGCCTTGGCGGTGAGATCCGGCGATTGCCTACGACTGCGCTACACTTGTGTTCAACTTCAACCCGAATCCTAATCGTTTGGTCACAGGAACCGGCGATTTTTTTCTCGGCGTCAGAGTTTGTCTGACATCGGCTAAGCTGCTTCCTACAAAGAAATTGGGAAACCGCGCGAAACTAAGTAGCATGTCGTCTGACCACCTGTTATAGCGGCGTCCCTCCGCGGACCGCGCAATACCTCTGCTCCTCCCATACCGTGCACGCGATCCCTCTCGCCGTCCGCGCCTTCGCTCCGGGCGGCATCGGCAACCTCGGCCCCGGCATCGACATTCTCGGCTGCGCCATCACCGGTCCGGGTGACGCCGTCACGGCGACTCGTGCCGCCGCGAGCGGCGGTCCGCGGGTCCGCGTCGTCGACCCCGGCCATTCGGATCTTCCGCGCGATGCAGATCGCCATGCGTCGGCCATCGCTGCCGCAGCGCTTCTCCGGATGGCCGGCGCCGCCGTCGACATCACGCTGTCGATCGAGAAGGGACTCCCGCTCGCCGGCGGTCAGGGCGGCAGCGCCGCGTCGGCCGTAGCAGGTGCCGTCGCCGCGAACGCTCTGCTGTCAACCCCGCTCGATCAGCTCTCGGTGCTGCGCGCCGCGCTCGTCGCCGAAGAGCGACTCGCGGGGCGCCATATCGACAACCTCGCGCCGGCGCTGTTCGGCGGCATCCTGTTGATTCGATCGATCGAGCCGATCCGGTTCGACCCGTTGCCGGTTCCGCCGACGCTGCGCATCGCGATGGTGCATCCCGCGATGCGACTTCGCACCGCCGACGCTCGCGCCGTTCTGCCCACGACGATCTCCCGCGCGACCGCACTCGCGCAATCGGCGTCGATCGCGGCCATGGTCGCCGCGTTCTGCACGGGCGATCTCACCCGGCTGCGCGGCGCGATCGACGACCGGATCGCCGAGCCGGCGCGGGCGGCTCTACTCCCCGGCTTCGTCGAAGCCAAGCGCGCCGCGCTCGAGGCGGGAGCACTCGGCTGTTCGATCTCGGGCGCGGGGCCGTCGGCGTTCGCGCTGTGCGACGGCGACGCGATGGCCGCGCAGGCCGGCGCGGCGATGGTCGCCGCGTATCACGAGGCCGGCATCGAAGCGACGGCTCGCGTCGCTCAGGTGGACACGCGCGGTGCACACGTCGAGGTACTCCAGGATGGTTGAATACGAGTCCTACCAACAGTGCGAGGCGTGCGCGACGCGGATCGACGAGCGCGACCCTCGCGGCGACTGCCCGGCGTGCGGCGGCCTGCTCGAGCTGGTGCACCCGCCACGGTACGACGCCGCCACGCTGCGCGCGCGCTTCGACGCCCGGAGGGGGACGCGCGCCGGGGTCGAACGATCAGGCGTGTGGCGCTATCGGGAGCTCGTGCTTCCGTCGGCGACGGATGCGGAGATCGTCAGCCATCCAGAGGGCGACACGCCGCTGCTCGCGCGCGACGCGATCGCGCGCTGGGCGAACGTCCAGCGTCTGTCGATCAAGCACGAAGGGCACAATCCGACCGGTTCGTTCAAGGATCGCGGCATGACCGTCGCGGCGACGCAGGCCAGGCGCACCGGGGCGCGCGCGGTGGCGTGCGCGTCGACCGGCAACACGTCAGCGTCGCTGGCGTCCTACGCCGCGCACGCGCGGCTGCCCGCGCTGGTGTTCGTGCCCGCGGGCAAGGTGGCGGCGAGCAAGATCGCGCAGACACTCGCCTACGGCGCGAAGACGCTGCTGGTCGACGGCAACTTCGACGACTGTCTCGCGCTGGCGCGCGAGGCGAGCGCGGCGCTCAACATCCAGCTTCTGAACTCGGTGAATCCGTTCCGGCTGGAGGGCCAGAAGACGATCGTCCTCGAGCTGCTCGACCAGCTGGATTGGGATGCGCCGGACTGGATCGCGCTGCCGGCGGGCAATCTCGGCAACACGTCGGCGTTCGGGAAGGCGCTGCGCGAGGCCTACGCGGCGGGGCTCATCTCGCGAATGCCGCGCATCGCGGCGGTTCAGGCCAGCGGCGCGGCGCCGTTCGCGGCGAGCTTTCGCGACGGTTTTCGCGAGCGGCGGACCGTCGATCCGGACACCGTCGCGTCGGCGATTCGGATTGGAGCGCCGGCGTCGTGGGATCGTGCGGTGCGGGCGATTCGTGAAACGAACGGGTATGTCACGGCGGTGACCGACGACGAGATTCTCGCGGCGAAGCGCGTGATCGATACCGCTGGCGTGGGGTGCGAGCCGGCGAGCGCGGCGAGTGTGGCGGGCGTCGCGAAGCTGCGCCGCGAAGGCGTCATCGGCGCGGAGGAGCGGGTGGTCGCCGTCCTGACCGGGCACCTGCTCAAGGATGCGACGACCGGCTGCGAGAACGCACCGATCGAGATCGAGGCAACTGTCGAGGCCGTGCGGCGGATCGTGGAGCGCGACGAGCAGCGGCGGGCCTGATCGGGCCGCGAGGTCGGTCAGGCTGATCGCATGCAAAGAGGCCGGCGCTCACGCGAGCGCCGGCCTCTTCTCTCACTTCGCATTCACCGACGTGCTCCGCGGTGGATCAACCGCCGATCGAGCACGGCACCTTGAGCCCGCGCGCGTCGCACTCGGCCGACGGGATGAGCATGTTCTGATGAACGACATCGCCCGTACGATCGATCGGGAGGGTTCCCGTGCGGCCGTAGCGGCGCGCATCGATCCACCGCGTGCCCTGCGTCCACATCAACGAGTAGAGCCGGTTGTAAAGCAGTTCGGTGGTGAACGCGTCGTCGGAGCTGGCCGCGGTCAGGGTCGTGACCGGAAGGCCGCCGGCGTTGACCCGAATGAGATTCAGGTCATCGATCGCGCCCGGCTTGTTGCCGGCGTGCCAGCGAATCTCGGCGCGGAGCAGAATCAACTCCTCGTTCGTGATCCACGGAATGTCGGCGTCGAGATTGGGGCCGCGCGTGACCGGATCATTGTACATCACCGGCTTGTACGTCCCCGTGAGGTCGTTCAGGGTCCGCGGCGCGGGCGCCTCGGCCGTCTTGGTGGTCAGGCGCAGGTCCGGCTGTCCATTGGCGCGAAGCTGGGCGCCGGTAATGATCGACGGGTGGACCCAGTACCGGTTCGACGTGAGCGCTTCAGTCACCGGGTTGGCGGATTCGCCCGCCGCGCTGGTGTAGCCGAAGTACACGCCCGTCGACAATGATGCCGGGAGCCCCGTCGTCGTGATGAAGGACTGGTCGATCGCGGCCGACGCCTGCGTCCAGCACGCGGCGCAGTTGGTGAACGTGGCGCGATGCACCAGCAGCTTCGCCGCGAGAGCGCGATTCACCTGCGCGAACGTCGCCGGGGTGGTGAAGCCGTTGTATCCACCGACGAACGTGAAGGGGAAGCTCGCGCCACCGGCCTGCAGGTCCGCATACCCCTGATCGAAGAGGTCCGACGCCGCGGCCATCGCGTCGGCCATGCTGACCAGAGGCGCCGGCGGATCCGAGATCGGCCGGTCGACGTCGATCGGAATGCCCGTCGGCCCGCTGCGGATCGCGAGGATGTGGAAATGATACGCCTCGAGGGTCTCGGCGAAGCCCAGGCCGGCCTTCGTCTCCGTGGCAGTGAGACCACCACTCGGGTTGACGACGGCGGCTTCGTAGGTGTTGAGCGAGCGAATGGCACTGTATTCGCCGCTCCAGATGCCACCAGCGCGGCCGCCGGGATCCTGCGGACCGCGGACTTCCTCGCCGGTCTCGCGGGGGTCATTGCCGTTCAGGTTCCACCCTTCGCGGCCGTAGATGCCCCACTGCTGGATCATGCCTCCGATGCTCGTGAACACCTGGGTCTGCAGGCCGATCGCCGCGCGTGCGAGGACCTCGCGGCTGGGCGCACCGGTCAGCGTTTCCGCCGTGGGCGCGTTCACGTTCTGGACGTCGAAGTCGCTGCACGACGTAATGAGGACCGCGCCGATGGCAGCCTGAAACACTCGGCGGCCTCGGCTCCGCGCGCCAACGCGGCGGATCTGTCGGGTCGTCGTCATCATCAGAACCCCACCGTGATGTTGAAGAAGAAGCTGCGGCTCGGCGGATAGGCGGCAACGTCGAGGTTGTTGCGGATCGCGGCCGAGCCAAGGTTGGCGACTTCGGGATCGAGGCCGGAGTAGCGCTGCCAGGTGAGCAGGTTGCGGCCGCTCACGCCCACGCGGACGCTGCGCGACCGGAGCCCGGTCCTGTTGACCCAGGACTGCGGAAGCGTCATGCCGACGTTGACCTCACGCAGCTTGAGGAAACTGGCATCCTCGATGTAGGGCGTCATGACGCCGTTATCGTAGCCCTTCATCCGGTTCGTCCACTCGTCCGACCCGTAGTCCGCGGACAGCCCGGCGTCGTCGTACAGGAACTGGGTGAGGTTGATGATGTCGCCACCGTGCTGATAGTCGAGCACGACGTTGACCGACGCGTTGTGGTACGTGAAGTCGTTCACGAAGCCGATCTTGTAATCGGGCGCGGTGTTGCCGATCTGCACGTCGGTGGCGGTGCGATTCCCGTCGGCGTCGAAGGCGCGGCCGACCAACTGCGTGAGCGGCTTGCCGACCTGGATGAAGGTGACGCCGAGTCCACCGAAGCCGGAGAGGGGCGGGCGGAAGGCCGGAAGGCCCGCGAGATCCTTCACCTCGCTCGTGTATCGCGTGAACGTCGACCGTGCGGTCCACTGCACGTTCGGGCGCTGAAGCGGCGTGCCGCCGATCATCGCCTCGAAGCCCTGATTCTCGATCTTGCCGCCGTTGAAGACCTGAGTCGAGAACCCCGTCGACGGTGCGGGGACGCGCTGGAGCAGCAGGTTCGTCGTGTTGCGACGGAAGCCGGTGAGCTCCCACGTGAGGCGGCTGTGCAGCGCGATGCCGTCGATGCCCATCTCGATCTCCTTCAGCCGCTCCGGCTCGACGCCGGCGTAGCCCGACGCTCCCGCAACCGTGAAGCCGGTGAGGCCACCCAACTGCGGCGTGTTCAGCAGCGTGAACTTCTGCCCGAAGATCGGCAGGTTGCCGGTCTCGCCGTACGCGATACGCGGCTTGATCTCGCTGCCCTCACCAAGGAGGTCGAGCAGGCGATAGGACGCGGAGACCTTGGGGAACACGTTGTAGCGATCGATGTCGCCGTTCATGCTGCTCCGCTCGGCGCGCATGCCGGCGTCGAAGAGCAGCCGGTCCTCGAACAGCCGGATCTCTTCCTGCGCGTAGAACGCGAGCGTGCGTTCCTGCGTGATGTTCTCCTGGGCGACCGTGTTGGTGCCCTGCCCCACGTTGCGCTGGCCCGGCACGAGATTGGTCGTCGTGATGCGGCTCGTCTTCAGCCCGCGGTCCTCGTACTGCAAGCCGCCGGAGGTGTGGAGCGAGAAGCTGTTGAAGTCGTAGCTGTGAACCGCATTCAGGTTCCAGTTGTAGAACAGGCTGTTGCCGTTGCCCTCGAGCGCGGCGCCCGGAAGGGTCTGCGTGCGCTCCTGGAAGAGCTCATTCGGCGCCCAGAGCGAGTTGTTCTGCTGGAACACGTCGAGGCCACCGCCCGCGACGAGCGCGAGCGACTGACGCGAGGTGGTGACGGCGTCGTAGTGGAGCGTGAGGCCGCCGGTGAAGCGGTTCGTCTCCTCGTGGTTCTTCGCGAGGTCCGTCAACTGCAGCGAGTTCGCGTTCGTGCCCCAGTCCGGCGTGAGGTACTGACCGGCCTCGTCGCGTGTGCGGAGATCGACGAAGCTCGGCGTGTACGCGAACGCGTAGCCGTGGCACTCGAAGTTGTTACAGTTGTTGTTCCATCCGCGATCGTTGGTCGAGCGGTTGTAGGTGCTCGACACCGAGAGCTTCAACTGATCGGTGATGGTCTGATCGACGTTGAGGCGCAGGTTCTGGCGATTGAAGCCGGTGTTGCGCTCGATGCCGCCGTCGTGCTTGTTGGTGGCGCCGACGAAGTAGCGCGTGCGATCGGTGCCGCCGCTGACGTCGGCGACGGTCTCGAACGACAGGTTGCTCGGCTTGAAGACCTGATCGAAATGGTTGAAGTACGGGGACGGGTTGTTGGCGAACCAGTGCGCCACGTCGTCGCCGTACTCATCGACCGCTTCTGCCTCGGTGAACTTGCGGCTCTCGAGCGTGCGCGTCGGACGGAATTGTCCGAATCGCTGCGTGACGTTGACGGTCGTCGCACCCGCCTGTCCGCGCTTCGTGGTGATCACGACGACGCCGTTCGCGGCCTTCGATCCATAGATCGACGACGCGGCGGCGCCCTTGAGGATCTCGATCGTCTCGACGTCGGCCGGGTTGATGTCGGCGACGCGGTTCACGCCGTCATCCTCGGCGGCGGTGAAGGCCGCGGCCGAGATGGTGCCGCGTCCACTCGCGATGGTGGCGTTGGAGTAGATGACACCGTCGACCACGTACAGCGGGTCGAACGCGCCGAGGATCGTGTTGTTGCCACGGATCTGCATCTGGATGCCGCCGCCGGGCGCGCCGGAGTTGGACTGCAGATTGATGCCGCTGACCTTGCCCACGAGCGCGTTGTCGACCGTCGGCGCGGGCACGTTCGTGACTTCACTGCCCGTCACGACGGCGACCGCCGTCGTCGCGCTGCGCCGGTCGACCGTGGTCGCCTGGCCGGTCACGACGACGCTCTCGAGCTGGAGCGCGTCGTTCTCGAGCGCGAAATCGACCGTGTTCTGCCCCGCGGGGACCGTTTTGGTCAGGCGCTTGTAGCCGATCGCGCGGGCCAGGACGGTGACGTTGCCATCTGGTGCGATCAGCGAGAAGCGGCCGTTGGCCGTCGTTCGCGTGATCGTGGTGCCGCCGACGATCGAGATCGTGGCGTCGGTCAGGGGCTGTCCTGAACCGACCACGGTCACCGTGCCGGTGATGGTGCGTGTCTGCGCCTGCGTCGCCACCGGCAGCGCGAGGGCGCCGACGAGAACGAAGGTGGGGAGAATGCTTCGCACGAGTCCTCCATGAGGAGTTGTGGATGAGCACTGCGAAATGGTCAACACGGCCGCATCGCGGCCATGCCGTGGCGTCGAGAGCGGGGGGCGGTCCTCCGTGGCGGTGGGAGATGGTCGGTGCGCGTGACACCGGGTGCACTGCCGGTCGATCCTCACGCGCGAGGAAACGGGTGCCGGCGCGGTTCGATGCATCGCCGCCGCACCTTCGGCGTCGCGCGACGCCGATCACTCGTCCAACCCGTTTTCTGGCCTGCTGGTCACACAGGGCGACGATTTACGACGCTCCGCCAACCTCTGTCAAGGCGACGCATCTGCGATGTCGCATTGAACAATTCGGTCGGGGGTGGTTCCGCATCGGGAAATGCGGCGGCGCCATCGTGCGGCGTCGCAAGAGGTTGCGACCCTCGCCCGAACGGCGGAGATTGAGGCATCCCGCTCCGCGCGGTCACCCGAGCTTTTTCCCACGCGTTCATGTCATCACGTCTTCGATCCCTTCGCCTCACACGCCGGCTGTGCCTGGTCGCGGCACTCGGCATTCCCTCGACGCTCGTCGCGCAGCGCGGCGGTGGCGGCGCCGGTGCGGCCGACAACCGGCCCGAAGTCACCTTCCCGGTGAACCTTCCACCGGACGATCCCAAGCTGGCCGCGATGAAGAAGGAAGCCATGCGACTCGTCGACAGCATGTCGACCTTCACGCAGCAGATGATCGATCAGGTGTTCAGCTTCGGTGAACCGGGCTTTCAGGAGGTGGAGACGAGCAAGTATCTCACCGGCATCCTGGAGAAGAACGGCTTCACCGTCACGCGCGGCGTCGCCGGTATTCCGACCGCGTGGGTCGCGACGTGGGGCTCCGGCAAGCCGGTGATCTCGCTCGGCTCCGACATCGACGACATTCCGCAGGCGAGCCAGAAGCCAGGCGTCGGCTACAGGGACGCGATGATCACCGGTGCGCCCGGGCACGGCGAAGGGCACAACGCCGGCATGCCGATGAACATCACCGCGGCGATCGCGGTGAAGAAGATCATGGAGCGAGAGAAGATTCCGGGCACGATCCACCTCTGGCCGGGCGTCGCCGAGGAATTGATGGCGGGCAAGATGTACATGGTGCGCGCCGGCGTGTTCAAGGACGTCGACGCGGTGCTCTTCGCGCACATCTCGAACGACATTGGCGTGTCGTACGGCCAGAGCGGCCAGATGGCGCTGATCAGCGCGCAGTTTCACTTCCAAGGATCGAGCGCGCACGCCGCCGGCGCCCCATGGTCGGGACGCTCGGCGCTCGACGCGGTGGAGCTGATGGACGTCGCCTGGAACTTCCGGCGCGAGCATCTCCCGCTCGAGCAGCGGTCCCACTACGTGATCACCGACGGCGGCGATCAGCCGAACGTCGTGCCGCCGACGGCGACCGTGTGGTACTACTTCCGCGAGATGGATTCGCCGAAGGTGCAGGCGCTGTTCGCGCTGGCCGACACGATCGCGCGCGCGGCGGCGATGATGACGAGCACGAAGTTGACGGGCGTCGACATCGTCGGCGGGGGGTGGTCCGGCCACTTCAACAAGGTGATCGCGTACGACATGTACGAGAACATCAAGGCGGTGGGCATGCCCGAGTATACCGAAGCCGATCAGCAGCTCGCGCGGGGCATTCAGCGGGAGCTCGGACAGACGCCGCGTGGGCTGAGCGCGCGCGGGGCGATGGCGGCGCAGCTGCCGCCTCCGGCGCAGCCGTCGACGTTCCGCGGCGGCGGATCGGACGACATCGGTGACGTGTCGTGGAACGTGCCGACGGTGACGCTCCGCTTCCCCGGCAACATTCCGGGGCTGCCGGGACACAACTGGGCGAACGCGATCTCGATGGCGACGCCGATCGCGCACAAGGGTGCGACCGCGGGCGCGAAGGTGCAGGCGCTCACGACGCTCGACCTGATGACCAAGCCGTCGCTCGTGACGCAGGCGTGGGACTATTTCCGGAACGTCCAGACGAAGGAGACGAAGTACTATCCGCTGATGCGTCCCGAGGATCAGCCGCCGATCTGGATGAACAAGGAGCTGATGGAGCGGATGCGGCCGGAGATGCGGAAGTACTATTACGATCCGACCAAGTACAAGACGTATCTGGAGCAGTTGGGGATCAAGTATCCCACGGTGCGCGATACGACGAAGCCGGTGCCCTGAGCGCCCTTTCGCATCGCTGCACGGCGGTCGGCGACGACCTGCTTCAGCATCGCAGTCCGGCCGGGGATGCGCGTTCATCCTCGGCCGGTTTGTTTTCTCAGGATAGTCCAGAGCTCGCGAGTGGTCCGAACCCTGCGGTGTCCCTGGCCCGTGCAGGAAGTTCGCGTCGCTAGCGACCTCGAGCAGGAGACGTGTTGGTCATTGCCAAATGCGCGCGACTGGGCGCCGTCGCCCTCTTCGCGCTGAACCTTGTCGCATGTGCCGGGCGCGTCGAGCCATCATCGGCGCCCTCGCCCACCCCCAATAACCTCGGCACCGCCGCTGATTCGCAGACGTCGCGCACGGGGAGCGCCACGGAGCCCGTCGGGCGCTTCTACGCGAATCGGCAGTACGGCAGCGAAGCGCAGTTCAATCCCCTCACGGTGATCGTGAACGAGGGGTGGGACATGCTGCGGCTCGTCGACGAGCGCAACGTGTTTCAGCGTCCATACGGCGAGTCGTGGGACCGCCTCTGGGTGACGCTGCGCAATCCGGGCGCGACGATCAAGGAGTACGGCGTCTCGCGCTGGATCCGGAACGAGCTCCTTCCGCTGACCTTCGGCGGCAAGGGCGGGCAGTGGGAGCCGAACTACCACCTGCACCTCTTCGGCGCCGGGATGACCTACGCCCGCACCGCCGAGTGGTACGAGCAGCATGGGGTGCCGCATCCGCGGATCGCGTCGGCGCTCACGCTGACGATCGACCACGTGACGAACGAGCTGGTCGAGAACTTCGGGCATGTCGGGTACAACGAGGACGGTCTCACCGACATCCTGATCTTCAATCCGGCGGGCATGCTGCTCTGGAACACCGAGTGGATGCAGCGCACGTTCAGCGGACGGGTGGAGATGACCAACTGGTATGGTCAGCCGACGCTCAGCCAGCCGGGGAACCGCCTCGAAAACGTCTTCTCGATGTTCATGGTGCGTACGCCGCTGCCGCGCACGGATGACTGGAAGTTCATCACGACCGGGGGCAACGCGTTCCTCGCGGGGGTGTCGCGCCGCGTCGGGCGCGAGCACTGGCTCTCGGTCACGGCGGGCGCCATCCCGACCGACGTCCCGGTGATCGACGAGCGCACGAACACGCGCACTGTCACGCTCGCGCCGAACGGCGGCGTGTTCTTCGACCGCAACGGCTCGCTGCTCGTGTCGTTCGTGGGCGCGAGCGGCATGACGAACGGACCGACGCTGAACGTGTACCCGGGCGTCATCGGCTCGGGGCGATGGTCGCCGGGGTTCTATGTGCAATCCGCGACCGGCGGGAACGACGGTCGCGGATTTCGCTTCGGGCTCACCTCGTCGGTGGGGTTCGGTTTCGGCGGTGTCGCGCGCCGCGGACCGCCCTAGTTCGCCGTCGGTTCCTGGCGCTGCACGAGCGTGAGAATGGTGTACACGGCGACCAGCTCGTCGCTCTGATTCTTCACCTCGACGTCCCACGCGACGACGCCCTGCAGCACCTGTCCTTCCTTCTTCTCCTTGGCCGTCTTCTGCTTGACGGTGAGCGTCGCCTGGATGGTGTCGCCCGGATAGACCGGCTTGACGAAGCGCAGCGTGTCGAGCCCGTAGTTCGCGAGCACGGGACCCGGCGCGGGATCGACGAACAGGCCGGCCGCCGCCGACAGGACGAAGTAGCCGTGGGCGACGCGACGCTCGAAGAGCGAGTCGCGCGCGGCGATGTCGTCCATGTGCGCGTAGAAGTAGTCGCCGCTCACGCCCGCGAAGTTCACGATGTCGGCTTCCGTGACGGTGCGGCGCGGGCTGACGAGACAATCGCCGATGTTGAGCTCATCGAAGTACTTCCGGAACGGGTGCACGCGATCCGTGGTGCGCTCCGCGCCGGCGGTGTACTCGTTGGTCACGTGCATGAGCGTCGTGGGGGACGCCTGGATGGCGGTCCGCTGCATGTAGTGCAGCACGCCGCGCACGCCGCCCATTTCCTCGCCGCCGCCGGCGCGCCCCGGACCGCCGTGGACCAGCGGAGGAAGCGGCGAACCATGGCCCGTCGATTCCTTGGCGCTGGTGCGGTTGATCAACATCAGACGGCCGTGGTAGGCGGCCGTGCCGAGCGCGACGTCGCGCGCCACGCGATCGTCGGCCGTGAAGAGCGAGCCGACGAGACTTCCCTTCCCCTTCCTGGCGAGCGCGATCGCGTCGTCGACGTGCTTGTACGGCATGATCGTGTTGACCGGCCCGAACGCTTCGACGTCGTGCGGCTCGCTCACGCCGAACGGATCCTTCGCGTAGAACAGCAGCGCCGGGAAGAACGCGCCCTTCTGGCGATCCGCGCCGACGACGTCGAAGTCATCGAGGTCGCCGTAGACACGCTCGGCGACGCGGGCGATGGCGTCGACGCTCTTGCGCACTTCACCGACCTGGCCGCGGCCCGCGAGCGGTCCCATGCGCACGCCGTCGACGGACGGATCGCCGACGGTGACGCCGTCGAGGCGCTTCTTGAGCGCGCCCATCACGGCTTCGACGAGCGGTTCGGGGACGAAGGTGCGACGAATGGCGGTGCACTTCTGCCCCGCCTTGGTCGTCATCTCGCGCACGACCTCCTTGACGAAGAGGTCGAACTCGGGCGTGCCCGGGCCCGCGTCGGGGCCGAGCATCGAGTAGTTGAGCGAGTCCGCTTCCATGTTGAAGCGGATGTTGTTGTCGAGGATCGCCTTCGACGACTTGAGCATCTTGCCCGTCGCCGCGGAGCCGGTGAAGGCGACGGCGCACTGCATGTCGAGATGGTCGAGGAGGTCGCCGGTGCTTCCGCAGAGCAGCTGCACGGCGCCCTTGGGGAAGATCCCGGACTCGATCATCGCGCGGAACACCGCTTCGGTGAGATACGAGGTGACCGTCGCGGGCTTGACGATCGCCGGCATGCCGGCGAGCAGCGTGGGGGCGAGCTTCTCGAGCATGCCCCACACGGGGAAGTTGAAGGCGTTGATGTGGACGGCGACGCCTTCGAGCGGAACGCAGATGTGCCGGCCGACGAAGCTGCCCCCCTTGGAGAGGGGCTCGGTCGGACCGTCGATATAGAAACGCTCATTCGGCATCTCTCGCCGGCCGCGCGAGGCGTAGGCGAAGAACGTGCCGATGCCGCCCTCGATGTCGACCCACGAGTCGCTCTTGGTGGCGCCGGTCGCGGCGGAGACGAGGTAGAACTCATCCTTGCGCGCCATGAGGTACTGGGCCATGGCCTTGAGCATGAGCGCGCGCTCGTGGAAGGTCATCGCGCGCAGCGCCGGTCCGCCGACGTTCGTCGCGTAGTCGACGACCGCCTTGAAGTCGATGCCGTTGGTGGTCGCCTCGGCGATCTTCTCGCCGGTGACGGCGTGGAAGAGGTCCGCGGCCTTCCCGTCGGCAGTCACCCACTCGCCGAGGACGTAGTTGCCGAGGCGGCGCGGCTGCGCGCCGCGGGTTCCGATGGGCGAAAGAATCGTGGCGGTCGTCGTCATGTGTCTCTCGTCTGATTCCAGGTGCGATAGGACATCTGCTGTTGCCTGCGATCCGCCGGCAGCTCGCGCAGCGGCTCGCAGGGCTTCAGCGTCGCGTACAGGTGCTTGGGCAGTGCTTGGTAGAGGGCGGTTCCGTCCGTCTTCCACCCGATCATCTGGTCACTCACATCCTTCACGATCTTCGCGGGGTTGCCGACGACCACCTTGCGATCGGGGATCTGCATGTCGGCCGGCACGAAGGTGAGCGCGCCGACGATGCATTCCGCGCCGACGAGGGCGTTGTCCATGATGACGGCGTTCATCCCGATCAACGAATTGCGTCCGATCCGCGCGCCGTGGATGATCGCGCCGTGTCCGATGTGCGCACTCGGCTCGAGTACGACGGTCACGCCGGGGAACATGTGAATGGTGCAGTTCTCCTGGACGTTGCAGCCATCGCCAATCTCGATGCCGCCCCAATCGCCGCGAATCGCGGCGCCGGGTCCCACATATACATCGCGCCCGATCGTCACGTTCCCGGTGACGGTAGCGTTCGGGTGGACGAAGGCGGATTCATGGATGACGGGGATGAATCCGTCGAATTCGTAGATCATACGGGCACAACCGAGGATTCGAGAAGTCCTCTCACCGCAGAGACGCCGAGCCGCAAAGTGTCGCGGAAAGAGGGGAGATGCTGCCGCAGGATATTGCCCTCACTCGGGACTCAAAGCGCATCCGCGGAAAGGCTAGAGAACAACGCATTCACTTCATGGAGATTCGTTCGGCGACCGACGCATCAATGTCACGCTGCGCTTCTTTGCGTCTCTGCGGCTCCGCGGTGGAACAGCGGAGTCGCCCCGCCCCCCAGCCGGCTCACGCTACGCGCTCGATGATCGTCGCCATGCCCTGGCCCACACCGATGCACATCGTGCAGAGCGCGTAGCGGCCACCGGTCTTCTCCAGCTCGCGGGCGGCCGTCAGCAGCAACCGCGCGCCCGACATGCCGAGCGGGTGGCCGATCGCGATCGCGCCGCCGTTCGGGTTGACCCGCGGATCGTCGTCGGCCATCCCGAACTCGCGCATGCACGCGAGGGACTGCGCGGCGAACGCCTCGTTCAACTCGATCACGTCCATCTGCTCGAGCGTGAGACCGGCCTGCGCGAGCGCCTTGCGCGACGACGGCACCGGCCCCATGCCCATGATGCGCGGTTCGACGCCGGCGACGGCACTCGTCACGATCCTCGCGAGGGGAGTCGCACCGATCTCCGCGACGCCCTTCTCGGACGCGATGAGGAGCGCGGCGGCGCCATCGTTGAGCCCCGATGAATTGCCAGCCGTCACCGACCCGCCGTCGGGCTTGAACGCGGGCTTGAGCCGCGCGAGCGTCTCGAGACTCGTGTCCGGACGCAGGAACTCGTCCTGCTCGAACCGCTTCGGATCGCCCTTCTTCTGGGGGATCTCGACCGGCGTGATCTCGCCCGCAAAGCGGCCGGCCGACCGCGCCCTGGCCGCCTTCTGCTGCGACCGCACCGCGAACGCATCCTGATCCGCGCGCGAGACACCGTACTGCTCCGCGACGTTCTCGGCGGTCTGTCCCATGGAGTCGACGCCGTACTTCGCCTTCATCTTCGGGTTGACGAAGCGCCAGCCGAGGCTCGTGTCGAACAGCTCGATGTTGCGGGCGAACGGCGTGGCGCCCTTCGACATCACGAAGGGCGCACGGGTCATGCTCTCGACGCCGCCGGCGACATAGAAGTCGCCCTCGCCGACCTTGACCGACCGCGCCGCGCCGGCCACCGCGCTCATCCCCGACGCGCAGAGCCGATTCACCGTCTCGCCGGGAACGGTCACCGGCAGACCGGCGAGCAGCCCGGCCATGCGCGCGACGTTGCGGTTGTCCTCGCCCGCCTGGTTCGCGCAGCCCAGGACGACGTCGGTGACGCGCGACGGATCGAGCGCCGGGTTCCGCTTCATCAGTTCAGCGATGACGACCGCCGCCAGGTCGTCGGCGCGCACTTCGCTCAGCCCGCCGGTCAGGTTGCCGACGGCTGTGCGGACGCCGTCCACGATATATGCGTTGCTCATTCAGGATCCGGAAAGAAAGGCTTGTCGGTTCGATAGGCCGTGCCACGGAACACGTTCACCAGCTCGTCGCCGCGCCGGACCTCGACGTGATAGTATGCGAGCCGGTTCGACGCGCTCTCCTCGCGGGCCGTCGCGACCAGCACGTCGCCGACGCCGACCTTGCGAGGATAGGTGATCGTGTTCTCGATGCTGACCGTGATTCGGCCGTGCGTATTGCAGGCGAACGCGAACGCACTGTCCGCCAGCGAGAAGGCCACGCCGCCGTGGCAGACGCCGAAGCCGTTCACCATGTCGTCGCGAACGGTCAGGCGCACGGTCGACGCACGCGGACGCACGTCGACCACTTCCATGCCGAGCAGGCGGCTGAACGCGTCGTGCGCCATCATCGCCGAGACGACCCGCTCGGCCAGCGCCTGCTCGTCGGCCGCGTTCATGCGAAGAACGTGCGGCCGTCGCGCACCATGCGACGCAACAACGGGCTCGGACGGTAGCGATCCTCGCCATACTCCGCGTAGAGCGACTCGAGCCGCTCGAGCACGACCGGCAATCCGAGCTCGTTCGCCCAGGCGAGCAGTCCCCTGGGGTAGTTCACGCCCCTGGTCATCGCGAGATCGATGTCCACGGGAGATGCGACGCGCATCATCACCGCGTCGACCGCCTCGTTGATCAGCATCGCGAGCACACGGTCGAACACGGCCTGCTTCGTCGCGGCGTCGCCCGCCGCGGCCGGCAGCGTCGCGCCGTCGCGATAGTCGTAGTAGCCACGCCCGCTCTTGCGGCCGAGGAATCCCGCTTCGACCAGCCGCTTCTGCGTGAGCGACGGCCGATAGCGCGGATCGAAGAACATGGCCTCGAACACGGAGCGCGTGACCGCGTAGTTCACGTCGTTGCCGATGAAGTCCATCAGCTCGAACGGTCCCATGCGGAACTTGCCGAGCTCCTTCATCGCGGCGTCGATCGTCGGCGCGTCGGCGATGCCCTCCTCGAGAATACGAATCGACTCGCCGTAGAACGGCCGCGCGATGCGATTGACGATGAAGCCCGGCGTGTCCGACGCGAACACCGGCGTTTTCTTCCAGCGCTGCATCAGCTCGTACGCCGCGGGCGCGAGCGACGGATCGCCCCCCAGCCACGGGACGATCTCGACGAGCGGCATGAGCGGTGGCGGATTGAAGAAGTGCACGCCGACGACCCGCGCCGAGTGCTGGCAGGCCGACGCGATCGACGCCACCGACAGCGACGACGTGTTCGTCGCGAGCACCGCATCCTGCCGAACGACGCTGTCGAGGCGCCGGAACAACGCGCGCTTCGTCTCGAGGTCCTCGACGATCGCCTCGATCACGAACCCGCAGTCGGCAAACGCCGAGACGTCGTCGCCGAGCGGTCCCGGGCGGTAGTCGATGCGGCCGAGCAGCGCGTCGGCATCCTCGCGCGTGAGGCGTCCCTTCTCCACCTCGCGATCCATGACCTTCGCGAGCGAGGCCCGCGCGCGTTCCGTCGCGCCGGCGAACGCGTCGGCGATGACGACCGAGTGTCCCGCGGCGGCCGCGACCTGCGCGATCCCGCTTCCCATCGCGCCGGCGCCGATGACGCCGACCACCAGATCCTTCCCGAGCAGAGGGTGCATCACTTGCCCTGGAACACCGGCTTGCGCTTCTCGAGGAATGCGCGCACGCCTTCGGTATAATCGGCGGTGGCGCCGGCCTCGCGCTGCAGTTCTTCCTCGTAGTCGAGCTGTGCATCGAGATCGACGCCGAGCGATTTGTTGAAGCCGCGCTTGATCAGCCCGAGCGCGCGCGTCGGCTGCTTCGCGAGCTGCTTCGCCGTCCCGATGGCCGTCTCGAGCAGCGCTTCGGGCTCCGTCACCAGATAGACGAGCCCCCACTCGCGCGCCTGCTCCGCGCTCATCTTCTCGGCGAGCATGGTCATGACGGCCGCGCGATGCAGCCCGACGAGACGCGGCAGGAGGAAGGTTCCGCCGCTGTCGGGGATGACGCCGATCTTCGCGAACGACTGCACGAAGGTCGCGTTGAACGACGCGAAGACGATGTCGCAGGCGTAGGCGAGATTCGCTCCCGCGCCGGCGGCGACGCCGTTCACCGCGGCGAGCACCGGCTTCTCGAGGCGACGGATCGCGCGCACGACCGGATTGTAGCTGTCGCGCACGATGTCGCCGAGGTCGGGCATCTCGCCGCCGTCGCCGGGCAGGGCTTCGGCGAGATCCTGCCCCGCGCAGAAGCCGCGCCCCGCGCCAGTCAGGACGACCGCGCGGATCGTGTCGTCGCCGGCGATCGCGTCGAAGGTTTCACGGAGCTGACGCGCCATCGAGCGCGTGAAGCTGTTGAGGACTTCGGGTCGGTTGAGCGTGACGATCGCCACGCCGTCTTCACACCGCATCTCGATTTCGGACATGCCCGAAAAGATAGCCCGCGCGCCGACGCCGTCGGCAGTCCCGATCTCACCGATACGCTTTGCGGACCGCGAACCGATGGTCAGATTACAGGCGTGACTACCCCAACCGCCTCCCAGGCCCGCGGCTCAGGCAGATCCCGCAAGGGATCGTCGTCCGCGCCGGCTGTCGATCGCCGCTTCGATTGGCGGCGCATCGCATACAACACGCTCGTGTCGCGTGCGCTCGACGACGTGGAAGAGACGACGAACAAGAACCGCACGAGCGTTCCGCGCGAGCATCTCGTCCTCTACCAGTTCTCCGCGCGGGGACACGACGTCGCGCAGATCATTCTCGGCTCGCTGATCGACCACAAGCACGACGCGGCGAGCGCCTACTACCGTTCCCGTCCGCTGCTGCTCGCGCTCGGGCTTCCGATCGACGATGCGCTGGGCAGCCCGCTCGGTCGCTCGGGCGGATTCAGCGACGGCCGCGACATCGGCGTCGTGTGCAACCTGCCGAATCGCGACGGTCCGATCGTCATTCCGATGTCGGGCGACGTCGGCTCGCAGTACACGCCGTGCGCCGGCTGGGCGCATGCGATCCAGTACCACACCAACGTCCTTCAGGACGCCGAGTGGAAGGGCGCGATCGGCGTGGTGCTCGGCGGCGAGGCGTCGGTGGCGACGAACGGCTTCTGGGCGGCGCTGACGATGGCGACCACGCTCAAGCTGCCGCTGCTCTTCTACGTGGAAGACAACGGACTGGGCATCTCGGTGCGCAGCGACATGCAGACGCCGGGCGGCGACATCACGAAGAACCTCGCGTCGTTCGGCAACCTGTTCATTCGCAACGGCAACGGCAGCAACCCGGCGGAAGCGGCGGCGCTGCTCGCCGAGGGCGTGGACCACGTGCGCGCGGGCAACGGTCCGGCGCTCGTGCGGCTGACCGTGCCGCGCCTCTCGAGCCACTCGGGGCCGGACAATCAGAAGGGCTATCGCACCGAGGAGGAGATCGCGAACGACGTTTCGCGCGATCCTCTTCCCGCGCTGAAGGCGCATCTCGTGCCGGCATTCATGTCGGCCGACGAGTGGGCGGCGCTCGAGCAGGAAGTCGCGAACGACGTCGCGGCGGGACTGGCGGCGGCGCGCGCCCGTCCGATGCCCGATCCGTCCAAGGTGCAGCGGTTCGTCTATGAGGAGCTGCCGCAGTTGGAGGACGTCGAGGCGTTCGGCGGACTCTCGCGCGACGAACGCCGGGTGCTCGGCGGAACGACCGAGAAGGGCGACGACGGCGAGACCGTGCGCTTCGCCGAGGCGATTCGCCGCACGCTGCGCCATGAGCTCGAAGTCAATCCGAAAGTGCTCGTTTTCGGCGAGGACGTCGGGCGCAAGGGCGGCGTGCACCTCGTCACCGAAGGCTTGCAGAAGCGCTTCGGCGATCAGCGCGTGTTCGACACCAGCCTGTCCGAGGAAGGGATCATCGGACGCGCGGTCGGCATGGCGATCTCCGGGCTGATGCCGGTGACGGAGATCCAGTTCCGGAAGTACGCGGACCCGGCGACGGAGCAGTTGAACAACTGCGGCACGATGCGGTGGCGGACGGCGAACCGCTTCGCGGCGCCGATCGTGGTGCGGATGCCGGGCGGGTTCGGCAAGGACGTGGGCGACCCGTGGCACTCGCTGAGCGACGAGGTCCGCTTCGCGCACGCGTACGGGTGGCAGGTGGCCATGCCGTCGAACGCGGCGGATGCGGTTGGGCTGCTGCGGTCAGCGATGCGCAGCGCGAATCCGACGATCTTCTTCGAGCACCGCTCGCTGTTGATGACGAGCGACGGCAGCGCGCGGTATCCGGGCGACGACTATGTCGTGCCGTTCGGGAAAGCGTCGGTGCTGCGCGAAGGCAGCGAGGTCACGCTCGTCACGTGGGGAGCGTTGGTCCATCGCTGCCTCGAGGCGGCCGACCGGTTCGCGCCGGGTCAGGTGGAGCTAATCGATCTCCGGAGCATCGCTCCATGGGATCGGAGCGCGGTCCTGGCGTCGGTCGTAAAGACGGGCCACTGCGTGATCGTTCATGAGGACAATCTCACGGCAGGCTTCGGGGCGGAGATTGCGGCGACGGTCGCGCGGGAGGCGTTCTGGCATCTCGATGGTCCAGTCGAACGTCTCGCGGTCAACGACATCCCGATGCCGTACCATCCCGTTCTGATGAATGCGGTCCTTCCAAGTGTAGATCAGATCGCGCACCGACTCGAGGAAACGCTCCGCACCTAGCACGGCAGCTCCTGGAAGAGAGGTGGTTGCATTCGGCCGGCGGCCGCTGGACGCGCAAAGCGTTCGGCGGCCGTCGTGCGTTTGGGCTTTGGAAGCGAAGGCATGGAGCGCGCCATGACCTACGAATCCATCGTGATTTCTGTCACCGAGTTTACTATCTATCGTCTGGGTCGTCAATAGCTGCACTTTCAAAGGCAGAACCCGGTGGACGATTTGGATTACAAGGCGCTGTCGCTGCTCATGGAACGCGGCCGCGCCCCCTGGACGGAAGTCGGCGAGGCCCTGGCGCTCTCCGCGCCCGCCGCCGCGGAGCGCGTGCGCAAGCTCGAGGAGCGCGCCGTGATCCTCGGCTATCGCGCGATCACCAACCCGGAGGCCCTCGGCCTCCCGCTGCTCGCCTTCATCCACGTCACACTCGACACGAGCGCGCAGCGCAGCGCGTTTCTCAAGGCGATCGGAAAGCATGCCCAGGTCGTGGAGTGCCACCACATCGCGGGCGACGACGACTACCTGCTCAAGGTGCGGTGTCGGAACACCGCGGACCTCGAGCAGTTTCTCACGACGACGTTGAAGGACAAGCTTGGCGCGGCGCGGGCGCGGACGACCATCGCGCTGACGACCGTCAAGGAGACGACCGCGCTCCCGACAGCTAGAACGCCTTGAATTCCTCGAAGGGTTGCCGGCAGTCGCGGCACACCCAGATCGACTTGCACGCGGTCGACCCGAACTCGCTCTTCCGCTCCGTCTGGAGCGACTTGCAGTACGGGCAGCGCACGGTAGCGGCGTGGCGACGCAACGGCACCAGATCGTCGGTCTCGCGGCGGCCCGGCGGCGCGATGCCGTAGGCCTCGAGCTTGGCGCGCGCCTCCTCGCCCATCCAGTCGGTGGTCCACGCCGGCGTGTAGGTCATCCGCACTTCGACCGACCCGAGCCCCTGGTCGGCGAACGCCGCGCGGATCTCCTGCTCGATCTCGTGCATCGCCGGGCAGCCGGAGTACGTCGGCGTGATGGTCACCACCACGCCGGCGTCGGTCGCGACGGCGTCGCGGACGATCCCCAGTTCCACGATGCTCAGCACCGGAATCTCGGGGTCCTTCACCGTCTCGAGCAGCGCGAACAGCTCCGCTCGAGACGGCACGGCGCGATTCACCACGACGCGCCGGGGTGCGATCGAGCGACGATCTGCATCTCGTCGAGCATGTGGCCGAGGTGCTCGGTGTGCTTCCCGTCGCGGCCGCCGCGCTGCATGTAGGCGACCGTGGGGACGGTGAGCGTCGCGCGCTGGAGCACCTCGGTGACCTGGGTGCGCCACGCGTCGGCCAGCGTCGACGGATCGATACCGACGCCCGCGGCGGCGGCTTCGCGGTCGACGTCGTCGGCGAGGAACAACTCGCCCGTGTAGCGCCAGAGATCGTTCACGGCGCGCTGCGCGCGCGCGTGGCTCTCATCGGTCCCGTCGCCGAGGGTGACGACCCACTGCGCGGAGTGGCGGATGTGGTACCGCGCTTCCTTCACCGTCTTGGCCGCGACGCCCGCCAGTTCAGCGTTCGTGCTCTTCGACAGCGCTTCCATCTGGAGGAGCGAGTACACGCTGAAGAACAACTGGCGAACGATGGTGACGGCGAAGTCGCCCTTCGGCAGCTCGACGAACAGCACGTTGCGGAAGTCGACGGCATCGCGGAAATACGCGAGCGCGTCCTCGTTGCGCCCCTGCCCTTCGGCGGCGCCGGCGAGCTTGTAGAGCGCGGTCGCCTCGCCGATCAGATCGAGCGCGACGTTCGCGAGCGCGATGTCCTCCTCGAGGATCGGACCGTGCCCGCACCACTCGGACACCCGGTGGCCGAGCACGAGACGGTCGTCGGCGAGGCGAAGGAGATAGGGAAAGAGAAACGACATGCTAGAAGACGCGGACGCCGCGCGGGGCCTTGTAGAACTGGGGATGGCGGTACGCCTTGTCGTTCCCCGGATCGAAGAACGGTCCCATGTCTTCCGGCGTCGACGCCGTGATCGCGCCGCTCGGGACGACCCAGATGCTCACGGCTTCACCGCGGCGCGAGTACACGTCGCGCGCGTTCTGGAGCGCCTGCTCCGCGGTCGCGGCGTGAACGCTCCCGGCGTGTTCGTGGGCTTCGCCCTTGGGGGGTTGGAGGAAGACCTCCCAGAGCGGCCACTGCGAATCCTGAACCTGCTCGCTCATGCGGCCTCGCTCGCGGCGGCCTGCTGCTTCGCCGCATAGGCGGTGGCGGCCTGACGGACCCACGCGCCCTCGTCGTGTGCCTTGTTGCGCGCGGCGAGACGCTCGGCGTTGCACGGGCCGTCGCCGCGGACGACGCGCCAGAACTCGTCCCAATCGATCGGGCCGAAGTCCCAGTTCTGCGTCGCCTCGTTGTACACGAGATCGGGGTCCGGAAGCGTGAGGTCGATGGCCTTCGCCTGCGCGACGGTGAGATTCACGAAGCGCTGGCGGAGGTCGTCGTTGCTCTTCTTCTTCACACCCCAGCGCGTGAGCTCCTCGGAGTTCGCGGAGTCCTTGTCACTGGGGCCGAACATCATGAGCGACGGCCACCACCAGCGGTTCACCGCCTCCTGCGCCATCGCCTTCTGCTCGGGCGTGCCCTGAGCCAGGGTCGTCATGATCTCGTAGCCCTGGCGCTTGTGGAAGTTCTCTTCCTTGCAGATGCGGACCATGGCGCGCGCGTACGGGCCGTACGACGCATGCGCGAGCATCGTCTGGTTGACGATCGCGGCGCCGTCGACGAACCAGCCGATGCAGCCGATGTCGGCCCAGGTGAGCGTGGGATAGTTGAAGATGCTCGAGTACTTCGCGGTGCCGTTCAGCAACTGCTGAATGAGGTCCTGGCGATCGACGCCGAGGGTCTCGGTGCCGCAGTAGATGTAGAGACCGTGGCCGGCCTCGTCCTGCACCTTGGCGAGCAGGCCGGCCTTGCGACGCAGACTTGGCGCGCGCGTGAGCCAGTTGCCTTCGGGGAGCATGCCGACGATCTCGGAGTGGGCATGCTGGGACATCATCCGGATGAGCTGCTTGCGGTAGCGCTCCGGCATCCAGTCTTTGGGCTCGATCGACTCGCCGCGCGCGATCCGGGCCTCGAACTCGGCCAGGCGGGCCGGATCTTCGGCCGCCGCAGCGGGCGTGTTGGCGGAATTTGATTGCTCGGGCATGGCCGAAATCTAGGCTGTGCTTCAGTTGCAAGATAGATTCACCAAAGATTCCCTATCCTCTTTCGGCGGCTGAAGATGCAAAATCTGAGACGCGGTCCGCGGGCCGCGATTTCCACGGCGATTCGGGTGGCGCTGGCGATGCTCGTCGTCGGCTCAGGCCGGTCGTTCGCGCAGGATCGCGGCGGCGATCCGATGGCCGGCGGTCTGGTCGTCGGCGAGTACCTGCGGATCGGCGCGGGCGCGACGCTGCCGGTGAGCCCGCAGGGCAGTCTGCGGAACTGGTCGCAGGGCACGGGGATCAGTCTCGCGTACGAGAACTGGCCGTCGTTCGGCGCGGGAATCGGGAGCGTGGGCTTCGGGATCACCGCGGCGTACTCGTTTCTGCCTCTGAAGAACGACTTCGTGGCGCGCTTCGCGCCGCCGTCCGGCGGAACCGCCGAGAGTGCGTCGGCGCGCTCGTCGGCGCGCATTCTCGAGATCACGTCGAACGTGCGCATTCGCATTCCCTCACCGATCGTCATGCCGGCGGTGACGTTCGGTCTGGGCTTCATCAACTGGGCCCCGGGCTCGGTCGACTATCAATCCAGCAACGGAACGACAGGCAACGTGAAATACTCCCATCGAAGCGGCGCGGAAGTGTCCGTCGGAGGCAGTCTCGACCGCCAACTGTTCGACCGCTACGCATTGTACGCGGAAGCGGCCTATGTCTACGGCTTCACGAGCTTCGGGCAGGGGTTCAACGTGCCCAACTCGGTGTGCTCGAACGCCGGCTGTGATCCGCTGAAGAACACGACCTTCGCGACCATTCGCGGCGGTCTGCGCGTGGGGCTCGGCCGATGAAGGCGCACAAGCCGCTCGCCCCCGAGGGCACGGTCTCGTCGTTCGTGGAGAACGGGATCGCCGACGTGTGCTTCGGCCATCCGAAGAGCAACTCCCTGCCCGCGTCGGTGCTGCGCGGCCTCGCCGACGAGATCGCGGCGGTGGGGATGCGCGACGACGTTCGCGTCGTACTGCTGCGCAGCTACGGCACGAGTGCGTTCTGCGCCGGCGCGTCGTTCGACGAGCTGGTGGCGATCGCCGATCCGCAAGCCGGGAAGGAGTTCTTCATGGGCTTCGCGCGCGTGATTCTCGCGATGACGCGTTGCCCGAAACCGATCGTGACGCGAGTGCACGGCAAGGTCGTGGGCGGTGGCGTCGGCGTGGTCGCGGCGTCGGACTACGTGATCGCCACCGAGAAGAGCGCACTGCGGCTGAGCGAGCTGGCGATCGGCATCGGGCCCTTCGTCGTGGGACCGGTGATCGAACACAAGGTCGGTCCGGGGGCCTTCGGAGCGATGGCGATCGACGCGGACTGGCGCGACGCACGCTGGGGCGCACAGCACGGGCTCTATGCGCGCATCGTCGAGAATGTCGACGCGCTCGACGGCGCTGTCGACGCGTTCGCCAGGCAGCTCGCGGACTCGAACCCGGACGCCCTCGCGCGCATCAAGAAGATCACGCTGCAGGGGACGGAGCACTGGCCGCAGCTTCTCGAGGAGCGCGCGGCAATGAGCGGCGAGCTCGTGCTGTCGGCGTATACGCGAAACGCGATCGCCAAGTTCAAGAACGGCTGATTGATATCGATGCGAAGCGAATGAAAGCGCGCGCCTGACTCGGTCAGGCGCGCGCTCTTCGTTCGCGGGAACCTCTCACGTCGTCGGCGGATTGAAGCCCGCGTGCTGCGCGTCGATCCAACTCTTGTGATAGTTGGGGTCCTCGAACGCGAGGGCCTGCTTCGCGACCTTGAGCGGGCGGAAGCTGTCCATCATGACCGCGAGTTCGTTGGTTTCCTTCGCGCCGATGGATGCCTCCGCACGCCCGGGGTGTGGGCCGTGGGGGATGCCGTCCGGATGGTGCGTGATGGAGCCGAACTCGATGCCCTTCCGGCTCATGAACTCACTCGACGCGTAGTACAGCACCTCGTCGGAGTCGACGTTGCTGTGGTTGTACGGCGCGGGCACGGCGTTCGGATCGAAGTCGTACGGGCGCGGGCAGAACGAGCAGACGACGAAGCCGTCGCCCTCGAAGGTCTGGTGCACCGGCGGCGGCTGGTGGATGCGTCCGACGATCGGCTCGAAGTCGTTGATGTTGAACGCCCACGGGTAGAAGTAGCCGTCCCATCCGACGACGTCGAATGGATGGTGATCGAGAATCAGCTCGTTGATCCCGTCGTATTGTTTGACGAGGAGCTTGAAGTCGCCCATCTCATCGTGCGTGTTGAGCGAGCGCGGAACGCGAATGTCGCGCTCCGAGTAGGGCGCGCCTTCCTTGAGCTGGCCGAACTCGTTGCGATAGCGCCTGGGCCAGCGCACGTGCCCGCGGCTCTCCATGATGAGGAGCTTGGGCGCGTCCGCCGCCTTCGCGTCGCCCGGGTTGCCGAGGTCGAACTTGTAGCGGTGCAGAATGCCGCGGTGGATGACGACGTAGTCGCCTTCGTGGAAGGGCAGGTCGCCGAACACCGACTCGAGGGTGCCCGAGCCCTTGGCGACGTAGACCAGCTCGTCCGCCTGGGCGTTGCGGTAGAAGTGCGCGTCGTGCTCGTCGGGCTCGACGTAGGACATCGCGATGTCCTGATTGAACAGGAGCGGAATGCGATCCATCGTCGGGCTGCCGCCCTTCTTCGCGCGCGCCGTGAGAAAGTGGCGGTGGCGGAGGGTGGCGTCGGGGTCGGCCTCGAGGGCTGTTTCCTTCACGCGCCGCACGGACTTCACGGTCGTCGGCGGGTGCACGTGATAGAGGAGCGCCGACGTCCCGGTGAAGCCCTCGTGCCCCATGAGCTCTTCGGCGTAGATGCCGCCGTTGGGTTTGCGGAAGGCGGTGTGGCGCTTTTTCGGGATCGAGCCGAGCGTGTGGTAGATAGGCATGGCGGTAAGGCTTAAGTGCTGATTCGGGCGCTCAGAGCTGATGGGGATAATCAGCAGGGTACTGCAGCGGGCCACTTTAGGTCACAGGTCTAGGGCCTGGGGTCTCGGGTCACAGAACGACAGAACCCCAGAACGGCAGAACCCCGAAACGGCAAAACGGCAAAACGCAGCGTCCGCATAGCAGAGCCGGAAAACAGCAGACCAGCGGAAGAGGAACGCCGGCAGGTCTGGGGTTCCGTGGTGTTCCCGAGACCCCAGACCCGCGACCTGAGACCAGAATGCCGGGCCGGTCGAGTTAGAGATTACCCCGTAACGCCTGTTCCTGCTCGATCGCCTCAAAGAGTGCTTTGAAGTTTCCCTTGCCGAAGCTGCGGGCGCCCTTGCGCTCGATGATCTCGTAGAACAGCGTGGGGCGGTCCTGCACCGGCTTGGAGAAGATCTGGAGCAGGTAGCCGTCGGGGTCGCGATCGACGAGGATGCCGAGTTCCTCGAGCTTGTCGAGGGGCTCGTCGATCTTGCCGACGCGGGCCTGCAGTTCGCTGTAGTACGTCGTCGGCGCGCGGAGGAACTCCACGCCGCGGTCGCGGAGCGCGGTGACCGTGGCGATGATGTCGTCGGTCGCGAGCGCGAGGTGTTGCACGCCCGGCCCGCGGTAGAACTCGAGGTACTCGTCGATCTGCGACTTCTTCTTGCCCTGCGCGGGCTCGTTGATCGGGAACTTGATGCGTTCGTTGCCGTTCGACATGACCTTCGACATGAGCGACGAGTATTCCGTCGAGATGTCCTCGTCGTCGAACGAGATGAGATTCTTGAAGCCCATGACGCGGTCGTAGAACCCGACCCACTCGTTCATCTTCCCGAGCTCGACGTTCGCGACGCAGTGGTCGACGTGGAGCAGGCCGGTTTCGGGAGCCTGGTAGTGCCATTCGCGTTTCTGAAAGCCGGGCAGGAAGATGCCGCGATAGTTCTTCCGCTCGACGAGCGAGTGAATCGTGTCGCCGTAGATCTTGATGGCGGCGATGACGATCTCGCCGTCGTCGTCGTGGATGACGCGAGGCTCGTGGGCCGATTGGGCGCCGCGTTCGATGGCCTTCGCGTAGGCGTCGCGGGCGTCGTCGACCCAGAGGGCGATGTCGCGCACGCCGTCGCCGTGCTGGTGCACGTGCGCCGCGATCTCACTGTCGGGGCCGATCGGCGTGGTGAGCACGAGGCGAATCTTGTTCTGCGTCAGCAGATAGCTGGCGCGGTCGCGGGTGCCGGTTTCGGGTCCGCGGTAGGCTTTGAGTTGGAAGCCGAAGGCGCTCTGGTAGTAGTGAGCCGCCTGCTTGGCGTTTCCGACGTAGAATTCGACGTAGTCGGTGCCGTTGATGGGAAACGTGTCGTGCGCTTCCGTTTCGACGGGGATGGTCTGCGTGGCCATGGCCGTATCTCCGAGGGTGAATCAGCCGTCCTTTTTTCAATGCTAGAGACGGCGAAGAACCGATCAAAGGGGCGACGGAGATTGCAGTTCAGATATAATGGATAAATCGTGACC
>Ga0164243_10000263_pt1 | contig 111651 bp, 105 predicted proteins | sample OricompcompostOP_FD_108781 | JGI IMG/M metagenome (GOLD analysis project Ga0164243, IMG submission 108781) | Organic Plus compost microbial communities from Emeryville, California, USA - Original compost - Organic plus compost (OP) | ecosystem: Engineered > Solid waste > Mixed feedstock >...
CAACGTGATGCTGGGCGCGGAAATCCGCAAACTCGACAAGGCCAAGAGCCGGCAGAAGGCGCGCGACCTCCTCACCGCCTTCAAGCTCGGCGAATTTGCCGAGCGCTATCCCCACCAATTGTCCGGCGGCATGCGGCAGCGTGCTGCTTTGGCCCGTACGCTGGCCGTCGATCCATCGGTGCTGCTGCTGGACGAGCCCTTCTCTGCCGTCGATGCGCAGACCCGCATCATGCTGCAGCACGATCTGGCGCAGACATTGAAAACCGCACAGAAAACTGCGCTGCTCATCACGCATGATCTCCTGGAAGCGGTCATTCTGTCCGACCGTGTGCTGGTGATGAGCCGCCGCCCCGGCAAGATCATCGACGAGATTACGATCGACATTCCCGATCGCGATCATCCGCTGAAGCGGCGCAACGATCCCAAAGTCATCGGCTATGTCGAACGGCTGATGGAAAAACTCGATATCGGTCATCCCGCACCGGACGACCAGCCTGTGAAAGCCATCGCATGAGCCCCGCTGACCGTTCCACCCTTGTTCGCCGCGGCACCATTGCGAGTTTGGTCCTACTGGTGCTGTTTATCGTCGCCTGGGAATGGGGTCCGGGCCTGCTCAATATTCCGACCTTCATCGTGCCGCCGTTATCGATGGTGTGGAAGGAATCGCTGCGCATGTGGGGGGTCAACGCACTGGCCTTCCATACCGGCATCACAGCCTTTGAGGTGCTGGTCGGTTTCGCGCTCGGCAGTTTGCTTGGCATGGTGATCGGCTACGCGCTCGGCATGTCGCCGACCGCAGAGTTTGCGCTGTCGCCGTATATTCTCGCCTTGCAGATCGCGCCGAAAGTGGCGTTCGCGCCGCTGTTCATCCTGTGGATGGGCTTTACGATCTATCCGAAAATCCTGGTCGCGATTTTGATCGTGTTCTTCCCGATTATGATCAATGTGCTGACGGCGGTGCGCAACGTCGATCCCGACCTGATCAACCTCGCGCGCTCGTTCAAGGCATCGCGCTGGCAGATTTTCTGGAAGGTCGAGTTCCCGGCTTCGCTGCCGCCGCTCTTTGCGGGGCTGCGCATCGGCTCAACCCTCGCCGTAGTCGGCGTCGTGGTCGGCGAACTCGTCGGCGGCAATTCCGGCCTCGGCTTCCTGCTCTCCTTCGGCGAAGGTCAGGGCAACACGCCGATGGTGTTCGTTACCATCATCATGCTGACGATTGTCGGCGGCCTCGCCTATCTGCTGGTGGTGCTGCTAGAACAGCGCGTGCTGCATTATCTGCCGCGCCGCGCGGTGGGTGGCGTCTAACGGCGCGGCATAGCCGCTGAAGAAAGATGGATCGCCGGGTTCAGCCCGGCGATGAAAGTCACCCCAGAATATGCCGCACGGCGCTGTCGATGCGTTGATCAATCTCGCGTTTCGAAGGCGCGCGCGCGATGCCGAGCAGCATCTTCAGATGCGAATAGCCGCGCAGCAATTCGAGAAATTCCTCCGCCGAACGGCGTGGCTCTGAAATCCGCAATTGCGGATCGCCGTTGTGGCGCAGGAAGAAGGCTTCCAGCGCATCGATACAGGCCTGCGGCCCGGTCTGATAAAACAGCTCACCAAGCTTCGGAAAGCGCCGGCTTTCGGCAATGACGATGCGGTGCAATTCGGCCGTGTCCGGTTCGAACACGATATCGGTCATCTTGCGCGCGAAGGCGCGCAACGCCTGCCGCGGCTCCTGCGCAAAGATTGCGTCAAGGTCCTCGGCGACGATGAAATGGCACAGTTCCGTGATGACGCCGGCGAACAATTCTTCCTTGCTGCCGAAATGCCGGTACACCGTCATCTTTGACACGCCGGCCAAAGCCGCCACCTGATCCATGCTGGCGCCGCCAAAGCCTTCCTTCAGGAACGCCGCCTTCGCGCCCTGCAAGATCGCCTCCCGCTTCTTGTCCGACAATCCGCTTCGGCCCGATGCAGAACGCGAATGAGATTTTTCTCCCGCGATGGTCACGACTCCTCCTTGCCGCTGACGATACTATGCAGTATCGTCTAATTCCAAACTGGCTGCGGCACATCTCGCCCAGCGGTCCTCACCGGAGATCTCGCCATGCAGGCCTATTCCGTCGACGACCTTTCCAGCGCGGTGCAACCCGCCCGGGTTCATCGGCGACTATATACCGACCCGAAGATTTTCGAACTGGAGATGGAGCGCATTTTCGGCGTGGCCTGGCTGTTTGTCGGCCATGAAAGCCAGGTGCGCAATCCCGGTGACTATTTCCTCACCCAGGTCGGCCGCAAGGCGATGGTCGTCACGCGCGATCAGGACGGCAAGCTGCGGGTGCTGCATAACCAATGCGCGCATCGCGGCGCCATGGTGGTGGCGGCCGATTGCGGCCATGCCAAGGAATTCCAGTGCGTCTATCACGGCTGGACCTATCATCTCGATGGCCGGCTGAAGGCGGTGCCGCTCAATCACGGCTATCCGTCCGATTTCGACACCAAGAACCCGAACACTTCGATGAAGCAGGTGCCGCGCGTCGAAAGCTATCGCGGCTTCATCTTCATCAGCCAGGCGGAAGAAGGCCAGAGCCTCACCGATTATCTCGGTCACATGGCGACGTCGCTCGACGACATGGTCGACAGAGCACCGGATGGTGAGATCGAGATGGCCGGCGGCGTCTTCCGTCATGCCTATAACGCCAACTGGAAGCTCTATCTCGAGAATCTGTGCGACGCCGCCCATCCGTGGTTCACGCATCGCTCCTCGATCGATGCCGCGCAGGCGCAAAGCGATGACGTCTATTCCGACGGCACCGGCGAGATCGCCATCCGTCAGATGCGTCAGAATGGTGCGCCCTACTCGTTCTGGGAAAATCAGGTCGGTATCTGGACCTATCCGAACGGACACAGCTATCTCGGCGATTATCACGACGACAAGAAGCTGACCGCGTCGATGGAAGACCCGCTGTTCCGCGAATATATCGGCCTGCTTGAAGCCAAGAAGGGCAAGGAAGAAACTGACCGGATCCTGAAAGTGCGGCGGTGGAATTCGAACCTGTATCCCAACCTGTCTTTCATGAGCCAGTATCAGCAGCTGCGCGTCGTGCATCCGATCAGCGTCAACCGCACGGTCGTCAACACCTATTGCTTCAAGCTGAAAGGCGCGCCGGAACAGATGTTCCGCAACACCATCAGCTTCGCCAATACGGTCAATGGCACCGGCTCGCTGGTGCTGACCGACGATCTTGAAATCTATAATCGCGTCGGCATCGGCCTGCATAGCGAAGGCGCCGAATGGATCGAGGTCGGCCGCGGCTATCACAGCGACGTGCGCGACGAATTCGGTGGTCTGAAGGGCAAGAACTCGACCAGCGAAGTCTATATCCGCAACATGTTTGATGCCTGGCGCGGCTATATGCTCGGCGAAAAGGCGGGTGCCGCTGAAACCATGAAGGAAAGCGCATGAGCACGGCGGCATTGAAAACCGTGGCCACGACGCAGATCACGCGCGCCGATGCCGAGGACTTCCTGATCCACGAAGCGCGCCTTCTCGATGACGCGCGCTTCGACGAATGGCTGGCGCTGTTCACGCCCGAAGCCCGCTATTGGGTGCCGAGCGAGCCGGACCAGAAAAGCCCGCTCGACACCGTGTCGCTGATGTATGATGACCGTCGCCTGCTGGAGACCCGCGTTCGCCGCCTGTCGAGCCCAAAGATCTATTCGCAGGAGCCGCGCTCGCGCACGACCCGCATGGTCACCAATACGTCGATCGAAAGCGCCGCCGATGACGTGACGAAAGTGCGGTCAAAATTTATCCTGGTGGAATATCGGCGCGAGGAACAGCGGCTGTTTGCCGGCACCTATTTGCACGACCTCGTCATGGTCGATGACCAGATCCGCATTGCCTACAAGAAGGTCGATCTCGTCAACGCCGACGCGCCGATGGATGGGTTGGTGGTGCCGTTTTAAGGACGCTTGCGCCACCCTCTCCCGCTCATTCCCGCGAAAGCGGGAATCCAGTCCTTGGCTCTGGGTCCCCGCTTTCGCGGGGACGAACGGATGCGGGAGCTTACGGTTCGCCTGTGGCGCATGAGCATAACGTCGAAACAGCTTCACACTGTTCGTCACCATGCTCTAGTAAGTGTCCATGCCCGGCTCCCCGCAAATCCCGAATGACGGCTTCGCGCTTCGCAGCTCGATCTTCTATGCGGCGTCCTACATCCTGATCGGCATCCATCTGCCGTTCTTTCCGGTCTGGCTGCAATCGCGCGGCTTCGATGCCGGCGCGGTCGGCGCCATTCTGTCCGCCACGGCGCTGCTCCGCATTATCTCGGTGCCGCTGACCACCGGCGCCGCCGAACGCGGCTATCCACTGCACAGTGTCATTATCATCTGCGCCTGTGCCACTGCGCTGGGCTTCACGGCGCTCGGCTTTGCACCAAGCGCGCTTGCGATCATCGTATTCACGGTTTTCGCGGCCTTCTTTCATACGCCGGCAGCGGCGCTGCTCGACGCCTATGTGCTGCGCGGTTTGCGTGCCCGCAGCAAACCCTATGGTCCGGTGCGGCTGTGGGGATCGATCTCCTTCATCGTCGCCAATCTCGGCGCCGGCCTCGCCTTCGATTACATTGCCCCGCAGCATCTGATCTGGCTGCTGGCGGCAGCGGCGATCGTCATCGCCTTTGTATCCCTTTCGCTGGTACCACTGCCGATCGTGCATCGGGTGAAACACTCGCCGGTCAGCGGCCCGCTCTGGCGCGATCCGCGTTTCGTTGCCGTGGTGGCAGCGGCGAGTCTCGTTCAATCGAGCCACGCCTTTTACTACGGCTTCTCCACCATCGCCTGGAAGACGGCGGGTTTCGACGGCATTTCCATCGGCGCTTTATGGGCGCTTGGCGTCGTGGCCGAAATCATCCTGTTCGCGCTGTCCAGCCGCTTGCCGCCCGCCTTCAGCGGCGTTCCGATGCTGATCATTGGCGCGGCCGGCGGCGCTTTGCGCTGGACCATCATGGCGTTCAATCCGCCGGAATGGAGTTTGCCGGCGTTGCAATGCCTGCACGCCTTTTCCTTTGGCGCGACGCATCTTGGCGCGATTGCCTATATCACCCACAATACCCATGACGGCAAAAGCGCAACGGCGCAGGGCTATTTCTCGGTGTTCCAAGGCATCACGCTGGCGCTCGGCATGCTGCTGTCGGGGCTGCTCTATGAGCGGATCGGCGTTGCCGGCTATGCCGCGATGGCGATGATGGCATTTACCGGCGGCGTGATCGCAATGACAGTGTGGATGCGGCCGCCCCCAGCCAGGATTTTATAAACGGACGGGTTATGACGTGCCGCCGATCAGCTTCATCCGCTCGTATACGCTCTGGTAGGCGTCGGGACCGACGTTGAGATCACCGCGGAGTGGGTGGTCCATTGCGAAAACGAGGCAAATCACGGCGCCAAGAAAAAGCGCCAGCAGGCCGCTCAAGAGCAGATGCGAAACAAGCTGCATATCGAGCATCCACAACAGCAAAATCGTGATGCAGGCGCCCAAAATGACCACGTACCACAGGATCGTCGGTATGCTGGCATCGATGTTGTGGATGCGCTCGAGCTGCGCCTCGCCCAACTCGGTCAGCATTTTCAGCGTTTCGGCGTGAAAGATCTCCTGGCCTTTGGTCCGTGGCTCGAAGCTGTACAGCTTGGCCACAAGGGCGTTCATTTTCGTCGCGCCTGCTTGCGGAACGACGCCGTCGCGCTGCGCCGGCCAGGCCTCTTCGATAATATAGCGCGTGTAATCGCGGATCAGCGGCGCCGTCTCCGAACGCATTGGCTCCGGATAGGCATTAACGGATCGGTAGATCGCGTGCAGATACTCCGCCTCCTTGGTGGAGCTCTTGTCGATGTCGTCAAGGTCTTGATAGGCCGCCACCGCGAGCAGTCCAAGCAGCAGACCGAAGAACGCGCAATGCGACGCGAGCACGACGCCGACCAGATTATTGAGCTCAGCCTGACCGCGCAGCAGCTTGTTGAAAAGCGGGCGGATGAAGATGATCCCAAGCCAGGTCGTTCCCACGAACACGAACGCGAATAGTGCGGCCAAACGCATCGTCGGAATGTCGTAAAGCCAGAGCATTGCGGACTCCTCAATCGACGTCTGCGCCTTTGTTCCCGGACCTCGGCAGCTACGTCCTCAAGCCCCCGGCATGACACAGGTTGCCCGCGCTGACGCGCAAGTTGCAGAAATTTGACACACGACCGAATGATTCGTCCTGCACATCCCTTCAGTCAGTTGCACCGAGCCGATTGAGGCGACCGCAGACCTCAGACTCGTTGGCCGACAAGACGCGTAAAAGAGCGCGTGAATCCGGAAATCGCTCGCCTATGTTCTCTGGTGGCGGAAACGATTCGGGAAACATCCGGCCAAACTGCCAACAGGGAGGCTCCAGTGACGACGTTGCCCTATCCAGAAATCCTGATGCGCCTGCTGTGTGCGGCGGCGCTCGGAAGTCTGATCGGATTTGAGCGCGAGCGCCTGCTTTGGACCGCCGGCATCCGCACCCATATGGTGGTCTGTCTCGGCGCGTGCCTGGTGATGATCGTATCCGCCTTCGGCTTTCAGGACAGTCTTGGGCCCGATCACATCGTGCTCGACCCTTCCCGTGTCGCGGCGCAAGTGGTGTCCGGCATCGGCTTTCTCGGCGCCGGCGCGATCCTTGCGCGCGGCGAGATCGTCAAGGGCCTGACCTCCGCTGCCAGCATCTGGACGGTGGCGGCGATCGGCCTTGCGGTCGGCGGCGGGCTTTATTTCGCCGCCACGGCTTCGACCGCGATCATGCTGCTGATCCTCGCCGGGCTGAAACCGATCGAGGAAGCCTATCGCGCCAAGATACAGACCGGCCGGTTCCGGATCGAAGCGACCGCCAATGCACTGACGCCGGAAACGCTGAAGGCGGCTTTGTCGGTGCGGACCGGGCAGATCAAGCGCTTTGTGGTGACGCCCGGCGAAGGCGGTATGGATTCCATCATTGTGGTGCTGACCAAGGTGTCGTCGCACGAGATCGCGACCTTCAAGACGACGCTGGAGGAACTCGACGGCGTCTCTCACGTCGAGGTGTTGTCGAAAGACCCGACGGGCTGACGAAGACTACTGATCTTGCAGTTGCCTGTGGAATAGCCGCCTGTGGCGGATGGCGCCCGGCTCCGCCGTCCGTAGAGTGCGCGGCCCTGCTAATGGCGTTTTGCCAGTTGCATGCCCGAATTGCTCGCTATGGTGAAAGCGATTCGGTTCCATCTTTTGAGGCATTCATGGCGACCCAGACTTTCATCTGTATCGGACGCGCGCCGCTGCCCGGCTGCCGGGGCTCGCTCACGGTCGTCGAGCGGCGGCGGTTTGAGACCCACTGCACCGAATGCGAAGAAGCGTTTCACGCGCGCTGGCGCGCCTGGTGTCTCGGCGATGACGATCCGGAACTGGAAGAATTGTTCGGCGAAGCCCAGCCGCGCAAGCGCCGCGCCAACGCGCGATAACATCCGCGAGCACGCACGAAGAACGGCTGACGATATCGCCAGCCGTTAGCGTATGCGTGTCGCTATTCCTGCCGCCGGGCCTGCGGCGACTTTTTCAGATAGCTGATCGCCACTTTCACCAGCATCGCGCTGGTCTCATCCAACGCCGCAATATCATCGACCGCGTATTGCAGATAAGCCGTCAGCATCTTGCGATTTGGTAATGGCCGAGACTTATCGTTGACGTCTATTTTTTTGCCGTTCCGGCTCATAGAGCAACCTGCAGATTTTGTACGAGTCCAAGAGAAGGTTTGTTCATTCCATTCCAGACGAGCGGCGAGTGAAACACTGACCGTTCGCGGCAGGTCGCGGCATGCGCCTCTTCGGTGACGTCGATGGACACGCCGACGCAGTTCATGCCGTTAATGTTCACCGGCAAGCCGAGGGGCTTCGGATTCCAGCCCATCGCCTGAAAACGCGGCAACCACCAAGTTTCCATCACGATCGTGAATTGTCGCAACCCCTCAATAAGTCCGAATTCCATCGTGCCGGCCATGATGATGGATTCGACCTTCGGCGTTTGCCCACCGCGGCGATCGCGGACGACGAACACGCGCGACAATTCGTAAGTGTCGTCGCGGCGAATGAGCGGGCGCAACGCCAATTGTGGAAAGACATCGCTCATCAAAGTCGGCCCGGCGGTCGAGACCAGCCGGTGCGAGCCGATCACCCGACGGCCTTCCATCGCCATCAGATAGATCGTGTTGGGCGTATCGAATTCATCGATTTCCCGTCCGTCCGGGCGGGCCAGTTCCGTCCATTTCCTTTCTTCGACATAGATTTCGTGACGTATGCGGAAATACTCGTCGAGCACATCCTCGTATAAATGACGGTTGGAACGGCAGATCACGTGCAGGTCGGCCATCGGTGTCCCCATGCCGCATCGGCGGCGCAGGGAGACGATGGCAGTGCAATCGCACCTCTCGTATTGTCGGAAACGACAATAGACGGGTGGCTCAGAAGCGCTGCGGGATTAGAGCGGAATTTCGCCGCCGCGCAGGGCGTTAACGATAGTCGAGGTGCGGTTCACCGCATTCAGCTTGCGGGCGGCACTCTGCATATGCGCACGGGCGGTCCGCTCGCTGATATTGAGGATGATGCCGATTTCCCAATCGGTCTTGCCGACCTTCGCCCAGAGCAGCACCTCGCGCTCACGCGACGATAGTACCCGGCTTTCCGGAGGAGGCGTCGGGCGAAGCAGGCTGCGGACACGATGGTGGGCGTAGAGCGCCATGAGGTGCAAGGCCGGCCGTGTCCCGCGATCGAGCTGCGGGCGTTCACCTCCGAAGCTGACGGCCGCACCCGAGCCGTCGCCGTAATGGATCGGCACGCAGAAGCCCTCCACCATCCCGAAATCGCAAGCGCGCTGCATCACGCTACGGCCCGCCGTATCGTCTTCAGCGACCGGCGCCTCCTGCCAGGTGAACGGCTCAACCGTGCGCAGGCAATGGCGCTCCACCGGATCGTAACGAGCGAGGTTGTCCTTGTGATAGAGGTCGGACCAGCCGGCCGGCCAACCATCGGCAATCATGCGGTTGGAAAAGTCGGTTTGGGCATCAGGAAGGCCACACATTACATAGGCGGAAAATCCGGCCTGCCTAATGGCCTGCGTGAACAAGTTCAACGCTTCGGCGCTGGTGCGAGCCGCCTCAACCGCATCAACAAATTCGAGCGCCCGAATTCCCCAATGTTGGCTTCCCCGCACTGTAATGCCCCCCACGTGCACTACCATAGGACGGCGTGACTATAGGATGCATACTTCCAATTTACAACCGGATGCGGGCATTGCATTAATTATGACGAACAATGGGCGCCTCACCACCAAGTGTGGAAGTGATGCACCGGACCGTGGCCGTGGCCAATCCCCAGTTGATCGGAGGCCTTGATGGCGGCGGTGATGTAGGTTTTCGCCTCGCGTACGGCGTCGGCCATCGGCAGACCCTTGGCGAGCCCGGCGGTGATAGCCGAGGACAGCGTGCAGCCCGTCCCGTGAGTGTTGGCGGTATCGAACCGCGCGGCCGTCAGCCGCGCCACTGCTGTTGGCTCTATCAAGAGATCGACGCTTTCCGGCCCGGACGCGTGGCCGCCCTTCATCAGCACCGCCTGCGCGCCGAGCGCCAGCAACTTCTCGCCCTGCGCGCGCATATCGTACTCGTTCTCGGCCATCGGCGCTTCGAGCAGCGCCGCCGCCTCAGGTAGGTTTGGCGTGATCAGCATCGCCTTCGGAATCAAAACGGTGCGCAGGACATCGATCGCCTCCGCCGCCAGCAGCCGATCGCCGGAGGCCGCGATCATCACCGGATCGAGCACCACCCGCGCCTGTGCGAAGCGGTCGAGTCCATCCGCGACCGCGCGAATGACATCCGGGTTCGACAACATACCGATCTTCACCGCCTGCACGTCGAGATCGGAGAAGACCGCGTCGATCTGCGCGGTGACGAAATCGGCTGGCACGTCGTGAATGCCAGTCACGCCCTTGGTGTTCTGGGCGGTCAGCGCGGCGATCACTGACGCGCCATAGACGCCGAGGGCCGAGAATGTCTTGAGGTCGGCCTGGATTCCGGCGCCGCCACCGGAATCCGAACCTGCAATGGTGACGGCGATCGGGATCATGACGCCCGGTATTTAGCCGCTAAATCCCCCAATGCAAGCAGCGCCAGGCTGCGGCCGGCTGTCACCGGCCGCCCCTTGCCATCGCTTTAGTTCGACGCCTTGACGCCAGCGGCCTTGATGATACCGCCCCATTTCGCTGTTTCGCTCTGGATGAAGGCGGCGAATTCCTGCGGCGTCGAGGGCCGCGCTTCGCCACCACCCTGATAGATGCGCTCCTTCACCACCGGATCGTTCAGCGCATCGACAAAGCTCTTGTTGAGTTTCTGGATGATCTCAGGCGGCGTGCCCGCTGGCGCGATCAACCCGAACCAGCCGATCGATTCATAACCCTTCACGCCGCCTTCCACCAAAGTCGGCGCATCCGGCAGATGGCTGTCGCGCGTGAGACTGGTGACACCGAGCACACGGAGTTTATTGTCACGGATCATCGACAGCGAGGACGGTACGTCGACGATGGCGAGCGGGATGTGACCGGCAACGACATCCTGCGCCGCGGGGCCCGACCCCTTATACGGCACGAGCGGAATATTCGCGCCGGTGAGATGATTGAACAATTCCGACGACAAATGCATCGCCGTGCCGTTGCCGCCATGTCCCATCGTCAGTTTGCCGGACGGAGATTTTGCCATGGTCAGAACGTCAGCGAGCGTCTTGCCCTGAAAGCCGGGTCCCGCCACCAGCACGAAGGGAATGGCGGTCAGTAGCGTGATCGGCGCTAGATCCTTCTGCGGATCATAGGGCATTTTGTCCTTCAGGCTGACATTCACCGCCAGCGCGCCGGCCGCACCAATGCCGATGGTGTAACCATCCGGTGCGGCCTTGGCCACGGCATCAACGCCGATATCGCCACCCGCGCCCGGCCGGTTGTCGATGACGATCGGCTGGCCAAGCGTTTTCTCCAGCTGCGGCTGCATCGCGCGCGCAAGCAGGTCGGTGCTGCCGCCCGGCGGAAATGTGACGATGACCCGGATTGGCCGCGTCGGATAATTCTCCGCAAGAACGGGTTGGACAAGCAGCAGCATCGCAGCCGCACCAGCGGCCGCATGTCGAGCGATGCGGAGCATCGTATTTCCTCCAAAGCAATTTTTTGTTTCTTGAGACCGATGATACGCGAACTCAACTCGTGTTAAAAGACCGTCAGAGGAAACGAAAGAAGGCAAAGAACCCTTCATGACTACAAGCAAGGCAAGCGTACTGGTAGTGGGCGGTGGCCCAGTGGGCCTCACTTTGGCGATGGATCTCGCCTGGCGGGGCATTGATGTGATCGTCGCGGAGACCCGCTTCGCCGGCGAGCCGCCCAGCGTGAAATGCAATCATGTTTCGGCACGCAGCATGGAGGTGTTCCGCCGCCTCGGCCTGGCGCAGACCGTCCGCAACGCCGGCCTGCCCGCCGATTATCCCAACGACGCATCCTATCGCACCACCTCGACCGGCATCGAGATGTCGCGCATCAAAATTCCGGCGCGTAACGAACGCTACACGTCGAAGGATGGGCCGGACACCTGGTGGCCGACGCCGGAGCCGCCGCACCGCATCAACCAGATCTATCTCGAACCCATCCTATTCGCGCATGCGGCTGCACAGTCGAATATCCGCATTCTCAATCGCACGCAGATCGAGGATTTTACACAAAGCGACAGTGGAATTGTCGCCACCGCGCGTAATCTCGACACTGACGAGACCTTCACCATCGCTGCCGATTATCTGGTCGGCTGCGACGGCGGGCGCTCCACAATTCGCCGCAAGATTGGTGCGCAATTATCCGGAACACCAGTGATCCAGCGCGTGCAATCGACTTACTTCCGCGCGCCAAAACTGTTGTCGATGATGCCGGGGGAGCGCTCATGGATGTATCTGTCGCTGAATCCGCGCCGCACCGGCACCCTGATCGCCATCGACGGCAAGGAAACATGGCTGCTGCATAATCATCTTTACGATGGCGAGCCCGATTTTGATTCCATCGATCGTGATTGGGCGTTGCGCACCATTCTCGGCGTCGGCCCGGACTTCGAATACGAGATCCTGTCGAAAGAAGACTGGACCGGACGTCGCCTCGTTGCCGATCGCTTCCGCGATCGCCGCGCTTTCATCGCTGGCGATGCCGCGCATTTATGGATTCCTTATGCGGGTTACGGCATGAATGCCGGCATCGCCGACGCGATGGATCTGTCCTGGATGCTGGCCGCGGTGCTGAAAGGCTGGGCGCCGTCGGACTTGCTCGATGCCTATGAGCGCGAGCGGCAGCCGATCACAGAGCAGGTGTCGCATTTTGCGATGGACATGGCGCTGAAGAATATGCGCCAGCGCAAATCGACGCCGCCGGAAGTGGAGATGGAAGGGCCCGAAGGCGATGCCGCGCGCAAGCGCGTCGGTCAGGAAGCCTATGATCTCAACGTCCACCAATATTGCTGCGGCGGTTTGAACTTCGGCTATTTCTATTCGCAATCGCCGATCATCGCCTATGACGAGGGCCAGCATCCGTCCTACACGATGTATGACTTTACGCCATCCACCGTACCGGGCTGTCGCGCACCGCATTTCGTGATGCCGGATGGCACGTCGCTTTATGATCTGCTTGGGCCGGATTACTCGCTGCTGCGTTTCGATGACACGATCGACGTCAGCGCCCTGCAGGATGAGGCCGCCAAGCGCGGCGTGCCACTGAAAGTCGTCGATGTGCCGCGCGAAGTCGCGGGCGATCTTTATCCGCACGCGCTGGCCATGGTGCGGCCGGATCAGCATATCGCCTGGCGGGGCGACACCCTCCCAGCCGACCCAGCGAAGCTGATCGACCTCGTCCGCGGCGCCGCCGTCAGCGCGCTGCGCAAGGCCGCCTGAGCACGGGCCAGCCGCATTTTCGGGGCGCGGCCAAACCGCCTTGGGGCAGAACTGATGACCTCACGCCTTGCCAAGGCGTGAGGTTTTTGCTGGATTGCGCCGCAATTCATGAGCGCGTGATCGGAGGTGGTCCGCGGTCGGACGCCACTTCCGGAGACCTGACATGATCCCCTTCTTCGTCCAGATCAAATGCCACATGGGCAAATCCTATCAGGTCGCCAATGCGCTGGCCGATGCTGAAATCGCCTCGGAAATCTATTCCACGGCCGGGCATTTCGACCTGTTGGCGAAATTCTATGTCGAGCCGTCGGTCGATATCGGCCATTTCGTCAATGAGAAGGTGCAGGTGCTGCCCGGCATCCAGGATACGCTGACCATCATCACCTTCAAGGCGTTCTGAGAGCGTTTTGTCTTATGGCGCGGGCGGCACATCGATCTGCCGCTTGCCGAGCTGGCGCTCGCGATACACGACGAACAGGCCGGCGCCGGCAACGATCGCAGCACCGATCAGCACCAGAGTCGTCGGCACTTCGCCGAGAAACACGTAACCGAAAATCACCGCCCAGATCATTGTCGAGTAATTGAACGGCGCCACCACCGATTGCGGCGCATGGCGATAGCTCTCGGTCAGGAAGATGTGCGAGAGGCCGCCGATAAAGCCGGTGGCGATCAGCGCCGTCAGCTGAATCGGCGTCGGCGTGACCCAGCCGATAATCGGCCAGGTGGCAAGACCGGCCAGCGCGCAAATGACGGAAAAATAGAACACGATGGAGGCCGTGGTCTCGCTGCCGGTGAGCCGCCGGGTCTGGATCACCGCACCGGCATTGAAGGTCGCGCCTAGCAATCCGCATATCGCACCGACGGCGCTGGCCGCCGCTGTGGCGGTCGCCAAGTTGGCATAACGGGTGAGATCGAATTGCTGCCAAAGCATCACGATCACGCCGACAAATCCGATCACGACCGCCGACCAGCGATAGAGCCGCACCCTCTCCTTCAGGAAGATCGCCGAGAATACCACCGTAATCAGCGGTGAGGTGAAGGAGATCGCCGTGGCATCGATGATCGGCAGGCGCGCGAGCGATGCGAAATTCAGGAACATGCCGCCGATGCTGAACATGCCGCGCCCGACATGGCCGAACGGACGGCGCGTGCGCAAAGCATGCGGCAGTTCGTTACGCACGACCAGCCAGATCAGGACCGGAATGATGGCGAATGCGGCGCGGAAAAACACCGTCTGGCCCACCGGAAATGTCTCGCCGAGGAAGCGCACGAGCGACGACATCGCGGCGAACAGCAGCGACGAGATCAGCGTGAACAGAATGGCCTTGTAGGGATTCATGGCGGAGGAAGCGGCCCGGCAGATGCCAGCAACGGAACGTCGCCTGATGCGATGCGCCCTGTCTTGCCGAAAGGGGACGCAGGGGCAAGCCCTCACGCCGCATGCCAAGGATGCAACGTATCTAGGATGGCAGACGCTTCGCGGCGGCGACGAGCTATTTCTGTGGCCGTGCCGGCCCTTCCACGGGCGCAAGCGACTTGAGATAGACGCCCATCGCGGCGCGATCTTCCTTCGTCAGCTGCGAGGTATTGCGGATCACTGGCGCCATGTTGGAGCCGACCGAATCGCCCTCAAGCGTCATGCCAGTCTCGAGGAAATCGGCGAGATCCTCTGCAGACCAGTCCTTCATGCGAATCTGCGTGATATTCGGAACCCAGCCGCGACCTTCCGGATTGGGACCACCGGCAAAGCGCTGGCCGGACTTGATGCCGCCCAGCGCATTCCTGGGCGAATGGCATTCGGAGCAGTGGCCGGGGCCGTTGACGAGATAGGCGCCGCGATTCCACTGCGCGGACTGATTAGGGTCCGGTTGGAAAGGCTTGTCATCCTCGAAGAACAGCGCTTTCCAGACCCCGAGCAGCCGCCGAATATTGAACGGGAATGGAAGCTCGTGCGGCCGGGAAGCGGTCGCCACCGCCGGCAGCGTCTTCATGAAGGCATAAAGATCGCGCACGTCGCCGAGCGCCATCAGGTGGTAGGAGGTATAGGGGAAGGACGGGTAATAATGCGAGCCATCCGGCGTCGTGCCCTTCAGCACCGCATTGACGAACTGGCTCTCGCTCCAGCCGCCGATACCGGCCTTCGCATCGGGCGAGATGTTCGGCGCATAGAAGGTGCCAAAGGGCGAATGCAGCGCCATCCCGCCACCGAGCTGCAGCCGGTCATCCTGGTCCGGCGTCGCATGGCAGGACGCGCAGCCGCCGGCAAAGAACATCTCCTTGCCATTCTCCAGATTGACCTGATACGGACCAAGCGCGCTCTGCGGCACGGTGGCCGGCTGCGTGATCAGCCAGAAGATCGCAAAGCCGACCACGGCAGCTAGCAAAACCGGCAGGACAAGCTTACGCAGCATGGAAGGCCTTCCGGTTAGCCGTCGGTGTCAGGACGTGCAGGATAACCTGACGCCTTACTTGGAGATCCGGTAGGTCTCATGGCAGGCGCCGCAATTGCGGCCCATCGCCGAGAAGGCGGTCTTGAAGCTGTCGAGATCCTTCACCGAGCCTTGCGCCGCCTTGGCGTCCGCCTCCATTTTGGCGAAGGCGGCTTTGAAGCCGTCCATGTCCGACCAGATTTTCGGCGAGGCGGTGGTGTCGCCGCCGGTCTTGGAATCCTCCGGGAACAGGCTCGGCATCTTGGCCGCGGCATTGGCATAGGTGGTGAAGACCGCGATCGCCTTCTCATTGTCGTAAGGCTCGGTGCCCTTGACGAGAGCTGCGCCATTCTTGGCGGCAGCGCCGACCCCCTTCATGATCTGCTTGCGTTCGGCGATGGCGCTGGATTGCGCGACAACGGCTGAACTGGCCAGGGCCACGGCGAGCGCGACACAGACGACGCGGGCAATCATCGATCTACCTCTTTGCTGAAACGATTGGCGTGGGGTTAACCCCGACCACACTTTGTTATTCCTCAAAAGTAACAGGAGTGCGCACGAGCCGTACCATCACGAACCCGTGATGGGCCCTCCTCCAGTGCCGGGCTTCACGAGAGCACCCCAGAACAAAAAAGGCGCCGGGACCATGGCCCCGACGCCTCGTTGATACCTACCCCGTCATCCTCAGACGTGAGGTTCAGGCCGGGCCTGTGGCGGCGGCGGCTGCGCCGCGCCCCGGCGACGCCGGGTGATGATGTCCTCCAGCCAGCGGACCACGACATAGAAGACCGGCGTGAAGATCAGGCCGAACACGGTGACGCCGATCATGCCGGCCACCACGGCCGTGCCGAGCGCCTGACGCAATTCCGCGCCCGCGCCGACGGCAATCGCCAGCGGCAACACGCCGAGAATGAAGGCCAGCGACGTCATCAGGATCGGGCGAAGCCGCAGCTCGGCCGCTTCCATCGCCGCCTCGAAGCGGTTGCGCCCCTGCTCTTCGAGCTGCTTTGCGAACTCGACGATCAGAATGGCGTTCTTGGCCGCGAGACCGATCAGCACGATGAAGCCGACCTGGGTCAGGATGTTGTTGTCCTGCCCGCGCCAGACCACACCAAGGATCGAGGCGATCAGACACATCGGCACGATCAGAATGACCGCCAGAGGCAGGGTCAGACTTTCATACTGCGCGGCCAACACCAGGAACACGAACACCACCGCCAGAACGAAGGCGAACATGGCCGTATTGCCGGCACGGAGCTGCTGATAGGCCAGCGTAGTCCACTCATAGGAAAAACCGTCCGGCAAGGTTTCGGCCGCCAGCTTCTCCATCAATTGAATGGCCTGGCCCTGCGAGAAGCCGGGCGCCGGCGAACCGTCGAGTTCTGCCGCCGGATAGATGTTGTAGCGCGGCACACGATACGGACCGGTGATGTCGCGCACCGTGGTGAAGGCGCCGATCGGCACCGTCTCGCCATTGGTGTTGCGCACCCGCAGCGCCAGGATGTCCTTTGGCTGGAGGCGATATTGTGCCTCTGCCTGCGCCTGAACACGGAACGTTCGACCAAACAGGTTGAAGTCGTTCACATAGGACGAGCCAATGTTGGTCTGCAGCGTGTTGAAGACATCGGCGAGATTGATGCCGAGCAATTGCGCCTTGGTGCGATCGATGTCGAGATAGAGCTGCGGCGTGGACACCTCGAACAGCGAATAGACCTGCATCAGTCCCGGCGTCTGCGCTGCTCGGCCCATCATGGCATAGACCGCCTGCTGCAGCGCTTGCGCGCCACGGCCTGCACGGTCTTCCACCATCATGCGGAAGCCGCCGGCATTGCCGATGCCCTGCACTGGCGGTGGCTGCACCACCAGCAACAGACCTTCCTGGATCGCGGCATATTTGCCAAACAGCGCTCCCTGGATGCCGGCCGCCGATTGCGCCTTGTCCTTGGCGCGCTTGTCGAAGGGATCGAGGATTACGAAAATCGCGCCGGCATTCGGAGCGTTGGTGAAGGTCGCACCCGAAAAGCCCACGATGTTGATGGCGTTCATCACGCCCGGCGTTTCCAGTGCCAGTTCTGTCGCACGCTTCATCACCGCATCGGTACGCTCGAGCGAAGCACCCGGCGGCAATTGCGCGGCCACGATCAGATAGCCGAGATCCTGCTGCGGAATGAAGCCGAGCGGCGCCTTGCGAAATTCATTGAGGCCCAAGGCGATGATGCCGGCATAGACGATCAGCATCAGGGCGGAAAGCCGCACCAGCTTGCCGGTCAACCAGCCATAACGCGACGACAGCCAGCCGAAGCCGGAATTGAAGTAGTAGAAGAAGCCGCGGAACGGCCGCTCCCACCAGCGCGGCTGATGATGCTCGGTCTTGTGCGGCTTGAGCAGCAGCGCGCACATGGCCGGCGACAGCGTCAACGACACAATCAGCGAGATCGCGGTGGCGCCAGCAATGGTGAGCGCGAACTGCCGATAGAACTGACCGGAAATGCCGGTCACGAAGGCAGCCGGAATGAACACCGCGCACAGCACGAGCGAAATCGCGACCAATGCGCCGCCGACTTCATCCATCGAGCGGATCGCCGCCTCTCTCGGTGACAGCCCGTTCTCGATATTGCGCTCGACATTTTCCACCACGACGATGGCGTCGTCGACCACGATACCGATGGCGAGCACGAGTCCGAACAGCGACAGGTTGTTCAGCGAGAAGCCGAACATGCTCATCATGAAGAACGTGCCGACCAGCGAGACCGGGATGGCGACGATCGGAATGACCGCGGCCCGCCAGGTCTGCAGGAACAGCACGATGACGAGCACCACCAGGATCACGGCTTCGAAGATCGTATCGATCACCGCATCCACGGATTGCTGGATGAATTGCGTCGGATCGTAAATGATCGTGTGCTTCATCCCCTCCGGGAAGGCTTTGGCGAGCTCTTCCGTGGTCGCACGAATGCTCTTGCCGGTGGCCAGAGCATTCGAGCCCGGACGCTGGAACACCGCCACCGCAACCGACGGGTCACGGCCGAGATAGGACGAGGATGAATAATCCTGACCAGTCAGCTCGACGCGGGCGACATCCTTGATGCGAACCACCGCATCCGCGGTCTGTTTGACGATGATGTTGCTGAATTCGGCCGGATCGGACAGACGGCCGAGTGTGCGCACCGCCACCTGGAAGGCCAGCTGGTGCGGCACCGGCGGCGAGTTCAAAACGCCACCCGCCACCTGGACGTTCTGGCCCTGCAAGGCGTTGGTGACATCCTGCGCGGTCAGGTTCAGCGACTGCAGACGATCGGGATCGAGCCAGACCTGCATGGCAAAGTCGCGGGCGCCGAACACGGTGATCGAGCCCACGCCATCGAGACGCGTCAGCACGTCCTTGATCTGCAGGTTGGCATAGTTGGTCAGGAAGATCGGATCGCGCGATCCATCCGGTGAGAACAGATTCACCACCATCAGGATGTCGGGCGAGCTTTTCGCCACCGACACGCCGATCTGCTGCACCGGCTGCGGCAGGCGCGGAATGGCAATCGACACGCGGTTTTGCACCTGCACCTGCGCGATATCGAGATTGGTGCCGAGATCGAAAGTCACCGAGATCGAGAAGCGGCCGTCAGCGGTCGAGTTCGAGGAGATGTAGAGCATCCCCTCGACGCCGTTGACCTGCTGTTCGATCGGCGCGACCACCGTATCGGCCACCGTCTCCGAACTCGCGCCCGGATATTGGCCGGTGATGTTGATCACCGGCGGAGCGATTTCAGGATATTGCGCGATCGGCAGACGCGTGAACGCGACCGCACCAAGGATGATGAAAATGATCGACAGGACCGCCGCGAAGATCGGGCGGTCGATGAAGAAATGAGATATCTTCATGGACGGGCCTATTTCTTCGCGTTGCCAGGAGCCGCCGGCTTACCGTCTTCAGGTTTACCGGCTGCAGGCTTGGCGGCGGCGGTCTGCGGCGTCACCTTGGCGCCGGGACGGACCCGCATCAGCCCTTCGACCACGACACGATCACTCGCTTCAACGCCGCTTCTGATCACCCGGCTGCCCTCGAAGAGCGGGCCCAGCTCGACATATTTCTGCGCAACCGTATCGTCCGGACGGACGACATAGACGAACTTGCGCGCCTGTTCGCTGCCGATCGCCTCATCAGGGATCAGCAACGCCTGATAAGGCGGCGAGCCTGGCACCTGCAACCGCGCGAACATGCCGGGCGTGAACATGCCTGACGCATTGGCAAAGGTCGCGCGGCCACGGATGGTGCCGGTATTGGGATCGATGACGTTGTTGACGAAGTCCATCCGCCCGACATGGACGAAGTCCTTTTCGTCGATCAGCTTCAGGCGCACCGGCGTGGAGCCACCGCGCACGGCAATATCATCTTTCTTGGCGCTCTTGCCGGCCAGGCGTGCCAACCGCTCGTAGCGCAGATACGACGCTTCATCGAAGGTGAACTCGAAGCGCACCGGATCCGTTGAGACGATGGTGGCAAGCAACGTCGTGCTGCCGGCCGTGCCGCCCGCGACGAGGTTGCCGACCGACACGCGGCGATCGCCGATGCGGCCGCTGACCGGAGCACGCAATTCGGTGAATTGAAGATCAAGCTCCGCCTGACGCACCGCTGCCTCCTGCGCGGCCACAGTCGCCTCGGTCGCGCGCTTGGTTTGCGTGCGCTGGTCGAACACCTGCTGGGTGATGGTCTTGTCGCGAACGAGCGCGGAGGCGCGTTCAAGATCGCTTTCGGCGAAGGCGAAATCCGCGCGTGCCCGCTGCAGATTGGCCTTGGCCTGATCGAGCGCGATCTGGAACGGACGCTTGTCGATGGTGAAGAGCAGCGCGCCCTCTTTTACCAACTGACCATCGGTGAAATGGATCTTTTCCAGATAGCCAGAGACGCGCGCACGAATCTCGACCGAATCGACGGCGATGAAGCGACCGACATATTCGTCATGGTCGATGATTTCACGTTGAACGGGTTGCGCGACCGTCACGCCAGGCGGCGGCGGCGCGGCTTTCTGCTGCTGTTGCTGCTCGCCGCAACCAGCAAGCAAAAGTGCGAACAGAATCACCGGTGAGGCGGCGCTGAACGACCGATACTTTTGTCTAATCATTGGTGGCTCAAAAAGGCGCTGGTAGCCGAATTCAACGAAACCCCGGCGGACACATAGGCCATCCGGTCCCAAGTGAAAATACCCAACATTTACTTTCGTTAATGATGGGGGGTGGCCGTTAACCTTTTTGGCCGCACTTTCCGATGTTTTCGGCCCTTATTCGGTGCTGGTTGCAACCGGAGCTGTCCGCCCGTCGCCGGAAAAACCGCGGAACCAGTTGCGCCCAAGCAACAGCAAAATCAGCGCTGCGTAAAGAATACCGGCGATGACAGCCAGGATGGCGAGCGCCGTCTCGTCACGAAAGGCCGGCAGATTCGCGAGGAGGCCCGGCACCAGTCTGGACGCCAGATAAAGTGCAACGGCCAGCACCGCCCCGCTCACCGCCAGCATCGTCAGCGAGCGTTTGAAGCGTTCGTCCAGCGTGATGATGCCGGCGCGGGCAGCGAAAAACGCCATCAGCCCGACATTGACCCAGGCGCCGATCGCCGTGCCGATGGCGAGCCCGACCTGCGCCAGCGGCCCCATCAGCATGATCTTGAACAGGATGTTGACCGCCACCGCCGTCAGCGACGCCTTCACCGGTGTCGCAGTGTCGCCGCGGGCAAAGAACGGCGCGGTCATGCTGCGGATCAGCACATAGGGAATGAGACCAAAGGCGTAGGCCGACAATGTCGCCGCCGCCGCCGACGCATCCTGCCCGGTGAATTTGCCGCGCTGAAACAGCGCCCGCATGATCAGATCGGGAATGACGAGGAAGGCGACGAGACAGGGAATCGTCAGCAGCAGCGTCAGTTCGATCGCGCGATTTTGCGCATGCCGCGCGCCGGCATCGTCGCCGGCCGCGAGACGCCGCGACATTTCCGGCAGCAGCACCGTACCGACGGCGATGCCGATCACGCCGATCGGCAGCTGATTGATGCGATCGGCGTAATACAGAGCCGAGATCGCGCCTGCGGCCAGAAACGATGCGATGATGGTGTCGGCGAACATTGCCAGCTGCACGCCGGCCGAGCCGACCGTCGCCGGACCGAGCGCGCGGAAGAATTTGCGCACATCGGGATCGAGTTTGGGCCGGCGCAGATGCACCAGCACATTCGCCCGCCCGGCATCGCCCATTACCAGCAGCAATTCCAGCACGCCGGCAATCAGCACACCCCAGGCCGCTGCATGCCCCGCGGTCGGGAAGAAGGCCGCAAGCGCCAGCGTCACCATCATCGACAGATTGAGCAGGATCGGGGCTGCCGCCGGCGTCGCAAAGCGATGGATGGAATTGAGGATGCCGCCATAGAGCGTCACAAGCGACACCAGCAGCAGATAGGGAAAGGTGATGCGCGTCAGTTCTGTGGCGAGCGCGAATCTGCCGGGGTCCTCGGTGAAACCCGGCGCCAATAACTCGATCACGCCCGGCGTGAAGGCAAGCGCGATGACCAGCAGGATCACCTGACTGGCGAGCAGCAACGTGAAGATGCGGTCCGCGAACAGCTTGGCTGGATCAGGTCCGTCCTGCTGGCGGATGCGCGCATAGGCCGGCACGAAGGCGGCATTGAACGCGCCTTCAGCAAAAATCGCGCGGAAATGATTGGGCAGCCGCAAGGCGACAAAGAAGGCATCAGCAACCGGGCCGGCCCCGAGGATGGCCGCCAGCATGATATCGCGCATAAAGCCGGTGATGCGCGAGAGCAGCGTAAAGCCGCCGACTGTGAAGATGCGTCTGATCACAACCGATGTCCGGACCGATGATCCGCCCGGCAGACCGGGCCCGGCCTTGGTTCAGCGCAGCGCTGAATCAGGCCATCCACCTTCAACGCAACGACGGACTAACGCAAGGCGAGACGAACGGCCTCGATGATGCGGTCCTGCGTCGGCGCATCGAGATAGGCGTGCATTGGCAGGCTGATGACTTCGTCAGCCAGACGCTCGCTGACAGGAAGGCCGCCCTCTGCCACCGGGAAGTGCTTGTAGGCGGTCTGACGATGCAGCGGCCGCGCGTAATAGATCGCGGTCGGGATGCCCTCGCCCTGCAAGGCCTTGGCCAGCGCGTCGCGCTTACCGGGCGCAAGCCGGATCGTGTATTGCGCCCATACCGACTCGTAGCCTTCCGGTACGACCGGTACGGTGGCGACATCCTTCAGCGCCTCGGAATAGCGCTTCGCGACGGTGTTGCGGGTCGCGATCTCGTCGCGGAAGATTTTCAGCTTCTCGATCAGGATCGCGGCCTGAATGGTGTCGAGACGGCCGGTCACGCCGAGGCGCACATTGTCGTATTTGTCGCTGCCCTGCCCATGAACGCGCACGCTTTTCAGCACCGCCAGCAACGCGTCGTCATCGGTCAGGATCGCGCCGCCATCGCCGTAGCAGCCCAGCGGCTTGGCCGGAAAAAAGCTGGTCGCGGTGGCATGGCCGAGGCTGCCGATGTCGCGGCCCTTGTAGCGACCGCCGAAGCCTTGCGCGGCGTCATCGAGAATGAAGAGATTGTTCTCCGCGGCCACCGCAGCCACCGCATCGTGGTCAGCCGGCAGGCCGAACAGATCGACCGGAATGACCACCTTGGGCTTGAGGCCATTGGCCTTGGCGGTCTTGATCGCGGCTTTCAGGCTTTCGACATCGATGTTGAACGTGTCGGCATGCACGTCGACGAAAACCGGCGTGGCGCCGACCAAAGCTGCGCTTTCCGCCGTCGCGCAGAAGGTGAAGGTCGGGCAGAAGACAGCGTCGCCCGGACCGATATCCTTGGCCATCAGCGTCATCACCAGCGCATCCGTGCCGCTCGAGCAGGACACCGCATGCTTGGCGCCGCAGAAGGCGGCCAGTTGCTGTTCGAATGCGATCACTTCCGGTCCCATCAGGAACTGGCAGTGATTGAGCACGCGCGTCGTTGCCTCATCGATCGCAGAGCCGAGCCGCTTGCGCTGGGCAGCGACATCGATGAACGGAATGGGGCGCTGGTCGATACGGGCGTGCTGGTTCATTGCGTGTCGAACTCTGAAAAAGACTTAAAGGACGATCAGCCGGCGGCGCGGCGCCGTTCGGTGCCGGGCGCGATGGCCTGGGTCTGCTGCCGGTCTTCGAGACACCGCATCGCCACATCGAGGCTCTCGACGCCCTCTTCACCGGTGACCGGCGGCAGCTTGTCGTCGCGCACGGCATTGACGAAAGCCTGCAGTTCGGCGCGCAGCGGCTCGGAATGACCGACCGACAGATGGCGCATCGAATAGCTGCCGTCCTGCTGGAAGCCGAAGCATTCGCTGACCTGACGGGTGAGCAGATCGCCGATCAGATATTTCTTGCGGGTGGCGACATGCACCGTGCGCGCCTTGAACGGCGTCAGCCAGTTGGTGTTGATGTGCGCCAGCACGCCGGAGGCGGTGCGGAACTGCAAGAGCGCGATGTCCTCGCGCTCGGCAATCGCGCTCGACAGCTGCGGCTGCACCTCAATGATTTCTGAATCGGTGAACCAGCGAATGAGATCGATGTCGTGCACGGCAAGATCGATCACCACGCCGACATTGGACATGCGAGGCGGGAACGGACCGACGCGGGTGATGCCGATGGAGAGGATGTCCTCATCCTTGATCGCATCCTTGATCGCCTGAACGGCCGGATTGAAACGCTCGACATGGCCGACCATCAGCTTGACGCCCTTGCGCTTGGCGGCAGCGATGATGTCCCGGCCCTCTTCGACATTGGAGGCGATCGGCTTTTCCACCATCACATGGATGCCGCGCTCGATGCATTTCAGCGCCATCTCGTGATGCAAATGGGTGGGCGCTGCGATGGTGACGGCGTCGAGGCCCGGCCCCAGAAGATCGTCCACATGTTCGACCGCCGGGACGCCCAGAATACGGGTAACCAGTTCACGCTGCTGTTCGCTCGGATCGGCGACGCCCACCAGCGTCACATCGGGAAGGCCTGCGAAAACACGGGCGTGATTCGCGCCCATGATGCCGACGCCGATGACGCCAACGCGCAGCGGCCCTTTGGCGCTGCTCTCGACTGCACGTACCATATACGAAATACCCCCCGCCGAAGCGGTCTGAAACCCCGGCCCTGACTAGCATGGCCGTCCGGGGCCGTCATACCTTCGTTTACCCTCTTCAGACACCTTTTGCGTCAAAGCATTACGGTCTCGCGGACCGTATGATTAACGCCGGGCGGCCTAGAAGGTGCTATAAAACCGCTATTATTCGGCTGCTGCCTGGCCGCCGAGTTCCATCCGCAGGCCCGCCGCCAGCGCGTCCTGCCGGAAGGCTTTGACGGCTTCGAGCGACAGATCATCCCCGGTCCGGGTTCCAAGCGCGGTCAGCTTTTTGAGGATATCGGCGGGCGCGGTGATGATGTGGCAGCCCATCTGGTCGGCTTCGACCACATTGTAAACCTCGCGGGTCGAGGCCCAGATGATCTCGATATTCGGCGTGGCACGGGCCTGCGCAATCGAATCACGCATCAGCGGCGCGTAATCGATGCCGAAATCCGCCAGACGGCCGGCAAAGACCGAGACGCAGGCCGGTGCGCCGCCAGCCAACGCTTCGACCGATTTCTTGACCTGTTCGGCGGTGAAGATGGCGGTGAAATTGATCTTCACGCCTTCGTGCGACAGGGCCCGCACCGCCTCATAGAGCGTTTCGCGGCGCGTCGTCATCACCGGCAGCTTGACGTAGACGTTGTCGCCCCAGGTGGCGATCACCCGCCCCTGCGCCACCATTTCCGGAATGTCGTCGGAAAACACCTCGAACGAGATCGGCCGGTCGGGAACCGCCTCGACGATGTCACGCGCATAAGCCTGATAATCGGTGACGCCCGCCTTTTTCAGCAGCGATGGATTGGTGGTGAAGCCGGCAATCCATTTGTTCTTGGCCATCTCCACGATCTGGGCCTTGTCGGCTCCGTCCGTGAAGAGTTTCACTTTCAGGTCGGCGAGTGTGATGGTCATGGGGCGTCCGGCTCTTGTGCGCAGCATTCCTAGGGAATGCTGCGGGGCTTAATGCCCGACTATAGCACAAAAGCGGCGACGGACGCGAAGTTCTAGAAGATCAGGACCTGCGATAGTCGTCCTCAACCCGCACGATATCGTCTTCGCCGAGATAGCTGCCAGTCTGGACCTCGATCAGTTCCAGCTCGATCTTGCCCGGATTTTCCAGCCGGTGCGACGCGCCGAGCGGAATATAGATCGACTGATTCTCATGCAGCGTCGTCACGGTGTCGTTGATCGTGACCTTGGCGGTGCCGCGCACGACGATCCAGTGTTCGGCGCGGTGGTTGTGGAACTGCAGCGAGAGCCGGCCGCCCTTTTTCACCACGATCCGCTTTACCTGATAGCGGTCGCCATTGTCGAGTGACTGATAATTTCCCCAAGGCCGATGCACCTTGATGTGATCCTCGGTGACGGCCGGCGCGACTTCCTTCAGCCGCTGCACCAGCCGCTTCATCTCGGCGGTGTTCTTGCGGTCGGCTATCAGCACCGCGTCCTCGCTTGCGACCACCACGAGATCCTGCACGCCGAACAACGCGACCAGCGGCTTCTCCGATGAGGCGAAGGAATTGGTCGTGTCGACAAACACCGCATTACCCTGCGCGGAGTTGCCGTTCTCGTCGCGGTCCGACAATTCCCAGACCGCATGCCAGGAGCCGACATCGGACCAGCCATAGGAGACCGGGATCACGGCGGTGCGCTTGGTCTTCTCCATCACCGCGTAATCGATCGAGATCGCGGTGGCGCGACCAAAATGATCCGGATCGATGGTGACGAAGCCAAGATCGCTGCCGGCGGATTCAATGGCGGCCTTGGTGGCGTTCACTGTCGCCGGATCGACGGCGCTGTATTCGGCGAGGAGATCGGAAGCGGCAAAAACGAAATTGCCGGAATTCCACAGATAGCCCTGATCGATATAGCTCTGCGCGGTTGCGGCATCGGGCTTTTCGACGAAGCGTTCGACGGCATAGACATCGCCATGCAGCTTCGCACCCGGGCAGATGTAACCATATTCAGTTGCGGGACGATCCGGCTTGACGCCGAAGGTGACGATGCGCCCTTCCCGCGCTGCGCCGGCGGCGTCGCGACAGGCCGTAACGAAGGCCGTCTTGTCGGTGACGACATGATCGGCGGCAAGCGCCACCACCACCGGATTGCCATCGCGCACGGCCGCGAACACAGCGCCGGCGGCAATCGCCGGACCGGAATCGCGCCGCATCGGCTCGAGCAGGATATCGGCCTCGATGCCGATCTCGCTCAACTGTTCCTTGACGATAAAACGATACTGATTGTTAGTGATGACGATCGGCCGGGCGAACACCTTTGCGTCAGAAACGCGCAGAATTGTTTCCTGAAAGGTCGAGCGCGAACCCAACAGCGGCAGGAATTGTTTCGGGCGTCCTTCGCGTGATGAGGGCCACAGGCGCGTGCCGGCGCCGCCACACATGACGAGAGGAACAATGCGGTCGTGTTGAGCCGTTTGGTTCATAACGCCTGAATCTTTTCGTTGATCGTCCACCGCCGGCTTAGAGCACGAAGTGCCTTAAGCTCCGGTGTATTTGCGATACCAATCAACGAAATTGCGGATTCCGGTCTCAACCGGCGTCGCCGGCCGGAAGCCGACATCCCGCATCAGGTCATCGACATCGGCATAGGTTTCCGGCACGTCGCCCGGTTGCATCGGCATCAATTCGCGTTGCGCGGTCTTGCCGAGGCATTTCTCCAATTCGCTGACCACATGCAGCAATTCGGCCGGCTTGTTGTTGCCGATATTGTAGATGCGATACGGCGCAGAACTCATGCGCGGATCGGGATTGTTGCCGGACCATTGCGGATCGGGCTGCGCGGGCTTTTTCACCAGCCGGGCAATCGATTCCACCACGTCATCGACATAGGTGAAGTCGCGGCGCATGTTGCCGTGGTTGAACAGCTTGATCGGGCGGCCCGCCAGAATGGCTTCGGCGAACAGCCACATCGCCATGTCCGGGCGGCCCCAAGGGCCATACACGGTGAAGAAACGAAGACCCGTCACCGGCAGCCGGAACAGATGCGCATAGGCATGCGCCATCAATTCGTTGGATTTCTTGCTGGCCGCATACATGCTGATCGGATGATCGACATTGTCGCTGACCCGGAAGGGCAGCCGCGTGTTGGCGCCATAGACCGACGAGGACGATGCGAAGACCATATGCTCGCAGCCATTGTGGCGGCAGCCTTCCAGGATGTTGATGAAGCCCTGGACATTGGCATCGACATAAGCATGCGGATGCGTGATCGAATGCCGCACGCCCGCCTGCGCCGCCAGATGCACGACATACGGAAACTGGTAGCGTGCGAACAGGTCTTCCGTCGCTGCGCGATCGGCGAGATCCTGCCGGATAAACTCGAACTTATCCGACGTCGACAATTCCGCGCACCGCGCCTCTTTCAGCGCCGGATCGTAATAGGGCGTCATGCTGTCGACGCCGACCACGGAATAGCCCTGCGACAGCAGGCGGCGCGTCACATGAAAGCCGATGAAGCCGGCGGCGCCGGTGACGAGGATGGGTGTGCTTGTCAAAGCCGCCACAACTCGATTGCTGCCGGGCGGGTCGCGCGATCGAGAACGCCCTTCACGTCGAACACGGCGCCCTCCTTGTCGCGCAACAGGCCGGCGATCAAATCCCAGCCGCCCGCGACATATTCATCATGCGACACCGCAAGCACGACAGCATCGGCGGGCTTCAGCGCCTCGCGCGGCATCAATGTGATGCCGTATTCATGCTTGGCTTCCGCCGGCAGCGCCATCGGATCATGCACCTGCACGGTGACGCCCGAAGCCTGCAATTCATTGACGATATCGGCGACTTTGGAATTGCGGGTGTCGGGCACGTTTTCCTTGAAGGTCACGCCCAGCACGGTGACGATCGCATGCGTACGATGCCGCTTGAACAGGCTCTGCACGCAAGCCTGCGCGACGCGCTGGCCGACATTGTCGTTGATGCGGCGGCCGGCGAGAATGACCTGCGGATGATAGCCCGCACGCTCGGCGCGATAGGTCAGGTAATAGGGATCGACGCCGATACAGTGCCCGCCGACGAGGCCGGGAAAGAATTTCTGGAAATTCCATTTGGTACCGGCGGCCGCCAGCACGTCGCCGGTATCGATGCCGAGCCGGTGACAGATCGCCGACAGCTCGTTCATGAAGGCGATGTTGAGATCGCGCTGGGTGTTCTCGATCACCTTGGCGGCTTCAGCAACCTTGATCGACGGCGCGCGATGAATTCCGGCGGTGACGACCGAGCCATAGACATCGGCGACGACGTCGAGCGTTGCGGCATCCTGCCCGGCCACTACCTTGGTGATGGTCTCGAACCGGTGCGTCTTGTCGCCCGGATTGATGCGCTCCGGCGAATAGCCGACGGTGAAATCCTCGCCGCATTTCAGGCCGGACACCCGCTCCAGCACCGGCACGCAATCTTCCTCGATGCAACCCGGATAGACTGTCGATTCGTAAACGACGATGGCGCCCTTCTGCAGCGCGCGGCCGACGGTATCGGAGGCGCCCAGCAGCGGACGCAGGTCGGGCCGGTTGGCGCTGTCGATCGGCGTCGGCACCGTGACGATGAAGAAATCCACATCGGCCAGTTTGCCGATATCGGCGGTGTAGGTCAGCGTCGGCAGATGGAGGTCATCGCCTTCGATCTCGCGCGTGCGGTCGGTTCCCGCTTTCAGTTCCTCGATCCGGCCGTGGTCGATATCGAAGCCGACGACTCGAACGCCTGAACGGGCAAAGGCGACCGCAACCGGCAGGCCCACGTAACCCAAGCCGATAACGGCGATCTTCCTGGTATGCGACACGGTGCTTCCTTACATTCCGCAGGGCGCGTCTTAGCCGGAAGGTCAGGGGCGCGGCAATAGCGCGCTCCGGCCCACCAACAGGCGGCGGTAAAGGTCCACAATCTCGCGGCCGATGCGGGCGCTGGAGAATTCGCTCTCGACGATCTGGCGGCCGGCGGCGCCCAGCCGCTGCCGCAAGGCCGGATCGCCCGCCAGCACCGTCAGGGCGCCGGCCAGGGGCCCTGGATCATCCGCCGGCACCAGCAGGGCGTTGACCTCGTGACGGGCGATTTCCCGGCAGCCCGGCACATCGGTGGCGACAATCGGCCGGCCGAAGGCGGCGGCCTCAAGGAGGCTCTTGGGGAGCCCCTCCCGCCGGGACGGCAGGACGGCGATATGCGATCGGGCGAACACCTCCGCGATATCCCTGACATGGCCCAGGACCTCGACATGCGGCATGCGCTTCCAGGCCTCCACTTCGGCGGGGGGGATCGAGGCCGGATTGGCGGGGTCGGGATCGCCGGCGATCAGCAGGCGGACGGTCTGGCCCTGATGCGCCATCATCTCGTGGGCGGCGATCAGCGGCCGCAGGCCCTTGTCGTCAAGAAGGCGACCGACAAAGGCGAGCGTGACCTCGCCGGCCGGTTCCGGCAGCGGCTGCATGACATCAGTATCGACGCCGGAGCCCGGGATGAGATCGATCTGCCCCGCCTTCACGCCGAGGCTGACGAGCGCGGCCTGATCGTCAGGGTTTTGCACCAGCGCCCGGCTCCGCGACCGCATCAGCAGCAGCCGCAACAGCAGCGACATCATCGGCCGCAGCACCGCCGCCTTGAGATTGCGGGAGGTGAAGGCAAAGCCGAGCCCGGTCAAGGCGTTGAGCTGAGCGATCGGCAGGCCGAGGCCGGCGAGCGAGCCGACCACCGAGGGCTGCAGGCCAACGTGATGCGTCAGGTCCGGCTGCAGGCTGCGATACAGCGCCCGCACCTGCCGGATATTGGCAAGAAGGTCGCGCGGATCGGTGCTGCCGCGCCGCCAGCCGAGCGGATGCAACGTGAAGCCAAGTTGCTCGATCCTGGCCGCCCCAACCTGCCCGGCCGCCTGCGTTCCCTCACCCACCCGGGTCGCCACATGCACGTCAAAACCCGCCGCCTGCGCCGCCAGCGCCATCGGCAGCCGGTGAGAGAGGAAATACCAGTCCTCGGTGACGAGATAGAGCAGCCGCGGGCGGGTGGTGGGCACGTCGGCCTGCGGAGGAGGAGAATGGGCTTTCATCAAGCGACCCACATTGCCTCATCACACGGCGTTATTCGGCCGGGATCATGAAGCGCCATCCCCGCCACTGCAGCGCGTCGGCGAGCACGATCGGTTCAATCTGGCGTGCATAGCTATCAACAACGGCCTGCGCACGGCTCTCTTCATCCGCTGCATCAGTGTCAAGCGGCTCGCCGATAAAGAAATCGAAGCTGCCGTCATCGCGGCGCAGGGTGTAAGTTGGCACCAAGGCTGCGCCCCATCTATGGGCCAATGTTACAGTGCCGGTCGCGAGCTCGAGGCGACCGCCAAAAAACGGAGCGCTGGCGCGCCGCCTCCCACGATTTCCCGTCTTGATCGACACCGCACCGCCCGCCTGGAGGTGATCCCTGAGGACCGTCATAGCCTGCGCGATTTTCTCTTCCCCACTCACCCGAGCGCCAAGATAACGGCACTCGATCGCTGTGCGAACGGGATTAAGCACACGGATGCCGAATCGCGTGTTCGACAAGCCATGCACCGGCCTCGTGTAATGGTAGACGTTCAACCCCATGCGGTGGAGCGCGATCTTTGCAATCAGATCGTTGAATGCGAACGAGCTTCCCCAAAAGAGAAGCCCACGCTTGGAGGCCCGCACGGCATCGACATTCTCGCTGCCGTGGATGCGGATGACAGGCTCCCAGCCGCCCGGACGATGTGCGCGTAGATATTGGAAACGCTCCTCGATCTGACCGGCAAGGATGCCACGCTCGATATCCAGCGCGTCAGGAAGTCCGGAGACCGACGCCACGAGCGGACCGAGACGCTTGACGTTCGCCTGCGTGCGGGCGGGATGGAGCTGGCTTTCGAGCCGCCCCCAACGCGCTGCAATTTTATGCCAGTGCCGAGGCGACGTGGTCCAGGCAAGCGAAGCCTGAACAACAAACAGCCGCCATAATTCCCAGATGTCCCGTCCTTTGACGGCCACTGGGGCACGCCATGTCTTACCGTCCTGCAGATCGCAGTCGATGGTGATGCCGTGGGTTCTGGTGCGAACTGGCGCCAGAATTGGTTCTGCCGCCTGAGAACGCGAACGATCGGCGCCTACGGAACTTAATTGCCGCGTCCTCATCACCTGATCCGATACCCCTTCAACGGCCCGATTGCGCGTTGTGCTCCTCGTTGGCACGCCAAAGTGGCGGGATATCACAGTCATCCAGCCCCGCAAATGGTGGATGTCCGGAATAGTAATCTGAGGGGCGGACCGCTAAAAAGGGACGCTATGACTGCTCCCTGGCTCATCATTCCAATCGAGACTAAGATCCGCGAACTCTACGGAAAGTCGCTTCTCGCGGCTTGTGCCGTAGAGGCGGGTATGCAGGTCATTCTAGGCGACCAGCGCGTTATATCTCAGTCACTCCACCGCTTGCCGCGAGGCTTGTATATCGACAAGAGCGTATCATCCACCAAGCTCGCCCATTTCAAGCGCTTGCGTCGGATGGGATTTCCGATTGCTGCATGGTGCGAAGAAGGTCTGGCGTATCGCGACAAGTCCGCTTACCAATTCGAGCGTATCTCCTCGACATCCATGGATCAAATCACGGCGTTTTTTGCCTGGGGGCAAGCGCAAGGCAATGATGTCGTTGAAGTCGCACAAAAGACCGCTCCCAAAATTCATGTCACCGGCAATCCCCGCTTCGACTTTCTGCAACCGGCCCTGCGTCATGTCTTCGATGACGAGGTTCGCAATATCCAGGAGCAATACGGGCCTTACATTCTCGTCAACACCAACTTCTCCCGTTTCAACCGCTTTCGCGGTCGCGATGACGTCGTGCAAGTTTTACGGACGAGAGGCCTACTGAAAAAGGGCAGTCACGAGGATTATTATCAGCGCTCAGTCGATCATCTTGGTGAAGTCTTTCACGCCTTCGCCACGGCAGTGCCGTTTCTTGCCAAGTCATTTCCTAAGCATAAAATTATTGTCAGGCCACACCCGTCCGAGAACCACGAGCGGTGGCGCGACGAATTAGCCGGCATCAGCAACGTAAGAGTGATCGCCGACGGGAATGCAATCCCGTGGATGATAGGCGCGCGTGCCGTCATTCACAACGCCTGCACGACTGGAGTGGAAGCATTTCTGCTTGACCGACCAACGATTGCTTACGTCCCCGTCGAACACGAGATCTTTAATCGTCTGACTTATTTTCCGAATGCCATCAGCAGGATCGCCGTCAACCCAGACAGCCTCCTGCAGACCGTTTCACAAGCACTCTCACAAGATCGGCCATTTGACGCCGCGCTTCCGGAAAAGAGGAAGCTGGCCGCTCAGCACGTTGCCAATATCTCAGGCGAACTTGCGGCAGAAAGAATTGTCGGCATTCTGGCCACATTGAGCGAGAGACATTCAAACCGCCCTGGCATTCTCCGCGAGACTGGCGCCCGAATGGTGTCTTTGGTGCGCTTCAACGCTGCCCGCGCCCGAAGATTCCTAAGCCCCAACAAGGCTTTGAACGCATATATGGATCAGAAATTTCCGGACTTGACCATGGGCGAGATCCAAAATGTTCTTCAGAAGATCGCAGAGGCTCGCGGGACGACTGCTCCTCATGCAGCGAAGCACCCGCATTTGAAGTCATGCTTTATCATTCGCAACGACAACGACTGCTAAGGCGCCATCTCCTGAGCAGCCGCCTGCACATCGTTGGTATTGACGCGACACAATCGGCGTCGATCTTGCGTGCCGTCGTTCCATTTCCCAAGTAGAGTGAACCCGAGGTCAAAACCAAATTCCGCGAACAGATAATCAAGCATGTCCGCTTCGGGGATCGCGTCCTTCCGCCCATACGGATAGGAAATCCAGCGCGGCGCAATCCCGCTCGCGCGGGTCAAATAGTCATGGTTGATGCGGATTTCGCTCGGCAGCTGTCGTCCCAATCGTGCGAAAGGCTCATGCGTATGCCCGTGCACACCGAGCACATGCCCCCCTGCAACAAGGGACCGCAACTCGGCATCCCCCATATAAGTATTGCGACAAAACTCAAGCTCGTCGACACCTCGCTCGGCCATCATGACCGATGTGATATGGTCAACCAGCTGAGGGGGCAGCACGAAGTTCAGCGCGTATTTCAAATGCGCGGCGCTCTCCGTGTCATAAATGTAAGTTCGACGCGCGGCATCCAGCCAGGGCGCAGTCGCAGTCGGCCTCAGGCTTTCCGGCACATGGGAGAAGAACTCCTCCGCGAAGGCATCCGGCTTTGTATGCGAACGAAGCCAATGAACCTTGTGAACCGACAACACACGACCTTCGACCGCCGGCCGGGAACACACAAAGAAACCAGCCCGAATGCCGAGCGGGTCCAGAACTTCGCGTTTGGCCTGCCAGTGATCAACCAGCCCATCGTCGAATGTAATAAAAACGCTGGGCTTCGCCAAAGGGCGCCCATCGATTAAAAAGCTTTTGACTTGTTCAGGGGTAGCGAAGGCAAAGCGCTCGCCCATCCACGAGACCTGCTCCCGAAATCCTTCCATGGATAATGAGTGAATGCCTGGATATTCATAGGCATTTGGATCGCGGATGTAATGATAGTTGACAAATAACAGTCGGGAAGAGCTGACGTCGACCATCACGTCTCACCGCCCTGCCCAGTCTTTGCTTCACGCTGGAATAAAAACTCAGCAAGCTCGAGGTCAAAAGCGTCGTCGATATTCACAATGTGCCTGTCGATGACCTGCGCGGCGCTTTGATCGCCGATAATTTTTCCCTCATCAACCAAAGTGTGTCGCGTTACCGCGTAGCATATGCCATTGCGAAAATAGTAAGTCGGAATTGTTTGGCGGATACTGTGCTTAGCGCCGGCCTCGTGATAGAAGCCGATCAGACCATCGTTCACGGTGAGACATTTATGTGGCGTGAAGTGTGCAGGCGCCGGAGTTACGGTTGCCGCTGACTTATAGTTGCCCGCAAGAAGAAGCTCCACGGTGTCTCTCACATCTTCAGCGCGCCGCATGGGGCTGGTTGGCTCCAGCAAAACCGAGATGTCGAAACGCATCCGGTAATGCCTTTCGGATTCAAGCCAAGCGTGCCGCCACATATCGATGGAATTAGCGAGATCGCCCGACAGCGCGTCTGGTCGCATAAACGGCACATCGAGGCCGTGCGCGCGGCCTTCGGCAGCAATCTCCTGGTCGTCGGTTGAAAGAACTCTCGCATCGATCCATGGCAGGGATGCAGCCACCTCTCCTGCGCGGCCCACAAGGGATCGCCCTCCGACGTGACATAGGTTCTTCCGCGGTATCGCCTTGGATCCACCGCGAGCAGGCACTACAGCCAGGACAGTTTTTCCGTAAAGCGCCATCGCGCCTATCCTTCAATCGCGACTGTCCGTCCGTCGCGACTAGCCAGTCGAGCTGCCTCGATCACTTTCAGAACATTCAGGCCATCGTTGAGCTGACAGGTTGCGACCTGCTTGCCGTCGAGCGTCGCCAGAAATTCTTTTGCTACCGCAACAAACATGTCGTTACGCTCGCATGTGTAAGGAGTCTTGTCCCACTCGGCGTTCATCGTGCGAGCGACTGCTAGCTGATTGGGATCAGCAGACCACAATAGCGTCCCCTCAGAGCCGACAAAACGGATAAACTTCTCATGGGGGCGGCCGTACAGATCAAGGTGCATCGTCACGCGCGGGCCACCCTCAAACGTGAAGATCAAATCAACATTATCATCGCTATCAATTTCTAGGTCACTGATCTTATCGATCCTGCCGCTGACCTGGCTGGGCATGCCGAACAGCCACAGCATCAGGTCGATCCAGTGGCTTTCATCGAGAAGCGCGCCGCCGCCGAGCTCACGGTGTGACATGAAAAAGTCCTGATAACGCTCCCATGGGTGCCAATCGGCAAGATGCGCCGACATATGAAACTGGACATGCAGAATCGTCCCTATAGCCTGGTCGTTCAATAGGCCACGAACGTCAGCAAGCGGCGGCCACCATCGCCACGTATAGCCCATCAGAAGCGGCACGCCGATACGGTCAGCCGCCTCCTTAAGCCTTAACGCGTCAGCAAATCCAGGACATACAGGCTTTTCGAGCAGCACGGGATAGCCAGCGTCCAGAGCTTGGATGCTCTGACTGACATGCACATGCGGCGGGGAGGCAATGACAACGCCATCATAAGAAGAGGCGGCGTACGCCTCGCTCTCCATCTGGAAGCGACCGACCAGCGCAACTTCTTCTGCCATTTCTTTCAGACGGTCGGCGCGCGGGTCCATGCACGAAATGCGGCAGCCAAGCGCTGACAGGTTGCGCGCGTGTCGCTTTCCAACGCTGCCGCTGCCGACAACAAGAATGTGTTTATCGCTCATCCCAACCTTACCGGATGCCCTTCACCATGGCCTCATAAGGGTCAGGATCGAATGAAACCTCAACAAAGGCAGGTCCATCCGCCGAACGCCACGAGGTCAGGGCGCGCGCAAATCCATCTTCACTGTCGGCATGAAAAACCGGCATGCCAAACCCTTCAAATACGGGCAACCACGAGGGCTTTCCGATTCGCACGGGGCGCTGCGTGAGTTTATCGGTCATCGCGCGCGTGCGGATCGATGACAGATAACCGTCGGTCAGAAGACAGAATAGCAATGGCAACTTGCGTTCGACTGCCAACTTAACCTCGCCGACAAAAGGTCCGATGCCGCCGTCACCAAGGAAGACGACATGAGGCACAGACGGATCATAAACCGCCGCACCAAGCCCCATTGGGATCCCGGTCCCCATATAGCGGCCTTGCCCTGACATCAAACACAGCGATGCATTGTTCGAGCGCCAGCTGTGTTCAGCGATCGTGCAGAAATAGCCCGTATCAAATACAGCACGCACATGACCGTTAAAGTGCGCCATGGTGCGCTCGAAGACATGAGCAGGAAGAAAATGATCAGACAGGAGCGCTCCTTGCATTCGCCTCCGGGCCTCTGACACCTTGTCTTCACCCCAGGACTTCTTGCTTAGCGCCTCCAGCGCTTCGTCTGCAATTTGGACGCCAGCCGTTGCAGCAAATGCGAAGGCGTCCTCACCCTCGACTGGCACGGCTGCGATATTAATCGTGGGCGGGCCGAATGGCTTTGTGGCGAGCACCTCGCTCGGTCGCATCCCAAGGCAAACAACGAGATCTGCCTCGCTCAACAGATTGCGTTCGGGGCTGAGTTCCAGACCGACGCCGGTGTAAACGCCCGCCGCGTGAGGGCGGTTTTCGTTAATGATACCTTTTGCTGAGGCGGTACTGAAGACAGGTACCTGCAAGGCATTCAATGCCGCAGACCATCCACGTCGGATCGCGAGACTGCCTGCAATTACGATCGGTTTGGACGAACGACGGATCAAGTCAACAAACTTGCCGACATCCGCCTTGCCCATTTCAAGGACCCGTGCCGGTAGCGGCGATGGCGAGGAAGGCTCCGGTTGCGCCAGTTCAAGAATGACAGGTCCAGGCGTTTCGTTTTCGGCCAGAGATGCAATTTCCGCGAATGACGCACTGGCCCCCGTCCATTGGGTGATCCCTTTGGATACCGTCGACGTTAATATAGCTTGGTCGATACGTTTGTGGGCTTTCGCCGCGGCCGTTCCTGCGCCATAAGCCTCAGCGATCGCCACCATAGGAAATGTTTCGAAGGCATTAACGGCCAGGCCCGGCACCATATTGGTGAGGCCCGGCCCCTTGATCGAAAGGCAAAGCCCGGCCCTTCCGCTGAGTCTGCCTACGGCGCCAGCCATCATCCCGGCGGCGCCCTCAAAATGAGTCAGAATGAATGCGCGGTTTTGCTTCTCGATCTCATCAATCAGCGAGAGCGTCGCGCCGCTGCCGGGAACGCCGAAGACCGGGCTTTCACTGTGAGCTGCAATTTCAGCCGCAAGACGCGCAAGCTCGCTCATTATGCCCTGACCTGCAAATGATCGCGGATTTTCTCCGCAGCACGCCGGCAAACAACCCTCACGGCGTCGGGACTGAATCCGCCGCAATGCGGAGTGATCAGTAGATTGTCATGCTTCTCTGAATACAAACGAAGCGGATGATCTTTCACATCCGGCTCACCCTCCAGAACGTCTAGTCCTGCGGCTGCGACTCGCCCAGACTGCAGTGCGGACAGCAAAGCAGCTTCGTCGGCGACAGCCCCGCGCGACGTGTTCAGAAAGATTGCACCTGGCTTGATGCGGCTAAAAAGATCGGCAGATAATAGACCGCGCGTCTCATCACTCAGATGCACATGGACCGTTACTGCATCAGAGGTTTCAAAAAGCTCCTCCAGGGACACTTTCCTGATATCCTCAGGCCATTCCTTCGTGAAGGGATCGTAACCCACGACAACCATGCCAAAGGCCTTGGCGTAGCGGGCCATCCAGCCGCCAATTCGGCCGCACCCGACAATCCCGAGTTGACGGCCATTGAGCATGAGGCCGGGAAAGTCTTCGCGTACCCAATAGCCTTGCTTCACGGCATTGACAGCGGACAGCAGACGTCGCGCGCAGGCAAGAAGCAAGGCGAATGTCAGTTCAGCTGCAGGAGTAATGTTGCGCAGGAGCGCGCCATCGTCGCGCAATGTCCGAACCTCAATGCCGCGCTCGGTCAGCAACCTCCGAGCGATATGATCCGAGCCGGTCGTTGCTGTCGATATGATCTTGAGATTCGGTGACGATGCGATCATTGCGTCGTCAATCGGCACCTTCATCGAGGCATCCAGCAAAGCGTCCGCATTCTTTAGAGCGGCAGCGACCGCGCCTGGCGTGTGCTCGGGATGTGTCACTTCATACAAGGAACTGACAAGAACATCTCTTGCAGCCTCTGCTCCTTCGGGGGCGCCAAGATAGACAATCGAATATCGCCCGGAAGACATCAGACGCTCCGCAAAGGACTACTGGATAGTAGTTACTGATAGTTCAACTGCTTCTGGACTTTCAGATCAGCCTCGCCAAGAATCTTAGCAATGCGCTCACCTGCCTTTCCGTCGCCAAACATTGTTGAGCGCGGATAGCGGCCATGTGCTATTTGTTTCCGGATTGCGACTTCGATCGCGTTCCGATCGTAGTCGGCGTGAATGACATTCTCGGCGTGCTCGCGGCCAGACTGGCGCGTACCGATATTGACTGCTGGAACGCCGAGAAAAGCGCCCTCGCGCAGGGCCGAGCTAGAATTGCCGGCGAGACAGGCCGCGTTATTGATCAACCGGGCATAATCCTCGACCGCGAAATTAATATAGAAGTGCATTTTCTCCGGCTGATAGGCCTCGCGAAAACGTCGGATTCCTTTTGAGACGTCGTCAGACCCGGCGTCAACATTCGGCCATAACCATGCCGTCTGCATTCCGATCTTATAGACCGCGTGCAGCGTTTCTTCAATTTGCTGCAGTCCGCGACCATATTCGGTCGTCACCGGGTGCTGCAGCACAACGATATAAGGTTGGCTTGGGTCAAGGTCAGCGCCAACGCCGCGATAGCGCGCAAAGAGGTCGCCTGGACTCGACAGGTCAAGAGAAGCGATTGCGTCAATGGAAGGACAGCCGGTGAAATGCACTGCTGCCGGATCTTCTCCCATTCGGATGACGTAATCACGCGCCAATTCGGTAGCCGGGAAATGGATGTGTGATAGCTTGGTGACTGCGTGACGCACGCTCTCATCGATTGAGCCAGTGATCTCGCCGCCTTGCGTATGAGCGACGGGGATATTCATGTAGCTGGCGGCGATGGCGGTCGCGATTGTTTCAAATCGATCGGCGACGGTGATGACGACGTCCGGCTTCAGGTTTTCGAACTGTGTTGCCAGCTCCATGATGGCAAGCCCCGTGGACTTCGCCATCGTAGTCGGCGTTTCGCCCTCCACAATGGAATATACTGTCGCGTTCGGCTCAAACCCGTCTTTCCGCATGACGTCGATCACGCTTCCATAACGGTGGAGCAGACCTGACGCGCCAACAATGAGCTGAAGCTCGAGCGCCGGATTGTCCCGTACCGCTTGCAGAACAGACTTGATACGTCCGTAGTTCGCGCGGCTATGGACAGCTACGCAAACCTTCCGTCGGCCGCTCGCCTTACTCATCAAGATCGCTCCAGTTCAGTACGCGGTCGGGTTCCACGGCGCGAGAGAGCGTGCGACCCACAATGCGCTCGATCTCTCCCGCCGGAATGCCCGAGGCCGGCTTTTTTGTCGTAAGCATGTCGCGCGTCAATAGGGTACCCGCCGGAAGCGGGCGTTTGACGGCCACCGATTTTTGAAAAAGCCCCCGCATGGTGGCCATTTCGGCTGCCATTGCATCCTTATCCACCGGATTTCCATCCAGCACAGCAATGGCGTCTCTGGTCTTGGCCAGCAGGCCGAACTCCTCAACAGTCAAAGAAGAGGAGACGTCGGGGCCAAACATCCGCTTGTCGAGGGTGATATGAGCCTCGACTATGTTGGCTCCCCGCGCCATAGCGATCAACGCTGGAAAGACCTGACCGGAATGGTCTGACAACCCAACTGCGCAGCCAAAGCGACGGCGCAATTCATCGATCACATTAAGACCGACATCAGGCAACTGGGTTGGATAGCGGCTGGTGCATTGGAGGATGGCAACAGGTGCGCCTGTGCTGCGCAGCAGATTATACGCTTGTTCGATCTCGTCGTAGGGGCTCATACCTGAACTAAGAAGCACCGGCTTTCCTGTCGCCGCAAGGCGTTGAAGAAAGCCTGGAGACAGCAACTCCCCTGACGCTACCTTCCAGACCGGCATTCCGATCCGTTCCAAAAGCTCAACTGCCCGCATGGAAAACGCGGAGCTAATGAAATCAAGCCCTCTCTCCTCGGCATGCTTTGCCAGCCCGAACCATTGCTCGTCAGTAAACTCCATCCGCTTCCAGTAATCAAAACGTGAGTCGTCCTGTCTGGAAAATTTTACCCGGAACTGCTCGTCACGTGTCGACTCTTCGTCGGCAAAATGGGTCTGAAACTTGATGGCATCCGCCCGGGCGTCTGCTGCAGCATCGATGAATGCATGCGCGAAGCCAAGCGACCCATCATGCGCTTGCGCAACCTCAGCGATCAAATAGGCCGGAAGGCCGGCGCCTACAGGTCGGCCAGCGATTTCGAACTGGGCGGCGGCTTTGACGTCAGCAGACTGCAAACGTGGTTGATTCGACATCAGGCTGCTATTTCTTCAAACGTCCGGGTAACAACCTTGCCTCCGGGCAATACCTCGTAAATCAGATCAGCCTTCCGCAACGTCGTAATGCGATGCGCAATCATGATTACTGTGGCATTCCCCACTAGGGTCTGGATCGATTCCTGGATCGCAGCCTCTGTCTTCTGATCCAGAGCACTGGTTCCTTCATCGAAAATAAATACGTCGGGCCGGCGAACGATAGCACGCGCTATCGCAAGGCGTTGCCGCTCGCCGCCTGACAGTGTCGATCCCTGATCGTGGACGAGCGTGTCGTATTGTTCCGGCAGCGCCATGACGAAGTCATGCAGGCCAGCCGCTTTCGCCGCGCCGTGAATGTCGTCGATTGTCACCCCGGGAGCTCCGAGCGCAATATTCTCGGCAATAGTGCCGTTAAAAACAGCTGGCGTCTGCTCAACGAAGCCGATCCGGCGCCGCAACGACTCAAGGGAGTACTCGCGAATATCGCGACCATTAATGGTGATTTGACCGCTCGTCGGCTCATAGAGTCGGCCGATCAAATAGCCAATGGTCGATTTACCAGCTCCCGTTTGCCCAACGATCCCGATCATCTTGCCCTTCGGAAAGGTCAGCGACAGATCCGAGAACACGGGCTTCTCTGGATGATAGGCAAAGGCGACATGTGAGAAATCGATACCAGTCTCGATTTTGGTCAGTTGCATGCCGCGCTTGACGACATCTGCGGTGGACTGCGTATTGACTAAGCGATTGACCAACGGAACTGATGGCGCAATCGTAGCCAGATTGAGTCGCATATTGAACAGGCTGCTCAATACGCTGAGGAGGCGCGAACAGACAATTGCAAAAGCGCCGATGAGGGGAGCTGCTTCCTTGTAAGGAACGCCAAACACACGAGCAAGAACAACAAAAATCACGGCAACGATTGCCACGACGATGAATTCAACAAAAAAACTGGGCGCCTTCGTGAAAAGCGCCATCAGTACAATAACGCGCGTTTGTTTGCGCTGTGGCTTCTTCAGGCGCTCCAGAACGTCATCTTCAACGCCTAACAACTTGATCGTGCTTGCCGCAAAGATGGGCTCAGCCGTCACAGCCATCATCGCCTGCTTCGAGCCCATCCGCTTACGACCAAGTCGTTGCATCGGGTCTAAAACGTAAGGCCGCACGATGAAAAATAAAAACGTGATCACAACTAGAAGGCCTGTGGTCACCTTCCAGTTTAGAAGAAACAATGTGCCTATCAAAGCGATAGCGAATACGGATTTAGTGACGAAAACCAGGAGTTGTTCGACTCCCTTAGAGGCGGTGCCCGTTTCACCCAGGATATTCTGGATAATTTTGCCACGTCGTTCCCCGACGACCGCCATGTAGGGCCCATAAAGATAATGGCTGAGAGCGGCGAGACGCCAATCCTCCTGTAACCTGTTGATCCACAACGTTGTCGCCACAACGTTCACAGCCAACAAAAGAGCTTTGAAAAAAAAGATCACTACCGCAAGGTAGAGGAGCCCTTCTGTGACAGAAGATCCTGAAACATAAATCGCTATCCCGCGCAGGAAATCCCACATCGCCCCCTGAAGCTTCCCGGCCCCGACAACGCTGTCGAGCATGGGGTAGATGATCGCCAAACCAAGCCCTTCAGCAATCGCCGCTGCAAAGCTTAAAAAAACGGCAGCCATCAGCAGCCGCGGACGTTGCTTGATTAAACCCCGGTATACGGAGAAAAACCCAGCCAGACTTCGAACCTCTTTAGGGGAAGTATGCTTCACAACGGATTCCGCCGGTACCTGAATGCAGGCGCATTCGCCAAGGCTACCCAATAGACCGGTTGCTCACGGTCATCAAGATGACCGGAGATGGCGGCCTCCCATCCATGATGTGGCATTACGCTCAGGACAAGCGGCAAGTCAACCCTCGGCGCCCCCCTGTGTCCTGGTTTCTGGAACAAGACTGGCTTTAACAGGATGGGTACCAGGACGTGCCTGCAGTGAGGTAGTACCGGTTGCACCCCCTTTCCTGTTACCTTAATCAATCCGGGCCGGAGAGAACCCGCTTGCAGCTCGCCTTGGACGCTCCTCCCCTCGCTTGCGCACGATCGTAGAAGCTCAAATGTCAACCCAATCTTTTCTGTTCTTCTTCTTCAGACAATTCGCGCGATGGCGCCAGCCGCGGCTAGCCGCCTTGCTGCTTTATCTCGGCACGCGCACTCTAATCACCCGTGGCTACAACAGCGGCAGCCCCTACCGCGCCCTAGTGATGACACGCACCGGTTTTCACGAAGACGTTGAGGAAAGCTTTCGTAACAGCCCAGACTTCGATGTCGTCGCGTGGCCAAGCTATGCTCTCAAGGCGTTTGCATCACCGATCCTATCACCGTCTTTGGACCATAATTTTTATCTGACCACGGACCCAAAAATCGAATCCTCAAAAGCCGCGTATCGCGATTTTCTCGCAAAGACTTGGGCTCATTTTACAGCGCTTATGAAGGTCGACGTCGTATTGACTGGCAACTTCAGCTATTGTGCAGAGCGCGAATTCGCTGCGATGCTCGAGACCGCCGGCACCCCCTTCATTGCACTTCATAAAGAGAATGTACGACCGCCGAAGCGCGTCGCTTATTGGCATTATCTTTATAAGGAACGACGCGGCCCCTTCACCGGGCGGCTTGTCGTCGTCTACAATGAAATTGAGCGCGACCTACAGATTGCGAGCAATGTTGCCGACCCAGACAGGATTGTGGTTGCAGGAATGCCGCGTCTCGACCGAATTCACCGCTGGCGTCGTCAGAATGCGGGTCCATCCGAAACCACATCGAAACAGGTTCTTTTTTTTGCGTTTGCCCGCCATGAAAAGCTAACCGCCATCCAGCGCAAGCCATCAGCTGGCGTCGCGGGCAATATGGAGGACATGGACGGCGATTGGGGAAAAATGGGCTGGACAGAACTTGGCGAAGGTTCGCATCGCGCGATGGTCGAGCTTGCGAGGCGCCGTCCAGACATCAAGGTCATCATAAAAACCAAAGGCCAACGCCGAAAGAAAGACGACATCATGAGCATGCTGCAATCTGCGGCCGCGGAATTGCCGTCGAATGTCGAAGTGGTGTCCGGCGGAGATCCCTTCAAGCTAATGACAGAAAGCCGTACAGTCATCGGCTTCAATACGACAGGCCTGTTGGAGGCAATTGCGGCCGGAAAACCTGTTATCGTGCCTTGGTTTGGCGAGGCGCAAGATCCGGCCATGCGCGACCATATCATCAACCTGGATCAGGCTGTTGCCTACGCCCAGTCAGAGGAACATCTCATTCAGCTTGTGTCAGAGCATGTCGACTACCCTCGCGATATTCCCAGCGAGCTAGATGAAACGGCATCCCGCATCCTGAAATACTGGGTCGGAAATCCAGACAGTGAAGCCGGGACGCGTGTCCATCAGGCGATCAAGGATACCATCGGCCAGAAGCTCGCGCTGGTGCGCTAATTCGATGGCATTCCGTCTCAAAACGTTGCTGAAATGGATATTGCGCATTTGCGCGTGGTGGAACATGTCCCGCATTGCGGCATGGCTTCTAGCCCGGCAAATCGAGCCAGTCCCTGGCATGCAGCGTTCTGGCAATAGTCGCTATTGCATTCTGATCCTCAACCTCAACAAGCCTGGCTTTCCCGCGGACGTCGCGGCCAGCTTCTCCGCCGCCAGCGATATCGAACTTGTTAGTTGGCCCACCTATACGCTGACCTCCTTTTCGACCGCGCTGCTGTCGCCGGCATTGAGCAACAAGCGATATGACACCGACGACCCCACGATCGCTGTCACAAAGCTGCGGTACCGAAACTTTCTTTTCCGAGTTTGGCAGCACCTCCTTAGATACAAGCATATCGACGCCGTTTTGGCCGCCAATTATGGCTATTACAATCAACGCGAGTTCGCAGCGGCACTGCGAGAAGCAGGTACCCCGTTCATCGCGCTTCACAAGGAAAATGTGAAGAGCCCGGGCCGGATCGAATATTGGCGTCCGATTTATCAGGCTCGCGGACGGTTCGAGGGCAGCAAGATTCTCGTTTACAGTGACACAGAACGTCAATTGCAGATTACAGGGGGCGTTGCCAGCCCCAACGATATCATCGTCACCGGGATGCCGCGCCTTGATCGTGCACATAGATCACGCCACCAGAATAAGAGGCTACGTAACACCGTCCCTCGTCAGATACTGTTTTTTGCTTTTTGGAAGCGCGAAAAACTAACGGCGACGGAGCGCGTGTCCAGCAAGCGCACCAGAACCGAGAGTAACGAGGAGTGGGGCAAGCGGAACTGGAACGACCTATGCGAAGGCACCTATCGGGCTATCGTAGAACTCGCTCGTTCCAGGCCAGACATTCGAGTGGTGATGAAAACAAAGCCTCAATCGGTGCGGGTCGAACAGATTATCCAAATGTTAGGCGACACAGTCCCCACTTTGCCGGAGAACTTCATCATCGTGAAGGGTGGCGATCCAATAGAACTCATTGCAGAGAGCGATGCCGTTATCGGCTTCAATTCAACCGCCCTTCTTGAAGCTTTGGCTTGCGGCAAGCCCATCATCGTGCCTGATTTTGCCGAAGCTAAAGATCCTGCTATGACCAACTTGATCATCGATCTGGGGGCGGCTGTGAACAAGGCTGGCTCCCCTGCAGAAATTGAGACGCTTGCGCACCGCTTCTTGGACGCGCCAAATACGTCCTATCATCTAACGCAGACAGCAGCAGATACTTTAAGGCATTGGGTCGGCAACGACGATGGAGCCGCCAGCCAACGCGTGCTAGAAGCCGTCAGAACAGAAATCGAGCGAGCGGAACTTGCCAGGGCCTCCAGCCCTTCGTCTCGCTCGCGACGACTGGACTGCATGCCAGCAGCGCGCCTGATGGACTGACTGATGATTCAGCGAATCCAACGATATCGTGAGACGGTCATTCGGATCCTGAGACATAAGGATACGCATCGTAAGGCCTTGGCATTTGCAGCGCGATGGCACCAACCATGGCTGGCAGCTCGCATTTTGTCGACAATGCCCACGCCGCTTCCTCTTCCGTCCAATACCCGGAAGAGCTCTCAACGTGGCCGTGTGCTGGTGCTCAATTCTGGTAAGGACGAGTTTTTCCGCGATATCGAGGAGATCTTCAGACACGACGAAGCTTTTGAGCTCATTGCCTGGCCGCATTACGCCCTGCCGGCCATGGCTGAGACGCTGCTCGACCAATCTCTCAAGCACGACACCTACGTCACAAAGGATCCTCAGATTGAGCGGTCTAAAGCCAGATATCGGGATTTTCTCCGCCGTATGTGGCGTCATCATCAGAAAATAAGCCGGATCGATGCCGTGATTTCCGCCAATTTCGGCTATTGCTTTCAGCGAGAACTCGCTTTCGCGCTAGAAGCATGCGGGACACCCTTCCTGGTTGTCCAGAAGGAGAATCTGAACGCCGCAACGGAAGAACGACGCAGAGTTTGGGAATCCATTTATCGACACGGTCGCGGACCGTTTGGTGGTCGAAAGATTTTTGTCTACAATGAAATGGAGCGTGATCTTGAACTATCAAGCGGGATTGCCGGCCCGAACACGGTAGAGATCACCGGAATGCCCCGACTCGATCGCCTCCATCGCTGGCGTCGGCAAAATGCCGGCACCAGCGGAGACAGTGGGACCACAAAGATTCTTTTCTTTTCATTTGCGCGCTCCGACAAGATTCCATTCGAATCCGGTGTCGGAAAGAACTGGGGTGAATTTTGCGCGGAGACCCATCGCGCCATGATTGATTTCGCTCGTGAGAACCCACAGGTTGAGGTCGTCGCAAAGACAAAAGGCATCACACGACAGGATGAAGAGCTACTGCAATTGCTCGGTGCAGACGATGCACCCTGCCCCGGCAATCTGCACGTTGTTTCTGGAGGCGATGCATTTAGCCTAATTGCTGAAAGCCAGGTTGTTGTTGGCTTTAATACAAGTGGATTGCTGGAAGCCCTTGCGCTCGGAAAGCCGGTAATCGTCCCGAACTTTGGCGAAGCGCTTGATCCGGTTCTGCGCAAATTCGTCATCGACCTTGGCGAGGCGGTGGAATATGCCAATTCGCCTCGACAACTCAAAGACATGATCAGCCAGCATGCCGGACGGCGGCTTGTCACGTCCGAACGCCTTGGACCGCACGTAGAAAAGATCCTGAAATATTGGGTGGGCAACGATGATGGCGAAGCAGGACGGCGAGCCTACGCCGCCATTCTGCGGGAAGTGACGCGCAAACCAGCACCGGCCCAATAGTCCGCTAGCAAAATGCGAGCAAAATTCATCCTATATCCGGCATTGACGTTGTTGGCGCGCCTTCATCGCCCGCGTCTCGCAGCCCGCTTGCTGGCCATGAGCGTTCGGCCGCTGCCAAGCCAAAAGCAAGCGAGCATCAACTCCGACACAGCCTTTCGCGTTCTTGTCCTTAATCTCAACAAGCCTGGCTTTCTTGAAGACATTGAAGACAGCCTGCTGTCAGATGGCTCGTTCAGTGTCGTTTGTTGGCCCAACTACGTTCTGAAAGCTTTCGCGACCGGCCTGCTGGCACCGCAGCTTAATAACAAACGATACGATAGTGACGATCCGGCCATTGAAACCAGCAAACAAAATTATCGTCGCTTCCTCACTGCGATGTGGGATCATTATCGAAAGATCGTTCCAACCGACGCTGTGATCTCAGCCAATTTCGGATACTTCGCTCAGCGAGAATTTGGTGCCGCCTTGAAGGCATTGCGGACTCCCTTCGTTGTTCTCCATAAGGAGAACGTCAAAAGCCCTGACCGCGTCAAATATTGGGAACCGATCTATCGCACGCGCGGCGCATTCGAGGGCAGCAAAATCCTCGTCTACAACGCAACCGAACGCAATTTGCAAATCAGCACCGGTGTGGCTTCGCCCGAGCAGGTCTTGGTAACCGGGATGCCCCGTCTCGACCGTATCCATCATTGGCGACGCGAGCGCGCTCGTCAGCGGCGTGGTGACCGACCGCCACAGCTTTTATTTTTTTCGTTTTGGCGCAAGGAAAAGCTGACAGCGACAGAGCGCATAACAGACGCGCGAACGCGGATCGATGCGGCTGAAGGCAAATGGGCCGAGCTGAGCTGGACTGGCCTTTGCGAAGGCACCCATAAAGCTATCGTTGAATTAGCGCGACAGAATCCCAATGCCCGTGTGGTGATCAAAACGAAGGCGCATTCACGGCGCGTCGACGACATTCTCGACATCCTCAAAGAGAACGGCCAAGGGTTACCAACAAATATATCGATTATTTCTGGAGGCGATCCATTTCCGCTCTTGATGGAAAGTGATGTAGTCGTGGGTTTCAACACTACAGCCCTACTGGAGGCTTTGGCCGCAGGGAAGCCTGTGATTGTCCCGCAATTTGCCGAAGCCGACGATACGCGCATGCAACCACTTGTGATCGACGTGGGCGCAGGTGTGGAACGGGCAAGGTCCACTGATGATCTCATTCGCCTGGCGAACACATATCTAAGAGCTCCTCCGGCGGTTCCCGAGGAAATGTCTTCCGCCGCCTCTCAATCGCTCAGATATTGGGTCGGCAATGACGACGGGAAGGCAAGCCAACGGGTGCAGGAACTGGTGCGATCGGAAATTCTGGCGAGTCGGCGGCGTCAGCCCTAGCGCTTCTCCCTCCAGCTTAGGAACTGCTAGCCAAGCACCTCGCTAGTTTCCTGTCCCATGGAGGTTCAGGTTTACGGTCCAAGTTCCAGGCCAGCCATGACCACGCTATATTTTATTTTCTTCCCAGGACTACCGAAAACTTGGACGGGCGCAGTCGGATCTTAGTGCTCCACACTTGTTACCGCTATAGTGCGACATGACAATTTCGACGTCGACGATCACGTCATCCCACTCATCAGTCTCTCGTCTGATCGTGTACGTCACGATGTCTCTCGATATTGGCGGAACTGAAAGGCATCTTTCGCTCATTGCGCCGCGGCTGCGCGACCTCGGCTGGCGGCCGGTCATCTTCTGCCTTTGGCGCCGTGGAGACCTTGCGACAGCGCTTGAAACCGCGGGAATAGAAATTGTTGGCGGTCGCGCTACCGTCCGCCCAGACAAGCGGTGGTGGTGCGATATGCACCATATTGCCCTCTCGTGGGCGCAACTGATCATCCTGACACTACGACACCGCCCGAAGGTCATGCACTTCTTTCTGCCTTTGGCCTATATGCTCGGTGCCCCGATCAGCATCCTGCTGCGCGTTCCAGTGAGGCTCATGAGCCGACGAAGCCTAAACATCTATCAGGGCGGCCATTCCATGATCTGGAAGATCGAGAAACGTCTTCACGCCTCGATGACCGCCATTCTTGCAAATTCAACGCCCGTAGCGCGCGAGTTGATTGAAGAGGAAGGTTGCCCTCCAGGCAAGGTGGGGATCATCTATAGCGGGACCGACCTCACTGCGATAACATCGGAACAACGGCCGTCGCTCGATGTCATGGGTCTGGCACCAGCGCAATTCACCATGATCACGGTGGCAAACCTCATTCCCTATAAAGGGCATGCGGATTTATTGAACGCGCTCAGTCAAATTGCTTCTAACTTGCCCGAGTCATGGCGCCTTCTTTGCGTCGGCCGGGATGACGGATGTGGCCAAAGCCTGCACGAACAGGCGTTAGAGCTTGGATTGAGCGCCAATGTGTTGTGGTTGGGCGAGCGCGACGACGTCCCGCGCTTACTGAAGCTCGCCGACATCGGCGTCCTGTCTTCACATCAGGAAGGTTTTTCCAACTCAGTAATTGAAGGTCTCGCAGCAGGTTTGCCCATGGTTGTCACTGATGTCGGCGGCAACGCCGAAGCCGTCATCGACGGCGAAACCGGGCTGGTCGTACCACCGCGAGATTCAGCTGCATTGGGCCGAGCGCTCCTCCAATTGGCGCTCGACCCTGACGCAAGAAAGAAAATGAGCGAGGCTGCCAGCGACCGCGCCAAAAACAATTTCTCGATAGACGGCTGTGTGAACCAATACGATCGCTTATACCGAGCCCTCATTGCGAATAAAACACTAGAAGCAGTGGATGGGCTTGGTTTCATTGGCTAGCAGTAACACGAGTGTCAGAGCTTACGACCAACATAATTATAGTGACTGAATAATGGAGCCGCGCCGTGCGGCATCCGCTGCTCAATAGGCAGCAAAGAGTCCGCCGCCTTTATGTTCGGAAACATCCGAAAATAGCGAACCGACTGTTCAACGACACCATGCTCGGAAAAACCGTGCGACAGGACGGTCGGAATAGTTATCCGTTCGTTTCCATAAAGAATGCAATCTCCTGCATCGGTCTTGCGCTCGACAATCGTACGAAATCCACGCCGCCTAAACAATTGAAGCTGCAAGAGCGGGTTCCATCCATTGGCCTCAGATATGACGACGTGGCCATCTGGCTTCAGAAGGCGAGCGATCGCTTTGTAAACCTCCGCGCGTGGTTCAACGTGATGGAATGCCTGCTCCATCCAGATGAGATCAAATGACGAAGGACGAGCAAGGTCGAACAGAGAGCAAAACTTGAATTCGAGATCCAACGGATGGTTAATTCCGCGCTCGACAATCCTCTGTCGTTCTCGTGCGACCTCAAGCCGCTGGTTGTTGACATCGACGGCCAACACCCGCGCTCCTTGCAGCGCAAACCAGATCGCCTCTGTTCCACACCCGCCGCCAATCTCCAGCAAGGCCGGATCGTAGCTTTCAGCAATCAACCTGCATATTTCTTGCGTTTGGCCTCTGTAATGGTGGCGTACATACGGCCCGAACTTCTGGCGATAACCGCTATAATAGCCATTAAACACAGCAGCGTGCTCCCCTGAGAGCACCGGGTTCTCAAACCACCAAGCGAGAAAGTCGTCGATCGACGAAAAAACGCGTTCGAAATTGGGAAGTTCTCCCGAGGTCACAATTCCACTCCAGCCGCGGTCACGCTATCATACCTTTTCGACGAGCCCGTCAAGGGCGCGCCTATACAAGGGCATGCAATGCGCCTCGATATGGCGCCGCTCATCATCACTGAGAAGCGTTTCCCGCTGCGTCGGCGCACTGTTCATTACGCCCGGCTCCGTTCCGGAAAAAACAGAATTGGAGCCGATCGGCTCTCCGTTAAAGGTCGGACTGATAAGCGAAGGATGGAAGTCCAAACCGATTCGATTGCAGATTAGACGCATTGTTGCTTCTGTGTTTTTCACGAGATCATCGAACCGCAAAACGATCACGCGATCCTGGTTACGCTCTTTTTCGCGGAACATTGCATCGGTTGAGGCATTCCAACGAGCCGCCGTCTGCTCAACCGTTCCGCCCTTCAGTTTGACGAAAGACGGATGCCAGCTGAGCGGCGATCGAATAATGGAGATGACATATCCATCCGGATAGGCATCCCAGAACTGCTCCATATTGCTCTCTAATGCTGCCATCATCGGCACAAATCCGGTCACGAACTTCGTGCCTTCGATCGGCGATCGCATGTTAATCCATGCGTTGAAATAGGACGTGAAATAGGCGTTCAGCACGTCTCTGGACGTACGGCGATTAAAGTTGCGAAGTGCTTCGCGAAATATTTCTCGCTGCGCTTGAGGCATCAGAAAAAAATTCATTCTGTGCGTATTGTATTTGCCTTTCGTATATCCGCTCTCGAAGAAATCGATGTTGTTCAGTTCGAACAACAATCGAAACTGCTCATCTACATCCGCGACATCGGTGGGTGGCCAAAATCTCTTGTTGGGATAACCGATTTTCAGCTCGTGCGGGTGAGCAAGAACTTGCGGATGGCCATCGAAAAGCTGAGCCATCATCGATCCGCCAGATCGCTCAACTTGCGAGATCATAACCAAAGGCAAATCAATCGACCTATATGACGCCTTAAGCCGCTTCACCAGCGCGTCGACATTCGCCGATCCGCCTTTGACCGCCGAAAAATAAGGGCGGTACCGGACACGGTCTTTAAGAGATCCTTTGAGAGGTCGCAGGAGCGCCCGGCCGAAACGCCCTGGCAAAATCTCGGCAGCCCTGCTTGCCACGTCCTTGATCAAATCCATAACACCCCACAATAAACTATTCGGCCTGCTGACAAAGCCGAACCACTGGTGAGTTCACCTTCGGCTTAGTTTGGGAAAACAGGGCTCTTTCCTGCGATCCTTGTCCTAATTATAGCATTACTTAGAGGGGTCACCCGCGGTTTTGAACAGCAAAAAAATACACGCTCCCTTGAGGGCGACCTTAGGAACTACCTCCCAATGGTATTTCCGTTCCCACCGACTTCTCTCCGCCACGACTCGAACATCAGCACCGTCCACAACGCGTGCTGGTGATTTCGGGTGCCGGTCTGATGCATCGCCCATCGCGCGCGGATGGCAGCGCTGTCGAACAAGCCGCCACCGAGCGTTTGCGGATTGAGCAGATCCTCAGTCCAGTCCCGCAACGGCCCCCGCAGCCAGTCACCGATCGGCACGCTGAAGCCGGATTTCGGCCGCTCGATCATCGATCGCGGGACGTAGCGATAAAGCATCTGCCGCAGCAGCCACTTGCCCTGCCCCGACCGGAACTTGAAGCGTTGCGGCAGTTGCCAGGCAAATTCCACCACACGATGATCGAGGATCGGCACCCGCGCCTCCAGCGCGACTGCCATGCTCGCGCGATCCACCTTGGTGAGGATGTCGTCAGGCAGATAGGTGGCCGCGTCCATGTATTGCATCCAGTCGCGGTCGTCGCGAAAACCATCACGGCTCTGCACGGCAGCAGCATTGAGATGCGGCGCCGGCGCGCCTCTTAATGTGGTCCATAGGTCTTCGCCGGGCGACACCAGTCGCTCGTAATAGCCACCGGCATCTTCGGGGAGCACGCTCGCGAGCTTGTGCATCTTGTCGCCACCTTGCCGCGGACGCATCGCATCCGGCATCCATGCAAACGCGCTGTCCCAACGCGATGGCGGGATCGCGGTGATCGCATGGCCGAGACCCGACCGCAGCGCGCGCGGCAGATGGCGCATGGCTGCAGTGAGCTGATAGCCCGTGCCATAGCGATTATAACCGCCAAACAATTCGTCGCCGCCGTCACCGGACAGCGCGACCGTCACATGCTGCCGCGTCATCTGCGACACGAGATAGGTCGGGATCTGCGATGAATCAGCGAATGGCTCATCAAAAATCGTCGGCAGCTTGACGATCGCGGCCTGCGCTTCAGCAGGCGTAACGGAGAGTTCTGTGTGATCAGTGCCGAGATGTCTGGCAACGGCGGCTGCGTGCGTAGCCTCGTCGTAATCGGCTTCGCGAAAGCCGATCGAAAAAGTTTTGACCGGCCTCGCACTCGCCTTCTGCATCAAGGCGACGACGGCGGATGAATCGACACCGCCTGATAGGAACGCGCCAAGCGGCACGTCGGCGACCATGCGCCGCTTGACCGCGTCGCCGAGCAGTTCGTCCAGCACTGCGATCGCCTCCTCATCGGACATGTCGCGTGGCGCAGCAAGTCCCTTCGCCGCGACATCGGCGAGCGACCAATAAACAGTCTCGCGTTCATTGCCATCGCTGTCGATTTGCAAAATGCGGCCTGGCTGCAATTTTCGCACATCGCGGAAAATGCTCTGCGGCGCCGGCACGTAGCCAAAGCGCAGATAGGCAGACAGCGCAGCCAGATCGAGTTCGCCGCGCCAGTTCGGAATGGGGCGGAGGGCTTTCAATTCGGAGGTGAAAAAGAATTGTCCCTTGGCTCTACCCCAATAAAGCGGCTTGATACCGAGCCTGTCACGCACGAGAAACAGCGTTTGCTCGCGCCTATCAAAGGTCGCGAATGCGAACATACCGATTAATCGCGACACTGTTTCAGTAACGCCCCAGACCGCGCAGCCTTCGACGATGACTTCAGTATCGGAATTGCCACGAAAGGATCGCCCCGCCGCAATCAGCTCGGCCCGCAATTCGGCCGCGTTATAGATCTCGCCGTTATAGGTGAGTACGATCCGGCCGCAGCTCGAATGCATCGGCTGAGCGCCCGCCGGGCTCAGATCAACGATCGACAGCCGGGTATGCGCGAGCATGACACCGCGCTCGGCGTCGGCCCAGCAGCCGGCGGCATCCGGGCCGCGATGGCGCAGCTGCCCGGCCATGCCGTCGCCGATCGCGCGCAATTCATCGGCGGACAGGCCGTGTTCGAAATCGATAAGGCCAGCTATTCCGCACATGGCTGCAAGGGCTCGGGGAGTCCGGAGAACTTTAGAGAGAACCGTCCCCGGTGATACAGCCTGCCGCCCGGCCCGGCAAACGCCCCGCGTCCCCCTCCCCCGCATTCCATTTCCCGGCGGAATTGCGTATAGGGGGCCGGCCGACCGCTGGGACCCCTGCATGACCGACGCGCTGCCGAAAGCCGATCCCGATACCGGCGATCTCAACAGGCTCCTGATCGCCTCCTCGCTGCGGACGCTGGATGCCGCCGCCGGCGGCATCGCGGCCTTGTCCACAGCCCTGCATGACGGTCTCGGCCGGGCCCTGATCGGGGCCTGCGAGGCCATCCGGGCCTCCCACGGCCGCCTGATCGTCACCGGCATGGGCAAATCCGGCCATGTCGCCCGCAAGCTCGCCGCCACCTTCGCCTCCACTGGAACCCCGGCCTTTTTTGTTCATCCGAGCGAGGCCAGCCATGGCGACCTCGGCATGATCACCAAGGACGACGTGATCATGGCCCTGTCCTGGTCCGGCGAGACGGCGGAACTCAAAAATCTCATCGATTATTCCCGCCGCCACCGCATTTCGCTGATCGGCATGACCGCGGTGGCAGGTTCCACCCTCGGCCGTGCCGCCGACGTCGCGCTGGTGCTGCCGCAGGCGCGCGAGGCCTGCCCGCATAATCTGGCGCCGACCACCTCCTCGCTGATGCAGCTGGCTCTGGGCGACGCCCTCGCCATCGCGCTCCTTGAAGCGCGCGGCTTCTCAGCCCAGCAATTCCATGTGCTGCATCCGGGCGGCAAGCTCGGCGCGCTTTTGAAATTTGCCCGTGACGTCATGCGCACGGGCGACGCCATTCCGCTGGCGCCGGCCGGCGCGCCGATGTCGGAGGCGGTGCTCGAAATCAGCGCCAAGGGCGTCGGCTGTATCGGCATCGTCGATCCGCATGGCCAGCTCAGCGGCATCATCACTGACGGCGATTTGCGCCGGCATATGGGCCCGGGCCTGTTCGATGCGACGGTCGATCAGATCATGACGGCCAATCCGAAATGCTGCCGTCCCGATCAACTGGTCAGCGAAATCATCGAGATGCTGAATTCGGCCAAGATCACGGCGATGTTCGTCGTCGAGGGTAATCGCCCGGTCGGCGTCGTGCATCTGCACGACCTTCTGCGCATCGGCGCCTGAGGCCACCGGGGGCGATCGATGGGGGCGGCCGAGCCATTACGGCATGGAATGGTGGTTGCGGCGATCGTCGTCATCGCAGCCGCCGCGCTGACCGCCATCCTGATCGTATTGCTGAAGCCCTTGCTGCTCCGCTACGCGATGGCGCGGCCCAATGCCCGCTCCTCGCACACCACACCGACACCCCAAGGCGGCGGCATCGCTATCGTCGTATCCTGGATCATCGTTGCCGGCCTCGCCATCGCCGCCACCGGCGCCTGGCCGGCCGACACGCCGATCACGCTCGCTGTCGTCTTCGCCGCGACGATCCTGATTGCCGCACTCGGCGCCGTTGATGACATCAGGCCGATGAGCGTCGCGCCGCGCCTGCTCGTGCAATTCATTGCCGTCGCCGGCGTTATCGCCATCCTGCCGCCCGATCTGCACATAACGCAGTTTCTGCCCTGGTGGCTCGAACGCGCGGTGCTGGTCCTCGCCGGCCTGTGGTTCGTCAATCTCGTCAACTTCATGGACGGGCTCGACTGGATCACCGTCGCGGAGATGGTGCCGGTCGTCGGCGTCCTTGTGCTCCTTGGCGGTCTTGGCGCGTTGCCGCCTTATGCCCTTCTCTGCGCGCTGGCGCTGCTCGGCGCATTGCTTGGCTTTGCGCCATTCAATCGTCCGGTGGCGCGGCTGTTTCTCGGCGATGTCGGCAGTCTTCCGCTTGGCCTCGTTGTCGGCTGGCTTTTGGCGCTCCTCGCCAGCGCCGGCTATCTGACCGCCGCATTGCTGCTGCCGCTCTATTATCTGATGGACGCAACCATCACGCTGCTGCGCCGGCTGTCGAAGGGCGAGCGCGTCTGGCAGGCGCATCGCAGCCATTTTTATCAGCGCGCCACGGATAACGGCTTCGCCGTCGAGCAGATCGTCAGACTGGTATTCGGCGTCAATCTCTTGCTCGGGGCGATGGCGCTGATCAGCGTCCGTTCAAACAGCCTGACGACGAATATCACCGCGCTTTCGGTTGGCATTATCATCGTCGGCTGGTTGCTATTTCAGTTTTCGCGAAAGCGCGCCTGATGCGCGTTCTTGTCACCGGCGCAAGCGGCTTTGTCGGACGCGCGCTGACCGAGGCGCTGGCGAAGGCTGGCCATTCCGTGCGTGCGGCGGCGCGTGAGACTTCGGCGATAGCCGCCGGCCCAAATGTCGAACCCGCATCGCTCCCAGATCTGTCGCAGCCGGTCGACTGGCGGCAACTGCTTAGCGGCATGGATGCTGTGGTGCATCTCGCCGGTCTCGCGCATGTCTCGAACGACATCCCGGAAGCGCGATACGACGCCGTCAACAGACTGGCGACCAAATCGCTGGCGCTCGCGGCCTCAGTCACGCCCTCCATCCGGCGCCTTGTGTTCGTATCATCGATCCGCGCGCAGACAGGTCCGGCCGCCGACCATATTTTGACCGAGAGCGATCAGCCCGCGCCGACCGATGCCTATGGCCGCTCCAAACTTGCCGCTGAAAGCCTCGTACGCGGCTATGGTGTGCCTGCCACCATCCTGCGGCCGGTGATCATTTACGGGCCGCAGGCGCGCGCCAACATCGCCCAGCTGATGAAAATCGCCGCTCTGCCCGTGCCGCTGCCCTTCGGCGCCTTCGCCAACAGGCGCTCGATGCTGGCGTTGTCGAACATGGTGTCTTCGATTGAGTTCGTGCTGAGCCAACCGGCGACTGCGAATGAAACCTATGTGGTCGCTGATCCAACGCCGGTATCGCTGGCGCAGATGATTGCGATCATGCGGCGAGCGATGGGCCGCTTGCCGGCGCTGCTGCCGGTGCCGCCACGCTTGATCCGTGCCGCACTGCGCGCAGCCGGCAAGGCCGATATGTGGGAGAGGATTGGCGGCTCGCTCGTCGCCGATGCGGCCAAGCTGCGGGCAGCGGGATGGCAACCGGCAATTGACACACCGGAGGCTCTCGCTTTGATGGTCAGGCCGCCTCGCCTTTGAAGTCGGGCACAGCGTCGCGCAGCACCCGATAGATCGCGGCTTTCTCGTCGCGCGCGAGCCCCTGCTCGAGTGTTGCGAGCCAGGCCCGCATGGTTTCGAGCGACGGCGATAGCGGCCGCGCCGCAACGACGCCAGCCACGCCGATCTCGGCGGTCGGCTCCTCACGCGCGAACAGGATTTCGTGCAGGCGTTCGCCCGGCCGGATGCCGGTGAAGGTGATGTCGATATCGCGGCCGGGCTCGAGGCCGGACAGGCGGATGATGCGCTCCGCCAATTCCACGATCTTCACCGGCTGACCCATGTTGAGCACATAGACGGCGACATCCGAACGCTGCGGCCCGAGCGCATGGGTCGCTGCAGTAACGACGAGATCGCAGGCTTCGCGAATGGTCATGAAGTAGCGGACCATGTCGGGATGCGTCACGGTCACCGGGCCGCCGGCTTCGATCTGCGCCTTGAATTTTGGCACCACCGAGCCGTTCGATGCCAGCACATTGCCGAAACGCACAGCGATCAGCCGCATCGGCGTCGTTGTCGCATCGGCCTTGCGGGCAAACTGACCGTCGAGCGCCTGGCAATACATTTCCGCGAACCGCTTGGTCGCGCCCAGCACAGAGACGGGTTCGATCGCCTTGTCGGTCGAAATCATCACCATTGCCGTGGCGCCAGCGGCAACAGCGGCATCGGCGACATTCACCGAACCGAACACGTTGGTTTTGACGCCCTCGCCCCAATCCTGCTCCAGCAACGGCACATGCTTCAGGGCAGCGGCGTGGAAGACGATGTCGGGCTTGAAATCCGCCATCAGCCGCATGATGCGGTCACGGTCCCGGATGTCGGCGAGCCGGCCGGAAATCTCGGCGTCGGTCTGGCGGCTTTTCAGCACTTCCAGCACCGCGTGCAAAGCCGGCTCGGAATTTTCGATTACCAGCAGGCGCGCGGCGCCGAAGGCCACCGCGCGATCGCAGATTTCCGCGCCGATCGAACCGCCGCCGCCGGTGACGACCACCGACCGGCCCTTGATGAATTCCTCAAGCCGGCGGTAATCGATCTTTACGCTCGGCCGCAGCAACAGGTCCTCGACATTGACTGGCGCGAGCCGCAGCGCCTCGACGCTGTCATCGAGCGACGGCAAGCGGCTGGTGGAAAGCCCAAGACGGCGCGCGCGCATGAGAACCGTGTCGGTCGGCACGCCCGGCTCGAAGGCCGACGGCGTCAGCACCACGCGATGCACCGCCGAGCCACGCGCAGCGAGGTTTGATATCACACGCTCAAGGTCATCGAAGGTGCCCAGCACCTGGATGCCGCGAATGGATTGGCCGCGATCGGCCGGCGATTGCGAAAGGACACCGACAGGCCAGACCTTTTTGACCGCACCGCTCTCGACCGCGCGGATCAGCACTTCGGCATCGGCAGCGCGGCCGAGAATGAGGATGAAGGCCGATTCGTTCTGGGTCGCTTTGATGCGGGCGCGCGAATAGCGGAAATAGCGATAGGCAACGCGCGGGCCGCCCAGAAAGAACATCTGCAAGACCCAATAGATCAGGATCGTCGCCTTGCCGAAGAAGAAGTCGCCGTAAACATTCGGCGCGACCATGATGTAGTCGAGCACCAGCAAGGTGACCGCCAGCACGGTCGCCGAGCGGAAGATGTTCCAGAGGTCCGGCAGCGAGGCGAAGCGCCACTTGGCATCGTCGAGATGGAAGAAGTGATAGACGATGCCGGCATAGACCATGATGCCCGGCAGCATCAGCCACAGCAGATCGATGCGCGCGCCCAGCCGGTGTTCCTCGAAGCGCACATAGAAGGCGACCAGCAAGGCAGCAGCCGTGACCAGAAGATCGTGCAAAACGATCAAGGCCTTGCGGGTGGTCATGGTACGCAATTGCATTGGTCTGGGGTCAAGAATGGGATCGGTTTTGATAGCCGCGTTTTGCCGGTGGCGCCACCCCTGCAGGGCCAAATGACGGCCTGACCTTAGCCTTTCAAGGCTGCATCCACCGCAACAAGGACCGATGGAACCGGCATGTGATCGAGGCAAAGGCTGTGGCTTTGGACATGGCGCAGGCAGCCCTCCAGCTGGCAGGGCATGCAGGGCAGCGGGTTTTGGACAAGAAATACGTTGCCGCGCCGTTGCATGGTACCGGAGCGCAGCCATGGCTCTGTCAGGCCGCTGGCGGGCCACGGCCCCCAGCGAGCGGGGTCGGTCGGGCCGAACAGGGTGACGGTCGGGCAGCCAGCGGCAGCCGCGAGATGGGTGACCGAGGTGTCCGGGCCGGCGAACAGGCGCGCGCCGGCCAGCAGCGACGACAGTTCCGGCCAGCTTAACTGGCCGTCCGCCCGGGTGATCTCGATGCCAGCAAAAATGTCGTCGAGATAGGCCCGCTCGGCGGCGCCCGGACCGCCAGTGGCGATCAGTTTCAGGCCTCTCGCGCGCAGATCGTCGGCAAGCGCCCGCCAGCCCTCTCTATGCCATTGCTTGTAGCGAAAGAACGGTGCCGCATGCAGGACGGCGAATGGCTCGCGCGGCTGCAGCGGCGATGGCGTGGCGGCACGCGGCGCGACGATTTTGGTCACCCGCGCGATGCCGATGACGTCAGCGAGCTGCAGCGTCTCGTCGACGCGATGCAAGGCCGGATTCGCCACCGCATGGCGGCCGAGCAGCATCGCCTTGATGCGACCGTTGCTGTTGGCGTCGATCATGCCGACGCTGCGCTTGCCTGCGATCAGGGCGAAGAATGTCGGGCGGTCACCCGGCTGGGTGCTGATGGCAAGATCGTATTGCCGCCACAGCTGGCGGGCGAGCCTGAGGCCCTCGGCGGCTTTGCCGCGCGCGGGCGCCGTCACCACCGCATCGAGATCGGGATTGCCTTCGAGAATCGCGGCCGTATCGGCGAACACCAATGCCTCCAGCCGCGCATCGGGCCAAGCGACGCGCAAACTGCGGATCAGCGGCGTCGTCAGCAGCACGTCGCCGAGCCGCCGCAGCGCGATCACGAGGATGCGCGGACGCGCCGGCAGGTTCAGCTGCGCCGTCACCGTCACGCCGCGAGGCTGTCGGCGCGCGCGGCCGGCTGCGTTTCAGGCTGCGTGTGTTTCAGCATCCAGCCGCCGGCAGCACCGACACCGAAGAAATAGATCCAGCCTTGCACCACATCGAACAGATGGGTGTTGAACAGGCAGCCGACGACATTCTGCGTCACCACCGCCAGCCCGATAAAGGAGACGAGCCCGGCCCCGCGCAGGAACAGCGTGAAATGCGCGATCCACATCGCGTACAACACCAGCGCGCCAAGCACGCCGAGCTGGATCGCCACCATGAAGGTCTGATTATGCGGATTGACCGTCGGCGGCTCATTACTCTTCTCAGCTGCCACCGCAGCCTCGAATTGTTTCCTCACGGAACCAGTGCCGTGACCGATCACCGGCGCGGTTTCGATGATCGCCAGCGACTGGCGCCAGAACGTCACACGCTGCCCGGCGGAGGTCGGCTTTGCATCCTGCTCCTCGATTTCGGAGAAGATGCCGAGCACGCGCTGCTGCACATGCACCGACGACACCCACACAATCCCGCCGGCCAAAGCGAGCACCGCCAGAAACGCCACCATCTGCGCCGGCCGGCTCTGTGTCACCGCATACAAAACGAACAGCAAGGGCAAGGTGACGAGCGCCGTACGGCTGGTCGAAACGAAGAATACGCTGATCAGAAACAACACGGCCAAGGCCAGCACACCCAGCATCAGTCTGGTGCGGCGTTGCGCCCAATAGGTCATCGCCACATAGAACAAGCCGGCCGCGCAAAGAATGAACTCGCCGCTCTGGGCGATGCGGTCGCGCACCGGCACGCCGTAAGACTTGAAACGCAGCCCGAAGCCGACGCCGACATAGGACACGATCAGCAGCACCGTGCATGACGCAAGGAAACCGAGCAGGACCCAATGGACGCGATCCGAATTGCGAAACTGGACGAACAGGATGGGCAGCGTCAGCAGCTTCGCAAAGGCGCCGAAGGCCTTCATCCGCTCGGACCACGGAACCTCCGCCCACAACATGCCGATGGCCGCCAGCACCACCAGAGCCACTGGCAGATAGGCGACCGGATGGCGCATCACATCGCGCATCTCCTCCGGCTTGATGGTCGGAAGCACCGCGATCAGCCAGCCAAGAACGAAAATATAGATGCCCGACGTCGACCACGGGATCGCGGCCACGGCGGCAACCGCCATCGCGTCTGCCACCTTGCGGGCGCGTTCATTATCGGCAAGGGCGATCATTCAGTCTCTCGGCGTGAATGGAGTTCCCGGCGGGGAACCCGGCGGGAAGCGGCCGGCTGGCGGACATGCTCGGCAATAGGTGTTCGCGGGTCAGGCTTTAAACTACAAAAACAACAGGCGAACGGATAGTCTGGAATAGCCCGACAGGACAGCCGGCTTCAGAGTTAGGCCGAATCGGGCTTCTTGAATGACTTGGGGTGAACGATCCTTGGGGACCACAAAGCCAGCCGCTGGACTATTTGCTGCCTTGCGCCGTTTCGGCCCCGGCCGGCCGATCTTCACACTGGTGGCGGTGAGCGTCGTCACACTGGCAGCCTTGCTGGCCCACAACAATGTTTCGGTCACCCTCTCCGCTGACGACGAAAAGTCGATCCCGGCTTTGCTGACATTGGCCGGCAAACAGCATCTGACAAAAGACGTCGCTGTGGGCCGCCCGTTCGCCGAACAGGTGAAGATCGTCAGCGAGGTGCAGGCGGCCATTCTCGAAGTCGCGCCGCAGACCGACCCGATCGATTTCAACCGCGGGCGCGAGCCGCGGGACCTGCTCGAATTGCGGCAGGGCCTTTGCTACGACCGCAGCCGCGCGATCGAGAAGGTACTGACCTATGTGGGCCTGCAGACGCGGCACGTTTCAGTCTATTCGCTGCAAAAAACCAAGAGCGCACTCGAGGCGCTGGTCACCACCCGCACTCCATCGCATGCGCTGACTGAAGTGCGCACCGAAAAGGGATGGATGGCGGTTGATCCGGATATGCCCTGGATCGGTCTGACCGATGCCATGGACGCGATCTCCATCAAGGAACTGAAGAAGGCCATTGGCAAGAAAAAATACGCCTGGAACCAGCTCGCCAAAAGCGAGCCCAACGATATTCTTGATACTGCTTTCGTTTATGTCCCGGGTCTGTATTCACGGCATGGCCGGTTTTATCCGCCCTACAATGCAATCCCGGATGTCAATTATCCCCAGCTTGCTTCCGGCATGGTCGATCTGATCCAGGATTGATTGATTTTATCATCCCCCGCGAAGGCGGGGATCCATGAGCACTGCACGGCGTATGGGTCCCCGCCTTCGCGGGGACGACCAGAAATAGCGCGGGCCAAAATGGCCGAAGCTCTCAACCCTCAGCCCTTATTCCCCATTGTCGACAGCCCCTGCCGCGCGGTGATCTGCCGGTTATTCATCGCATCCTCGAGCTTGTCGTCATTGCCCGACAGCCAGGACCGGTCCGCCGTCGGATGCCACAGATGCAGCACGCCGGTTGCGAAGGTGCCGTCTTTGCGGCGGACGCCGGCATGCAGAAGCCGCACCAGCAAATCGGAATCTTCCCGCCCCCATCCCTGATAGGCGCAGTCAAAGCCATCGACGCGATCGAGATCGCTTCGCCAGATCGCAAGATTGCAGGAGCGCGCCCCACGCCATGCGCGCCAGCGCAATTTGCGCAGAGGGCCAAGCGGCAATCGCACCAGCGGCATCGTACGGTTGATGCCGCCCTTCCCCCGCTCCTTCTTCCACTGGCGATAGCTCCAGCTTTCCGGATCGAGCTTGTCGCGCAGCACTGTTTCCGTCAGTTGCTCGGACAACAGAATCCGGTTGCCGGTGACGAACCAGCCGGTTTCGGCCAGCTGGCGATGTGTGGCGATGAAGTTCGGCCGAGCGATGCAATCGCCATCCAGGAAGATGCAATAGGTGCCTTTGCTGGCGAGGATGCCGCGATTGCGGATTTCGGCGGCGCGGAAGCCGCGCTGTTCCTGCCAGACATGTTTCAGCGGAAAACGGAATTTCGGCTTCCAGGATTCGATCAGCTGCGCTGTCGCCTCGCCCGAGCCATCATCGGCCACGATCACCTCGAAATGGCGATCAGACTGCACCGCAAGCGAACGCAACACCGCATCGAGCGCGTCCTCGCGGTTAAAGGTGGTGACGATCACCGAAATCAGATCAGTCACGGCCCTGCCTCTTCAACCAGGCTTTCATGTATCGATAATAAGTCCCCTCAGCGTTGGCGACAGCGAGCAGAAATCCTTCGCGGCCATCCAGGAAACCGAGCCGGATGAAATAGGTCTGCATGAAGGTCCACCAGCCGCGCAAAATGCCGGTGAAGAACGACACCTTACGGCCAGACTCGACGATCATCTCGGCGCGTGCGGTGGAATAGCGATCCATCCGCGACAGCGAATCCTCAAGCCGCATGACGGGATGATGCGTCAGCGGTTCGCGCAAACGGCGCACCTGGCCATTGCAGATCACCCGCTCATGCACGAGATCATCGGAAAAGCGCGCCCGCTCGCGGCGAAACAGCCGCAGCACATAATCGGGATACCAGCCGGAATGGCGCATCGGCTTGCCGCAAAAGGTTGACAGGCGCGGCATCTCGTAGCCCTCGGCGCCAGCCTGCGTCACAGCGGACATGATCTCGCGGGCCAATGGGTCGCTGACGCGTTCATCGGCATCAAGCGACAGCACCCACTCGCCTTGTGCCAATGACAGTGCGAGATTTTTCTGCGGACCAAAACCGCGCCACTCGCTGGCGATGGTCACCGTCGCACCGTGCTGCGCGGCCAGCGCAGCCGTGTCGTCATCGCTGCCGCCATCGACCACGATCCGCTCATCGCAAAAGGCCAGGCTGTCCAGACAGGCCGCGATGTTGTGCGCCTCGTTTTTGGTGATGACGATCGCGGAAATGCGTGGGGCAGTCATTGCCGACAACGCATCCGCTGGCTTGGGCTCGGTCGCCATCAGCTTGACCGTCACGCGCCGTCGCGCTTGCGAAAGCGGATGCGATCGCGCAGCCGCCGCCGGGCATCACGATACTTACGAAATGGCAGCGCCAGATAATATTTCCGCGCAATCTGCCAGCGGCCGAGCAGGCTCATGGTAGGCGCATCGGAAGCCGGGACGTACCAGCCGTTCAAACCCGTTCGCCGCATCAGCGCATAACCGGCCGACCTCATGAAGCGATGCTTGTCGAGATTGCTGACGTGATCCTCCAGCAGGATCAGGCGCGGCTTCCAGCGCGCGAAATCAAAACCGCGCAGCACTTCGATTTCATGGCCCTCGACATCCACCGACATCAGATCGATCGGCACCGGCGCATGACCATCGGCCAGAACGTCATCCAGCGTGCGCACGGCGACGTCGATCACCTTGTCGGTGCGGATACCGGTGACAGCAAGATTCGGATCGAATGAGGAAAAGGCGCCGGCGACATGCAGCCGCATGGTGGTGCCGGCACGATCGGGCGACGAACAGGCGACTTCAAACACCTGCGCCTTGCGGACGCGGCGCAATTCGGCGGCGAGATCGGGCAGCGGCTCGACCAGAATGCCGGTCCAGCCCTGCTCTTCCAGATGAAAAGATTGCGATTCTTTCTGCGGCTCGTTGGCGCCGATCTCGACAAAAAAGCCATCGGTTTTGTGACCGAAAAACTCCCGCACCATGACGGCTTCGCGATCGGGTTTAAAAATTGCCGGCACGGTGTGGTCCATCCGCAGTCAGGTCTTGGCAGTGTTGCTTTTGGCAGCATTGCTGTTGGCGGTGCTGCGCGAGCGCCGGACAATATCCGTGGTCGAATGTCCCGGAACGATCCCTACCAGCACCACCTCGCCGCCATCGGCTTCCACAAGATCGTGACCGACAACCTGCTCCCGCGTGTAATCGGCGCCCTTGATCAAAACGCGCGGACGCACCTTGGCAATCAGGTCGCGCGGAGTGTCGTCCTCGAACACAACGACGAGATCGACGGCTTCCAGCCCCGCCAGCACCTCCGCGCGCGCTTGCACATTCTGCACGGGCCGTTCCGGTCCTTTCAGGCGCGAAATCGAGGCATCGCTGTTCAGGCCAAGCACCAGCCGGTCGCAGGCGGCGCGGGCCTGCGCCAGCATCCGCACATGACCAGGATGCAGAATGTCAAAACAGCCATTGGTGAAGCCAATGCGCAAGCCTTGCTTGCGCCAGGCTTCGAGGCGTGCATCGAGCTGCGACCAGTCGAACAGAATTTTCTCTTCCGCCGCCAGCGTCGCCGACGGCAGGATGCGATGACGCAATTCATGCACCGAAAGCGTCGCCGTGCCGCGCTTGCCGACGACGACAGCGGCAGCGGCATTGGCCGCGCGCATCGCCGATTCAAAATCGGCGCGCAAAGCCAGCATCGCTGACAAGACCGCGACAACAGTGTCGCCGGCACCCGACACGTCGCTGATCTTCACGGCGTAAGATGGCACATGTACGGCCTCGGCCCCCCGTTCGACCAGCGTCATGCCTTCATCGCTGCGGGTGACGAGCACGGCCTCGCAATCGAGATCGTCGCGCAAGGTCGACGCTGCCGCCGCCACCTCGTCGTCGCTGCGCACGTCGTAGTGCACGGCTTCCGCCAGTTCCTTGCGGTTCGGCGTCACCAAGGTCGCGCCGCGATAGATGCTGTAATCCTGCCCCTTGGGATCGACGATCACCGGCTTGCCGGCGGCGCGCGTGGCTTCGATCACCTTGCGGATCAGGTTTTTGGTCAGCACGCCTTTGGCATAATCGGACAGCACCACCGCATCGGCGCGCGGCAGCGCCGCCATCACATGATCGAGCAATGCGGCTTCCGCCTTGGCATCGGCGGGACGTGCCTGTTCCCAGTCGGCGCGCAGAAGATGCGTGGCGTAATGTTCGGAGACGAAGCGCACCTTGCGGGTGGTCGGGCGCGAGCCATCGACCACTAATGCGGCTTCGATATTCGGCTCGGCGGCGAGCGCGGCTTTCAGCGTGCGGCCAGCATCGTCCTCACCAATCAGACCGACAAAGATGCAATGCGCGCCGAGGCTGGCGATGTTGCGCGCCACGTTGCCGGCGCCGCCGATCACCATCTCGCTGCGCTTGACGGCGATGACGGGAGCCGGCGCCTCCGGCGAGATGCGCGCGACCTCGCCATAGACGAAATCGTCCAGCATCAAATCGCCGATACACAGGACTGTGACGGTGGATAATTGAGACAGGCTTTGATCGAAATCGAACATCAGCGATAACGATCCTCGCGGTCCAGATACTGCTGTACATAGCGTTGTACGGCATCTTCTAGGAGCATGAAACCGGCATTATAGCCCGCCGCCCGCAGGCGGCTGACGTCGCTTTGCGTGAAATATTGGTACTGATCCCGAATACTTTCCGGCATATCGACATACTCGATCTTAGGCTGACGCCCCATCGCCGCGAACATCGCCTCGATCATCTCCCGAAAGCTGCGCGCCTGCCCGGTCCCGACATTGAACAGGCCGGAAACCCGCGGAGAATCAAGGAGCCAGCGCACCACCGACACCACGTCATCGACATAGATGAAATCGCGCCGCTGATCGCCGTCAGCGATGCCGTCCTTATGCGACTTGAACAGGCGGATGGTGCCGCCGGCCTTGCCCTCATCGAACACCTTGGCAAGGACACTCATCATCTTGCCCTTGTGATATTCGTTCGGGCCGAAGACGTTGAAAAACTTCAGTCCCGCCCATTGCGGCGGCAAATTATCCCCGCGCGCCCGACGCGCCAGCAAGGCCTGATCGAACAGATGCTTGCTCCAGCCATAGAGGTTGAGCGGCGCCAAGCGTTGCAGATAGTCCGGGCTGTCGTCATCGGAAAAGCCGTGCTCGCCGCCGCCATAGGTCGCCGCCGACGACGCATAGATGAACGGCGTTCGGGTCGCGGTGCACCAGTCGAGCAGATTCAATGACAGCCGGAAATTCGTGTCCATGACCAGATCGCCGTCATCGGCGGTGGTGTCGGAAATCGCCCCCATATGGATCACGGCATCGAGCTTTCGGCCGTCCAGCCAACGGGTTAGCTCATGCGGCTGGACGAAATCGGCGATCTGCCGCTTGGCGAGATTGCGCCAGCGGCCATCCTTGCCGAGGGTATCATTGACGACCACGTCGGTGCGGCCGGCCTCGTTGAGGCTCGCAACGATATTCGATCCGATAAAACCGGCGCCGCCGGTCACTAACAGCATGGTCCACCCTGCTCCCGCACGCCGCTCCCTTTGCCTGACCGGGGCGCGCCGCGCAACTTTCGTCACGTAGGCGCCGCCGCCCGCCGGGAAATCGCTGTCGACAATGGGGGCCGGGACGCGCTAACCCCTTGCGGCAAAACGCCAAGGCAAGCACCAGGGCACGGTACAACGCCATTTCACCAAGAAATGAGCCAAAATTCAGATCATACGCGGCCCGACAGCCCGGTCCTCGTCGTTCCCTATATGTGGATCGGCGATTTCGTGCGCGTGCATTCGGTCGTGCGGCTGTTGCAGCAGCGCTGGCCGGAGCGGCCGATCGATTTGATCACGAGCTCGCTCTGCGCCCCGCTGCTCGACTATCTGCCCGGCGTCCGCAAGGGCGTTGTCGTCGACCTGCCCCGTAAGCAGCTTCCGCTCACCCGGTATATCGAGCTGTCGCAACGGCTTAAGGCGGAGCGCTACGGCACCGCGCTGGTGATGCCGCGCACCTGGAAATCGGCGCTGGCGCCGTTCCTCGCCGGCATTCCGGAACGGACCGGCTTTGCCGGCGAAGGTCGCTTTTTCCTGATCAACGACATGCGCTGGGGCGAACGCAAGCTGGAGCGCATGATCGATTGTTTCGGCGCCCTTGCGTTGCCGAAAAACGCTGATCTGCCAAAGGATTGGCCGCTGCCTCAGATTGTCGTGCCACAGGCGGAAGGCGCCGCCTGGCTGGCCCGCAGCGGCCTCTCGAAAGGCCGGCCTGTGGTCGCCTTTGCCCCCGGTGCTGTCGGTCCCGGCAAGGCCTGGCCGCCGGAATATTACGCGGACCTCGCCCGCCGCCTCGTTGCCGATGGCTGCGAAATCTGGGTGCTGGGCGGTCCAGCTGAGCAGAACATCGCCCTAACCATCTGTGATATCGGCGGTTCTCACGTCCGCAACCTGACCGGCCATGACCTGCGCAACGCCATTATCGCGCTCAGCCTCGCCGACGTGGCGGTGACCAACGATTCCGGCCTGATGCATATCGCCGCCGCGATCGGCACGCCGACCGTCGCCATTTTCGGCCCGACCTCGCCGCGCCTATGGGCGCCGCTCAACCCCTTGGCGGCGATCCTGGAGCCGCCCGGCGCCTTCACCGACATCACCGAGCGCAGCACCGCCGAGGTCGATCCCGGCCGTGTTCACGCTGCCGTCAAGAAAACGCTCGATTCCAGTACCCCCTATACTCTTACCGCCGAAAGCGCCCCCTCATGCTCGTAGAAGACCCCGTGCTCGGCTATTTCAAGCGCTCGAGGGAGGTTGCTCAGCGCGCAGAAACCGATTCGACGTTCCTGTATACTGTTACCGCGATCGGCAACCGCATCGCCGATGCGCTCCGCGACGGCGGCAAGCTGATGCTGGCCGGCAATGGCGGTAGCGCTGCCGACGCCCAGCACATCGCCGCCGAATTGCTCTCGCGGTTCCGGCTCGACCGCAACCCGCTGCCGGCGATCGCCCTCACCACCGACTCATCGGTCCTGACCGCGATCGGCAACGACTATGGCTATGAACAGGTTTTCGAGCGCCAGGTGCGCGGCCTCGGCCGGCCGGGCGATGTGTTTATCGGCATCACCACATCAGGCCGCTCGCCCAATATCATCGCTGCGCTGAAGGCGGCGCGGGAGGCCGGCGTCACCACGATCGGCTTTACCGGCATGCAGGGCCTGTCGATGCAGCCGCTTTGCGATCATTTGCTGGTGGCGCCCTCCGACGAGACAGCGCTGATCCAGCAGGTTCACATCACCGCCGCGCATGCGATCTGCGGCCTTGTCGAGCACGCGCTGTTTTCCAACCAAGGCTGACGGCATGTCGCGCATTCGCAAGCCGGCCGCGTTTCTCGATCGCGACGGCGTGCTCAATCGCGACGACGGCTATATCGGCAGTATCGACCGCTTCCACTGGATGCCGGGCGCGGCGGCGGCCGTGCGCCGGCTGAACGAGGCCGGCTATCACGTCTTCATCGTTACCAATCAATCCGGTGTGGCGCGCGGAATGTTCACCGAAGACGACGTGAACAGGCTGCATGCCTGGATGCGCGAGACGTTGCTGCAGCAAGGCGCGCGGATCGACGACATCCGTTATTGCCCCTATCTGCCCGATGCGCCGCTGCCCGCCTATCGCCGCGACAGCGATTGGCGAAAGCCAAAGCCGGGCATGCTGCTCGACTTGATCGCTACGTGGCCCGTCGACGTGCCGCGGAGCTTTCTAATCGGTGACAAGGCCAGCGATATGCAAGCGGCGAAAGCAGCCGGCGTGGCGGGGCACCTGTTTGCGGGCGGCGATCTGAAGGAGTTTGTGGAGCGGGTCCTGCGAAATCGAGAGGGGGCTCCGATCCGCGCACATGATTGAGGCCGGGGGGGGGTGGACGTCGTCAGAAATAACGCCGCTTTGGAGGTTGCAAGAACATTCCAAACCTTCCTCAGCTATGGTGCAACATGGTATCGAATGTGAAGGTCTCCGATAGATCAAGACGCTCTTTGAAGCCACGTCTCTCTCGTTTTCTGGAGACACAGTTCGTGCATTGTCTGAAACTTCCTCCAGCCTCTGAACGCCCCAAAAGGAAGCGTACTAAATACTTGGCATCAGTTTGCACATTAAGTACAAGTTGCCTTGCCTAAGCTGAGCAAATTGACAAGGTTCCCAATCTGGCAGGAATCCATTTTGATGCTCGAAATCACCACAAGACCTTCGCTGCGCGGCATGTGGTTTACGGAAGTTTCCGACACCTCTTGGCAAACACTGTCAGAATGCCCGCTCTGTCTTTCTGAGGCTCACGTCTGCGATCTGGTCGTCATCGAAGAGGGATCCACTTTCGCCGCCTGCTCAAGCTGCGAGCATATCTTTTCCCGTCGTCGCCCATCGCCAAGCTGGTTCGATCGCTATTATTCAGCAGAATGGGACCGCCTTGGCCGCGCCCACTTTTCATCCGACTACCATGCGGATGAGAAGGTCCTTAACTTCTGCGGAGACCTCTTGCCTGAAGGGGCCAGCGTATTGGATAGCGGCGCCGGCTTTGGATCGCAGATACTTGGCTTCAAAAATGCCGGATTTAATGCCCACGCCCTCGAACGGTCCGAACACAGAGCGAAATTTATAAGAGAGACTTTGAAAATACCATGCGTCCGTGAGTCGATAGAAGATTTCACAGACGATCAGAAGTTTGACCTCGTCTTTTTGCATCATGTCTTTGAACATGTATCGAATCCCCGGCAAGTCATGTCCCACATGACCCGCCTGCTTAAACCGAGTGGAATGGTTTATCTTGCTGTACCCAACCAGCGCTCAGAATATCCACCAAAGTCTGTTCACCTGATCGCTCACTTGCACTGGTTTAGTTTGTTCTCGCTCAAGTCGATTTTTTGGAAATGCGGCTATGAGGTTTTGCGCACTAACGAATCGTCAAGGGAGCTACAAATTCTTGCTAGATACGTTGGCGACCGCTCGTCCGCCCCGAAGTCAGACGCACCTGAAAAAACGGATTTCCTCGAGCGTACAATGCAGAACATACGCCGCTCCTTTGACGCTGAGACGAGAGGGCGCAAAACACTTGTTAGCTGCAAGGTAAAGAGCGCAAATTCTGAATGGGAGCATCGGGTTGTAAGCGGGACAGTGATTGCTCCGCTGATGCTCCGCGCAGCGAGAATGTGCCTGGATAGACTGCCAAAAAAGCTCGGCAGAACAATGCTGAAGATCGTGTTGCCAAAAATTCTACCGAAATTTTATTCGACATTCCTTCTAAGCAATCAATCTTTAATATTGACCCTTCGGACTGACGAAAGCGTAGCCATACCATTGCGCATTCGTCACCGCGACAAATCAAGTCTAGTCTGGGCGAAATAACCTGGAGAAAATCGGTGAAGAGTATCGATTTCATAAGCCGACCCATAAAGAAGAGCAGCAAGTTTTTAGGTCGCGCCCTGAAACTGAGCTTATCGGGTGACATTCACGGACTGGAACGAGAGATTACAAAGAGCGCGCTGGACTATGGTATTCCTGGCAATGCAATAGGAGGTGCAATCCGGGCGCGCCGGATCGCGAGTGCGCCTATACACTTTATGAGACAGCGAGCAGCGGCAAAAACCATATCTGATACGTCGCCTTACGCCAATTTTATTGACGCGAATAATGGGTACCGGATCTTCTCAACCCACGATCTACCCGGGATCATCAATGCCGTAGAGATCGGCTCCAGATTTTTCAACGATAAGAAAAATGAACATCGCGGACAGGGAACAAAACCCTTCTTTTCAAATATTTGCGAAGAAGCCGACTTAGAGCACTACCCGGATTTACTTAGTTTTCCCCGAAGCAAACCTGTTTTTGACATGTCAGCCTCCTACCTCAGGGCCATGCCAAAGCTGAGTGCTTTTGGCATATTTTATAGCCCTCCAAACGACATGCTTGAAAAGAGCCAGATGTGGCATATCGACGACGAAGACTTTCGGCAGATTAAGTGCTTCATCAATCTTCACGATGTGGGTCCGACCAATGGGCCGTTCACGTTCATACCTGCACAAAAAAGCGATCAAATTCGGCGCAAAATTGGGCATGGCTGGCGAGGGAGGCGACTAGAGGACGCGGAGATTATGGCGCACTGCGAACCTGGAGATATAATTTCAGTGACAGGAGGTCCAGGGACGGGTGTTTTTGTCGATACTTCTCGATGCCTACACTTTGGGAGCCGCGCGCGCGGCGGTCATCGCTTGGTGATGATGTTTCAATACACGCGCACGCCGGATCTCAATTTCGTAAATAAAGATTCACGAAAGACCCGCTCCATTTTGCTTCGAGACCATTGAAAAGGGTCGGCGCCCAAACTTAATCCATGGCCATTTGAAGGACGCGATCTGAGCGCGTTTGTCGAGCGCCTTCTGTCACACAAGATCTAGCGCCGCCACGGTATTGCGGATCTTGCCGCCGGGACCGAAGGTCACCCGTTCCTCGAAATGCGACTGGCAATCATCGCAGGTCCATTGATGGCGGACCTGACATTCATCGACATATTCCGACCACAGCGGCGCAATGATGCTGGCGCCGCATTGAATGCACGGCCATTTCCCAAACGTGGAAAGAAACATGGACGGCCTTGCGGTCATTTCAGTCTTCCCCGGCTGTCGTGATGATTGTCTTGCGAACTGCGTTGCGTTCGCGCGACTTCTATAGCGAGGCGAGTTAACAAAACCAATTGTCAGTTTTATGATTTGGTGCGCGCGACGTGTTTTTTCTTTCGCAACGCGTGCAGTGCACGCATTGTTTTTGATTTGATATCAATCAAGTTTGGCGCGCGTGTTGATGATGTTTCGTTGATGACGGATGCATGTTGGTCCTTATGACGCATCATCACCGGATATGTCAGTGCATGTGCAACTCTTGCCGTTTGTCCTTGCGAAGGTGTCATGGCCGGGCTTGACCCGGCCATCCATCCTCTTCGCAAAAAGTCCTTTCAAGATGGATGCGCGGGTCAAGCCCGCGCATGACCGCGCAGAGTAGCGCTAGCGCTTCACCACAACGCCTCTCGCGTCATCCCAGCGCCAGCATGGCGTGCCGTCGATATGGACACCGCCAAGCCAGCGCGCGGGCGGCTGCAAGCTCATCCAGTCGATCTTGCCGGCCAGCAGCGAACGGCCGGTTTCCGTCACGGTGAGAATTTCCTTCGGCCAATGATCGTCATCGCCAACGAACGCCGCACGAAACACCGGATCATTCACCGCCTTCATATTCTCAACGATCACATGCATCATCAGATCGGTGAGATAGGGTAAAGGCTCGCGCCGCATCATCAGCTCTTGAAACACCTGACCGACGCTGCGCGGTTGTTCGGCGACGATCTGCAAGATCATGCGTTCGGTGAAGCTCAGCCCGTCTCTGGCGCCGGGTAATTCCTGCAGATGACGCTTCAGCGCCGTTGCCATCTGCGGAAGCTCTGGAATGCCGGCCATTGCCATGCTGGCAAGTGGACGCGGATCGGGCACGCGCAACCGTTCAAAGGCCAGCGCGCCCGCGCGCAACTGCGCTTCGCTGACAACGCTGCGCTCCTGCCACAACAAGCGCAAAGCCTCGGGCGGCAACTGGCCAAGGCCGATGAAGCGCGTGCGGCCGGGAAATTCATCCGCTGACACGAGTTCGAGCCGGCGCAGCGGCGTCTTTGCAAATTGCGCGAGGCAGCGCGCGAGAATGAGCTGGTCGTAAACATCATGCTCGAACCACAACACGACGCGCTCGTAATCCTTGGCGGCGCTTTGCAGGCGGCGTTCCGCATCCGTCAGGTCGGCGAGGATGTCGGCGAGCGTCTTGCCGACCATCTCGCCATAAGTCTGCGCGAGGAAATCAGCGCGGATGCTGATCCAGTCATCGCTATTGATCACCGGGCCGTGACAGAGCGGATCGCTATAGCTGAGAAAATCGCCGCTGAAGCCCGCGTCGCGCAAGGTTGGGCCGATGTCGTGGCCGCAGCGGATATGCAGCGTCGTCCTGTCGGCATCAGGCGCAGTGTCATTGCGAATGCCGGCCCAGCTGCGATCCATGGCAAGAATATGCGCTTTCAGCTTCGGCCAGCTCGGCAGGCCAAGTTCGCGCGCGATGACCAATTGGCAGTCGCTCAGCTTCAGCGTTTCGCGCTCGAGACTCTGCGCGCGTGGATAATGCGCAGCAATGCGTCGTAGCGCGGTGGCATCGCCTGTTTGCACGGCGCGCAAGAGATCCTTGGCGCGCTTGCGTTGCTGTTCGAGATTGAGACGGAAGGGCGAAGCGGCGCGTTCAGGCGCGGAGCCGGTCTGGTCGGACATGATAAACCTTTCCCGAAGGTCTGTGTCCGCCTGTCAGACAGGAAAGGTGATCAGTAACGCTGTGATCCTCGATGGTCTGGGCGCAGCCCTTTCCGCGGACACGGCGGCTCCGACCGAGCCGTGCGGAAAGAGTTAGGCAATGCGCTCCGCTGCGTCAAGGCGGGGCACCCTCGCCGGTGCGTCAGGCCAGCACGCGCCGATAAATAGCGGCATATTTCTCAGCTTCCGCCTCGACGCTGAACTTTTCCACGATGTACTTGCGGGCGCGTGCGCCCATCGCGGCAGCCGCGGCCGGATCGCGCATCAAGGTCTCAAGCGCCTGCGTCAACGCATCGGCATTGTCGGTCGGCACCAGTAGACCGTTGTCCTGATCCCTCACCACCACTTCGGCAGCGCCGGCGCGCGTGGCCACCAGCGCATCGCCCGACGCCATCGCCTCGATGATGGTGAGGCCGAAGCCTTCGTTGCGCGATGTGAAGGCGTAGATCAAAACGCGACGATACCAGGCCGGCACATCATCGATCGGCAATTCGCCGAGGATGCGGATGCGGCCCTGCAATCCTGATTGCGCAATGCGATCCTTCAACGCCCGTTCAAACGATGCGTCGTCGATGGCGCCAACGATGACCGCACTGAAATCGGGATAGCGCGGCAGCAGCCGGCACATCGCCTCGACGAACAGATCCGTGCCCTTCTGATGCCGCACGCGGCCGAAACAGCCGATGGCATAGCGCGTGGTGATGCCGGCTTCGCGCAGCTCGGTCTCGCGATTATCGGAGGGGCGATAGCGTTCGGTATCGACGCCATGCGTGATCACATCATGCGGCACGTGCAGGTAGGATGCAGACGCGGGACTGGTGGCGACCACCGCGTCCATGCGTGCGATCAGCCAACGCGTGATCCAGGTGTGATGGCGTTGCGCGGCCGAGGTGAAGACAAGCCGCAGCGGCCAGCCCAGTGCTTTCAGCGCAAGACCCGCCATCATCTCATTGTTGCGGCGCGCGTGCCAAACGATCGGGCGCCTGCCGCGAAACCGCAGAGCCAAGAGATCGCGAAAGCTCATCGTGGCGATACCCGCCGGCGCATCGGCGCCAAGCCAGCACGCGGCAATGAGACGCGCGACGCGCGGCGCGATCATGCGGTTGGTCGCGGTGACGCCGGTGTAATTCCAGTGAAGATTGGGGATGATGACGTTGAGGTCGGTCAAGATATTGCTCCGCCCTCATCCTGAGGAGCCCGCGTAGCGGGCGTCTCGAAGGATCAGGGCGGCCTCTCCTTCGAGACGCGCACTCCGTGCGCTCCTCAGGATGAGGCCGATTGAGGTTTGAGCGCCCTTATACTCATTTTTTATCTGCGTTCGAATATCGTATCGTACGATAATAAAATGTCAGTGCCCGTCGCCGGCATCCCGTATTTTGTTCGAAGACGTGGATGGCCGGGTCAAGCCCGGCCATGACAGCCGACACAGGGAGACGTTCCACTATGGCCGTTCTGGTCACCGGCGGCGCCGGCTATATCGGCAGCCACATGGTTTATGAATTGCTGGACGCCGGCGAGGATGTGGTCGTGCTCGACAACCTCTCGACCGGCTTTCGCTGGGCGATCCCGGAGCGCGTGCCGCTCTATGAGGGCGATACCGGCGACCTGCAACTGGCCCGATCGATCATCGCCAAACATGGCGTCGAGGCGATCATCCATTTCGCCGCCTCGATCGTGGTGCCAGATTCGGTCGCCGATCCGCTCGGCTACTACCGCAACAACACCGCCAATTCCCGCACGCTGATTGAGGCCGCCGTCACCTCCGGCGTGAAGCATTTCATCTTCTCCTCGACCGCCGCTGTATACGGCAATCCAAAATCTGTGCCGGTCGCCGAGGACGCCACGCCCGATCCGATGTCGCCTTACGGCACCTCCAAGCTGATGACCGAGATCATCCTGCGCGACACCGCCTTCGCGCATCCGCTGAAATATACCGTGCTGCGCTATTTCAACGTCGCGGGCGCCGATCCCAAGATGCGGACCGGGCAATCGACGCCGGCGGCAACGCATCTGATCAAGGTGGCGGTGCAGACCGCGCTCGGCCTGCGCAAGAAGATGGACGTGTTCGGCACCGATTATCCGACGCCGGACGGCACCTGCATACGCGATTATATCCATGTCAGCGATCTCGTGCGCGCCCATTCGGATGCGCTGGCCTATCTGCGCGCAGGCGGCGATTCGGCGACCTTCAATTGTGGCTATGGCCGCGGTTTCTCGGTGCTGGACGTGATCGAGACGGTCAAGCGCGTGTCAGGTGTGGATTTCCGCGTCGAGATGTCGGAGCGCCGGCCCGGCGACCCGGCGCAGATTGTGGCGGCCTCGGACAAGGCCCGCGCCACGCTGCACTGGCAGCCGCGCTATGACGATCTCGACCAGATCGTCGCCAATGCCCTGGAATGGGAACAAAAGCTGCGCCAGCGCAACGCCTGAGCGCAGGCTGCCCGGCGCTGCACCGCAGCACTTGAAATCCGACGCCCGAGCGGGCAGGTAGCCGGCTCGGAGCATGGCCGCGCACTGTTCGACAGCGCCGACATGGTCCATCCTGCGGACGGCCTGCCGATGGCCCAAGGAATGGAAGCGGACATGGCGCCACAGGTTCCCACACAGCAGACCCCGAGAACTCCAGCGCCGGCCAGCCCGGTGATCTCGGGCCCCGCTGACAACGAAAGTTCCTGGCAGCTGATCCGCCGGCTCGTATCCGATTACGGTGCCAAGCACTGGAAAAGCTACGCCGTTGCCTTCGCGCTGATGGCGGTTTCCGCCGGCACCACCGCGCTGATCGCCTATCTGATGGGGACGATCGTCAACAAGGCCTATGTGGACCGTTCCTTCCACGCCATCGTCGTCATCGGCCTGATCACCATCGTCATCTTCGCCGCGCGCGGCCTTGCCACCTATTTCCAGGCGGTGACGATGTCGCGGATCGGCAATGCGATCATCGCCGAGAACCAGCGCAAGCTGTTCGACCGGCTGATGAACCAGAATTTGCGCTTCTTCTCCGAGCGCCATTCGTCGGAATTCCTGCATCGTCTCTCGACCGGCGCCAATGCGGCGACGCAGGTACTCAATCTGCTCGTCACCTCGCTCGGCCGCGATCTGCTGTCGCTGATCGGCCTTGCCACCGTGATGGTGATTCAGGATCCGGTGATGTCGCTGTCGGCGCTGATCATCGCCCCGCCGGCGATGTGGATGATCCGCAAGCTGGTCAAGCGCATTCGCGCCGTTGCCAAGGCGCAATTCACCGGCGGCACGCGTCTGTTCCAGACGTTGCAGGAGACCGTGCAAGGCATCCGCATCGTCAAGGCCTTCACGCTCGAAGACCATATGCGCCATCGCTATTACGCCAATGTCGCGGCGGTCGAGCATGAAGCCAACAAGATGGCCCGCGTCGCCAATCGCTCCAGCCCGACGATGGAGGCGCTGGCGGGCGTCGCCATCGCGGCCGGCGTGATCTATGGCGGCTATCGCACCATCGAGATGAACGCGACGCCGGGCGAGTTCTTCTCCTTCATCACCGCGTTCCTCCTGGCCTATGAACCGGCCAAGCGGCTGGCGCGCCTGCAGATCGAATTGAATGCCGGCCTTGTCGGCGTGCGGCAGCTATTCGACATCATCGATGCGCCGTCCACCGAAGCCGCCGATGCCGACAAGCCGAAGCTGAAAATGGACAGCGGCCGGGTCGAATTCACCGCCGTGACCTTCGGCTATCGTCCCGACGAGCCGGTGCTGCGCGGGCTGTCGCTGACGGCTGAGGCCGGGCAGATGACGGCTCTGGTCGGGCCCTCCGGCGGCGGCAAATCGACCATCCTCAACACCATCCTGCGGCTCTATGAGCCGCAATCGGGCCGCATCGCCATTGACGGGCAGGACATTGCCGGCGTGTCGCGGCAATCGCTGCGCCAGCAGATCGCTTATGTGGGCCAGGACGTGTTCCTGTTCCACGGCACCATTCGCGACAATATCGGCGTCGGCAAGGATGGGGCGAGCGAGGACGAGATCATCGCCGCCGCCAAGGCCGCCAATGCGCATGACTTCATCATGTCGTTCCCGCAGGGCTATGACACCCATACCGGCGAGCAGGGCCTGCAACTGTCCGGCGGCCAGCGCCAGCGCATCGCCGTCGCGCGGGCGCTGATCCGCGACGCGAAGCTGATCCTGCTGGATGAGGCGACGGCGGCGCTGGATTCGGAATCCGAACGGCTGGTGCAGGACGCCATCACCCACCTCACCCGCGACCGCACTACCATCGTCATCGCCCATCGGCTGCATACGGTGGCCCATGCCGACCGTATTTTCGTGATCGAGGATGGCGTGGTCGCCGAGGATGGCCGCCACGAGGACCTGCTGCGCAAGGGCGGACGCTATGCGTCCTTCTACCGGCTGCAATTGCAGAACCAGGATCTCGGCGAGCCGGTGGCAGCTTCGGCTTGATCAACGCTGAGGAAGCCGCCCAGCGGCTTCCTGTCTGCGCGTAGCGTGAGCCGAAGGCGTACGCATTAATTGCCGCGCACGGCTTTAGCAGTCGTCCCCGCGCAGGCGGGGACCCATACGCCGTGCTCTCTCAACAGGATTTCCGGCAGTCGTTTCAGCCCATGACCAATGATGGTTATGGGTCCCCGCCTGCGCGGGGACGACAACGGATAGAGCGCGCGGTGACGGCTTCCGCCTGACGCAGCCATTACCTGCCCTCACCTCGCGATGAGGCACCCCAGAAATGCGAATGCCGGGATCCCCCGATCCCGGCATTCGACGCCCAGCCCCCGCCAAGTTCGCTATTCTGCGAAATTGCTACGTCCCGGCAGCCTTGGTGGTGATTGCCCCCGCAAATCACCGGCGCGCTTGGACGCTGATGAAGGTCATGCTATTGCGAGCCGCGTCCGCGGCCAATCGCAAATGTGCTGTTTGACCGCATTCCCCGCCGTTCTCCGGCTTCATGTGACAAAAAAGCATCAACACAGATGAGCGATACCTACGTCATTCCGCAGCCACCGCAGGCTGCCCTCGCGGTCACCGGCTCCGACAAGAAATTTCCCGTCCGCCGCATCTGGTGTGTCGGCCGCAATTACATCGAGCATATCCGCGAGATGGGCCAGGACGAGCGCGCCGCGCCGTTCTTCTTCGCCAAGCCGGCCGACGCCGTGGTGCCGGATGGCTCGGTGGTGCCCTACCCGTCGCTGACCAAGGACATGCATCACGAGGTCGAGCTGGTGGTGGCGCTGAAGTCGGGCGGCATCAATATCAGCCCGGAAAAAGCCAATGACTGCATCTGGGGCTATGGCGTCGGCATCGACCTGACCCGCCGCGACCTGCAGATCGCTTCGCGCGACGTCAAGCGCCCGTGGGAAATCGGCAAGGCGTTCGACGCCTCCGCCCCCTGCGGCCCGCTGACCCCCGCCTCCGAGATCGGCCACCCCACCAAGGGCCATATCCGCCTGAAGGTGAACGGCGCCGTCAAGCAGGACGGCGACCTCAACCAGATGATCTGGAACGTGCCGGAAACGATCTGGAAGCTGTCGGAAATGGTCGAGCTCGCCGCTGGCGACATCATCATGACCGGCACGCCGGCCGGCGTCGGCCAGCTCGTGGTCGGCGACAAGGTCGAGTGCGAGGTCGAAGGCCTTGCCCCCCTGACCGTGACGATCGGCCAGCCGAAGGCTTAAGCAGCCCAAAGCGCCCTTGCGGCGCATACCAAACCAAAAGCCCTCGCAGCATTATCGCTGCGAGGGCTTTTTTATGATATAGTGAAAGCTGGCATCGGCCCGTCAGCGTCCTCAGTGCCCTCCCGCCGGCGCAGCCTGACGTTCGTCCTTGAGGTCGCTTGCCATTACTTGGGGTTTGCGTCCTTTGGCTTCGGAATTGGCGAAGTTCAGCTCTATTTTGACGCCGTTCGGATCGAACAAAAACAGCTGATACAGCCCCTGTGAATCGACCTGACGCTCCGTGAAAGGGATATTGCGCTGCTCGAAATGCCGGATCATTCCGTGCAGATCGGACGCATGAAACGCGATGTGATCGATGACGCCCGTGCCTTGCGTTTCCTGCGATTGCTGTCCGACATAGGCAATACGGTTCTTCGAGACCGCCTTGCCGCCCTGTGTGAGATGAAGAACGTCCTGGTCGCCGATATAAAGCCAGTAGACGGGGAATTTGAAATCCGGCGTGTAGCCATCCTTCAAACCCAGCACCTCAATATACCAGTTCCTGGTCTTCTCAACGTCTTCGGACTGCACCAGGAAATGCTGCATATGATCAAGCGGCATGCTTTTCTCCCTTTGTGATCATGGAATGACGGCAGGATTTGCGAGAACCTGAAACGTCCGCTCGCGTGACGCATCGATATGGGCTTTGACGATCGCGGCGGCGCGTCGCTTGTCGCGCTTCTGCATTGCATGGACGAGCGCCAGATGATCGTTATTGAAGCGTGTAAAGTCCGGCGGTTGATCGAGCCGCGTCACGCTCACGAAGGTGAAGCGCTCGAACTGGTCGTTGAGCTTGGTCGCAGCATCGGCAAGGCGCTCGTTGCCGCAGACCTTGCAAATTGCGGAATGAAATTGCCGATTGGCCTCGATCCATTCCGCGGTCGGCACGTGTGCCTTCATCAGAACGCGGTCCTTGAGTGAGGCCAAGTCCGCATCGCTCGCATGCGAAATCGCACGCAACACGCAGGCGCGCTCGTAGAGATATCGCATCTCATACATCTCGCTAGCTTCTGTCAGCGAAATGGGGCGGACGCGATATCCGCTGCGCGCCTGCACATCGACAAGGTTTTGCTCCTGCAGCCGCAGCAAGGCTTCACGGACCGGTGACTTCGACACCCCGAACCGCTCAGCCAGTTCCTGTTCAAAGACCCTCGATCCCGGCGCAAGCGCGCAGGAGAGGATGTCGCGGCGAAGCTGGGTATAGACAGAATTCTCGGTCATCGGCCCTTTTAAGATATCAGTTTCAGCCAGAAACTTGTTGAAATTGGCAATATCACAACATTTACAAGCATTGTTGACAGCAATCCGGCTAATCTAGAATATCAGATAAAACACAGGAAGGAAATATCTCGGTATCGTAGTGCCCGGTCGGAAGGATTTCAGCCGGCACAAACAACGGCTGCCGCAGAAGTGGCCGCTCTTAAACTTGGTCCAAGGGAGGATTTATCATGCGGCCTTTCGGTCGAATGCTTCTGCTTGCCTCGTTGAGTGTTACAATTCTCGCGCCGGCCTCGGCGCAGTCGAATTTCCCGGCACGGCCGATAACGCTGATTGTCCCGCTTCAGGCGGGGACGGCATCCGATCTCGTGGCCCGTATCCTGTCGGAAAAGATTGGCGCCAGGATCGGCCAACCAATCGTCGTCGAAAACGTGCCCGGCGGTGGCGGCGCCACCGGTTCGATGCGGGTCGCGCGGGCGGCACCCGATGGTTACACAATCGGCGCGTTGAATAGTGGCATCCATACCATTCTTCCCTCACTCGTCGCCAAATTGTCGTTCGAGCCGTTCCAGGATTTTGAACCGATCACGCAGCTTGCGCGGTTTCCGAGCGTGCTGATCGTTAACAAGGAGCTGCCGGCCAAAACGCTGAAAGAGTTCATCGCGCTGGCCAAGAAAGCGCCAGGAAAACTGAATTACGCGTCCGTCGGCCCCGGCAGTCCGCAGCATCTGGCGATGGAGAAGCTTAAAGCGGATGCCGGCATCGAGATGGTGCATGTCCCCTATCGCGGCGGCGCGCAGGCGACGCAGGCGATCGCGGCCGGCGAAGTCAACGCCTTCTGGATTGCAACCTCTGTTGCGCTGCCTTTCATCGAAGCTGGTACGGTGCGGGTGCTGGCGGTCGGTGACAAGGCGCGCACAAAGACCTTGCCGAATGTGCCGACCGTCGATGAAGCGGCTCTTCCCGGCTACGAATATATCGTATCGCTGGCGCTGTTCGCGCCCGCCGGGACGCCGAAGGACATTCTGGATTTTCTCCACCGCGAATTCACCGCCGCTCTGAACGATCCCGACATCATTGCCCGATTGCAAAAGGCTGGCTTGGAGGGGCGCAGCTCGACGCCCGAGGAGTTACAGACCTGGCTCAGGGACGAAGCGGCCCGCATGCAGACGCTCGTTGAGCGCGTCGGACTTCAGAAGAATTGAACCATGGCCATCAGCGAGAATGATTTACGTGCCGCCGACGTGACCGTCGAGCGGGCATTGCAACAGACCTCCGTGGCGCAGGATTGGCTGTCTGGCCGTTATGCCGATCAGCCCGCTGAAAGCGTGCGCTATAAAGGCGAGCCCTTCACCTTCACGGTGACCGGCCATCCGCCGGAGAATGCCGCTGCGGTTGTCGATGTCATCAAGCCTGCTATTGGTGTGCTCGAGCGCATGAGTAACGGCAAGATCAGGGTTAAGGATTATTGGGGCGCGTCGCGGCACCGGGACCGTGATGGCGTCGCCGCGTTGCGCGATGGGAGGTCAGATCTCGCGCCGATCTATTCGGGTTGGGATGCGAAATCCTATCCGCTGGCGCAGGGCCTGCAATTGCCGGGACTTTTTCCCGATTCCAATATCGGGACGATGGTAGCGGAAGAGATCTATGCCGATTACCTGCGCGCGGATGTCGAGCGGCAGGGCCTCAAAATGGGCCGGCTGAAGATGTCAGGCCCCTATCACCTGTTCAGCACGCAGCCGATCCGCTCGCGCGACGACTTCAGAGGTTTGCGGATTGGCACCACAGAAGGCATCGAGGCGGCCGTGATGGAGGCGCTCGGTGCGCAGGCTGTGCCGCTGTCATCGCTAGAGATCAATCCGGCGCTCGCCGACGGCAGGATTGACGCCGTGCATTTGGCCGATGGGTCGTCGGAAGTCTTCGGAATCGGCAAGATCGCCCGCTACCGCACCGCGCTGGGCTGCGTGCGGCAATGCCTCGAATTCGGCCTTTCGGATCGCTTCTGGGGCCGATTGCCGCCGGACTTGCAACAGGTGGTCCACAACTGGCTTCGGGCCGAAGCGCAGGCTGAAACGCAAATCTTTTATGGCGTGGCCGGCGCCAAAGCCCGCGACCGCTTTCTGGAGCGCGGCATGGAATTCATCTATCTGCCGGATACGGAATATGGGCGGATCATGGATACGGTTCAGCCGTTGGTCGATCGCTTCGTTGCGCAAGAAGAAGAGGCCGGCCGCCCCGCGCGGGCAATGCTAAGCACTATCGAAGCGCTCAATGAAGCCCACCGCAACAAGACAGCCAACGATCTGATGATGGAAGCCATCGCCGAGCCAGTTGCCAGGATCAACGAATGACCGGACAGCTGCCGCACGTTACCGATTGCGCCTATCTGTTCGAACAGGCCGAGAAGCGGCCGTAGCCGTCATCGACATAGCACTGGTTGCGCAGATATTCGGGCACGCGATATGGCCGGCCGTCGGGGGCGATCGATGGGTCGGGGCCGCTGCGATATTGCGGCGCGGCGCTCTCGGCCGGCCTGCGGGCCGGGCGCGCCGGACGGCGCCTGGTGTCGCGCTGGGCCGAGATTTCGTCGGCGCCCGCCGCGATTGCGGATTTGTCCATAACGGGCGCAGCGATGGAAACCGATGGCGCCGCAATGACTGCCACAGTCATGGCCATTGTTATGATGCGAAGCGGAAACATGGTGGGCATCCTCACTGTCAGCAATGTTGCAGACCCCGGAAGACCAACCCCGCTTCCTGCCGATTAGTCCGTCCTGCCGCGCTTTCGCGCCCGCCATTTCCCGACGGCACCAAACGAGACGGCGCATCGCGCCGCCTCGCAGTGACAGATAGATATCAGGCCGCGGCCTTGATCAGGCCTTCCGCCTTCATCGCTTCCTGCACCGCCGGACGCGCCTTCACGCGCTCCATGAAGGCGCTCAGGTTCGGCCATTGCGCGAGATCGATATGGTGGAAGCGCGCCCAGTTGCTGACCACGAACAGATAGGCGTCGGCAACGGTGAAGGTGTCGCCCGTCAGATAAGGCTTGTCGGCCAGCACGGTGTTAACGCGCTTGAACGCCTTCAGCACGTTCTCCTTGGCAATTGCCTTGTAGTCGTCCGGCGTGTTCGGCTTGAACAGCGGGGTGAATTGCTTGTGCAATTCGGAGGTGATGAAGTTCAGCCATTCCAGCACGCGGTAACGCTCGAACGAACCCTGTTTCGGCATCAGGCCGGACTCGGGCTTCATGTCGGCGAGATATTGCACGATGGCCGGGCCTTCGGTCAGCGTCTCGTTATTGTCGAGCGTCAGCACCGGTACGACGCCGACCGGATTGATGGCGAGGAAGTCGCTGCCATCCTCGACCTTCTTGGTCTTGGTGTCGACCTTGACCAGGTCGACCGGCAGACCGGCCTCGCGGGAAACAATATGGGGCGACAATGAACAGGCACCGGGCGAATAATAGAGCTTCATGAGCTTTCCTTCCCGAAGGACTTGGATGCTTGGATCTGGCTTGGCGGTCGGTCGAATGAGGCCTGAGCCGCCGGGCGGAGGCTTAGCGGGCGGGCCGGAGCCTTGGCAAGCGCGGCGCGCTGATCGGCCGGTAAGGCGGTGGGGATTCACAAACAGGAACCAAATCAGATAAGGGGCGTTTAAGTGCCGGTTCACCGCAGCTGGAAAATAACCCGATGACATTCCCCGCTCGCCGGATTGCTCAAGTCGACGAACCCGATCCGTTTGGTGACGTCACGCTGGCCCCCGCCTCAATGACCGGACAGACCGAAAGCCAGCTGGCGCGGGCGATGGCGAAAATCGTGCGCGATTATACGCCTGACACGGCATCGCAGGCGCTGAGCCAACTGCGCACGCTGTTTCCGTCGGCGCCGCTGCCGCTGCGGGTCGCCGCGCTCAATTCGCTGATGCGGCGCTGATCACTTTTCGATGATCGGACTTTGGGCCCGACGCGACCCAAAGTCCTTGCGCGAGTATAACCCGCGATAATTTATGCGGCCTGCCGTCCGGCTTTCGCCGCGCCATCGACTCTGTCGAGAAACTCCTTCGCGGTCATGACATGCGCGGTCGAGAAGGCCAGCACCGTCAGCGTCGCCCGGTGCACATCTTCCGCCGCCATCGCGCCCTGCCCGACATCGGGATAATCGAAGGTGCCGGTGACGTCTGACAGAAACACCACCTTGTAATTCCGAAACATTGCATCGCGCGCGGTGGCGTGACAGCAATTCTCCGTCGTCGTGCCGGAGATCACCACCGTCTCGATGCCCCATTCGCGCAAAATGATGTCGAGATCGGTGCCGAAGAAGCCGCTATAGCGATGCTTCTTGATGACATGCTCGCCCGGCGCAGGCGCCAGCGCATCGAAAATATCCGCCCCTTTGGTGCCATCGACCAGCGACGCGCCGCTGGCGATCGGCGGATAGAGATCGTCGAACAGGCCCATATCGCTGCCATCCTTGCGATGGACATGCGCGGTGTAAATCACGCGCACGCCCTTCTCCCGGCATTCCTGCAACGTCCTGGCAAGCGTCGGCACCATATTGGCGGCCTGCAGCGAACGAAGGCCCGCGCCCTCGGCGACGAAATCGTTCTGCATGTCGACGACAATCATGGCGGTGCGTGACGGATCGAGACGGTCGACCTGATAACCCATGGCTTCCTCCTTAAGAACCGGCAGCGCAGCCTAACAGCGCATCACAGGCGCGGCTTTGCCAGGCGCGCCATCCATTTGACTGTGCCTGCCAGCTTGCAACCCCGCCGCCCGGCGAAGCTTGCGCTTTGCCGCCATCTGGCGGACACTTGCCCCATCGCCCTGCCCCGCTGACTTGACCGGCTGGAAAGACACGGCAGATGCAGTTCGACAACCCAAACGCTGTGGTGAAGCCGACAGACAGCTTCGACCATTGGCATCAGGTCACCTGTCGCGATTTTTCGCTGACGGAATGCCGGCGCATTCCATCCGACCGGTTTCGCGCGCAGATCGTCATTCGCGCGCTCGGTGACCTGAAAGCCAGCGATATCTGGTCGCACACCGCGCCCGGCCAAAGCATTCGCGTCGAGCGCAGCTTAAGCGATACGCGCAAGGACCCGCGCGATTATTTCATGCTGTGGCTGGCGCTGAGGGGCAATGTCACCTTCGCGCAGAGCGGACGCATTGCGCAGATGACGTCCGGCGATATCACGCTGCATGATCAGGCGCAGCCCTTCAGTCTCGACTTCGCCGATGACTGCCGCGCGCTGATGATTTCGATCCCGCGTCCGCTGCTGGTGTCGCGTTTGCCGAAAGCGCCCGATCTGACCGCGCGCACAGTCCATCATCGCTCGGCTTTGGCTGCGCTCGCCGGCTCGATGATGCGGCACATGATGAGCCTGCAGGATGCGCGCGATGACATTGTCGAGCGCCTCAACACATCCATTCTCGATGTGCTGGCGACCACGCTGAGCGCCGAACTCGGCCTTGTGGACGATGACGGGCAGGACCAGCGGCTGCGCGACGTGAAGCGCTATCTCTTGGCGCATCTCGAAGATGGCGAGCTGACACTCGCGGCCATTGCGAATACGCAGAATATCTCGCCGCGCACGCTGAACCGGTTGTTCGCCATCGAAGGCACGACGCCGATGCGCTGGCTTTGGGAGCAGCGTCTGCTCGCCAGCCACCGCGCGCTGACGCAGCGGCAGGCCCGGCATGTGACGGAGGCGGCCTATCGCTTCGGCTTCAGCGACGTGTCGCATTTCAGCCGCGCGTTCAAGAAACGCTTCGGACAGCCACCGCACACGCTCCTGCGCTAATGGCGCACAACGATCTTACAAACCGAGATAGGCCTGCCGCACGCGATCGTCGTTCAGCAAGTCTTCGCCGCTGCCGCTGAGGGTGACCCGGCCATTTTCCAGCACATAGGCGTGGCTGGCGAGTTTCAGCGACACCGCGACATTCTGCTCGACCAGCATGCAGGTCAGCCCGTCGCGATTGAGATCGCGAATGCTCGCCAGCATGTCCTGCACCAGAGCCGGTGACAAACCGAGCGAAGGCTCGTCGAACATCACGAGATCCGGCGCGCCCATCAGGCAACGGCCGATCGCCAGCATCTGCTGTTCACCGCCGGACAATGTGCCCGCCGCCTGCGCCAGACGTTCCTGCAGGCGCGGAAACATCGCCAGCACGCGTTCGCGGTTCTGCGCGCGGCCGGCGCGCGCACGCGGCAGCATCGCGCCCATATCGAGATTTTCCGACACCGAGAGGTTCGGGAAAATCTGTCGCCCCTCCGCCACCTGGCCGACGCCGAGATTGCAGACCTTGTAGCTCGGCAGCCCGGCAATCTCCTGATCGCGATAGCGGATGCTACCACGCGTAGGCTTGATCATGCCGCCGATGGTGCGGATCAGCGAGGTCTTGCCGGCACCATTGGCGCCAACGATGGCGACGATCGCGCCTTGCGGAATCTCGATCGACACGCCGTCGAGCGCCTGCGCATCGCCATAGAAAACGTCGAGGCCTTCGACCTTCAGCATCAGTGCACGGCCTCCGCGCCGAGATAACAGGCCAGAACATCCGGATTGCGTGTCACCACTTCCGGTTTGCCCTCGGCAATGACCTTGCCGTAATTGACCACGACGATATGCGCCGAAAGCGCCATCACCGCCCGCATCACATGCTCGATCAGGAGGATGGTGAGGCCGGTATCGTGGTTGAGCTTGCGAAACACATCGACCATGCGGTCGGTTTCAGTCGGCCGCAGGCCCGCCATCACTTCATCGAGCAGCAGGATCTTCGGCTTGGTCGCGAGCGCACGCGCGACTTCGAGGCATTTGCGATCAGGTAGCGTGATCCCGGTCGGCCGCGCATCGCGCTTGTCGTCGAGGCCAAGAAGCCCCAGCACCGTGCGGGCATAATCGCGCGCCTCCTTGACATCGTCGGTCCAGGTCAGCGCACCAACGGCGACGTTTTCGGCCACCGTCAGATCGTTGAAGGGCCGCACGATCTGGAAAGTGCGGCCGACGCCAGCGCGGCAGATCTGGTCCGGCCGCTTGCCCTTCAGCGATTGTCCGTCGAGAAACACATCGCCGGTATCGGGGCGGAAGACGCCGGCGATCATGTTGAAGATCGTGGTCTTGCCGGCACCGTTCGGGCCGATCAGCGCCTGGATCGAACCTGGCACAACATCGAATGTGACATTCTCGACCGCCTTCAGACCGCTGAAGCTTTTCGAGATGCCGCGTACGGAGAGCGACGCTGATGACGTCATGAGCGATCTCCAGAAGATCGATCTTCGGGCTTGCGATCGAGCTTGAGCAGGCTGGCAATCCATGGCCAGACGCCGGATGGGCGGAACAGCACGATCAACGCCACGCACAAGCCCCAGAAGAACTGCTTGATGCCGTCAATCCGGAAGCCTTCAGTCAGGCCGGTCAGCATTTCGCCGAGCGGCGTCAGGATGAAGGCGCCGATGATCGGACCGAACAATGTGCCGACGCCGCCAACGATGGTACCGAGGATCATCTCGATCGAGCGGTTGGTACCGAACGTCGCGTCGGGAAACAGGTTGTTGTAATAGAAGGCGTAGAACACGCCGGCGATGCCGGTCAGGCCGGACGAGATCGCCACAGCGATCATCTTGTATTTGAACAGGTGGACGCCGCTTGCCTCGGCCGCTTGCTGATCCTCGCGGATCGCCTGCCAGTAATAGCCAAGCTTCGAATTGAGAAGCCAGCGGCACAGCGCCAGTGCCAGCGCCGTCATCGTCAGGATGACGTAATAGAACATCACCGGCGTGCCGCGCAGATTGATCAGATCGACGCTGCTGCGATTACTGACCGGCAGGAAGAAGCCTTCGGTGCTGCCGAGCCAGCGGGTGTGATCGACCATGATGAGCGTGAACTCGGCAAAGGCGATGGTCAGCAGCGCGAAGTACACGCCGTGGATCGAGAAGCGAAAGCCGAGATAGCCAATCAGGCAGCCCATCAGCACCGAGAGTGCGATGGCAGCGAACACGCCGATCACCGGCGGAATACCGAAATGGATGAAAAGCGCCGCGCTTGAATAGGCGCCGATGCCGACGAACAGCGCGTGGCCGAGTGACAGCAGGCCGGCAAAGCCGAGCATCAGGTTCCAGGCCTGGCCGATATAGGCAAAGTACAGAACGATGATGAGAACGCTGAGAATGTAATTGCTGACCAGGAACGGGGCGACAACAAGCGCTGCCGCAAACAGCGCCAGCAGCACCAGCCCGTGCGCGGGCACGCCTTCGAAGAGACGCTTCATCGCTGCACTTTCCCAAGCAGGCCCTGCGGACGCACCAGCAGGACGAGGATCAACAGCGCAAAGCTGAACGCGCTCTTCAACGAGGGCTGCAGCAAAATGCCGGCCATGGCTTCCGACACTCCGATCAGGATGCCGCCCAGCAGCGCGCCCGGCAGACTGCCCATGCCCCCGACAATGACAATGATGAAGGCCAGCAAGGTGTAAGGCGGCCCGAGATAAGGATGCACGTCGACGATCAGCAGCATGATCGCTCCGGCAGCGCCAAGGCAGGCGCAGCCGATTGCGAAGGTCAGGGCGAACAGGTGCCGGACATTGAGGCCGACCACCAGCGCGCCGGTGTAATTGTCACCGCAGGCACGAATGGCCTTGCCGGTATCGGTATATTTGAAGAAGGCGAACATCGCCGCCGAACCGAGCAGCGCGATGACACCGGCATAAAGCCGGACCTTGTCGATGATCAGCGGACCAACTTCAAAGGAGTCATAGGCGTAAGGCAGATTGACGCCCTGCGCATCGGGGCCAAAGATCATCAGACAGACGGCAATCAACATCACCGCCACTGCCGCCATCAGCAGAAACTGGAAGTGATCGGCCAGATGCGCGACCCGGCGCACCACGAGATCCTGCAAGAGATAGCCGAAACAGAACAAAGCCACCGTCACCAGCGGCAGCGCATAGAGCGGATCGATGCCCAGATGCCGGAACAGCACGAGCGTCGCGAACATGCCCAGCACCATGATCTCGCCATGGGCGAAATTGACGATGCGGATGACGCCGAAGATGACCGATAGCCCCAGCGCGCTGAGGCCGTAGATCAGACCCGTCAGCAGGCCGCTGATGGCGACGTTGAAATAGATATCCGTCAAGGCGCTGTCCCGCGAGGAAGGCGCCCCGGCCGGCGCGGCCGGGGCGTGGTCGATGTGAGCGTTAGATCACGATGACTTTGGATCGAAGCGACCCAAAGTCATTAACGTGATCTCGTCCAATACATGGAGCATGATGTTTTCCGAAAACCGCTTCGCACTTTTCGGCATCATGCTCTAGCGCTTGTTGTAGGCGGGGGCCGGCCACGCCACGGCGGCGTCGGTGGCACCCTTCGGCGCAACGGTGACGAGCTTGCCGCCCCGGTTTTGGATCGCCGAGTTGCGCAGCTTGTCGTTCTGGCCCTTCTCATTGAACATGATGCCGGGGCCAGGCGAGACGTTGTCGGTGATGTTGGTGGTGCGGATGGCGTCGGCCAAAGCCTTCGGGTCGGCCGAGCCGGCACGCTTATAGGCGTCGGCGGCGGTCAGCAGCGCCTCGAAGGTGTAAACCTGGTTGGTGTTCAGGTTCACATCCGGATGCGCCTTGGCCAAAGCCGCCATCAGCGCCTTGGTCAGCTTCTTGGTCGGGTCGTACCACGGCACAAAGCTGATCGGGCCGTCCGACAGCTTGCCGAGCGTCTTGATATACTGGTCTTCGTACCAGCCCGGTCCCATGCTGAGCACGCCCATGCCGGCCCAGCGCTGCTTGATCAGTTCGCGGGTGACGAGGATCGCGTCATTGAGGCGACTGACCACCAGCAGCGCATCGGCGCCGGTGCCCTTGGCCTTGGAGACTTCCACCGACAGATCGCGGGCCTTTGGATCATACGAGATGGTCTCGACGATCTTGTAAGGCATCGGCACCTTTTCGAGCACGCCGGCAATGCCCTTCTGCATCGACACGCCGAAGGTGTCGTTGACATGCATCAGCGCCACGGTCTTGGGCGTCTGGCCGGTCTGTTCGAAGATTTCCTTCTGGTTTTCGAAGGCGTCGATCAGGATGCGGCTGGCGACCGGGAAGTTGCGGAAGACGAACTTGTAGCCCTGCTCGGTGATCTGCGGGGCTGCAGCAATATTGATGATGTAGGGAATGCCGCGCTGCTCGGCGACCTGGGCGATGGCGGTGGACTGGCCGGAATCGAATGCGCCGACCAGGCACTGGGCGCCTTCGTTGATCATCTTTTCGGCCTGGGCGCGGGCGATCTGCACGTCCGATTCCGTGTCACCGCTCATGATCTCAAGGTTCGGCATGCCGATATCCTTGAGGATGCCCGGCGTGACGTCGACGCCGCGCTGGCAATCCTGGCCAATGCCGGCAAGGACGCCCGACCGCGGCAGCAGCACGCCGACTTTCAGCGCGGTGCCCTGACCGCGGACGATGTTGAAGGGCGCGGTGCCGGCGAGAACACCGGCGGCGCCAAGGCCAGCGGCGAAGGTGCGGCGGGAAACGCCTGATGGATGCGATGATTTCGTCATTTCGAATTCCTCCCTTTCCGGTCCCGGCAGGGACCCATATTGGCTCCCTTTTCTTATTGTTGCGGGCAAGTTGCAATGGTCAGACGCAAACCCGGCGCCGTGACGATGCCCTTTCCCTTTTCGCTTGGATATGATTGTTGTGGAAGACAATCAATGTCGTCAACAACAATATGACGAACCGGGCTGCCAAGCCAGCCACTGCCCGCGGGAGGGGCAGCGCCATGAGTGACCGCGCCGTGACCGACCGCGCCAGCACCGAGGCAAAAGCCGGAAGCGCGGGCGGCAGCGCGGGCACTGCACCATCGGGCGGCCGGCGTGTGCGCCGCGATATCGATCTCGATGTCCTGACGCAGCATCTCGGCTACTTTCTGCGGCGCGCGCAAGTCAGCATTTTCCAGGATTTCATCAAAACGCTGGCGGCGGTGGACCTGCGGCCGGCGCAATATTCGGTGCTGGTGGTGATCGGCGCCAATGCCGGATTGTCGCAGGCGCAGCTGGCCGACCGGCTCGGGATCGAGCGCGCGCGCCTCGTGCATATGCTCGATCATCTGCAGCAGCGCCGGCTGATGGAGCGCCTGCCCTCACCGACCGACCGGCGCACCCACGCGCTGCAGCTGACAGCCGAAGGCCAGAAGGTGCTCAAACGCGCCAAGGCGCTGGCAGCGAAGCACGAGGCGCGGCTCGCCGACAAGATCGGCCCCGATGCCCGCGACGAGATGCTGCGGCTGCTGAAGGGCATCGAGGACCGTTGATCGCCCTCGGTGAGCCGGCTCGGGGCAATCCACGCATGACAAACGTGAATGCCGAAATTGCCGGGTGGATACGGTTCGCATATACGGCCGGGTGTGGGGGGCCAAATGTTTCGAATATTCGTACTCGCCTTGCTCTGCGCCGGCCTTCCTGGCTGCGCGGGGATCGCAAAGGCCGTCAATGACCGCGCTGATGAGATCATCGACGCCAATAAAATCCCAGATGCATCAATAACGCCTGAGCAGGTGGCCCTGTTAAAAACGCTGAGTGAGGACTCTGAGGTCGTTTGGACGAAGGCTGGCATACAGGGGGACGGGAAATTGTTCGTCTGCTACGTGTCAAAAACGCCGCAGAAGAATATTTGGGGCAAGAGACTGAGAGACCTGATCTACGTGCATGCCGGTGTTTTTGACAGCCCCGATGTCTTCAAGGAGCTTTCTACGACGTTGTTGCGTGGTTCTGGATGGATCGAATGCAATGGAAGAGGCATTCGCCCTCCTGTCAGGCAGGTTTTGAGACATCGATTTGATATAAGCGATTGAGGAAAGACGTCAGCAATTACCCTGCGAGGCGCGAAGAAGGTTAGACGCGTTCGCAACAAATTCAGAAGCAGCATAGACCTTTGCGGTTCAACTGCTCAAAGAAAACATTCGATGCGATACCGATTTTTACTGTTTGCCGCCGCGTTTCTCACCGGTTGCACGTCCACGACTGCCATTCCACGCGTTGACGAGAGCCAAATCGTGAAATTGAAAGCGGACAACACCGGCATTGTGCTGATGCACACGGTTGTCAGCGGTCACACGCCCAACAATGTAATGGTGAAATTGGCGCGTCCCAACGCACGCGGGCATTACGAGGCGACTCGAAGCTATCAGCTCAAGATTGAACAGGATTCGTCTCAACTTCCCGGCCAGCTGACCTTACCGGCAGGCCATTACGGAATCGTCGATTTGACCGTGGAGGATAACATCGACTATGCCGCAAGACGAATGCGAAGCCGCGGATATCACGCGTCGGATATGAAGCTCGAAGGGCCCTTGCTGAACCAGGTTTACGAGCGCCCCATAGCAACGTTTTCCGTGGAAGCTGGAGAGGTTGTCGATATCGGAAGCCTCCAACTAATCGATGGCCCGGTGCAACGAGACCTCTTTGTCAACCGGGGTTCTTTTGCCGTTAAAGTGACGCCCATGTCGGAAATCGTCATAAAGAACCTGAAGGAACGAAGCCCCGCATTAGCGGACGCACGAGTCGTACGCACAATGGCGACGCCTTAGCACGCTGGCTCTACTTCGCTTTCCGCCAACATTACAATCCCAAATACGCGCTGCGCACGCGCGCGTCGTTCAGCAGGTCGCGGCCGGTGCCGGAGAGCGAAATCCGGCCGGTCTCGATGACATAGCCGCGGTCGGCGATGGCGAGCGCTGCATAGGCATTCTGCTCGACCAACAGCACCGTGATGCCGCGCTGTTTGAGGCTGCCGATGATCGTGAAGATCTGATCGACCAGGATCGGCGCAAGACCCATTGACGGCTCATCGAGGAGGATGAGCTTAGGCCGCGCCATCAGCGCCCGCCCCATCGCCAGCATCTGCTGCTGGCCGCCGGACAAAGACCCGGCCGGCAGATGACGCTTCTCCGCCAGTACGGGGAAGGTTTCATAGACACCGGCGAGATCGGCGGCGATATCGTGATCCTTGCGCGACCAGGCGCCGAGCCGCAGATTGTCCTCGATCGATAACGGCGAAAATACCTGACGGCCTTCCGGCACCTGCACGATGCCGCGGGCGACGCGCCGATGCGGCGCCAGCCGGTCTAGCGGCTCATCCAGAAACCGCACCGAGCCTCCCGACACTGGCTGCACGCCGGAAATCGCGCGCAGCAACGTGGTCTTGCCGGCGCCGTTGCTGCCGACCAGCGTGACGATCTCGCCCTCTTTTACCTCGAGGCTGAGGCCATGCAGCACTTCGATGCGACCGTAGCGGCTCGACAGATTGTCAACGACCAGCATCGCCGACCTCTTCAGAAAGCGTGACGGTCTCGCTGGCCTGCTTGCCGAGATAGGCCGCGATCACCGCGGGATTGGCGCGGATTTCGTCCGCCGTGCCCTGCGCCAGCGTGCGGCCCTGATCAAGCACATGGATGCGGGTGGAAATCTTCATCACCAGCTTCATGTCGTGTTCGACGAGCACGACGGTGATGCCTTGCGCCGCGATCTTCTGGATCACCTCATCGACCTCTGCGGTTTCCACCGCGTTGCAGCCGGCGGCTGGCTCATCGAGCAGCAACACTTTCGGCTCGGCAGCGAGCGCGCGCGCAATTTCCAGCCGCTTCAGTGCGCCATAAGGCAATTCGCCCGCCGCTCGATCGGCGAGATCGCTCAAACCCACCAGGGCCAGCAATTCCTCGGCGCGCCGCCGCGACTTGCGGTTCTGCGCGACCACCGAAGGCAGGCGAAGAAGATGCGCGGTGACACTGCGGCCTTCCTGCAGATGGCAGCCGACCATGACGTTTTCCGCTGCCGTCATGCGAAAGAAGATCTGCAGATTCTGGAACGTGCGCGACAGCCCGCGCTTCGCCAGCACATGCGCCGGCATGCGGGTGACATCCTGGCCGTTCAGCATCACCTTGCCGCGCGACGGCACATAGAGGCCTGAGATCAGGTTAAACAATGTGGTCTTACCGGCGCCGTTCGGGCCGATGATGGCGAAGATGTCGCCCTGATTGACGGAGAAGGACACGCCGTCGACAGCCTTCACGCCACCAAACTGGATGCCAAGATCGTCGGCTGCGAGCACGCTCATGACGCCCTCCGCCGAAACAGCATGGCGAGCGATGGCACGATGCCCGCGCGCAGGAACACCATGAAAATGATCATGATCAGGCCGAGCGCGATATGCTCGTAATCATGAAACACCGTCAGCATCTGCGGCAGGACCGTCAACAAGGCGGCGCCGACGACGCTGCCAAGGATCGATCCGAGCCCGCCCAGCACCGCCATGGTGACGAATTCGATCGAGCGCATGAAGCCCGCCGTCGCCGGGGTGACGAGGCCATCGAACAGCGCGAGATAAGCGCCCGCCAAAGCCGCGTAGCCCGCCGACAAGACGAAGGCGATCAGCTTGTAGCGGGCGACATCGATGCCAAGAACGCGCGCGGCCACTTCGCTGTCATGGATGGCGCGCAGGGCTCTACCGGTCGGCGAGTTGATCAGGTTGACGGCGAGCAGCACCGCCAGCACCAGCGTGACACCGGAAATCCAGTACCATGTGACCGAGCCGCGCGCGATCCAGCCGAACAGCACGAGGCGCGGCACCGGCATGCCATCCGGGCCGCCGGTGAAGCGCGCTTCATTGGTGAACACCATCGCCAGCAGGATACCCATGCCAAGCGTCGCCACCGCAAGATAATGGCCTTTCAGCTTGAGGATCGGCCGGCCAATGATCAGCGCCAGGAGACCCGCGGCGATTACACCGAGCAGCAAGGCGAGCCAGACCGGCACGCCAAAATGCGTCGGCGCCACCGCAACGGCATAAGCGCCGATGCCGAAGAAGCCAGCGTGACCAAGGCTGACCTGACCGGCAAAGCCCATCAGCAGATTGAGGCCCAGCACGGCGATGCTGAAGATGAACACCAGCGCCGCGATGCGAAGATAGAAAGTGGATGGAAGGATGAAGGGCAGCACCGCAACCAGCAGCGCGACCACCAGCACCAGACCATAACTGCGCCAGAAATCCTGCATGTCAGACGCGCTCGACATCGGCTCTGCCGAACAGGCCTTGCGGCATGACGAACAGCACGGCGAGGATTACGAGGAAGGCGATCGCATCCTTGTAGGCGGATGAGATGTAACCTGCGCCGAAGGATTCCAGAAGGCCAACAACAAGGCCACCGACCACCGCGCCGAGCGGATGGCCCATGCCGCCGAGCATCGCCGCAGCAAAGCCTTTCAACGCCAGTAGCGTGCCGACATCGTAATTGGTCAGCGTGATCGGCGTGACGAGAATGCCGCCGATGGCGCCGATTGCGGCCGACACGCCGAAGGAGAGTCCGACGATCAGCGCAGTGTTGATGCCGACAAGCCGCGCGGCCAGCCTGTTGGTGGCGGTGGCGGTCATCGCCTTGCCGATCATCGTGCGGGTCATGAGGAGCCACAGCGCGACAACGATCAACAAGGTGCCGGCCAGCACGATCAGGCTTTGTGGCAGCACGGTCGCACCGCCAATCTGCAGCGGCTCGCTGCCGGCAAAGCCCGGATAGGAATGATAATTCTTGTCGAACACGATCGCGGCGACGCCGCGTAAAAAAATCGACGCGCCGATAGTGATGATGATGAGCGTCACGGGCGAAGCACCGCGCGCCGGCTCGATCGCCAGCACATGCAGCAACAGGCCGATGATAATGGCGGTGACGAGGGCTATCAGCGCGGCGAAAGGCAAGGGAATGCCAGCCGCCATCGCAAAGAACGTGACCATGCCGCCGATCATGACGAATTCGCCCTGGGCGAAATTGATCACGTCGGAGGCGTTGTAAATGAGCGTGAAGCCGAGCGCCACCAGCGCGTAGATCGCGCCGATCGTCAGGCCGGAAAACAGAAACTGCAGGAACTCGGGCATCCTCACCCTCCCCCTAAACGGGGCGCAGCAGCGCGGCATTCCCCTCCCGACCTTGACACGGTGGGAGGGGAAGAAGCCGGTGTCAGCGAAATGCCGACATCAGTTCACGATCGTCCAGTCGCCGTTCTTGATTTCCAGCATCCGGAAGGCGGAGAGATCGAGGCCGAGGTGATCGGTCGGCGACATGTTGACGACGCCGCCGGTGCCCATGAAATTCTTGGTCTTCTCGATTTCGTCGCGCACCTTGGCCTTGTCGGGACCGCCGGCACGCTTCATCGCTTCAACCAGGATCATCAGGCCGTCATACATATGACCGCCGAAGGTTGAGACCGGCTGGCCGGTCTTTTCTTCGTAGGTCTTCTTGTAATCGGTGACGACTTTCTTCTGCGGATCGCTGTCCGGCAGCTTGTCGGCAACCAGCAACGCGGCGGCGGGCAGACGCACGCCTTCGGCAGCAGCGGGCGTCGCGAGTTCAATGAACTGCTTCGTGCCGACGCCGTGGCTCTGATAGAGCGGATACGGAATGCCGAGCTGCTTGTAGTTGCGAGTCACAATCGCCGGCCCCTGGCTGAAGCCGGGATTGAGCACGGCCTGCACGCCGGCCTTGTTCTTGATGTTGGTCAGCTGCGCGGTCATGTCATTGTCGCGCGGCTGATAGGTCTCTTCGTGCAGAACCTCGATGCCGTATTTCTTGTTCACGGTCATGCACTGGTCGCGCATCGATTTGCCGAAGGCATCGGCGCCGGAGATAATGGCAATCTTGGTGAGATTGCGCTTCTTCATGTCCTCGAAGATCTTCTCGCAGGCCATCAGGTCGGTATGCGGGGTCTTGAAATTCCATTTCTTGACCGGCGACACCGCCTGCACAGCGCCGGCGAAGTTGATCAGCGGGATTTCGTTTTCTTCCGCCAGCGGAATGATCGCCATGGTGCTGGCGGTGCTGGTGCCAGCCAAGAGCGCATCGACCTTGTCCTGCTCGATCAGGCGTGTCGCGAAGGTGCGGGCCTGATTGGGATCGCTGGCGTCATCGTAAATGATGGCTTCGACCTTACGGCCGTTGATGCCACCCTTGGCATTGATGTCGGCGACATAGATATCGAGCGTCTTCTTTTCGGGATCACCGAGGAAAGAGGCTCCGCCCGTCACCGACAGCACGGCCCCGATCTTGATCGGCGGCTGCTGCGCCTGCGCCGATGCGGAATGCATCAGCGGCGCAGACATCATCAAGGCCGCGGCGGCGGCAACTAGCTTCACTGCACGTCTCATCCTTTAATCCTCCCAAGGACGTCGTTTTCGACATTGTTGGTCTTGCTTGTTGGTTCAAGCAGCTTTTTGGCGACGCAATGGTGCGACGCGGAAACGTTGGGCCACGAAGGCCGTATCGGTCAGGCAGGCATTGCCGGCCGGGTTGGCACCGGACACATGATAATCCGAGAAGGCGGCCGACTGATTGACATAGATGCCGCCGGTGAGATTGACCGAGAGCGCGACGCCAGCACGGGCAAAGGCGTCGGCGGCCTGCTCAATGACAGCATCATTGGTGGAATAAACCGACGCCGTGATCGCGCCCTTGCGGCGGGCCGATTGCGAGGCCAGCTGGATCGAGTCTTCGCTCGACTCGGTCCGGATCACGAAAGCGATCGGGCCGAACCGCTCCTCGCCCCAGGCGCGGTCGTCCTTGCCGTCGACCGCCAGCAGCAGCGGTGTTGCCGTGCGGGCGTTGTCGAACCCGGCAACCGGAACGGTGGTGGAATCGCGCACCACCTGGCCGAGCTTGCGCGCCTCATCGACGCGCTTGGTGGTGGCTTCATTCTGCACCGCGCCGAGAATGGCGGCGGCCCGGTCCGGATCGCCGAGCAGCTTGTCGATCGCCGTGGCGATGCCGGCGGCGACATCGTCGAAGCTCTTGTGGCCGTCTTTCGTTTCGATGCCGGCGGAGGGAATGAAGATATTCTGCGGCGCCGTGCACATCTGCCCGGAATAGAGCGACAGCGAGAAGGCGATGTTGGCGCACATGCCGCGGAAATCATCGGTCGAATCGATGACGATGGCGTTGATGCCCGCCTCTTCAGTGAAGATCAGATCGGTGCCGGCATTCTCGCGCACCCACTGGCCGAAGGCCGGCGAGCCGGTGAAATCGATCAACGCGATACCCGGATGCATGACGAGATCCTGCGTGATCGGCGCATCGGCATTGTCGGGCGCCAGCATCAGCACATTCGGATCAAAGCCGGCTTCTTTCAGCACCTCGCGACCGATCTTGACGGTGATGGCGAGCGGCAGGATGGCGCCGGGATGCGGCTTCACCACCACGCTGTTGCCGGTGGCGAGGCTGGCGAAGATCGCCGGATAGCCGTTCCAGGTCGGGAACGTCGCGCAGCCGATCACGAGCGACACGCCGCGCGGCACGATGCGCCAGCTCTTGTCGAGCACGATCGGATCGCCCTTGCCCTGCGGCTTTGACCAGTTCGCCGTGCGCGGCACGCGGTTCATCTCGTCATAGGCATAGGCAATGGCTTCCAGCGCGCGATCCTGCGCATGCGGGCCGCCGGCCTGAAACGCCATCATGAAAGCCTGACCCGTGGTGTGCATCACCGCATTGGCCATCAGGAAGCTTTGCTTGTTGATGCGTGTCACGATCTCGAGGCAAACGCCGACACGATCCTCGATCGAGGCCTGTCCCCAGCTTTCGCCGGCCTTCAGCGACGCATTGATGATGCTGTCGATATCCGCGGTCGGATAGGTGGTGCCCAGCGTCAGGCCGTAAGGCGAGACTTCCTTGCCGACCTGAGATGTTGACGGCTGACCAAGCTCGAACGGCTTGCCGAGCATGGCCTTGAAGGCAGCTTCGCCATCAGCCTTGGCGCTTTCGCCGTAGATCTTGCCGCTCGCCACTTCCGGAAACGCGCTCCAATAGGTGCGTGTGCGGCAGGCATTGACGGCGTTGTCCAGCAGCGCGCGGTGCGCCTCAAAAAAGCTCATGCTGTTTCCTCCTGCGGGCTCGCGTCCGTTGTGGCCCTTCGGCTCCGGTCGCGTTGACACCCGAATTCAAGGCCCATATTAATTATCCGACCGGACGGTCAGTCAAGTGTCCTGTCGGTCGCAGCGTGCTTAATTTCGGATTTGAGCGGCGCGAACAAGAACGAAGCGCGAAAAACAGCGCCTGGAATGTAGGGAGAATGACAGATGGACGAGACTCCTATTCTCGTCGACAAGCGGCAGGGTTATCGCGTCATCACGCTGAACCGGCCGCAGCGGCTGAACGCCTTCACCGAAGATATGCATCTCGCGCTGAAAGCAGCGCTCGACGAGGCCGAGGCTGACTCCAACTGCCGGGCCTTGATGATCACCGGCGCCGGACGCGGCTTTTGCGCGGGACAGGATCTTAATGACCGGCTCGCCAAGCCGGGCGAGACGATCGTGCTCGGCGGCACGCTGGAGGATTACTACAATCCACTGATCAAGCGGCTGCGCGCCCTGCCCTTCCCCGTGGTTGCCGCCGTCAATGGCGTTGCTGCCGGCGCCGGCGCCAATATCGCGCTGGCCTGTGACATCGTCCTGGCCGCGCAATCTGCCACCTTCGTTCAGGCCTTTTCGCGCATCGGCCTTGTGCCCGATTCCGGCGGCACCTGGATCTTGCCGCGCCTTGTCGGTCCGGCGCGCGCACGCGGCCTCGCGTTGCTCGCTGAGCCTTTGACCGGCGAAAAAGCCGAAAGCTGGGGCCTGATCTGGAAATGCTATCCCGATGGTGAATTGATCGGTCAGGCCAATGATTTGTGCCAGCGCTTTGCGGTCGGCCCGACCCATGGCCTGTCGCTGATCAAGCGCGCTCTTGATGCGTCTGAAACAAACGACCTTGCCGCGCAGCTCGATCTCGAACGCGATTTCCAGCGCGAGGCCGGCGCTACCCCCGATTACGCCGAGGGCGTGCGCGCTTTCATCGAAAAACGGGCGCCGAACTTCACCGGCAAGAAGGGCTCGTGACCGTGGACGCCACCATGGATGCCGAGTCGCTGGCCAAAGCTTGCGCGGAGCAGATGTGGGCGGACGATTCCGCCAGCAAAGGCCTCGGCATGCAGCTCGTTTCGGTTGCGCCGGGCCGCGCCGTGCTGACGATGACCATCAGCGACAAGATGGTGAACGGCCATAACATCGCCCATGGCGGCTTCATCTTCACGCTCGCCGATTCCGCCTTTGCCTTTGCCTGCAACACCTACAATCAGCGCGCGGTGGCGCAGCATTGCGCCGTGACCTTCATCGCGCCCGGCAAGCTCGGCGATCGGCTCACCGCGCACGCCGTCGAGCAGCAGCGCTTCGGCCGCTCCGGCATCTATGACATCACGGTCACGCGCGACGATGGCGCCGTGATCGCCGAATTTCGTGGCCATTCGCGCACGATCAAGGGCACGCTGCTGCCGGAGACCTGACGAAACAAACCGCGCAACCAAAAAGACGCGGCATTTCAAAAAAAGACACGTCGAGGAAATGTTATGGTGGACGCATCCTACAAGCCTTACGGCCTTGAGCCGATCGAGACCGCATCGCGCGACGAGATCGTGGCGCTGCAGACTGAGCGGCTCGCCTGGTCGCTCAGGCACGCCTATGACAATGTCGAAACCTATCGCAAGAAATTCGATGCCGCCGGCGTGAGCCCGCAGGATTTCAAGCGGCTGGAAGACATCGCCAAATTTCCCTTCACCACCAAGGCCGATCTGCGTGACGCCTATCCGTTCGGCATGTTCGCGGTGCCACAGGACAAGATCGTCCGCATCCATGCCTCATCCGGCACCACCGGCAAGCCGACCGTCGTCGGCTATACGCAGAAAGACATCGACAACTGGTCGCATCTGATGGCGCGCTCGATCCGCGCGTCGGGCGGGCGGCCAGGCATGAAGGTGCATATCGCCTATGGCTATGGCCTGTTCACGGGCGGCCTTGGCGCACATTACGGCGCCGAAAAGCTCGGCTGCGCGGTGATCCCGGTATCCGGCGGCATGACCGAGCGGCAGGTGCAGCTGATCACCGATTTCAAGCCCGACATCATCATGGTGACGCCGAGCTATATGCTGGCCATCCTCGATGAATTCCGCGCCAAGGGCATGGACCCACGGGAGTCGTCACTGTCGATCGGCATCTTTGGCGCCGAACCCTGGACCAATCGAATGCGCGGCGAGATCGAAGATGCCTTCGCCATGGACGCGGTGGATATCTTCGGCCTGTCCGAAGTGATGGGGCCCGGCGTCGCCAATGAATGCGTCGAAACCAAAGACGGCCTGCATATCTGGGAAGATCATTTCCTGCCCGAAGTCATCGATCCGGAAACCGGCCAGCCGCTGCCCGATGGCGAAAAAGGCGAACTCGTCTTCACCACGCTGACCAAGGAAGGCTTGCCGGTGATCCGCTATCGCACGCGCGATCTCACGCGGCTTCTGCCGGGCACCGCGCGCACGCATCGCCGCATGGAAAAGGTCACCGGCCGTTCCGACGACATGATGATCATTCGCGGCGTCAATGTTTTCCCGACACAGATCGAGGAGTTGCTGCTGCGCTGTCAGGGCCTGTCGCCGCATTACCTGATCGAACTGACGCGCGACGGACGACTTGATATCGCCACGCTGCATGTCGAAGCGCGGATCGACTGCACCGAGGAGAGCGCGCGCCATGCCGAAGCTGCGGCGCTGACCGCGCATATCCGCAACAATATCGGCATCGGCATGAGCGTGGTTGTCACCGAACCCGGCGCCATCGAGCGCTCCGCCGGCAAGGCCCGCCGCGTCCTCGACAAGAGGCCAAGGAGCTGATGGCGCGCCCCCGCTCTGCCGATCACGACACCAAACGCCGCGCGATCCTGGCCAGCTCGGCCGGCCTGTTCGCAAAGAACGGTTACGACCGGACCTCGATGGCGGAAGTGGCGGCGGCCTGCGGCGTCTCGAAGGCGCTGCTCTATCATTATTACGTCGGCAAGGAGACACTGCTTTTCGACATCATTCAGGAGCATCTGCGGGCGCTGATCGCCGCCGTGAATGCTGTCGATCCTGCACTGGCGCCGCGCGTGCGGCTGCGTGGCCTTGTCGGCGCGCTGCTGGAGGCCTATCGCGACGCCGATCACGAGCACAAGATCCAGATCAACGAGATGTCTAAGCTGCCGAAAGCGCAGCACAAGCTGCTAGTGGCGATGGAGCGTGAACTCGTCGCGGTGTTCGCGCAATCGATCGCCGATGCGCTGCCGGATATCGGCCGTCACAAGGAGCTGTTGAAGCCGGTCACCATGTCGCTGTTCGGTATGCTGAACTGGCATTACATGTGGTTTCGCGAAGGCGGGCCGTTAAGCCGCGATGCCTATGCCGATCTTGCCACCACGATTTTGATTGAAGGCGCGCAAGCGCTGACATTGCCGGCCGCGCCGAAGGTGAAGCGGCGGGCTTCGTAGACCCGCCCGCGTGGCTAAATCTCAAACCTCATCGTAATCGATGACGATCTCTTTCGTCAGCGGCCGCGCCTGGCAGGTCAGCACATAACCGGCTTCGACCTCCCACGGCTCGAGCGAATAATTCAGCTCCATATCGACCTCGCCGGAGACGAGCTTGGCCCGGCAAGTGCAGCACATGCCGCCGCGACACGAATAGGGCATCTCAAGCCCCGCGCGCTCGCCCGCATCGATCACCGTTTCTCCTTCGCGCATCGGCACATCATACGCCGAGCCATGCAGTGTGATGGTCGCACGCGCCACCGTTTCCTGCCCGCTGGCGGCCCCCGCCTGCTCTGCGGCGCGCGGCGCCACCGGCAAACCATCGGTGGAGAAATGTTCGACGTGAATGGTCGACATTGGCATGCCAAGATTAAGCAGCGTTGCCTTGGCTTCCTCGATCATCGCGCCGGGGCCGCACAGGAAGGTGTGATCGATTTCGCCTGGCGCGGCAAAAGGCTTGAGCAGCGTCGTGATCTTCTCGGCATCGATGCGGCCGTTGAACAGCGCGATATCCTGCTGCTCGCGCGACAACACATGATGCACGACGAGGCGACCGAGAAACTGGTCCTTCAGATCTTCCAGCGCTTCCTTGAACAGAATGTCCTTGCTGGTGCGGTTGCCGTAAACCAGCGCGAACCGGCTACGCGGCTCGCGCGTCAGGATGCTGCGCAGAAGCGACAGGATCGGCGTGATGCCGGAGCCCGCCGCGATCGCGAGATAATTATGCGCGGCATCCGGGTCCGGCATGACGCCGAACCGGCCTTGCGGCGTCATCACCTCCATCGTGTCACCCGGCTTGATGCCCTCGTTGCACAAGGTGGAGAACACACCGCCCGCCACTTTCTTCACCGCAACGCGCAACTCGCCATCGTCGAGTCCGGCGCAGATCGAGTACGAACGCCGGATATCCCGGCCTCCGCAATCCTGCCGCAGGGTCAGATACTGGCCGGGCCGGAAGCGATAATCCTCGGCCAGATCGTCCGGCACAGCGAAAGCGATCGACACCGCGTCCGGCGTTTCCCGGCGAATGTCAGCGACTTTGAGAGAATGAAATGCGACAGCCATCGCAGCCTCAGATGCATTTGAAATAATCGAACGGCTCCGCACAGGCCTTGCAGCGCCACAGCGCCTTGCAGGACGTCGAGCCGAATTCGGAAATACGCACCGTGTCGGTAGATGCGCAGCGCGGACAGGCCACTTCATCTTCGCCGAACAAGGCGCGGCGGGAGGCTTTGCCGTTGGGCGGTGCAATGCCGTAGCGGCGCAGCGTGTCCTTACCCTTGTCGGTGATCCAGTCCGTGGTCCAGGCCGGCGACAGCACGGTCTTGATGCGCGGCATCTCGAAGCCGGCTTTTTCCAAAGCGAGTTCGATGTTCAGCGCGATCAGGTTCATCGCCGGGCAGCCGGAATAAGTGGGCGTGATCGTCACTTCGGCGGTGCCGTCGACAATTTGCACATCACGCAAGACGCCAAGATCGGCAATCGACAGCACGGGGATCTCCGGATCGACCACGGAGGCCGCAGCCTTGCGGGCGCGCTCCAGCAGCGCCTCGCCCGCGACCATGGTCGGCGCCAGGCTCACCACTTCGCTCCCGGATAGGCGCGCTGCAGGAATTGCAATTCGGTCAGGATCAGGCCGAGATGTTCGCTGTGGCGGCCGATACGTCCGCCGCTTTGCATATAGCCGTCGCGCGGGCGCGTAAGCGTTGCCTCCTCGAACACTTCATCGAGCGTCTGCGACCATCGCGCCTTGACGCTCGCCGGATCGACAGCGATTCCGGTGTCGATCAGCGCGCGTTCGAGCTGATCGGTCTCGAACATCTCTCCGGTGAACGGCCACAATTCGTCGAGCGCGGCCTGCGCGCGTTTATGGCTTTCATCGGTGCCATCGCCCAGCCGGATAGTCCATTCGGCGGTGTGGCGGACGTGATAGGCCATCTCCTTCACCGCCTTGGCGGCGATGGCGGCAAGCGTTTCGTCCTTGCTGCGCGACAGCGCTTCAAAATACGGAAGCGCGAACGCGCTAAAGAGAAGCTGGCGAATAATGGTGTTGGCGAAATCGCCATTCGGCTGTTCGACCAGGAGGATGTTGCGATAGCCGCCGGCGTCCCGCAGATAGGCAAGCGCATCCTCGTCGCGGCCCTTCCCCTCAATCTCGCCGGCATAAGTGTAGAAGGAGCGCGCCTGCCCGATCAGATCGAGCGCGAGATTGCCAAGCGCGAGGTCTTCTTCCAGCACCGGCGCATGCCCCACCCATTCCGACAAGCGATGACCAAGGATCAGCGCATTGTCGGCGAGCCGTAATGTGTAGGCAAAGAGCGGGGTTTCGGTCATGCCACCTCCTCGTCATGCCCGCGCTTGTCGCGGGCATCCACGTCTTGTGTTTTGAAAAGACGTGGATGGCCGGATCAAGCCCGGCCATGACCAACAAAATCACATATGCCCAACTTCGTCCGGCACCTCATAGAACGTCGGGTGCCGATAGATCTTGGTCGCGGTCGGCTCGAACAGCGTGTCCTTGTCGGACGGATCGGATGCGGTGATGGCCGAGGACGGCACCACCCACAGCGACAATCCTTCGCCACGGCGGGTGTAGACATCGCGCGCATTCTGCAACGCCATCTCCGCATCGGCGGCATGAACGGAGCCGACATGCCGATGCGACAGTCCGGTGCGGCTGCGGATGAACACTTCCCAGAGCGGAATGTTTTTTTCGGTCATCTGATTACTCCGCAGCCTGCAATGTCATCGCCTCACGGCGCGCCTTGCGCTTTTCCGCGTACGCCAGCGCCGCCTCACGCACCCAGGCGCCGTCCTGATCGGCCTTCGTTCGCTGCCTGATGCGCTGGCGATTGCACGGCCCATCGCCGGCAATGACGCGTTTGAATTCAGCCCAGTCGATCTCACCGAATTCCCAATGCTTCGTCGTCTCGTTGAACTTCAGATCGGGATCGGGAAAGGTCAGGCCGAGATAATGACCCTGCGGGATCGTCGCATCGACGAATTTCTGGCGCAGCTCGTCATTGGTGAACCGCTTGATCTTCCAGCGCATCGACTGATCGGTATGCTGGCTCGTCGAATCCGGCGGGCCGAACATCATCAGTACCGGCCACCACCAGCGGTTCAACGCATCCTGCGCCATCGCCTTCTGCTCGGCATTGCCATCACGGCACAGCGTGACCATGATTTCATAGCCCTGCCGCTGATGGAAACTTTCTTCCTTGCAGATGCGGATCATCGCCCGCGCATACGGTCCATACGAGCAGCGGCAGAGCGGGATCTGGTTCATGATCGCCGCACCATCGACCAGCCAGCCGATGATGCCGATATCGGCCCAGCTCAGCGTCGGATAATTGAAGATCGAGGAATATTTCTGCTTGCCGCTGAGAAGCTGTTCCATCACCTCTTCACGCGACACGCCGAGCGTTTCGGCGGCGGCATAGAGATAGGCGCCGTGGCCGCCCTCGTCCTGCACCTTGGCGAGCAAAGCGGCCTTGCGCTTCAGCGACGGCGCGCGGGTGATCCAGTTGCCCTCCGGCAGCATGCCGATAATTTCGGAATGCGCGTGCTGCGCGATCTGGCGCACGAGGGTCTTGCGATAACCCTCCGGCATCCAGTCATTGGGCTCGATTTTTTCCTCGGCGTCGACACGCGCCTGAAAGCGCGCTTCGCGTTCCGGATCGCCTGCCGCATAGGCTTCGCGAGTGTTCAGCGATTGCGTGTACATCAACGCTCCTCCGCTTTCGCGAGCTGTGGTCGAGGCCCGCGCGATGCCGGGTTGTCCCCGATCGTACCGAGTTGAGAAGTCTTATAATATTACGAAATTATATCAGGTCAATGATTTCTGTAACATTTTTATCGAGCATCCCAGGCTACTGATCTAACTCGAGAATCTCTTGCGTATATCCAGCGTCGGGAGCGGCAAAGGCCCCTCCTCGTTGCGTCCCTGCGCGCTAAGATAACGCTCCGATGGCTCAGCCCAGCCGGCATAGAGCCGGGACGCCAGAGCCCGCGCCTCCGCCCCGCTCCAGTCCGCCGGCAGCAAATCCGCCGGCAGCGCCGGATCGCGCAGCACCACGCGCCGGAAAGCGTGAATGAGCAGCGTGCGCGCCACCAGCGCCTCGTCGTCCTGCCACTGCCGCCTGCCCAGCCCTTCCGCCAACGGCAAAAAGCGCGCAATAAAATCGCGATAGGCCTGGCCGATGTCATCGAGATGCCAGGCGGCGGAAGCGAGCGCGCGCTTGTCCTTCTCCTCCGGCGTCAGGATGAACACGCCGCTCTGCTGTAACGACGTCGGCGGCGCGCCCAAGCCGACATGCATCAATGGCGAGATCGGCGCATATCCTGCTGCCGTCAATGCAATCCGCAACGCGGCTGCATCGTCAACAGCCGGGCCGAGCGCGGCGACCCGCAACTCACCCTGTTTCACCACAGGCGGCGAGTAGATGCGCTGCGTCGCCTGCAGAAATTCATCCTCGCCGCTGCGCGACAGCCGATAATAACTCGCCCGACCGCGCTTGGTGCTCGACAGCCAGCCATCCGACGACAGCCGCGACACCGCTGTACGCACATGGCCGGCATCGATGCCGAACAGTCCCATGATCTCGATCAGCGAGCCGATCCACAGCGAGCCGCCGCGCGGGACGATGGCATCGCCATAAAGCGTGACGATCAGCGACCAGATCCGCGCCGGCTTGCGGGCGTGAAAATCATCGACCAGCGCAGCGACGTCGGGTGAAAACGTCATGCGCGCGTCTTCACCACAATTCATCGACCGTGAGCGGCCGCGGCAACAGATCCTGCTGTGTGGCGTATTTGATCAGCATCTCCAGACACGGGCGGTTTTCCTCACGACCGAATTTGACCGTATCGATTTCACCCGGCTTCGGCAGACCGGCGGCCTTCTTGCCTTCCTCCAGCAAACGATAGAATTCCGCCACGGCTTCGGGCTTGGCCTGCATCAACTCGTCGGTCGTGACGACCATGTGATTGACCGGTACCACGTGATGCTTGTCGTACCAGGCGAGCGCCGCCTTATGCGGATCGGGGATCACGCTTTTGATGCGCGGATCGTCCGGCATGGCGGCGCCATAGATCGCGGCATCGAGTTCGCCGTCGATCAGCATCTGCGTCATGTCCTTGCCCTTGCCTTCGCGGATCACGCCGGCCGGGTCCTTGGCTTCGGCGACATGACCATCCTCGAACGTCACCCATTGCACGCCGCTGAGATCGACGCCGTAATCATTCTCGATGATGCCGCGCACATACACGCCCGTCGTCTGGCTGTAGGAGCGCACGCCGATGCGCTTGCCCGCAAGATCGGCTGGCCGCATCTCGCCGCGCGCGGAATTGTAGAGGCAGGTATGATGCTGGAAGCGCGACAGCATCGCCGCCGGAAGAAGCCGCAAGCCTTTGTCGTAGGCCTTGGCCTGCAACACCGTCACCAGCGCCACTTCGCCGATGTCATAGGCATGTTCACGCACCATCGGCTTGGCCGCCAGATGCATCGGCTTGACGTCGATATATTCGATATTCAGCAACGGCGATGTGATCTCGCCGCGCTTGAGCGGCAGCGTATGCGGATAATCGCCGATCGCGACCCGCAGGGTGATTGGTGAGCTTGCCATTTTTTCTTGTCCTGATGAGTCGCGCGAACGGCGCTTCGACCTTTCTGGCAAACTTGACTGGCCCAGTAAAATTGTCAACAATCTGAATAACCAAATTGTCGACCAGATATGTCTGCTTCCGCACCCTCCGATGTCACCAGCCACCTGCGCGATGCGATCGTGCGCGGGCAGCTGCTGCCGAATGAGCGCCTGATCGAGGCCGATCTGGCGCGGTCCTTCGGCGTCAACCGCGCCAATATCCGCATGGCGCTGGCGATGCTGGACCAGGAGGGCCTGGTGGTACGCGAGCCCAATCGCGGCGCGCGGGTTCGCCTTGTCTCCGATCAGGAGGCGATGGAAATCGCCGATACCCGCCTAGCCATCGAGGTGATGGTGGCGCGCCGGGCGGCCGAACAGGCGACGCCCGCCGACCATACCGCTTTGCGCGCCATCGAGGCGCAGATGGCGCAGGCGGTGGAGAAGGCGGATTATCCCGCCTTCTCTGTCTGCAATGCGACGCTGCACCGGGAGATCCAGCGCATCGCGGCCAACGCCACCGCGAGCCGCATTCTGCAGACCCTGAAATCGCATCTCGTGCGGCTGCAATATCGCGTCATCCTGACGCCGGGCCGTCCCCTCGCCTCGCTCGCCGAACATCGGTTGATCATCGCTGCGATCTGCAACGGCGATGGTGATGCTGCGGAAGCTGCGATGCGCGAGCATCTCATCAATTTCAAGCGCCTGCTGACGCAGGCGATCGAAGACACAAAGCGCGGTCACTTCTAAGGGCCGCGCTGCCCTCTCACACTGCAAGATGGAGTTTACATGTCTCAGAAAACTGGCCTCGTCGTCACGGCTCATCCCGGCGATTTCGTCTGGCGCGCGGGTGGCGCCATCGCCCATCATGCGAAGAAAGGCTATCGCATGAAGATCGTCTGCATGAGCTTCGGCGAGCGCGGTGAGAGCCAGTTTGCCTGGAAGGAAAAAGGCGCGACGCTGGAAAAGGTCAAGGCCGGCCGCAAGGACGAAGCCGAACGGGCCGCCGAACTCCTCGGCGCCGAGATCGAGTTTTTCGACGCCGGCGATTATCCGCTGCGGCTGACCGAAGAGCATTTCGACCGCATGGTCGATATCTATCGCGAGCTCAATCCAGCTTTCATCCTGACGCATCCGCTGGAAGATCCGTATAACTTCGATCACCCGAATGCCGCGCATTTCGCGCAGGAAACCCGCGTCGTTGCGCAGGCGATGGGCCACAAGCCGAGCGCCAATTACAAATATTCGGCAGCGCCGGTTTATCTGTTCGAGCCGCATCAGCCCGAGCAATGCAATTACAAGCCCGATGTCATCCTCAAGATCGATGATGTCTGGGAAACCAAATACAAGGCGTTCCAGATCCTCGCCGCGCAAAAGCACCTGTGGCATTATTACGAGCGCGTGGCGCTTAATCGCGGCATGCAAGGCTCGCGCAACACCGGCATTCCGATGACCTATGGCGAAGCCTATCAGACGCTGTTTCCCCGCGTCGTCACCGATACGCTGGATTGAGCTGAAGACGATATGACGCTGACGATGACCACGCGCTCCGCTCTGCTCCCTCTCCCCTGTGGGGAGAGGGTTGGGGTGAGGGGGTATAGGTCTATCGAGCGTCCTACCCCCTCACCCGATCGCGCTTTGCGCGCTCGACCTCTCCCCATGGGAGAGGTGAAGAAAGTAGGTCGATATGAAGCCTGTTGTTGTTCGCAATATCCCCCGCGCCGATGCCGGCGCCTGCGCCATTCTCGAAACGCTTGGCGTCTCAACAGCGCATGAGGCGCTCGGCCGCTCCGGCCTGATGAAACCCTACATGCGGCCGATTTGGTCGGGCGCAACCATCTGCGGCCCGGCGGTAACGATCATGGCGCAGCCCGGCGACAACTGGATGATCCATGTCGCCATCGAGCAGTGCAAGCCGGGCGACGTGCTGGTGGTCGGCTGCACCGCCGACAATACCGACGGCATGTTCGGCGATCTCCTCGGCACCTCGCTGAAGGCGCGCGGCGTCAAGGGTCTGATCATCGATGCCGGTTGCCGCGATGTGGCGACGCTGAAGGAGATGGGCTTCCCGGTCTGGTCGAAGGCGATTTCCGCTAAGGGCACGGTGAAGGCAACGCTCGGCTCGGTCAACATTCCGGTGGTGTGTGCCGGCGTCAATGTCATTCCCGGCGATGCGATCGTCGCCGACGATGACGGCGTCGTTGTCATCCCGCGCAAGCTGGTCGGCGAAGTCGCCGAGAAGGCGCAGAAGCGCGAGGCTGACGAACTGGCCAAGCGCGAAAAGCTCGCCTCTGGCGTGCTCGGCCTCGACATGTACAATATGCGGCCGGCGCTGGAAAAAGCCGGCCTCGTTTATGTCGATAATCCGGAGGATGCCTAGTCATGCTGAAGCTCTATTATGCGCCCGGCACCTGTGCGCTCGCCTCACACATTTCGCTTGAGGAGACCGGCGCACCATACGAGACCGTACGGCTGAGTTTCACCGACGGCGATCAGCGCAAGCCCGATTACCTTGCCGTCAATCCAAAGG